>Ga0194128_10003305_pt1 | contig 25011 bp, 18 predicted proteins | sample TA2KigCa65mmetaG_FD_148650 | JGI IMG/M metagenome (GOLD analysis project Ga0194128, IMG submission 148650) | Freshwater microbial communities from Lake Tanganyika, Tanzania - TA2015037 Kigoma Deep Cast 65m | ecosystem: Environmental > Aquatic > Freshwater > Lake | place: Tanzania: Lake... | reverse complement strand
GGCGGACACGCGGCGCCAATCGCGGGCTCGACGATCGTGTCGAACTTGGCGGGGTGAGCGGTGGCCGCGACCACCCACGGTCCGTGCGCACCGCGCCCGCGGAGAGTCTCCAGCGCTGCGACGCCGCACGCCGTGTGCGGACAGATGGCGGCGCCGTGCTTGCGCCATGTGCTCGCAATCGTCGCGCGAATCGGCGTGTCTTCGACCGCTTCGGCCTCGACTACGCGGCGCGGATCGGCGAAGAGCGCGCGCAGGCGCTCCACATTGGAGGGTGCGCCGACATCCATGGCGTTCGCGAGCGTGGCGATGCTGTCGCGCGGCTCGTAGCAGCCCGTGGCGAGATAGTCGACCAGCACGCGGTTGGCATTCGTGGCGAGCACGACGCGCCCGATCGGAAGCCCGACCTCGCGAGCGAGCAAGCACGCGAACGCGTTGCCGAGATTGCCGGTCGGTACGACGAACGAGAGCGGCGCGAGTCCCTGCTCGCGGGCGTGCAGCGCGGCGTGGGCGTAGTAGGCCATCTGTGGCAGCAGACGGCCGAGGCTGATGCTGTTTGCGGACAGCAAGGGCGCGCGCGATTGCAGCTCGCGATCCAAGAACGCGGCCTTCACCATCCGCTGGCAGTCGTCGAAGGAGCCGGCGACACGGAAGGCGTGCACATTGCCGCCGAACGCTCCGAGCTGGTGAGCCTGTCGCACGGAGACGCGGCCATCGGGATAGAGCACGAGCACGCGGAAGCCCGGGCGCCGATGAAACGCGGCCGCCACCGCAGCCCCGGTGTCGCCCGAGGTTGCGACGAGCACGGTGCGCGCCGCGCTGGCCGAGGGGATGCGCGCCGAGCACTCGGCGAGGAAGCGCGCGCCGAAGTCCTTGAACGCCGCCGTCGGGCCATGGAAGAGCTCGAGCAGGCCCGTGTCCGGCTCGAGCCAGCGCACGGGTGCCGCGAAACTGAACGCACGCGCGCAGATCTCGTCGAGCGAGCCCGCGAGCGCTTCGCCTTCGAAGAATGGCCGCAGCAACCAGCTCGCGACAACGGGGAGCGACGCGCCCGCGTTGGGCGGCGTCCCGAGCTGCGGCAGGCGCGTCGGAAGGAACAGTCCCCCGTCGGGAGCGAGCCCGGCGGCGATCGCCTCGGTGAGCGACACCTCGCTCCCGCCGCGCGTGCTCACGCAGCGCATGCTGCGCGTCCGTCCACCGCGAGCGCCGCACTCATTCGCCGAGCGACTCCACGCGCGCGGCCGCTGCGTCGACGCGCGACACGAAGCGATCCGAGGCGAGTCCGGCGTCCGCAAACGCAGCGGCCATCGCGCTCGCCGCGTGCTCCGCCAGCTCGCGCGATTCGCACCATGCAAAGACGCTCGGACCCGCGCCCGAGATGCTCGCGCCGAGCGCGCCCGCATCGAGCGCGGCACGCTGCACATCCGCGAAGCCGGGAATGAGCGGAGCGCGGCGCGGCTCGACGATCACATCGCGCAAACCGCGACGAATCAGGCTCGCGTCACGACCGAAGCAACCTGCGAGCACGAGCGCGAGCCCCTCGCTCTGCTCGACGAAGCCGTGCAGCTCGTACATGCCGGCGAGCGCGGCGCGTGCGCGGCGCGTCTCGAGCACGAAGTGCGGATGGACGAGCGCGACATGCAGCCACTCGGGAACCGGCACGCGCACGGGGGCGCCCTGCGCCGGCGCGATCACGAGCCCGCCGAGCAGCATCGGCGCGACGTTGTCCCCATGCCGACTGCCGCTCGCGGCGGACTCACCGTCGACGGCTGCGTCATAGAGCACCGCGATGTCGAGCTTGCGTGGCAAGAGTGCATTCGCTGCCACCACCGCGGCGACCGCAGAGGCCGCGGAGCCACCCATGCCCGATCCGAGCGCGATCCCCTTGTCGAGCTCGATCTCAAAACCCGTGCCCGCGGGCGCATGTGGGAGCAGAGCGAGCAGCGCGCGTCCCGCTGTGTTGCGTTCCGCCTCGAGCGGCAGGTCGGTGACGACACCGCGAATGGCGACCACGCGCACCGCGCCGTCGCGCGTGAGCCGCACGCTGGCGCGATCGCCCGCGCCGTCGACGGCGTGTCCGAGAACATCGAAGCCAACGGCGACATTGCCGACGGACGCGGGGGAGAACGCAGTTGCCTTCATGCGGGTACCCTCATCATGACCGCTCCAACCCCTCGCGAGCCACGCGCTTGCGGAAGTTCGCACTCGATCCCCCTCGTGCGACGCTCCCAACCCGATCCACCAGCGGCCGATGCTCAACACACCACTGCAGGGACTGCTTCGCCTCGCACTCACGGCACAAGCTCCCAAGCGAGTCGCGCCGTGTTCGCACGCCAAGTGCGCTCCGCGCTCGATCCAGTCGCGGCGCTGCCATCGACCGCGCTCTCATGGTGCGCGGACCCGCTACCATGACTGACGAAACACGGCCGCTCTTCGCGCCCGTTCGTTGATTGCGCCACTGCCCCCGGAGCGCTGCATGTCCACCCTCACGCCGCACAACGCCTATTGGGCCGTTGCGCATTCCATCCTCGCGGGCGAGTACCCCGGCGATCGCGATCCGGCCAAGGCGCGAGCGAAATTGACGACCTTCCTCGATTCCGGAGTGCGTGCGTTTCTGGATCTGACCCACGCGGGCGAGCTCGCACCCTATGAACACCTGCTCGCCGATCTGGCACGCGAGCGCGGCCTCATGGTCGAGCATCGCCGCATGCCCATCCGCGATGTCGATGTCCCGCGCACGCCCGATGAGATGCGCGCCATTCTCGCCCAGCTTCGCGCTTGGATCGACAACGGCCAGCCTGCGTATGTGCACTGCTGGGGCGGCGTGGGTCGCACCGGAACGGTGATCGGCTGCTGGTTCGTCGAGCAGGGCGCGACCGGCGAGGCAGCTCTCGCTCACCTCGCGCGATTGTGGCAAGGCATGAGCGCGGACAAGCTGCGCCGCAAGCCTCACTCACCCGAAACCGAAGCGCAACGCGACTACATCCGCAAGTGGCGCGCGACGAACGCGGGGCACTGCCCATGAGCTGGTTCGAAGAACTCTTCGGATTCGAAGAGCGCGGCTGGTCCGACACGCGCTCGCGCTTCGTCGTCGAGGGCGAGCGGTTACGAGCGCTGGCGAACGGGAAGTCGTGGCAGGTCGGAACGCTCGAGACGCCGAGCCTCGGCGAGCTGAGAGCGAGAGCGCCCGCGACGCTTGGCAAGCTGCGTGTCGAGAACATCAGCGCGGATGCGCACCGCTTGCATGCCGAACATGAGGTGAGGGGCGCGCTCGTGCAGGTGGCGTCACAGTTCAACTTGCTGGAGATGGTTCACTACGACATCTCGCCGGAGGAGGGCATCACGCGCTACGCAAGCGACCGCACGCAAGGCCCAGCATGCGCGCTCGCGGCGGCGCCGGCGACGGTCGTGCGCAACTACTTCGCCCCGGTGGCGGGCGAGAGCGGTCAGACGCGCGAGCGTCAACTCGACATGCTCGCGGAGCTCGCGGCGTCGCTGCCGGCGGGCGAGCGCATTCGTATGCGCAACGGATATGCGCTGCTCGATGCGGCGACGCTCGCCACGATCGACGCGGCCCTCGCCGCGGCCAACGAGACGCAGCTCGATGCGTGGCGTGCCAAACTGCGCATCGGGCTGCACTGGAACATCGAGGTGACGGCCACTGGCCCCGCGCGAGGACAGCTCGTTTCGCAGGCGTTCTGCTCGGCTTTGCCCGTGAGCTACAACCGATCCGCGAGCGGCCCCGCGTGGGCACGCTTCGCGACGCTCGTCCTCGAAGCTGCGTACGAAGCGACATTGCTCGCCGCCCTCGCGAACGCGCAGCGTGGCGGCAGCGCGCGTGTCTACCTGACGCTCCTCGGCGGTGGAGCCTTCGGCAACTCGCGCGACTGGATCCTGCAGGCGATTCGTCGAGCTCTCGATCTGCACCGCGACCGAGAGTTGCATGTCACATTCGTCAGCTACGGCAGCATCCCAGCCGACCTGCGCGCCCTCGCGGACAAGTATCGCTGAGACGAGCCTGACCCCCGCTCGCGGAGTCTCGTCGTACCATCGTGGAATCGCGCAGCGAGACGCACGCGAATCGCACCTGCAAGGCTCCAGCAGCGTCCTCGGCGCCGACACACATGTCGCATACGCAGCCTCACGCCCCGATGGACCAAGCAGCGTGGCGGGCTACGCTCACATTGGTATCCTCACTCTTGCGCTCGGAGGCGCTCGTCCCACTGCGGGCAGAAAAGGACACCTATGTCACCCTTGCTTCCCTTCGTCTGGCCGCTGCTGCTTGCTGCCCCGAATGTTGCGCTTGCGCCCCAGGTGTTGTCCGGCGAGCGCGTCCCGGTCGCGGGCGAGCTCGTGCTCGAGTTCGATTCGGAGTCGGCGCCGGACGCACGCGCACTCGTGAGCGCCTGGGACCTCGCCGCCACCGACATGCGCATCACCTCGGCGCGCGAGCTCCTCGGCTGGCAGCGCCGGGGCTCGACGCGCCGCTCGACCGTGCTGCTCGTCGAGTTCGAGCCCCGCGGCGGCGACCACGAGCGACTGGCCGCAGCGCTGCGCCGCGAGCCGGGCGTGCGCTGGGTCTCCGCCCACATGGCGCTGGAGGGCGACCCGCGCGAGATCGTTCCCAACGACCCGCAGTACGGCTCGCAATACCACCATCCGCTGATGCGCAACGATCTCGCCTGGAATGTGACGCAGGGCAGCGCGTCGGTGATCGTGGGCATCACGGACGACGGCGTCGATCGCACGCATCAGGATCTCGCGCAGGGTATCTGGGTCAATCCGCTCGAGATCGCCGGCAACAACATCGACGACGACACGAATGGCTACATCGATGACATCAACGGCTGGGACTTCGTGTTCGACACGAACAACCCCAGCCCCGACAACGGCAACGACCACGGTACGCATGTCGCCGGCATCGCTGCCGCGCGCACCAACAACGGCGTCGGCGTGGCCGGCACGGCAGGGGGCGCGACCATCCAGCCGCTTCAGTTCTACGCGTCGGGACAGCCTTGGACCGCGGCGAACATCGCCGAGGCCTTCGCCTACGGCGTCGACAACGGCGCGCGCATCCTGAGCACGAGCTACAACATCGACGGCTGGGTTGGCGATCCGACCGTGACGGCGGCCTTCGATTACCTCTACGACCAGGGCGCGCTGCATTTCAACTCGGCCGGCAACAACAGCGGTGCGAATCCCCCGCGTCAGGCTTTCCACCAGACGCTGCTCGTCGCCAGCACCGACGCCGCGGACCTGAAGAGCTCCTTCAGCAACTATGGGACGGGCATCGATGTCGCGGCGCCCGGCTCGAGCATCCTCTCGACGCTGCTGTCCAATGGCTACGGCAACAAGTCGGGCACCAGCATGGCCACGCCGAACGCCGCAGGGGTCGCCGCGCTCGTATGGTCCGCCCATCCAACCTGGACCCGCGATCAGGTCGCAGCGCAAGTCGTGGCCAGCGCGGACAACATCGACGCGCTCAACCCCGCTCTGACCGGACTGCTCGGCGGCGGTCGCGTGAACTCGTTCCGCGCGGTGAGCCTTGCGCTCCCGGCTCCGAGGGTCACGGACGCCGCGGGACTGCCGACGGAGGGTGCCACCGCGTCCACGCCGCCCGCCTCGTTCGATGTGCGCTTCAACCAGATCCTCGATCCGCAGGATGTCAACACACCCGGCGCGTTCACGCTGACCTACGCGGGAGCAGATGCGGCCTTCGGCACTGCAGACGACGCGCCCGTGTCGCTCGGCTGGGACGAGTACTTGATCGGCAGCAACTTCGTTCGCTTCGGCACCGTCGGTTCCATGGCTGCATCCGGCCTGTATCGCTTCACGGCCCGCGCCGACCTGCTCTCCAATCCCTTCGGCACGGCGCTCGACGGCAATGGAGATGGCGCCGGCGGCGACGCGTGGACGCGCACCTTCGGAGTGTGTGGGAGCACGGCGACCCTCGTCGATCCAGCCGAGAGCGGTGCCGACTGGAGCGTCGTCAACGAGAACCTCTCGGACGGGTCGTGGACACAGGTGCCCGAGGTGCCGATCGGTGGCGGCGTGCGCAACGACCCGCCCACGGACTTCGACGGCTCCGGGCGCTGCTTCCTCACCGACAATGTCTCGGGGAACAGCGATGTCGACGGCGGACCGACGCGGCTGGTCTCCCGCGCCTTCAACCTCGTCGGCATCTCGGATCCCCATCTGAGCTTCGCGCGCTGGCTGGTGTCGGACGGTGCCGATGTGATGAGCGTGGACATCTCCGCCAACAACGGGAGCACCTGGATCCCGGCGATGACGCTCACCAGCGTCGCGGGCTGGCGCATCGAGACGCTGCGCGTGGCGAGCCTCGTGACGCCTTCGTCGCAGGTGCGCCTGCGTTTCTCGGTCGCGGACCTTGCTCCGGGCTCGATCACGGAGGCGGGCATCGACTACTTGCGCGTGCTGCAGGTCGACTGCACCAACCTGCCGGTCGGCACGAGCTACTGCACCGCTGCGACCAACTCCAGCGGCGCGAGCGCCCGCATCCGCGCCGTAGGCAGCCCGCGTGTCGCTCACAACCAGTTCACGCTCTACACCGACGGCGTCCCGGCCGGGAAATCGGCCTTGTTCTACTTCGGTCCGAACACCACGGCGACGCCCTTCGGCAACGGCTGGCGCTGCGTCAGCGGCATCACCTCTCGCATCAATCCGCCGCTGTTCGCCAGTCCCGCCGGCCAAGTGGTGCGACAGCTCGACCTCGCGGCATTTCCGCTCTCGGGCGTGGCGCTGCCCGGAGCCACGCTGCACTTCCAGTGCTGGTATCGCGACCCGAACGCAGGCGGTTCCAACTTCAACCTCTCCGACGGCCTGAGCGTAGTCTGGCAGTGAAACCGCTGGCACGGGCCACGGCACACGAGCGAGCGCCAAGAGTGCGCGACCGTCGCGGCGCAGTGACATGAGCGGCCTGGAACGAGCTGGGCACGACAGCGCGACGAACAACACGAGCAGAACCGTCGCGCAGCGCAGCAGCGCTCATGTCCGGCGCTTCACAGGCCGCACTCCACGCGCGCCGCGCGCACGGCTTCGAGCCAGCCCGTGCCGAAGCGCGTGTCCGGCTCGATCATGTGGCCCTCGGACCACTCGTTGAGGCTCGCGATCAAGGTCGGTGGATCGGGGCCGGAGTGGTCGCGCGCCCAGCGCAGCGCGCGCGCGGTCCGACCTCGCGCGGGTCGCGGTCGTCGTAGGGGCCGAGCAACGGCAGGCGCGGCTGCACATGCCCCTCGAAGCGCGGGCGGCAATCCGAGACCAGCTCCCACTCAATGAAGCCGGGGTGGAAGCTCTCGTCCCGCTCGGGAATCGGGTGCCAGCCGGAGTAGACATAGGCCGCGACGCGCATCGGGTGCAGGCTAGCCCCGCCGCGCGCGCCGGCGCGCTTCGAAAAACTGCCGCGAACGGTAGACTTCTTGCCCGTTCGGCCCAGACAGGTGGGCCGCACGACCCCGACCGCACGACCCCGACCGCGCGACCCCGACAGGAGATCCCAGCGATGTACGACCCCGAGATGGTGCAACCGTTCCGTGACGAAGTGACCCGCCTGGGCGTGAAGGAGCTGCGCACCCCCGCCGATGTCGACGCGGCAGTCAAGCTGCCCGGCACCACGCTCATCTTCGTCAACTCGGTCTGCGGCTGCGCGGCCGGTGGCGCTCGCCCGGGCCTGCGCATCGCCCTGCAGATGGCGACGAAAAAGCCCGCGAACCTCTACACCGTGTTCGCCGGCATGGAAGGCGAGGCGACCCAGAAGGCGCGCTCGTACTGGGCCCCCTACCGCCCGAGCTCGCCGCAGATCGCGCTGATGAAGGACGGCAAGCTCGTGACGATGATGCAGCGCCACGACATCGAGGGGCAGGACCCGGCCAACATCGCCAAGGTCCTCACGGCCGCGTTCGAGCAGCACTGCTAAGTTCGACATGGAGCGCGCAGAGCTGCTCGCCCGAGCCGAGCTCTTCCTGCAGGAGGCCGTGTACCGCTCGCGTGCCACGCAGGCGGCGGGCACGGCTCTGGCCCAGCTCGCGGAAGGTGCACAGCGCCAGTGCGGCCTCGGTGACGGGCCGGCCGTCGTGCTCGACCTGACCCCGCGCGGCCGCGAGCTCGCCGCCGAGCTCTTCCCGGGCGGCATCCCCGCGCGCGTGGCGCCGCTCTTGCGCGAGTGGGTCGAGCGCCAAGACGCCCTCGACCGCGACCGCAATCACTTCCTCAAGGCCTTCCGCCAGCGCCACGGCTTCGACCGCAACGCCTACTCGCCCGAGCTGCGCGCGCAGTTCGAGCAGGGCCTCGAGCGCGTGAACGCCGCGGCCGCCACCGAGCGCCGCGCCGTCGCCCAGCGCCTGCTCGCCTGAACATCGTCGCCAAGGGCGGCGCTCCACGCTGCTAGACTGCGGCCCACACGGAGGTTCCCCATGAAGGTTGCTGTGTACGGTGCGCTGGCGGTCGCGGGCTTGGCTCTGGGTTTCGCGGCTCCGCAGGGCTTCGGGATCGGCGGTGCGCCGACGATCAACTGGACCAAGCCGACGGAACAGCACGCGTTCCTTGGGACGCTCGAAGGCCTGTGGGAGGTCGACGCTCTGCTGCACATCTCGCCCGGCCAACCGCCGATGAAGCTGAGCGGTAGCGAGACCGTGCGCCTTTCCTGCAACGGACTGTGGGCGCAGGTCGAGCTCGAGCTCGGCGACAAGCAGCTCGGCTACTCCGCGCGCGACATGCTCGGCTTCGACCCGCAGTTCGCGCGCTACAACGGCGTGCATGTCGATGTCGGCTCGATGACGGCCGCCAAGTACGAGGGCAAGCTCTCGACTGACGGCAAGACGCTCGCGCTCACGGGCGAAGGTCCCGACCCGCGCTACAAGGACCGCATCGCCAAGCTCGAGCAGGTCTGGACCTTCCCCAAGAAGGGCGAGCGCACCGCCAAGTTCGAGTTCCTGAACGACGAAGGCGGCAAGGTCCCCTGGCTCGAGCTCACCTACAAGTTCAAGAAAAAGGTCAAGTGAGGCGCACGCGCCTCGCTTCCGCGGAAGTGGCGAAATTGGCAGACGCGCGAGACTTAGGATCTCGTGCCGCAAGGCGTACGGGTTCAAGTCCCGTCTTCCGCACCAGCTCGCCCGGGCGCGCGTGAGTGGCCCGGGCGCGGGCGTGCGCGGGGGTCCGGGGCGCTGCGCTGGCGCCGGCCGGGGCAGCGTGCGAGACTGGGTGATTCGATGACGAACGACGAAGTGCAAGTGAGTGCGAGTGGGTTTGCGGAGCTGGGACTGGGCGCGGAACTGGTCGCGGTGCTCGCGCACCTGGGTTACGAGGAACCGACGCCGATCCAGCGCGAGGCGATTCCCCATGTGCTCGACGGGCGCGACATGCTCGGGCAGGCGGCGACGGGCACCGGCAAGACGGCGGCTTTTGCCCTACCGCTCCTGCAGCGGCTCGGAGGCGAACGCGCGGGCCCGGGGCGGCCGAAAGCGCTGGTACTGGTGCCGACGCGCGAGCTCGCCATGCAGGTCGCCGAGGCGATCCACAAGTACGGACGCGGGCTGGGCGCGAGCGTGCTGCCGATCTACGGCGGGCAGGGCTACGGCCAGCAGCTGCGCGCACTCGAGCGCGGCGTCGATGTGGTCGTGGCCACGCCGGGGCGCGCGCTCGACCACCTCGAGCGCGAGACCCTGATCCTCGACTCGGTGCGCACCGTGGTGCTCGACGAGGCCGACGAGATGCTCGACATGGGCTTCGCCGACGACCTCGAGGCGATCCTCTCGCGCCTCCCCGAAGAGCACCAGACGGCGCTCTTCTCGGCCACCATGTCGCCGCGCATCCTCGCGATCGCGGAACAGCACCTCACGAACCCGGTCAGGATCTCGATCGAGCGCGAGCGCCCCACGCCGGGCGAGGCGCCGAAGGTGCGCCAGACCGCCTATGTGGTGCAGCGCCCGTTCAAGGCGCAGGCCCTCGGCCGCGTGCTCGACATGGAGATGCCGACGAGCGCGATCGTGTTCTGCCGCACGCGCGTCGAGGTCGACGAGCTCGTCGAGGCCATGAACGCCCGCGGGTATCGCGCCGACGCGCTCCACGGCGGCTTCCAGCAGGAGCAGCGCGACCGCGTGATGAAGCGCTTCCGCAGCGGCGTCTCGGATCTCCTGATCGCGACCGATGTCGCCGCGCGCGGGCTCGACATCGAGCATGTCAGCCATGTCGTCAACTTCGACCTGCCGAGTGAGCCCGAGGCCTATGTGCACCGCATCGGCCGCACGGGCCGCGCCGGCCGCGAAGGCGTCGCCGTCACATTCCTCGAGCCGCGCGAGCACCGACTGCTCAAGAACATCCAGCACGCGACGGGCCAGAAGATCACGGTCGCGACGATTCCCACCGTCGCCGACCTGCGCAACCGCCGCCTCGAGATGACCGGGCTCGCGCTGCGCGAGGCGCTCGTCGCGGGCGAGCTCGAGTCGTTCCGCGTGCTCGTCGAGAACCTCTCCAGCGAGTTCGACCCGCTCGATGTCGCCGCCGCGGCGACCAAGCTCGCCCACGAGGCCAACCACAGCGAAGTTGCGGCCAGCCACGAGGAGCAGGACATCCCCCAGCCGCAGCTGCGCCCGGACCGCCCCGAGCGCCGGCCACGCGACGCTCGCCCCCACTGGGGTCACGAGGAAGGCCGCGAGCGCGGTCGTCCGTGGGAAGAGCGCTGGCCCCGCGCGCCGCGCCACGAGCGCCCCTTCGAGGACCGCAGCCCCGAGCGCGGTCCAGCCGAGGGTCGCCCCTTCCGCGAGGAACGCGCGCCCTTCGAAGGCCGCCCGCGCGAGTTCGGCGGCCGCGCCCCGCGCTTCGAGCGCGGCCCGCGCCAAGACTTCGGCGCCACCCTGCGCATCTTCATCGGCGCCGGCCGCTTCGACGGCCTGCGCCCCGGCGACCTCGTCGGCGCCATCGCCAACGAAGCCGGCCTCGCCGGCAACGAGATCGGCCCGATCCAGATCGCCGATCGCTTCTCCCTCGTCGAAGTCCCCGCCCCCGCCGCCCACCATGTGATCGGCGCCCTGCGCGGCACCACCATCCGCGGCCGCCGCGTCAATGTCCGCCTCGACCGCGCCGACTGAGCGCCAAGCGGGACGCTGCTTGCGCGCTCTCGTGCCCCCAACGGGAGTTCTCCCGGGCGCGGCGGGCGGGGTGTTCGGCGCGGAATACGCACTACAGCCCATAGCGGACTAGGGGTGGATACGGGCAGGGTGGGCGCGGCCTCTCGGGCTCGTGGGAGTTCGGGGCCGCAGGAGGACGCTCATGCAGCATTCGATGCGGTGGCTCGGCGGGCTTGTGGACCTGTTCTGCGTGCGAGTGAACGAGGCGCGGGAGACTCACGCGTCGTGTGAGCACTTGGCCTGTTCGGGAGCGGAGCGTGACCTCGCGAGCGGCGAGGAAGGGCGCGCGGGCGCAACCGACCGAGACCCTGCGCGACTCGTGCGGCAGTGGCGCGAACAATACGGCGACCTCGATGTGCCCGGGGACATCGGACTCCGAGACATTGGACCGAGCACACGCGTCGACCTGCACTGACGCGCGGAGCAATCAGCAGAGCAACCGGCCGTCGCGGCGCGCGGATCGGGTCTGGACGAGCGGCCCCGACAAGGCGTCGGGGCGCCGACCCACGGGCGCGCTCGGACCTCGGCGTGGGAGCCGCGCGCTCCGCGGGCTAGGCGCAGATCCAGCTGCTGCGGCTAGGTTTCTTGATGTTTTGGCCCAACCCGTAAGCAAGTTCGGCGTAGACGAAACCTAGACTGGCGCACCATGGATGCCCTGAACGCTGCTCCCCGACCGCGAAATATTCTCCATCAGAGGTGCGCGACAGGCTGGCTCGCTGCGGGCCTGTTGCTCGCGGGCTGCGGCCGACCTGGCCACGGCGAGGCGAGTTTCTCCGAGCCGATCACCTACAAGCCCGCGGGCCAGACCTTTGCTCTTCGCAAGAACGACTCCGAGCGCTTCGGCGTCTCGGCGAGCGACTTCGCGCGCGCTGCGGGCGGAAGCGACGGCGCCAAGAGCGCCAAAGGCGGCGGCAAGATCCACTGGGAAACGCCCGCGGGCTGGGTCGAGGTCGCCCCCACCGGCACGCGCGAAGCGAACTTCAAGGTCGCTGGCGACCCCAAGACCGAGTGTTACCTGACGCGCCTCGCGGGGATCGCGGGCGGACTCGAGTCGAACATCAACCGCTGGCGTGCACAGATCTCGCTGCCGCCGCTGTCGGCCGCGGAGATCGCGCAGCTGCCGCGCCTGGAGTGGCTCGACGCCGAAGCGGTGCTCGTCAACTTCGAGGGCCAGTGGAAGGGTATGTCGGGCACCGAGGCCGAGGAAGGCTGGCGCCTCGTCGGCCTCTTGTCCGTGCGCCCGGATGAGTCGCTGTTCCTCAAGATGGTCGGGCCCACCCAGGTCGTGAGCGCGAATCTCGAACCGTTCGTGATGCTCGCGGCGTCGCTCCACGACGGCAGCGGTCATTCGCACGACGCGGAGGAAAGCGCGGACCAAAGCGCGGACGCGAGCTTGCCGCCGGACCATCCGCCGATCACGCCCGCGGACACGCCGGTTCCGGCGGTGGCGAACACGGACTCGCAGCGCGGCTCGATGTTCCAGTGGAAGGCACCGGCGGGCTGGACGCGCGGAGCCGACAAGTCGATGCGCGAGGTGACCTACCTCGTCGACGGCGCCGAGTGCTATGTGACACTGCTCGGCGGCACGGGCGGCGGGCTGCTCGGCAACATCCAGCGCTGGTGCGGCCAGTTCGGCGCCGAGCCGCTCGCGGAGAGCGAGCTCGGGCAGCTGCAGCGCATCGAGATGCTCGACGGCGAAGGCGTGATCGTGAAGATCCTGCGCGGCGAGAGCGCGGCCGGCGCGCCCGAAGCGCTGCTCGGCGCGCTGTGCGTGCGCGACGACCGCTCGCTGTTCGTCAAGTTCGTCGGTCCCGACGGCGTGCTCGAAGCCCAGCGCGCGGCCTTCCTCGGCTTCTGCCGCTCCCTCGCCCCGCTCCAGTGACCATGAAGATCCTCGATCCGATCGTCGACGCGCTCTCGTCGCTGTGGCTCTCCTGCACGCTGCTCGTGCTGCTCGGCCTGCTCACATGGCTCGGCACGCTGTACCAAGTCGAGCACGGCCTGTTCGCCGCGCAGGTGAAGTACTTCGACTCGCTGTTCCTGATCCATCAGGCGGGCTCGGTCGCGATCCCGCTGCCCGGCGCCACGCTCGTGATGGGCATCCTGTTCGTCAACCTCGTCATGGGCGGCATCGTGCGTATACGCAAGGCGAAGGCCACGCTCGGGATCCTCGTCACGCACATCGGCATCCTGATGCTGATCGCCGCGGGCTTCGTGAAGGCGTACTACTCCGAGGACGGGCACATCACGCTGTTCGAAGGCCAGCGCTCGAACCTGTTCGAGAGCTACCACCACTGGGAAGTCGCGATCACCGAGCCGCTGCCCTCGGGCGAGGTGCGCGAGTCGGTCGCGGCGCAGGAGGACTTCGTCGCGGCCGCACCGGGCCAGCCGGCGATCCTGCGCACGCGGAGTCTGCCGTTCCATGTCGAGATTTCGCGCTTCTATCCCAACTGCGAAGTGTTCCCCAAGGGACCGATGGTCGGCAGCGATGTGCCGGTGGTCGAAGGCTTCTTCCTGCAGGCGCGGCCGCTCGAGAAGGACAACGAGCAGAACGTCGCCGGCGCTTACGCGACGCTCATCGGGAGCGACGGCCAACGCCGCGAGGCGATCCTGCACGGGGCGTCGCGCGCGCCGCTGACGGTCGAGTACGACGGACGACGCTTCGGCGTGGCGCTGCGCCGCGAGCAGTGGGTCATGCCGTTCACCGTGGCGCTCGAGAACTTCGAGAAGGAAGACCACCCGCGCATGATGATGCCCAAGTCGTTCTCGAGCGATGTGGTCGTCGTCGAAGACAGCTCGGAGCGCAAGGTCAAGATCTCGATGAACGAGCCGCTGCGCCAAGAGGGCCTCGTGCTCTACCAAGCCTCGTGGGGCCCCTCGAACGCGCGCCCCGGCGATCGCCTGTTCTCGACCCTCGCGGTCGTGCGCAATCCCGCCGACCAGTACCCGCTCTACGCCTGCATCGTGATCGCGATCGGGCTCGTGATGCACTTCTCGTTGAAGCTCAAGAAGCACATCCGCCACGAAGCGGAGCAGGCCGCATGAAGTTCCTCGCACGCACCCTCGCACTCCTCCTCGCGCTCGCGGCGCTCTTGCCGCTTGCGCGCGCCACGCAGTCCGACGAAGACGCGCACAGCGGAACGCACGGCACGCCGCACGGTCCGCTGCAGCGCAGCGCGCCGTGGCCGGCGGAGACGCTCGAGCTCGCGGCGAGCCTGCCGATCCAAGACGGTGGCCGCATCAAGCCGCTCTCGACCTACGCGAGCTTCATGCTGCTGCGCCTCAACGGCAAGCGCGCCGTCGAGCTGCCGGGCGGAGCGAAGCTCACGCCGATCGAGTGGCTGCTCGACATGCTGTTCGTCCCCGGACAAGCCGAGGGCTACCCGGTGTTCATGGTGTCCGACATTCAGGCCGTCGAGGCCATCGGCATCTCGGTGGCGGACAAGAAGAAGCGCGACCGCTATTCGGCGGCCGAGCTGCGCAAGGGGCGCTCGAAGCTGTACGAGCTCGCGCGCGAGTACGAGCGCATCGAGGAGAAGAACCGCTCGACGGTGCAGCAGCAGGTGTTCTCACTCGCGCTCAACTTCGATGCGTACGAACGCCTCGAGACGAGCTTCGACTTCGCACGCCACGACCTCGACGTGTCCGGCAGCACCGGCCTGCGCAAGATCTTCGGCGCGGACTCCGTGCGCTTCAGCCAGCTCGTCGGGCGCGTGCCCGAGGTGATGGCGCTGCAGCGCGGGCTGCGCTCGGATGCGGGCTCCTCGGGCGACCTGCAGGCGCTCAACGCAGTGCTGCAGGAGGCTAGCGCGGTGTCGCAGGGCACGGGCATCCTCGCGCTCGTCCCGTCGCTCGGCAGCGTCAAGGCCGAGCCCGAGTGGCACGCCGCGGAAGACTTGTTCCTGCGTGCGTTCGAGCCCACGGGCGTCGATGCGCGCTACATCGCGGCGCTCGCGCGCCTCGAGGATGTCGCCCGTTCCGCGAGCGACATGCCGCGCTTCTCGAAGGCCGTCTCGGAGCTGCACGGCAGCGTGACGCCGATGGCGGCGGCGCGCGGCGAGTACGAGAAGATCGGGCTCGAGATCTCGTACTACAAGGCAAACCTGATCACGAACTCGCTGGTGCTGTTCATCCTCGGCTTCCTGCTCGCGGCCGGGCTGTGGCTCGCGCCGCGCGTGAAGGCGCTCTATGTCGGCGCCAACCTCGCCGTGTTCGCCGCCACCGCGCTGCTCACGGGCGCGATCGTGATGCGCTGCATGATCCGCGAGCGTCCGCCGGTGAGCACGCTCTACGAGACGCTGCTGTTCGTCACCGCGACGGGCGCACTGATCGCCCTCGCGATGGAGTGGATCAACCGCCAGCGCATGGCGCTGTCCTCCGCCGCGATCCTCGGCGTCGTCGGCCTGTTCATCGCCAACGGCTACGAGACGCTCGACAAGAAGGACACGATGCCGCAGCTCGTCGCAGTGCTCGACACGAACTTCTGGCTCGCCACGCATGTGACTGCGATCACGATCGGATACTCGGCCGGCATGCTCGCTGCGCTGATCGCGAGCGTGTACCTCGTGTCGAAGGTGCTCGGGCTCAAGCGCGCGGATCCGCAGTACTTCCGCAGCCTCACGCGCATGACCTACGGCACGCTGTGCTTCGGCCTGATCTTCTCGGTCGTCGGCACGATCCTCGGCGGCATCTGGGCCAACGAGAGCTGGGGCCGCTTCTGGGGCTGGGACCCGAAGGAGAACGGTGCGCTGCTGATCTGCCTCGCGCAGATCGTCGTGCTGCACGCTCGCATGGGCGGCTATGTGCGCGACTTCGGCATCCAGATGCTCGCGGCCTTCGGCGGCACGGTGGTCGCCTTCTCGTGGTTTGGCGTCAACCTGCTCGGCGTCGGCCTGCACAGCTATGGCTTCACGAGCGGCATCCACACGGCACTGTGGACTTACTACGGAATCCAGTGGGGCCTGATGGCCGTCGCCGGAGCCCACCATCTCTACGAGCGGGGCCGCGACGCAGCCGTGCAAGAAGCTCTGCGCGCGAGCTCGCAAGCTGGCAAGGCCAAGCCCAGCTAGCGCGAGTCGCTCGCGAGCATGCGAGCGCGGCGGCGCAGGTCCACTGTGGAGACCTGCGCCGCCGCGCTGTTTTGTGCGGAAGTTCGCCGCGAACGCGCTCAGGGCGCGATCGTGAACTGCACCGCGTTGGTCAGGCCCGTGAGGCTCGGGCTCGCCGGATCGCGCGACCAGATCTGCGCGTAGACCTTGCGACCCGGAACGAGGCCGGGGTCGACCTGCGAGCTGATCAGCGCGTTGAAGTCGAAGCTGTAGGTGCCCGTGCAGTCGGCGCCCGAGGCGCTGCCGCCGGAGCTCTGGTTCACGGTGCGGAAGGTCGGCGGCGCAACGCACTTGATGCCGCCTTGGAACGGCGCGCTCGACGGCGCATAGCCGTAGAAGGCGAGGCCCGTCTTCTGGCTCAGCACATTCGAGGCGCTGACCACGAACGGCAGCCCGTTGGTCCAGCTCGGCGTGCCCGTGAAGGCGAGCGCCGGCGTGCAACCGAGGCTGTTCACCTTGGCCGTGCAGTACGTGCCGGCGGCGGGCAGCGCCCACGAGCCGCGCATCGTGCCCGCCACCGAGAAGGTGCCCGTCACGCCGCTCGCCGGATCGTTGAACGGAAAAGTCGTGTTGACCGGCATCACGAGGTTGAGAGTGGTGCCGACCTGCGTCAGCGTGCCGGTCTGGGGCGTCGGTGCGGACTGCTGACCCGTGAGGTTCGTGGTGGTGGGCGCCTGGCCAAGCGGCGTGATGGTGGCGACGCCAGAGAGATAAGTCGCCGTCACCGTCGCCGTGAACGAGCCATTGGGCGCCACGGTGAACTGCGGCGCGCTGAACTTCATCGCGAGGTTGTCAATCGCGATCGTCGCGAGCGGCGGCAGGAAGGGCAGCACGTTGTTGATCTTGCCGCGGATGTTCGGGACCACGGCCGCGGAGCCCGTGCCGGGGAAGTCCGCAGACGCGATGGCGTCGTTACCGAGCGGGTAGATGCGCATGCCCGCCGTGCCCGCGAGCTGGAACGCGTTCGAGGGATTGCCCACGATCGGGCCGAGCGTGCTCGTCCCGGTCCAAGTGAAGTTGGACTGGGACTGGTTGATGTTGAACGTGAATTCACCCTGCGCCAGCGCGGGGAGGGCGAGGGCGGCGAGAGCGGCGATGCGGGGGAGCCAAGCGTGGGTCATGGGGATCCTCGGGAGGGCAGAAAGACGCCTAGAAGTCTAGCTTGGTTCCGCGCAAGGGGCGGGCAGCGGAGGAGGAGCCCGCCGCGCGGCCTCGACCAACCCCGTGGAAAGGCCCGAGAACCGCGCACTCCTGTCCGGGCGGCACGCGGCCGCACCCCCGAGCGCACGCCGAGGCTCGATGCAACGGGCACAGGTTCGCGGCGCCGCGTGGAGCAGTCGTCCCGAGCATGCCGCGCGCGCTCACGGCAAACTTCGGTACGGCGCGCGGGCTTCCTACTGCCGCAGGATCTTGCGGGTGTGGGGCGCGAGCACGCGGGGCGCGCCCTAGGATGGTGCCCGTCCCTCTTCCTCGACCGGTGCCCCCCATGCGCATCCTCTCCGCCCTCGTGGCGCTGGCCCTCGCCGCCCTGCCGGCCCAGGCCCAGCTGCTCGCCTTCCAGTTCAAGGACCAGAAGATCGCCAACCGCTACAAGGACCACCTCGTCCTGTTCGGTGGCCAGTATGTGGTGGTCGGCGAGCCCTACGCCAACATCTACTTCGACGCCGAGAACAACCGCATCGCGTTCCGCGACCCGTCGAACCGCGGCATCGCGATCATCGTCCCCGACCCGAGCGACCCGACCAAGGTCCCCTACGAGGAGGACGGCGACGAAAAGAAGATCACCGGCAAGAAGGCCAAGCTGAACCTCTCGATGGATGACATCGAGGACACGCGCATGTACATGCGCGAGGGCTCGCTGCCGGGCATGGCGGCGGACTACCGCGCCCGCAAGGCGCTGATCGACATCGAGCGCTCGGCCCGCGACAAGTTCCAGAAGGGCACGCCGGACTACATGTCGGCGCACCAGCGCATGCTCTCGCAGATGGAGCGCCTGCAGGCATGGCTCGAAGGCGGCCTGTACCCCATCGCCGCCGAGAAGCTGACCAAGGAGATCGCCAAGGAACGCAAGCTGGTCGCCGCCGAGGCCGCGACCCTGCGCGCAGAGAAGGCGCGCAATTCGCCCAAGCCCGGCACGCTGCACCCCGACTTCGAGGTGCTCGCCAAGGAGATCGACCCGAGCGACAGCTTCAAGCAGCAGGACAGCTTGCACTGCCGCATCGTCTATCGCGGCGGCATTGACGACGAGCGCGTCAAGAACCTGCTGGTGCTGGCCGAGGAGATCATCGACGGCTTCCGCATCGAGTTCGTCGACCCCTATGTGGACGCCGAGTTCGAGGACTCCATCAAGGAGGAGATGTTCATCGAGTGGATGTTCAATTACGACGACATCCCCAAGGCCGAGAAGTACATGACCAAGTGGTATCGCTTCGGCTGGCCAGCGGATCGCAAGGACGAGGCGCTCAAGTCCGCGGGCTCGGGTGGCCGCCGCGCGACCCCGCCGGTGTTCATCTACCACTGGCGCGCTTCCGATGACGCCGACCTCGAGGGCATGGTGTCCCACAACCTCGGCCATGTGCTGGCCAACCTGCACTTCGACAAGGGCCGCCCGCAGATGTCGCAGGACTGGCTCGAGGAGGGCGTGGCGCTGTACTGCTCGCTCGAGTGGCTCGGGCGCAACTCGGTGAACTGCAAGGCCTTCGAGGAGCCGGGCAAGTATGTCAACCGTCGCAAGATCGAAGGTGAGAAGACGGCTCAGATGGGCCAGCGCGATTGGTACAACGCGATGGCCATCGAGGCCGGTGCGCCGATCGACAAGTTGGTGCTGAAGACGCTGTTCGAGTTCGGCGACGGCGACCTCGCCAAGTCGTGGAGCTTCTTCGACTGGATCGCCAAGCGGGGCGGCCGCGAAGGCCAGCTCTTGCTGCGCAGCTGCTGCGACAAGGCGCGCACGCGCCCGACCTTCATCAAGGACTGGCGCTCGAAGGCGGAGGAAATCTACGAGGTCAGCGGCGCGGATGTCTTCGATGTGCTCGACAAGCGCTGGAAGGAGTTTGCGCAGAACAGTCAAGACCTCGGCAGCGAGGGCAAGCGCAAGTAGCGCGCGCCTCGCACAGGCTCACCCGTTCGCCGGGCTCGCGCCGCTCGCCGCGGTGCGGGCCCGGTGCGCTTGGCGCTCCCCGCGTTGCTCAGGCAGGCAGCGCTCTCAGACCTGCGGCAGCGGGCTGGCGAGCGACTGGCCCACGCGCCGGCCGCTGACCCACGCCCACAGGAAGTTGAAGCCGCCGATGCGGCCGGTGACATCGAGCACCTCGCCGCAGAGGTACAGCCCCGGCACGCGGCGCGACTCGAGCGTCTTCGTCGCGACTTCCTCGAGCGCCACGCCTCCGCCCGTCACTTCCGCCGTCTTGTAGCCCTCGTCGCCCGAGATCGGCAGCGGGCACGCACCGAGCAGCGTCGAGAGGCGCTTGCGCTCCTCGCGCGAGAGCTCGGCCAGCTTGCGCTCGGGGTGCACGCGCGCGAGGTCGATCAGCACCGACACGAGGCGGCGCGGCAGCCACTCGCGCAGGCACAGGAGCACCGTGCGCGTCCCGCCCTTGCGCAGTCGCTCGTCCCAGTCAACGACCGAGAGCCCGTGCCAGCCGGCGACGAGCTCGACGCCCTCGCGCTCGGGTCCGGTGAGGAAGCGCGACATGTCGAGCGCCACGGGGCCGCTGAAGCCCTTGTGCGTGAACAAGAGGTCGCCGGTGCTCTCCCCCACGAGCTTGTCCCCGCGCAGCGCCGCGAGGCGCGCCACGACGGACACGCCGGCGAGCTCGTTCCAGCGCGCCTCGCTGCACAAGAGCGGCACCAGCGCCGGATAGCGCCGGAGCACGACATGCCCGAGCTTGTGCGCCGTGGTGTAGCCCCAGCCATCCGAGCCCGTCTTGGGCAGCGAGAGTCCGCCGGTCGCGAGCACCGCGCTACGCGCGCGCAGCCGCGCTCCGTTCGAGAGCGCGATCTCGAAGCGCGCCCCGTCGACCGCATCCGCGAGCGGCACGAGCTCCTCCGCCCGCACGCCGCCGATGACTTGGCCGCCGACACGCTCGAGCTCGCGCAGCAGCGCGTCGAGCACCTCGCCCGCGTCGTCGCTCAAGGGAAACAGCTTGCCCGTGTCCTCGACTTTGAGCGCGACACCGAGCTCGCGCTCGAAGAACGCGCGACATTGAGCCAGCGGCCACGAAGCCAGCAGGTTCTTGAGCGAGTTGCGCGAGCCCTCGGTGTGAAAGTCATCGAGCTCCGACTGCGATGGCAGCACATTGCAGCGGCCGCCGCCGCTGACGCGGATCTTGGCGCCGGGCTTGGGCCTGGTCTCGAGCAAGAGCGGCCGCACGCCGCCGCGACCCGCGAAGATGCCGGCCAGCATGCCGGCCGCGCCGCAGCCGACGATCACCACCGGCCACGGTTCGCCCTCGGGCCGCGCGGGCACGGACGAGAGGATGCAGGACTCGCTCACGCGCACAGCCTATGCGCGCGCGCGTCCGCCGCCTCACGCGAAGCGGCGGGAGTCGCTCACTCCCAGTCGTCGCCGCCGCGCTTCCAGCTCTTGTCGTGGCGATCGTAGTCGTCCATGCCGCGGCCCTTGCGGGGCCCGCGATCGCGCTCCGGCTCGCGCTCCGGACGAGCACCGCCGCCACCTCCGGCGGGACGAGCGGCGCCGCCCTCACCGGGGCCAACCGCGCCCGGGCCTCCGGGGCGCGGGCCGCCCGGCCGGGAACCGCCGCTGGGACCGCCCGCACGCGGACCGCCGGGACCGCGCGACTCGCGCTCGCGCGCCTCGGTCACCGACAGGCTGCGACCGCCGAAGGGCCGACCGTTCAGCCCCGCGATCGCCGCCGCGAGCTGCTCGGGCGTCTCCATGTCCACGAATCCAAAGCCGCGCGGCCGCCCGGTCTCGCGATCGAGGATGATCTGGGCCGAGCGCACCGTCCCAAACTCGGCGAACAGACCGGCGAGGTCGGACTGGTTGATGGAGAAGGGAAGGTTGCCAACGTATGCCCTGGCCATGGCTCGAGCGGGGATCTTGCTGGGACTCGCGACGCGGGTCGGGAGGGGGGAATCTGGAGAGCGAGCCTCGCGCCGCAGAAACAACTCCGCACGACGCCGCGCGCTCGCCCGTCAGGAAGGTTAGCCGCTCCCGTCAAAAACGGTCAAGACCCGCAGAAACCAGCCCTTTTCCCCCCGCGGCCGCCATAGTCCACCCGCCCGCGGACCGTCGCAGCCGGCATCGGGCTCGCTTAGCATGCCGGCCATGCTGAGCATGCTGATCGCGGGTGCGGCGTGGGCGCAGGTGGCGCCGGTCGAGGTTCCCAAGCTGGCGCTGCCGACGCCGCAGCAGGTGGCGTGGGCGGATGCGGAGGTCGGGATGTTCGTGCACTTTGCGCCGAACACTTGGCAGGACGCGGAGTACGACCAGCTGTCGACGCCGCTCCAGGCACTCGATCCCAAGGCACTCGACACGGACCAGTGGGTGCGCGTGGCGCAGTCGATGGGCGCGGGCTACATCGTGTTCGTGGCGAAGCATGTCGGCGGGTTCTGCTGGTGGCAGACCGAGACGACGGAGTACAGCGTGAAGAACACGCCGTGGCGCGGCGGCAAGGGCGACCTGATGCGCGAGCTCGCGGAGAGCTGCCGCAGGGCCAACATGAAGCTCGGCGTGTACCTCTCGCCGGCCGACACCAAGCACGGGATCGAGGTCGGCGGGCGCGCGGCGACGCCGGAGAAGCAGAAGGAGTACGAGCAACTCTTCCGCCGCCAGCTCGTCGAGCTGCTCTCCAACTACGGCTCGATGTTCGAGGTCTGGTTCGACGGCAGCCTCGTGTTCGATGTGGGCGACATCCTCGCTCAGTACGCGCCGGATGCGGTCGTGTTCCAAGGCCCACAGGCGTCGATTCGCTGGGTCGGAAACGAGGACGGCGTCGCGCCCTATCCGGCGTGGAACGCGGTGAAGTTCGGCGCGCGGCCGTGGGGCGTGTACACGGCCGAGGAAGGTACTCCCGACGGAGATCGCTGGCTGCCCAACGAGTGTGACGCGCGCATGCGCAACACGTGGTTTTGGAACACGCGCAACGCGCCGAGCTTGAAGAGCGTCGAGCAGCTGATGGACATGTACGAGCGCTCGGTCGGGCACGGCGCCGTGCTGCTACTCAACCATACGCCGGATCCGACCGGTGCAATCCCCGAGGCCGATGTGCAGCGCGCGGCGGAGTTCGGCGCGGAAATCCGGCGGCGCTACGGCACATCGCTCGCGGACATCGCGGGCCCCGGCCGCAAGCTGCAGCTCGGGCCCTCGGCGCCGCGCACGATCGACTGCGTGATCACGATGGAGGATATTGCGCAGGGAGAACGCGTGCGCAGCTACACGATCGAGGGCCTGACCGCGGAGGGCTGGAAGGAGCTCGCGCGCGGTACGGCGATCGGCCACAAGAAAATCGACCGCTTCGCGCCGATCGAGGTCGCTCAAGTACGCGTGCTCGTCCACGACGCTGCGGCCGAGCCGAGCTTCCGCCGCATCGCGCTGCACGACACGCGGCGCAAGTAGAATCGAGGAGCCGCGGCGACGCGCTCAGGAGAGCAGTCGCTCGAGGTCGTCGCGCGTGAGGTCGCGCAGGAGCGAGCTGTCGACGTCGAGGATCGCGGAGGCGAGCTCGCGCTTGGACTCCTGCAGCTCGATCACGCGCTGCTCGATCGTGCCGCCGCAGATCATGCGGTAGGCGAAGACCTTGCGCGTCTGGCCGATGCGATGCGAACGACCGATGGCCTGCGCCTCGACGGCCGGATTCCACCACGGATCGAGCAGGAACACATAGTCCGCGGCCGTGAGGTTCAAGCCGACGCCGCCGGCCTTCAAGCTCAGCAGGAACACGTTGCGCTCGGGGTCTTCTTGGAAGCGACGCACCTCGATCGCACGATCGGCGGCCGAGGTCTGGCCATCGAGATAGCCGAAGTTGCGGCCTGCGGCGTCGAGGCGGCGGCGCAGGATCGCGAGGAAGCTCGTGAACTGCGAGAACACGAGCGCCTTGTGGCCCGACTCGAGCACCTCGTCGAGCATCGGCAGGAAGGTGTCGAACTTCGCGCACGACTCGTCGATGCGCGCGGGGTCGAGCAGGCCCGGGTGGCACGCTGCCTGCCGTAGGCGCAGCAGCATTTCGAGCACGTGCAGCTTGTCTCGCTCGAGCTCCTTGTAGGTGCGGCGCTCGAGCAGCTCGCGCCGGAAGTGCACGCGCAGCTCCTCGTACTCGCGGCGCTGCGCGGGATCCATGTCGCATGTCACCGTCTGCTCGGCGCGCGCAGGCAGGTCGCTCAAGACCTCTTCCTTGCGGCGGCGCAGCAAGAACGGACGCACCGCGGCGGCCACGAGGACGCGTACATCCTTGTCGCCTTCGATGTCGCCCGTTCCGGCGACGAGCGATTGAAATGCGCTCGAACGGCCGAGCATGCCTGGGTTCAGGAACTCGAACAGCGACCACAGCTCGCCCAAGTGATTCTCGATGGGCGTGCCGCTCAGTGCGACACGGTGGTCGGCGACGAGCAGGCGCACCGCGCGCGCGATGCGGCTTGCGTCATTCTTGACGGCCTGCGCCTCGTCGATCACGACGACACCGAACTTCAGCTTCGACATCCACTCGATGTCGCTGCGCACGGTGCCGAAGGTCGTGACGATCACATCGACCCGCTCGAACTTCGCGCGACGTCCCGTGCGGTCCGTGCCGGCGTACTCGAGCGTCGCGAGCGCGGGCGCGAAGCGCCGTGCTTCTTCGATCCAGTTGTGCGTCAACGACTTCGGAGCGACCACCAGCGTGGGACCGGCGTCGGGCTCGCGCCGCTTGCGCGCGACGAGCCACGCCAGCACCTGCACGGTCTTGCCAAGGCCCATGTCGTCGGCGAGGCAGCCTCCGAAGCGGTGGCGCTCGAGGAACTCGAGCCAGCCGAGGCCCTCGCGCTGGTAGGGGCGCAGCTCGCCGCAGAAATCCTCAGATTCGTGCACCGAGTGGATCGTCTTGAACTCGTCGAGCCGCGAACGCTGCTCCTCCCACCGGCGGCGCGACTCCGCCTCGACATGCTCGTCGAGCAGGAAATCGACGAACCACGCCTGATTGCGGCCAAAGCGCAGCTTGCCGCCCTTGGTGTCCGCGAGCAACAGCGCGCGCTTCCAGCGCTTCACCCACGCCTCGGGCAGCACGCCCGTCGAGCCGTCCTCGAGGGCGACAGTGCTCTCGCCGCGCCGCAGAGCCGCGAGCAGCTTGGGGAATGTCGCGGCCGACATGCCTTCGACGCGCCCGTCGAGCTCGAGCCAGTCAGCTCCGGCCGAGATGCGCATCGAAGGTGTGTGAAGCTTGCGCCAGCGCGCGCCCTCGCCCTGCACCTTCCAGCCCTCGCGCTCGAGCTGGGCCACGAGCTCGGGGACCTTTGACAGCGGCACGCGCACGCGGCCATGCTTGTCGCCGAGCGGTTCGGCGCCGAGCTCGAGCACGCGCGCCACGAACGCATCCTCGACCGCGCGATAGCGCCGCAGCACTCCGCGACCGGCGATCAGCAGCGGCCGCGGATCCGACGCGTGCACGCGCTCGCTCTTGTAGTCGAACTCGATCTCACCCGCGGGCGGACCCCAGCCGCTGCCTTCGTCGCGCGGCGGCGGCGTGAGTGTGAGACGCGGGATCGGCGGCCGCGCGACCACGAGATCTTCCATGCCCGAGCCGGGCTCGACATCGAGGTCGCGGCGTGCG
>Ga0194128_10003300_pt1 | contig 25028 bp, 24 predicted proteins | sample TA2KigCa65mmetaG_FD_148650 | JGI IMG/M metagenome (GOLD analysis project Ga0194128, IMG submission 148650) | Freshwater microbial communities from Lake Tanganyika, Tanzania - TA2015037 Kigoma Deep Cast 65m | ecosystem: Environmental > Aquatic > Freshwater > Lake | place: Tanzania: Lake... | reverse complement strand
AAATTACGCCACCTGGTGGAGAACTCCTTCCTCCTTTTCAAACAGTGGCGGGGCATAGCGACCCGTTATGCCAAAGGGTCTGCCTCTTACCTAGCTTCCTGTCAGATCCGAGCGGTAATAATCTGGAGTAAGTTATTTTGACGACACGCTCTAGGACATGCAGCGGACGGCATTGCGGGGTCTTCTCTGGCGCGGGTGCTGATGCAGACAGGTCGGCAGTGCTGCCAATGGGCAGCGTGATGGTTATGGTAGTGCCCTGGCCCCAGGCGCTCTGGATGTCCAGCCGGCCCCGGTGTCTCTTGACAATGCCGAACACCATGGACAATCCTAAGCCGGTGCCTTTTACGCCTTTGGTAGTGAAGAAGGGTTCTAGACACCGTTGCAGCACGTCCTTGGTCATGCCAATGCCAGTATCGGTGATTTCCAATACTGCCTGCTCGCCCTGTGGGCCGGCGGCTGGGGACTGGTCAGACGCATAGCGCGTGTAAGTCCGGAGGGTGATGGAACCGTCGGTCTTTTTCTGAGCGCCTTTGGGCCGGCCCTTGGCTTTTTCAGCGACTGCATCCACCGCGTTGAAAATCAGGTTAGTCAGCACCTCGCGTAATTCGGAAGCGTTTCCGGCTATGGTAGGCACTGGCTCAGGGTGCGCTAAAACTTCTATGACTACGCCGTTGCCCAGGGCTTGGTCCTTCCACTTGGGCTGGGTGAGGGCAATGCTCTGGTCAACCAGGGCGTTAAGGTCCACGGGCAGAAACAGTTCCCCCTCCTCGCGGTGGCGGTAGAACTCCCGCAGGCGGCTGACCACTTTGCTGGCGTCCTTGGCGGCGATATTAATGATTTGCAGGTAGTTCAAGACCTTTTCTTTGTCATCCAGATCTTGAGGCCGGGTCACCAGCAGTTCGCTGAAACCCACTACAGGGGCCAGGGCGTTGTTAAAGTCGTGGGCAATGCCGCTGGCCATTTCTCCCAAGGCCCGCAGACGTTCTTGCTGCACCAACTGGTCCTGGGTGGTCTTCAGCTGGCCCAATGTGTCGTTTAGCCGGAGGTTGCTGTCCCGGAGCTCTTCTTCAATAAGCTTGCGTTCGGCAATTTCTTTATCCAGCTTTTTTACTGCCTGGTCGCGCTCGGAGACCCGGTCTTTAAGGGCGTTGATGGTAGCTTGCAGCCGGTCGGTCATGGCATTGAAGGCGCTGGCCAGCGCCCCCAGCTCATCGCGCGTACCGACGGAGGCGCGCTGGGTGAGATCACCAGAGCTGATGGCGCGGGCGGTGGCGGCCAGGCTCTCCACAGGACGCACAATTTGGCGTACCGCCAAAGCCGCCAGGGCGGCCGCAGCCATTACTGACAGAGTGATGATGCCAAGCATAATGACCCCGCTGCGTATGGTGGGAGCCATGGCTTCTAGCAGCGGCCGTTCCGCCACCACGTAGAGGGTCTGGTCATCCAAAGGAATGGCCTGGCTGGCAATTAGGACTGTATTTCCCGCGAGTCCGGTGTTCATGCCGTTGGTCTCAGGAGAGTCGAACCGGGTGCCCCGCAACACAATGGAAGGATTGGGATGCGCCACTACGCGCCCATATTGGTCCACAATGAAGGCGGTGCCATTTTCGCCCACCTTCAGCGCTGCCACCAGGTCCCAGACCCCTTTAAGCCGGATTTGACCGGCAAGAACACCACGCACGGCTCCAGTCCGCGGGTCTTCCACCGGCACGGACAAAGCCATGAAAGGCTCGCTGGTTTCAGGGTCAAACCGCACGGGTCCAGAGTACCGCAGCTTCCTGTTGAAAGGGACTTGAAATTCGGGCAAATGCTGGCGGTGGCGTAGGTCCCACTCGGTAAAAACTTTAGTACGGGAAGCTCGGGCAATCTCGGTGCCGCTGGCATCCATCAAGCTCATTTCTTCCAGGGCCGGATATTGATGGATGATTCTGGCGAATCGCCGCGAATCAAAATTGCTATCAAAGTCTTGGGCGGTCAATTGCCGGGCCACCGCACGCAACTGGATATCCACGGAAGCTACGAAGCTGGCGGTCTCAGAGGCCGCGCCGAGGGCCAACTGCTGCTGGAGTTGCAGCGCCTGGCCTCTTTGATAGGAAAAAGTTTGCCAGAAAAGCACAAGGCAAGTCACCAGGAGTGGCGCTACCGCCAGGACCAGGAATGACCCGGTGAGCCGGTTCCTAATGCTTCTAGAAGGCCGCATGTTTGTCAAAGTCGCTACTTCTTGTTTTTGGTAGCGGTGCAACAAGACTACCGGATGATATGGTCGGCGTGCTGGAGCAGTTGTTCCGGGATGTGAAGACCTATTGATGCAGCGGTATTCAAATTTATGCCAAGGAACAAGTCGGCGCTTTCCACCGGCAGGTTGGCGGGTGGCACGCCGTTCAGCACCCGTTCGGCCAGCCAGGCGGCCTGCTGCCCAGTAACATAAAAATCCGGCCCAAAGCTTAATAGTGCGCCCGCCTCTGCCTGGTCGTAAGAAACGGAAGCTAGAGGTAGACGGCGTTCTTTGGAGATTCGCACAAAGTCGGTAATGTGGGCTACCGCGAGATTGTTAGGGCCAAGCAAAATAGCGTCCACATCCTCAGGGAAATCGGCGAATAACGCTTCCAGTTGTGCCGGTGTGGTTGCTTCCGATACCACCAGGTCAATGCCCAGCTGTTTGGCAGCCTTTTGGAGGGATTCCAGAGCGGCAACTGAACTGGGCTCGTTTGGATTGTGGGGCACCAATACCCGGCGGGCTGAGGGCGCCAAAGTGTTCAACCATTCCAGTTCCTTTGCTACGAATCCGCCGGTGCGAATGCCAGTCAGATTACCGCCAGGCTGGCTCAAAGTTTTGACCAAACCAGCGGCTACGGGGTCGTTAACCGGAGCAAAGACAACGGGGATACGGGAGCTTTCCGTTGCCTTCTGAGCTGCCAAGGCTGCGGGGGTGGTGATGGCCAGTATAAGGTCAACTTTCTGGGTCTTGAGACTTGATACAACTTGGTCCAGGCTTCCTGCGGGCGCCGCTCCTCCAGAGTAGGCGTAGCGCACCTTTTGACTCTCTGGGAATCCCATAGTTGACATGCCGTATTTGAATCCCTGGAATACCATCTCAGTGCTGGGACTGAAGTTAAGAACACCGATAGTAACGACTCTCGTTGCTGGGCCACAGCTGACCGCCAAGCCGAGCCACACTAGGACGACGACAATCCGCAACGTTGCCGGTAATGAGGGCGAATTCACTTTTACCAAATCTCGCTCCCTGCGCTGAACCGGATGGCGGTTTACGTCTTCGTCACTATTTGTCCCTGAAGAGGGCATCTCACGGGCATCCATCGCGGTTTTAACAATGGCGGTTCGGCGCACAGGCAAAGATTCTTAGGGCGGCTAGGTTCTAAAGGTGATGGTCCGAAAGTTCAAGATAATAATCTTAAATTTTTACCAAAATAGGACTAAAAAGTCACTTTTGGTCCGTTGATGGTTCGCTGACTCTATAGTCCCGTTGGCCGTCCTGGCTGCCGCCGTGCGTTTCTCCGCCATAATCTTCCATTAGATGCTACCTGGCATGTAAGGGTGTTGCCTTGAAAAGCCGCATGGTGTTGACACCCATTGATGGCCTTTTGATGGCCTTGATGGCGACAAAGTGGCAGAACTGGCGTTACCGGGCTGTTGATACTTAAACAGTGTGGAAAGGCGGTTTGTTTGGCCGGAGGGCAGAATCAAGAGATTTGTGGTTTGGCAAGGGCAAAAAGCATAAATCGCCATTTGTAGCGCATTTTGTAGCGCATCAGGTTACTTCACGCCTTGACTTGTCGCGCCACGACAAGTCGGGATGCTCAGATGCTTGAATACAAGGGTTAGGTATTCTCCTGGATTCCGGCCTGAGCCAGAATAGCGAGCGGCTAATTGACACATTACTGCCATTCATCTCCCCTTGACACCCCCCAGGACTTGTGATAATTTTCACTCGCCAATTTGATGGATGGCATTTAGACGATATTCCGCGGGAACCTGCTAGATGTTTGACGATCCAAAAGCTTTGACCAGCGCCAACTGGCAAAACATTCATATGTGGCTGACCTACTTTTGGATTTATCTACCTCTGATTATCACTGCGGCATTCAGCGCCCTTACTGCCCACGCTTTCATTCCATCCTTGGTTTCCACGGGCCATCTACCGGCTTCAGCCAGCCGGTGGCGCGGGCCGCTAACGGTGTTTGCCGTGCTGGTGCTGGCGGTGGCGGCGGTGGTGCTGTTCATGGTAATGCGGCTGGCGGTTACCATTGGGGATGTTTGGGGCAGGTTCCTAATTTGATGAGTTGGACATGAACTTCAGAGGCGGCCAGCTAGACGCCCTGGAGTTCTCTGACGGAAAAATACCGAAGGTTTAGTAGAAAGTTAGTTATCCATGAAACTTGGCCGCAACATGGTGCCCCTGGCGCTGGTAGGCCTGGGGACTAGTCTGATCCTTCTCGTCGTGGTGGTGGTGGTAGGCATCGCCTGGTACTCCAACCCACCCTTCGGGCTGGGAGATGCGCCTCCGCAGCCCATTGCCTTTCCCCATACGGTTCACGCTGGTGCGCCGGAACAGGGCGGGCAGGGCATTCAGTGCGAATTTTGCCACCGCAACGTCACCAAGGGCGCGGCAGCCACGGTGCCTGCGGTGGAGCAGTGCTTGTTCTGCCACCAGCAAGTGACCGGGACTACGGAAACGGCCAGGGTTGAAATTGCCAAGGTCAAAGCCAGCTTTGAGAATAATACCCCAATTCAGTGGGAGCGGGTGCATCGGGTGCCGGACCACGTGCGGTTTGTCCACGAGGCCCATATCCGGTTCTTCACCGAAGGTGAGACACCAGAGACGCAGCTGCCGGTAAGCCAGGTGTGCTCCGTTTGTCATGGAGACGTGGCGGGCATGACTGTAGTGGCGCCCAAACCGGGTCAATCGTTGAAGATGGGCACCTGTCTGGACTGCCACCGCCAGAATAACATTCCTACCGACTGCACCGTTTGCCATCAATGATGCGGGGCCGGATTTTCATACTATGAGTCTTACACGACGCAATTTCCTGGCCTGGGCTGGACTTTCCGCGGTGGGGGCGGTGTCATGCGCCATCCCCCGGAAGGAGCAGGAGCTGGCCATTGAAAGTCCGGTGCGCCTTCCCGAGGACTTGGTGGAGGGTCTGGATAACTGGTATGCTACCCTGTGCCGCCAGTGCCCGTGTGCCGAGGGAGTGCTGGTGCGGGTGATGGAAGGCCGGGCCAAGAAAGTGCAGGGCAATCCTGTATACCCGGTTAACCAGGGCAAGCAGAGCGTCAGGTGCGACGGAGGGTTGCAGGCCCTTTACCACCCCCATCGCTTGGCGGGACCCATGCAGCGCAGCGGCCCCCGTGGATCCGGCCAGTTCCAGGCCATTAGCTGGGACGCGGCTTTGGCCGCACTAGGGCAACAGCTGGCGGCCAACGGTTCTGGGATGGTGCTGGCAACCGAACCCCTGCGGGCCCACTTGGGTCTGATTGCCGGGCGGTTTGCCCAAGCCTTTGGCGGCAAGCATTTGGGTTTTGAGACGCTGGACCAGGTTACGCTGCGGGCCGCGCTGGAAAGTGTGTACCAGCAGCCGCTGCTGCCGGACTTTGATTTGGCACAGGCCAATTACTTGCTGTCTTTTGGCGCGGACTTCCTTTCCACCTGGCTGTCGCCCACCCGGTACGGGCAAGCTTATGGGCAGTTCCGCCACGGCGAGGGACGCAAGGAGCGGGGCATTCACGTGCAGGTGGAACCCCGTTTCTCCATGACCGCGGCCAACGCTGATCGCTGGATACCCATTGGCCCTGGCTGGGAAGGCCACTTGGCCCTGAGCATGGCCCAGGTCATTATTTCTGAGGGTCTGCAAGCTCCTGGGGTCAACATAAATGCCATTACCGGCGGCAAGGGCGCGGCAGCGCTGGAACCATTCCGCCCCGAGGCGGTGGCTGGGAAAATCGGGTTGCCGGAAGGTTTACTTGAAGGCCATTCGGCCGCCGATGTCATCAAAGAACTGGCCCGGGACTTTGCCAAGCACCGCCCCAGCCTGGCGGTTGGCGGCGGCAGCGCCGGCGCCCATAGCAACGGGCTGTTTAACCTGAAGGCTATTTATGCCCTGAACTACCTGGTGGGCAGTGTGGGCACGGCGGGCGGAGTCAAGTTCAACGCCGGCCTGCCGCTGAATGAGTTGCCTTCCAACGCTTCCGTCGGTTCCCTGGCGGACTGGAAAAAGGTGGCGGCGGACATCAACAGCGGCGCAACCAAGTTGTTGATGGTGCACCAGGCAGACCTGGCCTATGGGCTGCCGGCTTCCGTGGGCATGGTCCAGGCATTCCAGCGGGAAGGCCTGTTCATCGCCAGCTTCTCGACATTCCTGGACGAGACCAGCGCCCAGGCGGACCTGATTCTTCCTGACCGGGTGTACCTTGAGGACTGGGGCAGCGATGTTCCCGATCCAGCCCCAGGGTATCCAGTGCTGGGCGTGCAGCAACCGGTGGTAAACCCGCTGAGCGATTACGATCCCAGGAGTTTTGGCGACGTTCTGCTGGCAGTGGCGCAGCAGCAGGGCAAAGCAGCTAATTTGCCTTGGGCTACGCTGCGGGACGCGCTGCGGGAAAGCTCCGACAAGCTCTTTGCTTTGAGGCGCGGTTCCATCCGCGCTGGCTCGGCGGACGAGTTCTGGCGGACCATGTTGCAGCGCGGCGGCTGGTGGGACGAGTCGGCGGGCATCCGGAATGTGGCCGCTCCTTCTGCACCGGCCGGTTTATTGGCGCAGATTGCTGGAGAGGCGGCGGCTCCGGTCTTTTCGGGGCCAGAAGCAGAAAGCTTCCACTTGCTGCCCTTCTCCCATAACAGCCTGCTGGATGGCCGCAACTCCCATCTGCCGTGGGCCCAAGGCGCACCCGATCCGGTCACTACCGTGACCTGGCAGACCTGGGTGGAACTGAATGAACACAAGGCTAAGGAAATGGGCCTGCGGGAAGGGGACGTGGTCAAAGTAGAGTCGGCGGCAGGCTCCATATCCGGCCTGACCTATTTGAACCCGGCTTTGCCGCCGGATGTGGTGGGTATTCCGCTGGGTCAGGGGCGCAGGCATGGCTCGGAGTACGCCAGTGGCCGGCTGCCTGAAGAAAGCTCTAATGTGATGGACTTGCTGGACGGCGCACAGGTGCAAGGCTCCGGCGGGCTGGCGTGGGCCGCCGCACGGGTGCGGGTCACCGCTACGGGCACAAGCCGCCGGGTGTCCAAGTTTGAGGGCACCTCGATGGCGCGGGAAATTGGCGAGACTCCTGGGGAAAGGATCATTCATATCACGTCCCCGTCAAACTCTGGCGGTCATTAACCAGGGTGCAGGGTTATCATTCAGGCAGATTGTAAGTTGCGGAATTAACGATGGCGACCGAGCGAATTGACCACAAATGGGGCATGGTGATTGACGTGGACCGCTGCACGGGCTGTCAGGCGTGTGTAGTGGCTTGTCAAGCTGAGAACAACGTGCCCATGAACACTCCAGACAGGTTTTTGGAGCGCCGCGCTTACGAGTGGATCCGGATAGAGCGGTACTGGGAAGGCGAGTTTCCTAAGGTAAAGGCCCGTTTTATTCCCATCCTCTGCCAGCATTGCGGCAACGCTCCCTGTGAGCCAGTGTGCCCGGTTTATGCTACCTACCATAATGATCAGGGCTTGAACGTGCAGGTCTATAACCGGTGCGTGGGCACCCGTTACTGCATCAACAACTGCCCATACCAGGTCCGGTTCTTTAACTGGTGGGAACCCCAGTGGCCCAACACCCTACAGAACCAGCTCAACCCGGACGTAACGGTACGCAGCCGGGGCATCATGGAGAAGTGCACCTTTTGCATCCAGAGACTGCGCCGGGCGGAGTTGGCGCTGGAGCGGCAGGAAGGGGGGCGCATCAACGACCAGAACCTGGCGGAGCGCAACCTGGCCCCGGCTTGCGTTGCGGCGTGTCCAACCAGCGCCCTGATGTTTGGCGACCAGAACGACCCGAACAGCAAAATCCGGCCGTACTTTGAGGACGCCAATACTCACAGCGAGAGGGAGCGAAAGACCCGGGGTTACCGGCTGCTGGAAGAGATGGGCACCGGCGCCAACGTGATATATCTGAAGAAAGTGGAACAGTACCCGTTGAAGCAGGGCGAGAGTCATGGCTAGCCACGCACACGCCGCAGAACACGAACAGGGGCACAGCCACTATCCTGCGGATATGTGGGTGTTCCCGCAGTCCGAGAAGGTAGCCCCGGACCTGGTTGGGCGGACGGTTGCCGCTGCGCCGCGGTTCAAGATGTGGATGTTAATCGCGGGAGTGCTGGCGGTGGTTGGCATCATTGGATTTATTGCCCGCGCAGCCACCGACGGTTTTGACGAATACGGGCCGTGGGGCTACTACATGGCCGTATTCTCCTACCTGTTTATGATTACCGGGGCGGCCCCGCTGGTGGGGCTAGCCTTCCGCTTTACCAAGAGCCATTGGCGTCGGCCATTGTCCCGGGTGTCGGAGCTGTTTGGATTGCTGGGCGTGGTCAACGTTCTGCTGTTCATTCCGCTGTTGTTTGTGCTGCCTCCCCTGGCCAATCCCCAGGTGGACCACGGGGAGCTGGCAGTGCGCCGCACCCTTTGGATTGCCGGGCCGTGGGGCGCTCCCCAGTTGTGGGACTTGCTGGGTGTGGTGGCCCTGGCAGTCATGGGTCTGGTTATTCTCTGGCTGTCAGCCGTGCCGGACCTGGCGGGAGCTAAGCTGGCCGCCACGGGCTGGCGGCGCAAGCTGTACACCATGCTGGCATGCCGATGGTGTGGCGCCAAGCGGCAGTGGCACATCCAGAAGGCTGGATTGGCGCTGTTGGGCGGCTTCTACTTCATGACTCTGATTTTTGTCCAGTTCCTCATTGCCACGGACTATGGCATGAGCCTGGTGCCGGGCTGGAAGGACTCCATCTTTCCGCCGCTATACACCGTCATCAGCTTCCAGTCGTCCCTGGCGACCATCCTGATTATCATGTTTATCCTGCGGCGCTGGGGGGGCTATCAGGAATACATTGGTGTGTCCTTGTTCTGGTCGGCCAGCAAAATTTTGCTGGGACTGACCTTGTTGTGGACATACCACTTGTGGGCGTTTTTCATCACCTTCTGGTACGGCCGGATGCCGGTGGAACAGAATATCCTGAAGTATTTCCTGTTTGAGTCCTATGGAGCAGTGTTCGCTGCCAACGTGGTGTTTAGTTTCCTACTGCCCTTTGTATCCATACTGTTGTGGAACCGCTTCCGCAAGACGGACTGGGGGCCAGCCCTGGCGGGCTGTTTCATCTTGGTGGGCACCCTGGCGTTCAACATCCGCATTTTTGTCGGGTCGTTCAACGCTGGGGACGTGTACGCCCTGGCGCTGGAGAGGGTGCCGCCGCCGGTCTATCCGGACCTGTGGGACATATTTATAGTGGTGGGTTGTATTGGCTTGGCGGCGTTCGTTTACCTGGCGGCTATGCGGGTGTTCCCGGTGCTGTCAATTTGGGAAGTGAAAGAAGGCGCACTTTACCAGCGCATGGAGCGGTTCATGAAGGGCCGCTACCTGGTGCTGGCCAAGCCGGAGTAATGGCCGGCCCGGCAGGGCTGGCATGGTTGTAAGGAAGCGCAGGAGCCGAGATGCAGGAAGGCCGAGCCTTAACCCCTACAGAGATTAACCGTGACCTGCTCCGGTCGGTGCTGGAACCGCCCAAGTGGTTCTGGCCGGTGGTGGTCATCCTCACGCTGTGGGTGTTGGTGGGTGTGACCGTCTCCGGGATTATGATTAACCGGGGCCTGGGCGTGACCGGCTTGAACCGGCCGGTGGCCTGGGGCTTCATGATTACCAACTTTGTGTTCTGGATTGGCATCAGCCACGCCGGAGTAATGCTCTCCGCCATTTTGCGCCTGGCCAAAGCGGAATGGCGGCGGCCCGCCACCCGCGCCGCTGAGGTGCTGACCATCTTTTCGCTGATGACGGCATTGACTATGCCAATCATGCACGTGGGACGTCCCTGGCGGGTCTTGTACTGGGTGTTCCCCTACGACTTTGCCCGGGGCATCTGGCCCAGCGTGCGGTCGCCGCTGGTGTGGGATCCCAGCGCAATTTTGACCTACCTGACCTCCAGCACGTTGTTTGTGCTTATAGCCTTGGTGCCCGACCTGGCGGTGTTGCGTGACCACACCACCGGGGTGGCCCACCGCATTTACTCGGTGCTGAGTTTGGGATGGCAGGGCAACGCCCGGCAGTGGAAGTTCCAGGTAATTGCCGGGGTGTTGCTGTCAGCCCTGATTTTGCCGGTGTTCGTCTCGGTGCACAGTATCGTGTCCTGGGACTTCGGCATGGCGGCGTCGGTGAAATCGTGGCACTCCACCATCTTTGCCCCCTACTTCGTCATCGGCGCAGTTCACTCCGGCGTGTCGGCAGTGGTGTTCGTGATGATCCTGCTGCGGAGCATGTTCGGTTGGCAGGAGTATATCCGCAAGGAGCACATAGACGCCCTGGGCCGCCTGCTGATTGTGGTGGCCACGGGGTGGTTCTACTTCCTGTGCATGGAAATCATCTTTGGCTTGTACGGGCGCGAGGCGGACGAGGTGGCGGTGCGGACCATGCAGTTTATGGAGTACCCGTGGAACGTACTGATGATTATCTTCGCCGGGATTACCTACTTCCTGCCGGTGGCGTTGTGGCTGCCCAGGAGCTTCCGGCGGAACCTGTGGATTATGTCCCTGGCTTGTATTTCGGTGAACGTAGGCATGTGGCTGGAACGCTACCTAATTATTGTGCCCGGACTGGCCCGCAAACAGGTGTTCACCTTCACCTGGCAGACTTACATGCCATCAATCACCGAGCTGCTGCTGATATTGTCCACCTTCGGGCTGGTGTCGTTGCTGCTGTTGCTGTTCAGCAGGGTGTTCCCCCTGGTGCCCCTGTACGATATCAAGGAAGGCGAGTTCCTGCGGGCCAAAGTCCAGGTGGGCCGGAGTACAGTGCCCGCCACAATTCGGGAAGACTAGGCCAGAGTTATTAGGAAAGTCGTGGGCCTACCGCGAGTGCGCAGGCCGGCTGAGGCCCTGGGTTAAGGCCAGGGGCAAGAGGGCTAGAAAATATGGCAAAACGTCCACTCTTAGGGTTGTTTGATAGCGCCGATCGGGCTGCCGATGCCGGAGATGCGCTGAAGAAGGCCGGCATTGCTGAGACGGACTACGACTTTCTCACCGACGCGCCATACCCAGAAGGGGCCTTTGGCGAGCGGGCGGAGCATCACAGGCTTTACATTTACCCCATGATTGGCGCGGTGCTGGGCTTGACCTCCGGCGTGATGCTGACCTCCATGACCCAGATGGCCTTTCCCATGGTGCAGGGTGGCAAGCCCATCCTGGCGCTGCCTCCCATGGCGGTTATTTGCTACGAAGGCACCATGTTGGGGGCTATCCTGTTCACCATTTTTGGCATCTTGTTTGAGTCGCGCTTGCCCGCAGGCAAGTTGGGTCTGTACGACACCAGGATTACGCAAGGCTTCATAGGCGTGCTGGTGCATTGCGAAGACGCCGAGCATGGCAAGGTATCGGGTATCTTGAGCAGCGCCGGAGCAGTGGAAGTCAAATGGGAAAATGCCAGGGCGGCCACGGCATGAACGGAGATCGGGTGAATTACATCAACCGGCGGCAGGGGCGGGTGCGCTTTGCGTTTCGCGGCACCGTGGGGCTGGCGGTGGCTGGCCTGGTGGCGTTGTTGGCTGCAGGTTGCTCCCAGGGTTCTTATCCCCTGGACTTTTTCTACGAGATGCACTACTCCCAGGCATACAAAGCCTCGGAACCGCCCCGGATGTCTCCGCCGGAAAGCGCCGTGCCCTGGTTCCCGCCGCCCCAGCGGACATCCAACGCCAGCGGCGCACACCTCTATGCCACCGACTGCGCCATGTGCCACGGCGCCCAGGGCAAGGGCGATGGAGCGGTGCTCCAGACCATGATAACCAAGTATAACTACCAGCCTCTGGTGACACCTGACCTAACTTCGGCGCAGGTGACGGGCATGGGCGGTCCCGGCATCCAGGGTTTCATGCGCAGCGGTGTAGTAGTGATGCCTAATTTCTCCAAGCTCCTGTCGGGTGAGGAGATTCAGGCAATTTCCGAATACATAGTCAACTGCCTGCAAGGCGCACAGCCCCAGCAGTGCCGCTGAGCTCCTGGCGCGTAATGGGCCGGGGTAGCCGTCAACTTGGCCTTCGTCGTTCTGGCGCAACCCGGGAATCAGCAGCGGGCGTCGGCTACATCCCTGGCTGGACCACCGGCTATGGCCGGTGCAACGAGTAGAAGTCCCGCTTGCGCCACGGCATACCGGTACACTACCTGGCCTGGCATTGTGGGTGTGGCTGGCCTCCCGGCCTGGTACAATAGCTGGTGTGAAGCTGCGTCTGGATAGAACTGTAAAGGTTTCTTTGCCCTCTTGCCCTGCGTTGCGCTGCAACCAGGGTCGAGTTCCGCAGGTTATCCTGGCGGGCGTCTTGGTTCTCCTGGCTGCTTGGCTGATCCCTTGGGCAGGCCCGGCGGTCCTGGCGCAGACTGCGGGGGAAGGCCCAGGAGTCCCCTTGCCGCCACCGCCGGGGGTCTTCGATGAAGCCGAGGCCCAATCCATTGACCGGATGCTCATGTGTCCCATCTGCCCCGGCGAGTCCATTGACCAGTCCCAGGTGGAGCTGGCCAAACAGATGCGGCAGCGGGTGCGGGAAATGCTGGCCCAGGGCACCACGCGACAGCAAGTCCTGGACTTTTTTGTAGAGCGGTATGGGCCTACAGTGCTGGCCGCGCCCCCCAAGTCCGGGCTGAATTTGCTGGCCTGGGTGCTGCCGGTGGCGCTGGTAGCGGCGGCTCTGGCGGGCGGCTTTTTGGCGCTGCGGGCCATGCGTCGCGGGAATCCTGAGCCAGTGCTGGATCCCTACCTGGCGGCGGTGGACGCCCGCCTATCCAGCAGTAATTTGGCGGAGGGCCAGGGCAGGCCGGACAACAATGGCTGAACTGGGGACTATTGCTTTATGGCTGGCGGTGGGGCTGGGCGTTTACGGGGCCATTGGAGCGCTGGGGGGACAGGTCCGCGGCTCACCCTTGCTGTCGGAAAGCGCGCGCCGGGCGGCCTATGTGCTGCCGCTGGTCCTGACAGTGGCCATCCTGAGCCTGGTGGGTGCCTTTGTGGGCCGGGACTTTCAGGTGGCTTACGTAGCGCGCCACAGCAGCCTGGACATGCCCCGGATTTACACCTGGGTGGCCTTTTACGCTGGCAATGAAGGCTCTTTGTTGTTCATTTGCCTGGTACTGTCTGCACTGGCGGCGCTGGCTTTGGCGCTGGCCCCTGGGGAAACCCGCCGCACCCTGGGCTGGACCGCGGCCATTCTGCTGACTGTGCAGACCTTCTTTCTGGCGGTCACCGCGGTCATGGCAAACCCCTTTGAGACCCTCCCCTTGGCCCCGCCCGACGGTGAAGGGATTAATCCCTTGCTGACTCACGTGGGCATGTTTTTCCACCCTCCGGCTTTGATGAGCGGTCTGGTGGCGGCAGCCATTCCCCTGGCCTTTGTTATGGGTTCACTGATTGGCGGCAAGACCAAGGACGAGTGGCTGGATGCGGCGCGGCAGTGGGGGCTGGTCTCCTGGGCGCTGCTGGCCGTTGGGCTGCTGCTGGGGTCCTGGTGGGCGTACACCATTCTGGGCTGGGGCGGTTTCTGGTTCTGGGACCCGGTGGAAAACGCAGCGCTGATGCCCTGGCTGGCGCTGACCGCCTTCATCCACTCGGTGATGGTGCAGAAGCGGCGGGGCATGTTCCGCATGTGGAACATCGTCCTGATTAACGTGGCTTTTGGCCTGGCCCTGTATGGCATGTTCATGAACCGGGGCGGGCCGGTGCCTTCGGTCCATTCCTTTGGAGCTTCCACCCTGGGCTGGGTTTTCCTGGTGTTCCTGGTTGTGGGAGTGGCGGTGCCGTTTGCAGTGTTTTTCTGTCGTTTCCCGGCCCTCACCAGTTCCCGAAGCCTGGACTCCATGCTGTCCCGGGAAGCGGCCTTCCTGGTCAACAACCTGATGCTGCTGGGCATCGCCTTTGTTACCCTGTGGGGCACCCTGTATCCATTGCTCTCGCGCCTGTTTGGCGGGCAGGAGATAACCGTAGCCCGGCCCTTCTACGACCAGGTGAACGGCCCCCTGCTGCTGGGACTGCTCTTTGTCATGGGCGTTGGTCCGCTGCTGCCCTGGCGGAAGGCCACGCCCCAAGCCTTGCGCCGGGCCTTGCTGCTGCCGGGCCTGGCCGCTCTGGGAACGGTGGCCTTGCTGGCAGGCCTGGGGATGCATCAGGGGTATGCCCTGGCCGGCTTTGGGCTGTGCGCATTGGTGTCTGCCGGCATTGCCCAGGAGTGGTGGCGGGACGTAGCGGAGCGGCAGCGCGCCCTGGGGGAAGGCTACTTACGCGCCTTTTGGCGGCGCACCCGTTCCAACCGCCCTCGCTACGGGGGCTACGTGGTGCATCTGGCGGTGGTGATGGTTGCTCTGGGCGTGCTGGGCGGGTCGCTGTTTGACCGCCAGCGGGACGTGTTGCTTGTGCCGGGCCAGACCGCGGAGATTGGGGAATACCAGATACGCTACCTGGGCACGGTGGAGCAACCCTTTGGCGACCGCACCGAATACGTTTCTACCGTGGTAGTGCAGCGGGATGGCCAGCCCTTGACTACATTGTATCCCTGGCGGGCATTTTATCCTTCCCAGAGCATGGCGGCCACCCGGGCGGCCATCCGCTCCACACCGGTGGAGGATCTTTACGTGGTGCCCAGCGAGAACCGCGCCGATGGGGCGGTGGTCTTCCGGCTGGTGGTTAACCCGATGGTCTGGTGGATGTGGACCGCCGGTCCGGTGCTGGTGCTGGGTACGTTGGTGTGCCTGTGGCCCCAGCGGAGAGTGGTGGCGGTGCGCGCTGCCAGTCCTCTGACAGCACAGACGGGCCGCCAGAGCACGTCTGGCTGATGGCCAGTTCTGCCATGCCTGCGGTGGAGCGGACATAATATGGCCGGACTGGTGGGCGCAGCTCTGGCCCTGTTTGTTGCCTTGGTGGTGCTATACCCATTTGTCCGGAGCCGCTTCTGGCGGGAGGAAAGCGCAACTCCTAAGCCGCCCCAGGATGGGCAGTTAGAGTTGGACGGCATATTTTCCGCCATCGAAGAATTGGAACGACAGCACCGGTCCGGGGAATTGCTGGAGGCAGACTTCCAGGAGCAGCGGAGTGGGTACCGGCAGCAGGCGGCGCTGCTCCTGCGCGAACAGGAAGAACGGCAGCAAAAGGCTGACCAGGCGCTGGAGCAGGAGGTCCGCCGTGCCCGCGGCGTGGCTGAGCCGCCCTCCGCAGACGGTGCGGTCTCATGAGGGCGCTGCTGGTGGTCCTGGCCTTGCTGCTTGGGTTGTTTCTGATTCAGCCCTCGTGGCCCCTGTTGCAAGCCGAGGCCCAGGGCGCAGCCCTGAGCGTGCGCGGCCAGGTGGCGAATGGCACCGCCGGAGGGCCGGTCCCGGCCAATATCCAGGTGGTGCTCCATGCCTTCAGGCAGGGGGCGGGACAGATAGCCACTTACCGGACCCTCTCCGGCCCGGCAGGCGAGTTCCAGTTTAATGACGTGGCGGCTGATGCGGGTTCCACCTATGCATTGACGATGGAGTATCTAACCGTAACCTATTCGGTGCTGGCCAGCGCTACAGACCTGGCCCAGCCGCTCGAGGTGGTAGTTTACGAGACCACCCGGGATGCGGCGGTGGTCAGAGTAGAGCGCCAGGCGCTGCTAATCACCGACATTAATGCCAGGGAACAGGACATTGGCGCAGTGGAGTTTGTGCGACTGGTCAATCCCAGCGACCGCACCCTGCTGCCGGACTTGAGCAGCAGCAGCATCAGCTTTTTGCGGTTTCCTCTGCCGCCGGGGGCGCGGGAGCTGGACGTGCGTTCCGACCTGACTGGCGGCCAGATAATCCCCATCGGTACGGGATTTGCGGTGACCGCACCGGTCCTGCCGGGCGGTCACGACTTGAACTACGCCTTCCGCTTTCCCTACCAGGGTGTGGCGGTATCATATCGCCAGAGCTTATTGCAGGGCGCGGCGGTGTACCAGGTGCTGATACCCCAGCGCCTGCCGCCGGTGCAAGTTACAGGGCTGGAGTCCAGGCCGTTGTTAGACCTGGATGGCACCACCTACCGGGTCTGGGAAGCGCGCGGAGTTGCGCCAGGACAAGGGCCGACTGTGGAAATCGCCGGGCTGCCCCAGCCCACTGTATGGGACAGGACGGCGCGCACCCTTACCAGCCAGAAGACCTGGCAATGGTTTATTCCTTCAGCCTTTGCGGCGTTTCTGGCAGTCCTTCTTATTTACTCGTTGGTGAAATCTCCGGGGCGCTTGGCCGCCGCAGCCCCTGGGGCTGGCGGCCGCCAGGAGCTGGTGCAAGCCATTGCTTTCCTGGATGACCGCTTTGAGCGGGGAGAGCTTGCCGAAGCCCAGTACCGGCAGGAGCGGGGGCGGCTCAAGTCGCAGATTCTTGCTGCTGCGGAGCAACAAGAAGGGGCGACATGAGCCGGCGGTGGTGGATACTGTTGGCGGCAGGCGCGCCGGTCCTGGGCCTGGTGGCCCTGCTGGCTTGGGCCTCGGTACAGTCGGGGGGAAGGCCTGCCAGCTTTGGCATTAACCGTCAGCTGGGCGAGGTGGCGGTGGAGGCCAGGCCGGCGGAGGAGTTCATTCTGCCTCTGCTGGACGGAAGCAGTATCTCGCTGGCTGAACTCAGGGGCAATGTGGTGGTGTTGGACTTCTGGGCCTCCTGGTGCCCCCCTTGCCAGGAAGAGGCGCCAGCGTTGGCCAAGGTGTACCGGGAGTATGCAGGCCGGGAAGTGCAATTTGTGGGTGTGGATATCTGGGACCGGCCCGAGGATGCCCAGAAGTTCACCGAAAAGTATGGGGTTACTTATCCCAGCGGAGTGGACGACCGGGGCCGCATCGCCATAAACTATGGCGTGAAGGGGATTCCGGAGAAGTTCTTTATTGACCGGGGCGGAGTGCTGCGGCGCAAGTTCGTGGGTCCCATGGACGAGACCACCTTGCGGCGGGTGCTGGATGATTTGCTGGCTGGGGGCCGTAAATTCCGATAACCGCCTCTTGCAGAGAGTAAACTCCCCCTACCCCTTTATAAAGGTCAAATCCCCCCAACCCCCTTTGCAAAGAAGGGCTAGGGGGATTGATGTAGGCAAAGTCACGTCATTTACGAGAGGGATCCGGCATGACTCGTGTTGGAGTTCTAATCTGGATTGTGTTGGCCATCGCCCTGGCCTTTGCCTGGTCGCGCATTTTCAAGCGGATTGGCTGGTCGCCGTGGCTGGCGGTGACCACTGTAGTGCCCCTGGTAGCCCTGGTCATGCCTTTCCTGGTGGCCTTCAGCAAGTGGCCTTCCGAGGACAGGCCGGGACGGGCGCAGCCGTAGCGGGCAGCTAGCTAGGTAGTGCATGACGCAGCCTGAACGGTTGGCCATAGCCATGGACTGGGGCGGCACCTGGATGCGGGTTGCCGTGGTGGATTGGTCCGGGGCGATCAGGTGGCACAAACGCCGCAACAACCCCAAAGATAAGGGCAAGGATTCCCTCCTGGCGGCGGGGCTGGAGCTGCTGCGGCAGGCGGTGGGCGCCTGCAGTTCCCACCCCGTGGCCGGAATTGGGCTGGCCATTGCCGGGCCTGTGGATGCGGAAGCAGGCGCCCTTTCCGGTTCACCTCAGTTCCCAGCCCTGGAGGGTGTGCCGTTGAAGGCCCTGTGGGAGCCGGAGCTGGGTCTGCCCATCTTTCTGGGAAACGACGCCAACCTGGCGGCCTTGGGTGAGTACCACCACGGTGCCGGGCAAGCTGTAACGGATGATGAAGGCCAGCTGGTGCGGACGCTGGTGTACGCCACGGTCAGCACTGGAATTGGCGGAGGAGTGGTGGATCGGGGCGAGTTGCTACTGGGAGCCCACGGCTTGGCCGCAGAAATCGGCCACATGGCTATTGACTGGCGGCCCGATGCTCCCCCCTGCTTCTGCGGCAGCCAGGGGTGTCTAGAGTCCATCGCCTCTGGTACGGCCATCGCGCGGGCCGCCCGCCAGCGGCGGCTGGAGCCACGGTGGCGACATAGCACGTCCCTGTCAGGACTGGCTGAAGAGGCCGTCACCGCCCCCGCGGTATTCCAGGCGGCTCAGGCAGGAGACCTCCTGGCCTCCCAAATGGTGGAGGAGGTAGTCCAGGCGCTATCGGTGGGTCTGGCTAGTGTGCTGCACCTGTACGACCCCGACCTGCTGGTGCTGGGCGGCGGCGTCACCCAGGGCCTGGCGGATTTGGCCAAGCTGCCGGAAATCCAGCGTCGGATGCGGGTGCGGGTAATGAGTGACGGTTACCGCCAATGCCCTCTGGTGCCTGCCAAGCTGGGAGACAACGTGGGTCTGGTGGGCGCGGCCTGCCTGGTGTGGCAACGCTTGGACGCCCGCTGAGAGCCAGACAGGAGACCATTGGCAGCAGTTAGCTGCTTCTTGTTTATGCGCAGAGAAGAATTCTTCTGTCCCCAGTTTGGGCCTTACCCGGAAAATCATCGTCACACCGGCGAAAGCCGGTGTCCAGGCCATTTACAGGGTGCGAGGTAGCTGGGTTCCGGCTTTCGCCGGAACGAGGACTTGGCCTTCGGCAATTCTTGGGCAAAGCCCGTTTTAATAAAAGGCGCCAGCCGGATTTCCATTCCGTAATCGCATAACATACGCTTGCCCTGCCATTGGCGGTATCCGCTTGACCGCCAAGGTTATTGATGCCAGAATTGGGGCAACTCAGCTAAGGAGCACGGGTCAGCTATGAAGTGGTGCAGGTTCGACAACGGTGGAAAGCCTACCTACGGAATTGTTGAAGGCAGCAACGTGGTGGAAGTGGCGGGCAGCCCGTTTACCCGCTACCGGCGGACCGCCCGGCTGCACCGGCTTAGCGGGCTTAAGCTGCTGCCGCCGGTAATTCCGCCCACCTTTTACGCTGCGGGCATCAACTACCCGGAGCATGTGACTTGGGCGGCGCGAATGCGCGGCCAGGAACCCAACCTGCCCAAGAAGGCTGACGTGGGCTACCGGGCCAACAACGCTCTCATCGGCCACAATGAGCCTATCATCATCCCCAAAGACGCTACTGACCAAGTGCAGTACGAAGGGGAGCTGGTGGTGGTCATTGGCAAGCAGTGCAAAAACGTCACGGAAGCCCAGGCCCTGGACTACGTGCTGGGCTACACCATCGGCAACGACGTCAGTGAGCGCACCTGGCAGCGGGGCGACCGGACTCTGTGGCGCGCCAAGAACACCGACACCTTCAAGCCCATGGGGCCGTGGATTGTCACTGGCCTGAACCCCGATGACCTGCACGTCAAGATAACCCTCAGCGGGCGGGTGGTAGGCGAGTACGACGTGAAAAGCGCTATCTTTGGGGTGCGCCACTTCATCAGCGAAATGAGCAAGTACCTCACCCTTTACCCTGGCGACATGCTGTGGATGGGCACCGACGGCGCCACCGAGAACATGAAGGACGGCGATGTCTGCGACATTGAGATTAGCGGCATTGGCGTGTTGAGCAACCCGGTGCGCCGGGAACGTTAACCCCAGGAGCGTTCCATGACTGGAAGCACGGCCCCCGGAGGCAGTGAGTCCCGCAGCCCCGGCCCGCCCATGCTGGTGCAGGAAGTGGTCTCGGCGCCGGTGCATGAAGGCAACGCTGGGCATGGGCTGCTCATCCGCACCAACCGGGGCGAGATCCCGGCCATCCTGCACGCAGCGCCGGACTCCAACCTGGCGGTGGTGTGGGTGTGCGGGGCGCGGGGCGGCTTTTCCGGTCCAGCGGGGGGCATTTACGCCCGCATGGCGGAAACCCTCCAGGGGCAGGGCATCACATCCCTGCGCTTGAACTACCGGCAGCCCAACGTTTTCCCAGAGTGCACGCTGGACTTGCTGGCTGGGGTGACCATCCTCAAGGGCACTGGGCATGCGCCGGTGGCGCTGGTGGGCCATTCCTTTGGCGGTGCGGTGGTCATTGCCGCAGGGGCCGCCAGTTCCCACGTCTGCGGCGTGGCGTCCCTGTCTCCCCAGACCTATGGAGCCAACATGGCTGGGCAACTGGCGCCGCGCTCTCTGCTGGTGGTCCACGGCAAGGCAGATACCCGCTTGCCTTACTCCTGCGGTGTGCAGATTTACCACTGGGCGAAGCAGCCCAAGGAGATTGTGCTTTTTGAAGGGGCGGAGCACCGTCTGGAGGAATGCCGGGAGGAGTTGGAGGCCCTGCTGAAACGGTGGGTAAACGCCACCCTGCGCGCGCCGCCGGTCAGTCCCGAGTAAAGATAAGTCCTCCTATCCCCTTGCGGGAGAGTGGCCGGGGTGAGGGGGCTGGATCCCCATCCCAGCCTTCCCCCTTGGTAAAGGAGGAACGGGGAGAGACTTCCTCTCTTTAACAAGGGGAGGGCAGTGGGGGCGTCCCCTTCTTCCCAACCCGCTCCCACAAGGGGATAGGGAACCAACTCCAGGAGGCACTAGCATGGAGACTTACCAGTGCATTCGTTCCCGCCTGACGGTGCGGGACTTCCGGCCAGACCCGGTGCCGGCGCGGGTCATCAACAAGATGCTGCGCGCCGCCCGCTGGGCGCCCAGCGCCCGCAACCGCCAGCCCTGGCAGTTCATAGTGATTCAGGACCGGGACACCCTGGCCAAGATTGGCGGCATGGCTTCGTCGGGGGGCTACATTGCCCGCGCGCCCCTGGCCATCGCCGTGATCATGGGCAAGGTCAACCGCGCCGACCTGGACGCCGGGCGGGCCTTGCAGCAGATGGAGCTGGCTGCCTGGTCGGAAGGCGTAGGCGGCTGCTTTGTGGGCCTGGGCGGCGAAGAAAACGCCAAGGTGAAGGCGCTGCTGGGCGTGCCGGAGGAGTTGCAGCTTATCACCGTGATGCCCTTTGGCTACCCCACCGATGAGGCCAAGGCCAGGGGCAAGGCACGTAAGCCTTTGTCAGAGATGGCCCACCGGGAGAAGTTCGGGCAGAAGTATTTGCAACGGTAGGCTGTTCCACCCCCATCCCGATCTTCCCCCTTACCAAGGGGGAAGGAGAAGAGACCCTTCCTAAATACGCAGGGGGGTTGGGATGAGGGCATCAGGGCAGAGCAAAAATAGGATTGCAAGGAGAAGAAGTTATGGCCCGCATTCCACTGGCAACCCGGGAGAGCGTCCCCGCCACCCAGCGCGAAGCCTTTGACACCATGCTGCAGAGCCTCAAGTCCGTGCCGCGCACCGGCCCAGGCTCGGTGCTTATCCACGTGCCGGAGGCCCACCGCATCCTGACAGACCTGAACCACTACCTGCGGGACAGCTCCACCCTTTCCAAGAAGGTGCAGGAGTTGGCCATGCTGGTGACCGCCCGGGAAAACGACTGCCAGCACATCTGGAACGCCCACGCCGCCTCGGCGCGGGAGGCTGGCGTGCCCAGCGCCCTGGTGGATGCCCTGCGGGACCGCAAGGAACTGCCCAAGATGGCTGCTGACGAGGCGGCGGTGGTCACTTACGGCCGGGAGTTCTTCCGCACCCACCGAGTGAGCCGCGGCGGCTTTCAGTCGGCCATGGAAGTGTTTGGCCGCCAGGGACTGGTGGAGCTGACCGCCTTGCTGGGCAACTATGCTCTGCTGGCCTTTATGTGCAATGCCTTTGACACCGACCTGCTGGCGGAACGCAAGGAGCCGCTGCTGCCGGTGTAGGGGGCGTAATGAATCCTCTTTTGCCTTGTGCCCGAGGCTGGAGGGCCCAGGTATAAATCCCCCCAACCCCTCCTTTGCAAAGGGGGCCAGGGGGATTCTTGGGGTTGATTCATGGTCGCCATAGCCGTAGGGGCGCCCCGACAAGTCGGGGTGCGCCCTCGACGGAATCCCTGACATGTGGGCAGACACCCTGCGGTTGGCTCAGGGCAGGCTCCGGACTGCCCCTACTCTCACCGAGAGTGAATCAGCCAGGGGGATTTCCTCGCCTAAGCACACCTGAATTAGGAGGCCATGCCATGATTACCAAGTTCGACAGCCTGTTTGCCGGCCACGTGGACATGGAAAACGTGGGCTACGGTGGAACGGCCGTCAACGAACGGCGGTTCAGCGACGAGCGCCTGGCTACCGTGTTTGACAAGACGGCGGCCATTGCCCAGACGCTGGACCGGTGCGGCTACGATTCCTTCTGGCTGGCGGAGCACCACTTCCAGCGCGAAGGCTACGAGTGCATCCCCAACATTCTCCTGCTCCACGTGCACCTGGCCCACCTGACCCGCAACATCAAGCTGGGCTGCGGGTTCAACATTACCCCCATGTGGCACCCCCTGCGCCTGGCCGAGGACTTTGCCACGGCAGACATTCTCACCGGCGGGCGCATCATCTTTGGCGTGGGCCGGGGTTATCATACCCGGGAGGTGGAGACCTTTGGCGCCCCCTTGCGGGACCAGGCGGCCAACCGGGAGTTGTTTGAGGAGCAGGTGGAAATTGTGCTCAAGGCCCTCAAGCAGCCCTCCTTTTCCCACCACGGCAAATATTACGACCTGCCGCCCAAGGTGCCCTATCGGGGCTACGAGTTGGAGGAGCTGACTCTGGTGCCCAGGCCGCGCACCCAGAATTTTGAATGCTGGCAGCCCATCCAGGGCGCAACCCAGCGGGCCATGGACTTCATGGCCAAGCACGGCATCAAGGGGGTCATCGGCGGCGGCGTTGCCGAGGGCGGCGCAGTGCACCGGATTATTGAGGGCTACCGGGACGCCCTGGCCCGCACCGGGCGGAACGTGAAGCTGGGCGAAGACCTGAGCATCGGCTTTCATTACTACCTGGCGGACAACCAGCGTCAGGCCATGAAGGAGGCGGCCAAGTACTACGAGGAAAACTTGAAGATGTTTGGCCCCTTGCGGCTGGTGCGCTCCCTGACCGACCAGCAGATTGAGGACATGAGCAACCCGCAAAAGGCCCCTAAAGCTGGCCTGCCCACCATCGAAGGCGCGGTGCGCGGCGGCGGCGTGTTGTGCGGCCCGCCGGAGCAGATAGTGATGCAGCTGCGGGAGCTGGAGGAGAAGTACCCTGGCCTGGAGCGGGTCAGCGTGGGCCAGCCCATGGGCACGCCCCAGCAGGTGATTCTGGAGCAGATGGAGTGGTTTGCCCGGGACGTAATGCCTGCCTTTAAAGGGCGGGTGCAGGCCAAAGCCCCGGCCCGTTGAGCACAATTGCCGCTTGTGGGGGATTGGGCAGCCCCCTATGGGGCCATGCGTAGAGTTCTGGTGAAGACTACACCTGTAAGAGGGATTTCAAACCCGCCCCCAATGCCGGTGCGGCTAGCGACCAACTGGAAAAAGTAGCCAAGTATTAGGTTTCTGCACTAGAGTTGGCTACTGCTCTACTAACTTGATGTAGCGCTCCGGGGGGCCGGTGCCGGTGCTCACGCCGGTATAGGTGACACTGACCGCCCAGTGGCTCTTGGGGTTGGACTTGCGGTCGGAAACCGTCACGGTGATTACCACCGGAGCATGGATGGGGTTTGGCTCGCCGGTGACGCCGCTGTGACAGGCGGTGTTGGTATGCTGCCACCGCATCTCAAACTCGCCCTTGCCATCTTGAAGGGTGTTGGTCTTGGGGCCCCAGGTGCCGCAGTCTGGTCCTTCCCATTTTGCGTCCAGGATGTCCCCATCGGCGTCGCTGACCACCACCACGTACCGGGTGATGTTGCTGGAACCCAGGGTCGCCTGAATGGGGCTGACTTGGGGCGCTGCGTTTTGCTTTTCTGAGACATAAGCAGTGGGCGGCACGGTAGGCAGGGTGGCTTTGCACTGGAAGGGTTTGCCCCGGATGGTGATGGTGTGAAAGACCTCCCGCGTGCCGGTCTTGGTGACGGTACCGTATAGCACCAGCCACTCCCAAGCCACGGGCGTAAGGATTCGGGCGGTGTATGCGATGGTGGCTGGGCCGGCGGCGGTGCACCGGAACTGAGGCCCTACGGTGAGGGATGCGCCCAGGCCCGCCAGCTCGTGTCCGTTGGGATTGATTAGGCCGGTCTCGGATACAATTGGTCCTTGCAGTATGCTGAACTCTCCCACCAACCACGGCTTGCCGTTCAGCTTGACCAGGACATGACTATTTGCCCCCAGTGCGCCTTCCAGGGCGTTTACCTTGGCGGCTACATAGTATTTGTCCGCAGTTACCTTTCCGCCAGCATCCGGCCAGAAAGCCTTGCCCACCAACTGGTCCGGGAGGTCCTTGATGTAAACGGTGAAGAAGGCTTCACTGGTCATGGTCCAGGTGCTGAAATGGTCTAGCCTGGTGCTGACGGTCAGCGTCCCGGCGGCGGCGTCGAACTCCACGTCCGTGCTCAGGGGCGCGGAGACCTCGTTGCCGGAAATCAGCACCACTGAAGGCAGAAAGGCTTCCTTGCTGGGGTGCGTCACCGAAAATGTCACGGGCTAGGTAAACTTTGCGCCGTCCGGCTCCAGCTTGTAGGCGGCCAGGGCCGGGCCGTTGGGGAATTGCACGGGCAAGGTGGCGGCGTCCACTGGGCCAATCTTGATGTCCGAAAGGCGCACGCCTTCGGGCAGCGAACCTTCAGGCACGTCAATCCTGGCTGTACCGTCAGAGGATTTCACGCTGCCCAGCAAGGGCGTGGGCGTGATGGTGGCGGGCGAGATTGGGCTAGAAGGATTTGGCGCCGCGCTGGTTGACGGGGGCGCTGCGCCTTGGGGCGCGGGAGTGGCGCCTGGGCCGCAGCCAGAGGCCAGCAGCAGGGCCGCCGCCCAGAGAATAAGTGCTGAGAGTAGTCTGTGGCTATGCGGCATATTTACCCTACAATTCACTGTACGTGTCAACTCAAACAAGAATGTTACCGAAGGGCAGATGATTCACTGATCCAGGAATGTTACCGAAGCATTGTTGCCGGGTCCCTGTGATTGGCTGCCGGGG
>Ga0194128_10003298_pt1 | contig 25033 bp, 21 predicted proteins | sample TA2KigCa65mmetaG_FD_148650 | JGI IMG/M metagenome (GOLD analysis project Ga0194128, IMG submission 148650) | Freshwater microbial communities from Lake Tanganyika, Tanzania - TA2015037 Kigoma Deep Cast 65m | ecosystem: Environmental > Aquatic > Freshwater > Lake | place: Tanzania: Lake... | reverse complement strand
TTTTTCGCCAGACTTCGTTGCTTGCTCCTTACAGATCCACTTCGGGATATGCTCGTCGCTCGCGCCTCGTCTGGCCGAAAAATCCCTTGCCGCGAACGTGAGCGTATTTATGAAATGGACCACTTAGCCTGAGGGGATCCATCCGCGCATCGCGAAAACTCCGCCCAAGGACGGCGGCACGAAAACCGCTTCGGCCAATCCGAAGTCAACGATTCGGATGGTTCTCGCCGCAGTCCGCCGAGAACCGCGATCTTCTTTGACGAATACAGAAGTCATGTTCAGATAGAGTCCGAATATGCGGGTGAAGAGAGTTTTCACGATTCTAATCGCGCTGGTGATTTTGCCGCTGCTGCTTTTCGCGGCGGAAGGCCAGCCCGCGGCTACTTCGGCGCAGAGCCCGATCGCGAAGTGGCGGGCCGCCGCTGAGAAGGGCGAGGCGTGGGCTTGTTTTAACATGGCTTTGGCCTGCCAGGTTGGCAAGGACATCGAAAAGGACGAGGTGGAAGCCCTGAGATGGTACCGGCTGGCGGCCGAAAGAGGTTTTGCGCCCGCCCAGGCCAACCTCGGTTACTGCTACGAGATGGGGATAGGCACATTGGTGGACTATGCGGAGAGTGTCAAGTGGTACCAAACAGCCGCGCTGCAAGGACATCCGTTCGCCCAATACAATTTGGGAAAGAAATACCAGGCTGGCCCCGTAGTCCCGATCGACCCGAAGATGGCTGAGAAATGGTTCAAGCAAGCGGCGCAACGGAACTTCGTCCCGGCCTACTTCAGCCTCGGTCAGATTTTCGCGAACGATACTTCTGGGAACGCGGATTACCGCGAAGCCTTCCGATGGTTTCGGATGGCTGCGGAACAAGGCTACGCCCCGGCCCAACACGCCATCGGATACCTTTACTTCGAGGGCAAAGGCGTCCAGACCAATTATTTCGAGGCGGTAAAGTGGTATGGGTTCGCCGCGAGCCGAAACTTCGCGGATTCTCATTACAACCTGGCGATCTGCTACGAGCGCGGCTACGGAGTGCCGCAGAACCTCGTTGCCGCCGTCACTCACTATCGAACGGCGGCGGAACTCGGCCATCCCTTCGCTCAATACAGCCTGGGCGTTTGTTACTACGAGGGCAAGGGCGTTGAAACGGACTTTCTCCAGGCTTACAAGTGGTGGAACCTGTCGGCCGTGCAAGGAATTCCCGAAGCGGCCTCCAGCCGGGAAATCCTGGCTCGCTTGATGACCGAGAGCCAGATCAAGGAAGGCCAGCGCCTGGCCAGTGAATTCGTTCCCAGGCAATCCGGGAATCAAGAGAGTCCCAAGATGGTCGCGACGCCCTCGGCTGATGTCTCTGAAATCAAACGCGTCGGAACCGGCTTTCTGATCTCGCAGGACGGCTTTCTTTTGTGCACACTCCGGACGGTGGCGGGCGCAACGAACATTCAAGTGATCACGGAGGCGGGCAGTTTCAAAGCCATCGTGGCCAAGGCCGATTCGCTCAGCGACATTGCGTTGCTGAAAGTCTCCGGAGCATTCCAACCGTTGCCCCTCGTCGTGACCCGGGAGAATGCGGTCAAGAGCGACGTTCTCGCGCTGGGATTTGACAGCGATAATCAAGGCCAATTCAATCCCAAGGCAGCGCGGTGCACGGTTCAAACGCTGCACGGATTTCAAGCGGACCCACGCCAGTTCACATTGCAGCCTCACATCGCGCATTCGTTTGCGGGGACGGCGCTGGTCAACCGCCACGGGCAGGTCATTGGAATGCTGCTCAATGATCCGGAGGAACCTTCCGGCGCGAACGCGGCCAACACACACACGCCCGCAAACAGCTACGCGCTCAAGAGCGACCACCTGATCAACTTCCTGCGCAACTTCCCGGACGTGAAGCCAAGCATTGAAGAAATGAAACCGGGAGACGGGTTGGCGACGGAGGAGATTCAGTCCCGAACTCGCGCTGCCACCGCTTTGTTGCTGATCCTATGAACGGCTCGGCGTGCAAATTGCTTAGCACCTCTTGACTATATGCGATTGGTCGTAGCGATGGCGGGCGCCTTCGGCTTTTTGACGGTCATGCTGGGAAGTCTCGTGTGGAGCAAACCGATCGAGGTTTCTCTCGTCAACGGGATGATCTCGGCGTTTGTAGCCGGCATTCTCTTGCGCTGGTGGATGAAGCTGTGGATCTCCAGCCTGGAGGAAGCGTCCCGGCAGGATGAAATGGCCGCCACGCTCGATCAGCTTGAGGCCGAACAGTCAGAAAGCAAACTAAGTGAATCTGGAAAACCATGATCCTTCGAGATCCGACATGAAAACTCATGTCGCAGAAAAAATGTCCGGGAAGGTGGCAAAGCTGTACCACACTTCCGGCATTAAGGGTTTTTCCGAGGAGGAATTGGTCCTCAAGTACGCGCCGCTGGTTCTGAAGATGGTCTATCGCATCGCCCCGATCGTGCGGTCGGTGGTGGATTTCGATGATCTGAAGAATGTCGGTTACCTCGCTTTGGTCCAGGCGGCTCGCGCGTTCGACCCGGATCTAGGAGTCGCTTTCGAGGTGTACTGCAAGCATCGGGTCCGGGGAGCAATCCTGGATGAACTGCGGAGGAACTCGCCGGTGACCCGCACGGTTTATTCAAAGTGGAAGAAGCTTGAACAGACGATTCAAGACCTGGAGGAAAAGCTCGGCCACACGCCGACGGAATCGGAGATTGCCGCCGCTCTCGGCACGACCGTCAACGGTTACCGCGAACTGCTCGATGAATTGCGGTTGGTCGCTTACGTTTCGTTGGATGAGATTTCCTCGCAGGAGAGCGACTCCGGCGAATTCACTCCCTTCCAACTGGCCGACATTCACCAGGTGGATCCCGCCGGCCAGGTGACCGCACGCGACTTGCAGGAACTGGTTCGGGAGCGTATTCTGCAGATGAGTCCACAGCAGAAGAAGATTTTGACTCTTTATTATTACGAAGGCCTCCGATTCAAAGATATCGCCGTGCTCATGAAATTGAGCGAATCCCGAATCTGCCAGATTCATACCGAGGCGATCATGGTTCTGCGTGCCTTCCTTGACAGAGAACAAAGTATGATCGATAAACTCTAAGCAATCCTATGATTATCTTTATAGGTCTCATCGTCATGTGCGGCGGTATCGTCTGGGGGTTTACGCATGGGGGCGGAAAGCTTGGCGACCTGTTCCACATCGGCGAGATCGTCACCATCCTGAGCATCGCCCTGGGATCAATGATCATCATGTCGCCCTTGAAGTTGTTGATACACGCGGTCAAATTAAGCATCGCCGTTCTCAAAGGGGCTCCTTTCAAGAAAACGGACTTTGAGGATGTTTTGAAAGTCATGTATGAGCTGTTTGTCTTGGGCCGAAGAAACGGCATGATCGCCTTGGAAGAGCATGTGATGAACCCCACCGCCAGCAGCCTCTTCAAGAAATACCCTTCGTTCCATCACAATCATTCCGCGCTGGAATTCTTCTGCGACGGTTTGAGGCCGATTGTCGATGGCCGAATCAAGCCCGATCAGCTTGCGCCTTTGATGGAAAAATCATTGGCGAGCATTGAGCATGAGAAACACATGGTGCCCTTGGTCGTCAGCAAAGTGGCTGATGCACTTCCGGGGATTGGTATTGTGGCAGCGGTGTTGGGAATCATTCTGACGATGGGCGCCATCAGCGGGGATGTCAGTCTGGTGGGTCAAAAGATCGGCGCAGCGCTCAGCGGCACGCTCTTGGGAGTATTCCTCTGCTACGGGATCGTGGGGCCCATAGCCACAAACATGGACTTTTACAACCACGGCGAGATGACCTACCTCAACTGCATCAAAGAAGCGGTTGTTGCCTTTGCAAACGGCCTGCCTCCCCTGGTGGCCGTCGAGGTAGGACGGCGCGTGCTGGAAGAGGACATGCGCCCCAACGCGGCGGAACTCGAGACGATGCTCAAGACCTTGGGCGCTCAAAAGTAGTCGGATCCTTAAAGAAAGTTTTTTCCTATGGCAGCAGGTGGCGGTGGATCATGGAAAGTAGCCTTCGCGGATTTCATGACGGCCATGATGGCTTTGTTTCTGGTTTTGTGGATTTTGAATCAATCCGAGACCGTCAAGGGGAACGTCGAAGAGTTTTTCAAGAACCCTTGGAAGGCGGCGCTCAGTGATTCGACGGGCATCATCCCGGTGAAGGACGCAACCGTAACGACTTCCCAAAAATCCAACTTCGATGCCCCATCCGCGATTCAACTCGACGCGGCACGCCGGATCAACGAGGACCTTCTAAAAACCTTTGTTCAGAACAAAGAATTCCGCGAGCACAGGTCAATGGTCGTTGAAATGACCTCCGATGGTTTGCTGATCAATTTCTTGGACAACCCGAGCCAGCCTGTGTTCCAAATCGAAACCAACTCCGTCAAGTTTACCGAGTACGGACGTTGGGTTTTCGACACCGTGGCCTGGGAGATTGCGCGCTACCCTTCTACCGCGATAGAATTGGAAGGGCACACGGAAAGCGGTTTCAAGACGTTGCCCGGTGACTACGGGAGCTGGGAAGTCTCCCTGGATGAAGCGAAACTTGCCCGCCAGCAGTTGCTCAAGGATGGTGTCACCGAAAGCCAGATCATCAAAATCTCCGGCTACGCCGGCACCAGGTCGCTCAAAGACCGGCAGCCAAACGATCGCTCCAATCGCAGGGTTACCATCATGATCCGCGCCGGCCGGGAAGAATAGCCTTCGTTAACGCCTTATGGCCGGCACTTTCGTTCCATTCTTTGAGCGCCCGAGCGCAAGCGAAGCGCTGCCGCAGTATCAGTTCAACCAGTACAAGCTTTCCCGAGTCACGCTGGCGCCGCCTCAAACCGTCCGCCACGTCGATAAGGGCGAAATCCGGTCAAAACTGCTTAATGACCTCAAGAACGCGTTTGCGCTGTCCCTCCCAGAGAGTATGGTCCAGCAAATCCTCGGTGAACTGAAGCGACACCGATCTTCATCCCGCGCAGTCCTCCAGAATTTCGATGGCGAGGCTCCCGCCGAAAGCCCCGAACTGTCCGAGGAGTCGTCCGCTGAGAAACCGGTCATCAAACTGGAAAAGGAAGGCGACAAGATCACTCACATCGTCGTGGAGTGCGAGTGTGGTCAGGAAATCACCCTGGACTGCATCTATTAGCCGTCCCCTGCTCCGCGGTTAAAACTTCCCTCCGTACACTGCGTTCTTGCCGAGCGCCTGCTCAATCCGGAGCAACTGATTGTATTTGGCCAACCGGTCCGTCCGGCTCAGTGATCCCGTCTTGATTTGGCCGGCGTTGGTCGCCACCGCGATGTCCGCAATCGTTGCGTCTTCCGTTTCTCCGGAGCGATGGCTGATAACCGCCGTGTAGTTGTTCTCCTGCGCGAGCTCCACGGCGTCCAGAGTCTCGGTGAGAGATCCGATTTGGTTGACCTTGACCAGAATCGAATTGGCCACGCCCTGGTCGATGCCCTTTTTCAGGAACTTCACGTTCGTGACGAAAAGGTCGTCCCCCACCAACTGCACGCGGTCTCCCAGCCGGTCCGTCAGCAGTTTCCACGTCTTCCAGTCGCCTTCAGCGCAACCGTCCTCAATGCTGATAATCGGGTATTTGCCAATCAGATCCTCGTAGAACGACACAATCTCTTCCCCGGACAGTTTCCGGCCCGTGCTCTTCTTGAAAACGTACTTGCCGCTCGCCTTGTCGTAGAACTCGGACGCCGCGACGTCCAGCGCGAGAAAGATCTCCTTCCCGGCCTTGTAACCCGCGGCCTTGGTTGCCTCCAGAATGGCGTCGATGGCGGATTCAGTGCTCTCAAGTTTCGGCGCGAATCCGCCTTCATCCCCGACGGCGGTGGAGAGGCCGCGCTTTTTGAGGACTGACTTCAAGCCGTGAAAAATCTCGGTGATCGCCCGAAGTCCTTCCGAGTAAGTTGGCAGACCCTTGGGCACGATCATGAACTCCTGAAAATCAATGGGGGCGTCCGAGTGGGCGCCGCCGTTGATGACGTTGGCCATCGGAACCGGAAGGACCTTGGCGTTGGGACCGCCCAGATATTTGAACAAAGGCAGGTTTACCGCGTCCGCTGCTGCTTTCGCGTTAGCCAGTGAAACCGCGAGAATCGCGTTGGCGCCGAGTTTTGATTTGGTCTCCGTCCCATCCAATTCCAGCATGGTCCGATCAACCGTCAACTGGTCGAACGCGCTGACGCCTTTGAGCGCGGGGCGAATTCTTTCCACGACGTTCTTCACCGCCTTGCTCACCCCCTTGCCCAGATACCGGTTCTTGTCGCCATCGCGGAGTTCGAGCGCTTCATGTTCGCCCGTGCTCGCCCCGGAAGGCACCGCCGCCCGGCCCACAATCCCGATTCCCAAAATGACATCGACTTCGACGGTCGGATTGCCGCGAGAGTCAAGGATTTCCCTGGCCTGAATGTCGGAGATAACGCTCATAAACCTGTTCGTGTTAGTTCAAATGAACGCGCATGATAGGAATGGCGGCGTTTGAGTCAAGGAAACCGTGTGCGGAGTGTGCGAAGTGTGGAGTTTCTCCCGCCGAACCTGGATTCAACCACAGATTACACGGATCACGCGGATAAGGCTGCTTCCGCATCCGCGAAATCCGTGAAATCCGCGGTCAAGAAGTCCCCACGAAGACAGGAAGCATTTGCGCGAACGGGTGCCGCGCGAACGAAATGGAACTCGGGGAAAAGAAGAGTTTCCCCGCCGAATGGCTCTTACCGCAAGTTGCTGATCAACATCGAGCCGGGGCCTGACGTATTGTCGGTGGGAAACCAAAACCGCTTCGTCTTCTCGACCACGTCATAGCGTTTCTTGTCCATCTTCTCGACGCGAAGATCGGCCATGACGAGATGCCCGCGATTGTTATGCCGCAAAGCCAGAGCGCGCGACGCGAGACTCGGTCCGACTTGCCCGGAGTAATCATTCGCGCTCAGATAACCTTCCATGAATAGCATGGTCTGGGAGGGATCGAGAAAACCGGAAAGATCCGTCGCATGGCAAATCGCGCAGTTCATCGCATAGCTGTAATCTCGCGGGCGGTTGACGCTTCCAAAGCCTGCGTTCGGAGCGGCCTGAGCCGACCATTTCGGGCGCGACTTCTGGCCCAGCTCAATCTTGTCCGTCGGGCACATATACACTTCCTTGGTTTTCAAGTAGGGAAACAACCGCCCGGTCGTGATATCGGGCGTCCGGTTGTAAAGCCAGTTCCGAAACCAGGGGAGGTGTCCGTTCGCGTCCATGGAGTACATCGACGACGCCAGGGCGATCTGACGCAGGTTGTTGAGGCAACTGAGGGTTCGCGCGGATTCCTTTGCCCGGGCCAGAACAGGCAATAACATGCCGGCCAGCACCGCGATGATGGCGATGACGACTAGCAACTCGATGAGTGTAAAAGCCGGGCGGGATTCACGTGAGTCACCGCAAGAGAACTCGGAAAAGTCGGTTCGCATGGCAGCGGTCGGTTGGGTTTTCTGAACGCTAGGCTTCTAATGCTAAAAATCAAGTTTGTTTTCAACCTGGCTTGTCTTCGCAGTGACAAGAACGGCTCGACGGTTGAGGCATCAGGGATGATTCAAGAAGGAGGAGCGCGGGCAGCTTGCCCGCGTGGTTTCACCGGATGATTTCAAGAAAAACGGCAGGCAGGCCGCCCGCGCTCCTTTCGCGAGATTCTGAATCAGCCCTGATCCCCACCGTTGGTGAATTGAGGGAATACCGTCGAAGCAGATTCCACCCGACACGACTGAGGCATGCAATTTTGGTGAATTGTAAATTCGGAAATCTGGCTTAGAGCGTGTCCGAAAATTGCGCGGGGTCCTGCGGCGAGGGATTTTGGCTGTGGCCAAGGCGGCGAGGTCCGAGCATCCCCACCGCGGGCTGTAAGGACCGAGCCAACGCAGGCCACGGACAAAAGACCCGCCGCCCGGAGGGTTTTCGCGCCAAAGGCCGCCTGGCTTCGTTGCTCCTCAGTCGAAGATCCAGGGAGGATATTCTCCTTCGTTGCGCCTCGCCATCCGGCCTTTGGCGCGAAAACAGGACCCCGCGGAATTTTCGGACACGCTCTTAGGATTTCAGGCGGTGCAGCGAATCGCTGATCTCCGATGAAAGCTCTGGTCAGAAACTTCGCCACGAACCCGTTGATGCCCGGTTGCGTGCTGGCTTCGATCATGGGCGATCCCCAGAGTCGCCTCGCGCAATCGTGGGACTACGCCACGCTCGCCCATTTCAACAAGCAGGGCACGCTCGATATCGTTTCCCACTTCCAGAGCGCCGGGCTGATCAACGATGAACAGGCGGCGAAGATCATCGGCAGCGACACGCAATTCGTAACCGCCTTCAAGCAGCTCGTTCCTAAAATCCCCGATGTCGGCTACGTCACCGGCTGCGACGCCGCTTCCGTCGAACGACTGGCGAGAGCCTTGTTCAGCGCCAAGCTGCTCGCGGAGAAGCTGGAGATTCTGACCCCGCCGCAGCTTTCCTACGAGAAAACGCCGAAGGGAACCGTGGATTTGCTGGAGTCCCTTTACGATGCCTTCCGAAAAATTGTCGGCGGCGCCTGGTCGGTCTTTTTTCCGCTGCAGGATTTCTCCCTGGCGACCGATGCCTCGGCCCAATTCTGGATGGCCTGCCTGTACACGGGGCGGACCGACGAGATGGTCAACGGATTCGTTGGTTTGTTCCGCCGCGAACATCGTGTCCGGCTCCTCGCGCTCAATCGCGGCCACGTCAAAGAAAAAGGCATCCACCTGCGCGACGTGATCACCGAATACCTCGACAACTCCAAAGACAAGATCACGAAGCTGCATGAAGTCGGCGGCGACTACGTCCGCCAGGGACTGGACCATGCGTTCAACGACATCGTCCAGGTGGTGGGCAAGCTCAAGCTCCCGCCGTTGGTGGTGCTGTATTATGAATTCCTGACCCAGGAGATGGAACGCTTCATCAATTCCAACCCCGGATTCCACTCCCGTTTCACGCGGTTCATCGAGTTTCCAGATTACACGCCCCAGGAGCTTTGCCGGATTTTTTGCCTGATGTGCTGGAAGAACGGGCTGGCGCTCACGCCCGGCCTTAAAGAAAAGATTCTCCATCATTTTACCCTCCTCCATCGCGAGCGCGCCGACAATTTCGGCAATGCGCGTCTGGTGCGAAACTGCTTCGAATCGGTCATCAACGCCCAGGCGATGCGGCTGGCCAACGCGGGCAGTTTTGAGCTGCGGGCGCTGACGCTGGTCAACGAAGCGGATCCCGACTCCCCCGCCCAGTCCTTTCTGGCCGACTACCGCCAGAAGAAGAAGGGCCATCTCGTGAAATGCCCCCACTGCGATCACCTCTATTCGTGGACGCCGGAGATGGAAATCGTCGAGGCGATCTGCCAGCGCTGCGGGAAGAACTACAATTGCGAGTTCGGGATCGTGCAGGAGTGACCGCGCCCTGGCGGGCGAATTTCAAATTTGAAATTTCAAATTGAGATTCTTGAGCGCCTACTTCAGCGCGTCTTCGATCATCTTCTTGAATTCCGGCGTGGCCCCTTTCACCAGCGCGACCGGCCCGGTCAGGCGAACATAAATGTCGCCCTGCGGACTGGTCACAATCACCCCCAGCAGCGCGTGATCTTTCATGGCTGTTTTGGGACCGCCCGGCATACCGCTGAGATACGTTCCCTGGATCGAAGCGTAAGTCACCTTGTGTTTTCCAACGGCGACCTCCTCCGTCTTCTTCTCGCGCCCATCCTGGAACTGGCCGAACCACCGTTCCACATTGGCCTGGACGCCGCCCATGTTGCCCGCGAAAAAAACGACTTCGCCGGCGCCCTTGGTCTTTTCATCCACGACCTTGAGCTGCGCTTTGCGCATGGCGGAGGTCACCTCGACCCATTCCCATTTGGCAGGCCGCGTGAAGTTGAACTCGCCGACTTTGAACCTCGCCGGCGCCTCGGCGGCATAGCCAGCGAATGAAGCGGCGAACAGCAAGGATGGAATCGAGCGATTGAGAATTTTTCGGAGCGAGAACATGGCGTCTTGTTAGCTTAGGCCGACTTCGAAGTCAACCGGGGCTGACATTACGGAATCCTTTGCCTCATTCCGCAAACTGCACTTCCACCGGCGCCCGCTCGAAGTCCGTGGCGGCGAGCAGCGTTTGCGGCTGCAACCGGGCGATCGGGGCGATGAAGCGGTCGGGGATGATCTCCAGCCGCATGTTGTAGAAGGTGGCGATCTCGTTGAAATAACCGCGCGCGAGCGCGATGCGCTGTTCGGTGTTCACCAGTTCGCGCTGAAGTTCGAGAAACGATTCCTGCGCTCTCAACTCCGGATACCTTTCCGCGATGCCAATCGTCACTTTCGCCAGACCATGAAAATCCGGACCGGCAGCGCCTGGAGGCGTGGCCGCGGCCTGGCTGCGGAGTTCAGCAAGTTCGGTTTGCAGATTGCTTTCATGATCGCGGAGGCCCTTGACCGTTTCAACGAGGTTTGGAATCAGGTCGTGCCGCCGCTTGAGCTGCACGTCAAGCGTCGCCCAGGCTTGCCGCACGCGTTGGCGGAGGCCCACGAGACTGTTGAACACCATCCACGCCCAGCCCAGCATCCAGGCCAGGATGAAGCCGCTCCCGATCAGCACGTACCCCAAAAGGCGCGCGCCGGGATCGAATCCGGACTCGGCATCGCGGATCACAAATCCGGCAATCGCCAACGCCATGCCGAAAAATCCCCACAACCAGTAAGCCCAGGCGAAGCCGCGGCTGACTTGCTCCTCGGTGCACACGGAGATGAGGAACATCGGCGCGGCCTTGTCGTGAGCGATTTCGGGCGCCACGACGTCCTTGCGTTCCCGCGATTGCCCCATCACGTAAAGCGGCGCGTGCAACGGAATAGCCGTCTCCGTGAACCGTCTCGTGAAGGTGGAGTTCATGATCGCCCCCGGCGGTCCCTTGGCGTAGTAAAGCGGATCCCCGGCGCCGCACGTCCGCGCAAAAATTTGCTGCGCCTCGATTTCGGCGCCATCCGGGCGCACCAGAATGGCTCCCAGATCGTCCTTAAGGTAGAACGGAATTGTTTCCCCGCCGTTCGCCACCGTCGTCCAGCCGGTCTCCACGCGGGTGCGGGTGCGGGTGCGGCCATCCTTGTCGGTGTAGGTCTCCGTGACCGTCCGCCTCCAATGCTCCTCCACGCTCCAGGAATAATGCGCGCATTTGCGCTCCGCCAGGAAACTCATCAACGGCTGCCCCGTCTCCGCCGTGCCTTTCAATTCGACCAAACCGATAAACACGCCCGTCGTCTTGGACGTGGGTGTATCATCGACGAGCCGTTTGCGTTTGCCCGATCGCAGCGAGCCGAAGATGCAAAGCGCGCCCAGCACCAGGCCGATCCACGGGATAAAAGGTGCAAAGTCGGACATCCGCGGGTCAGAACTGGACCTGGGGCGCTTCGCGTTGCTCGGCGGGTGTCTCGAAGAGCGGTTCTTCTTTGAAGCCCATCATCCCGGCGACCACCACGTTCGGGAACACCTGGATGTCCGTGTTGTAGCGCGTGACGGCATCATTGTAAGTCTGACGCGAGAGGGCGATGCGGTCTTCGGTCGAGGTCAGTTCTCCCTGCAATTGGAGGAAGTTCGTGTTGGCCTTCAATTCGGGATAGGCCTCGGCCACCATGAGCAGTTTTCCCAGCGCCGCGGTCAGTTCGCCTTCGGCTTTGATCTTGTCCGCGGGCAGCGTGGCGCTGGTGGCTTTGGCGCGGGCGTTGACAACGCGCTCGAATGTGTCCTTCTCGTGCGCGGCGTAGCCTTTGACCGTGTTGACGAGATTCGGGATGAGATCGTGGCGGCGCTTGAGTTGGACATCAATCTGCGCCCACGCGTTTTTCACGGCTTGCCGCAGCCGCACCAGGCCGTTGTAGATGCCGACCAGCCAAAGCACAACGAGAAGCGCGAGGCCGAGGAGAATACCGAGAACGATGAGCAATGGTGTCATGAATCGCAGTGTAACCCGCGATCACTCCGCGAAAACTACAAAGTGGGGGGTGGATTGGAGACGGTAGCGGAAAAGTCCTTGTCTTTCCCGGAAGCGCCAGCGTAGCTTTCCCACACTATGAAGGTTGAGTTTTACGGTCACGTCCGGCAATACCGCAATATCCAGAAGGAAATTGACGGCAACATCCAGAAAGTGCTGCTCAGCGGCCAATACGTCATGGGCCCGATGCTCAAGCAATTCGAATCCGAGCTGGCGGCTTATCACGGCATGAAACACGCCATCGGCGTCGGCAACGGCACCGATGCCATCTGGCTGGTCCTCATGGCGCTCGGCATTGGGCCGGGCGACGAAGTGATCACGCACCCGAATACGTTTTTCGCCACGGCGGAGGCCATCTGGATCGCAGGCGCGACCGCGGTGTTCGTCGATTGCGATCCGAAGACGAAGTGCATTGATCCCACGAAGATCGAAGCGGCCATCACGCCCAAGACCAAAGCCATCGTCCCCGTCCATCTCTACGGGCAGTGCGCCGACATGCCCGCGATCAAGAAAATCGCGGACAAACACAAGCTGCATCTGATCGAAGACAATGCTCAGGCTATTGGCGCGAGCGGGCCCGGATTCAAGATCGGCCACTTGAGCGACGCGGCGGCGACGAGCTTTATCATCCAGAAAAATCTCGGCTGCTTCGGAGACGGCGGCGCCGTGGTGACCAACAATTCGCAGATCGACGAGCGCGTTCGCAAGCTGCGCAACCACGGCTCGAACGCCCGCAACGTCCACAGCTTCGGATTCAACAGCCGGCTGGACGACTTGCAAGCGGGCGTGCTCAGCGCGAAACTCAAGTGCATCGATTCTTGGAATGATCTGCGCCGCCAATGGTCAGCGCGTTATACCGCGGGCTTGAAAGGTTGCCGCCATTTCGATCTGCCCGTCGAACTGCCCGGTTACCGGCACATTTACCACCTCTACATCATCGAAACCAAGAAGCCCGAACAGCGCGACCCGCTGCTGAAATTCCTGAACGACGCCGGCATCGACGCCAAGACACATTACTCGATCGCGATTCACCAGCAGGCCGGTTATCCCTGGGGCAAAGGCGCGCGCATTGCCGGCTCCGTGGCCAACGCCGAACGCAACGCCGCTTCGTGCATCAGCCTTCCGATGTATCCCGAACTGACCGCCGAGGAAGTCGATTGCGTCGTCGCCAAAGTGAAGGAATGGGACAAGGCGCAGGGTTAGATGACGAATGACGACTCCGCCCCCAATGGTTCGGCCGGTGCGTTTGGCGCCTCCGCATCGCTTCACCCGTGAGGACTATCACGCGATTGCCGAGGCCGGAATCCTGGGAGAAGACGATCGCGTTGAACTCATCGCCGGGGAAATCATTACCCAAATGCCTATTGGAACTGTGCACGCGGGCACCGTCAAACGACTCAACCAGCTTTTTACGCACTTGGCCAGAGGTCGCTGCATTGTGTCCGTGCAGGATCCGGTTGCCCTTGATCCATTCAGCGAGCCTCAACCAGACCTCGCCTTGCTCCGTCCGCGCCCGGACTTTTGCGCGAACGCGCACCCGGAACCCGGAGACGTTCTGTTGATCGTGGAGGTGGCGGACACCACTCTCGCTTTTGATCGAGAAGAGAAAATCCCGCTTTATGCTGCGGTGGGCATTCCGGAAGTGTGGCTGGTTGATTTGTCCGACAAGTCGGTCCATGTCTTTCGCCTGCCGGTGCAGGGTGCTTACACGGAAATGACGCGCCATCGAGCCGGTGCGAGCATTGCGATCCAGGGTCTGCCTGACGCCTCGTTGGCCGTGAGCGACTTAGCCCTGTAAGACCCGCGATTACTCTCTAACTGTATGAACGCAGAGTCGAGACGTTCCCCAAAATGGCTGCTTGAGGACGGAGGCCTCCCGGCCTCCGTTGCTTCTGGTTCAACTCCTCGATTACACCATGAACAAATACACGGTCCTTGTGGCCGGCGTGGGCAAGCGCGGCTTGCACCACGCCACATATTTCAAGGCGAATCCGCGCTTCGAACTCGCCGGCATTTCGAGCCGTGATTCCGCCCGTTTGCAGGGTGCGCTCGGAAAGCTGGGGAATGTTCCAGGCAGCGGCGACGCCCGCGCACTCGCGCTTTCCCTGAAGCCGGACGTTTTCTGCTTTTGCACCCCGCCGAGCGTGCGCCTCGATTTGATCAAACTCGGCATTGAGTGCGGCGCCAGGCTGATCGCGTTTGAAAAACCGGTCGCGCTCACCAGCGCCGAATTGTTCGCGATTCGCGATCTGGTTCGGAAGGCCGGAGTCAAAGCGGTGGTCAGCCACCAGCACCGTTACGGCGTCCATTACCGCAAGGTCAAAGAGATCGCCGCCAGCGGCGCGCTGGGGCGTGTCCACACCGTCTATGGGACCGCGACCGGTTGGATGACCCACATGCTTTCGCATCTGATCGACTACACGTGCTGGTTCAACAATGACACGCCCGGCGCGTGGGTGATGTCCCAGGCCGCAGGCCGCCACAAATTCACGGACAACCATCCGTCGCCGGATTATCTCGGAGGTTTTGTCCAATTCGCCAACGGTGTGCGCGGCATTTACGAAGTCGGCGCCGGGGCGCCCGACCAACCAGAGGTGGCGAAGTGGTGGGGCAAGAACCGCCTCGGCGCACAAGGCACCGAAGGGTTCGCGGAAGTTCTCACCAACGGCGGTTGGCGCGCGGTGACCCAACGCGGCGGCCATCAAAGCGGCGAAGGCGCGATGAATTACGACCTCGACATGCCGCCTTACATTCAGGAGATGGCCGATTGGCTTGACGACGAGAAGAAGGTTCATCCCTGCAATTTCGAGCATGCCTGCCTGGGCGCCGAAATCATGCTCGCGCTCCAACGCAGCGCTGCTGAAGGCGGCCAGGTCGCCCTCCCGCTCACGACTGGAATGGACGAGCAAGCGCTCCTCAAGGCGAAACTCGCCGACTGCCCTGTGCTCGCGTCATGCGAGCAGAATCGGAAGGAATTCGGACTGATCTGAACAGGTCAGGAAACAACATGGAGGGGATCGAGAATGTCGATATCGCCGTCCTTGTCCACGACCGCGAGGTCGTATTTGCCAATGGCGATAAACTCTGGGTGAGGCACGGCGTATTCGGGACCATCTGACGTTCTCAGGACGAAAGGCCGAAATCCACCTTTCACGCGCCTTCGGATTTTCTCCAGGTTCATGTGCAACGGTTAAATCGCCAGCGCCACAAGTCAGGACCAGTTAGTCTGGCTTTATCCGACGCCGTCCTCCGCATCTAATTTCTTTCTGTCGAATCCTCTCCTCTCCTGATTAACTCCGCGCCGTGGAAGTCATTATTCGACCTGACGCCGATGCGGCAGCCGAGTTAGTGGCACGGCTGATCGCCAAGGAACTGGGCGCGAACCCGCATTTGGTGCTGGGCCTGGCCACGGGCCGGACGATGGAATCGGTCTATTCCAAATTGGTCCGCATCCATCGGGAAACGAAACTGGATTTCTCACTTTGCTCCACGTTCAACCTCGACGAATACGTCGGCCTCGCGCCGGACGATCCGCATTCGTATCGGCATTACATGAACGAACGGCTGTTTCGCCTTGTAAACGTCGATCCGCGGAACACACACCTGCCGAACGGCCAGGCGCCCGATCTCGACGCCGAATGCCGCAATTATGAGGCTGCAATTGCCAAGTTCGGCAGGATCGATCTCCAACTGCTCGGCATCGGCCAGGCCGGGCATATCGGCTTCAACGAACCGCTCTCCGCGTTGCGGTCCCGCACGCGCGTGAAGGCGCTCACGCCGGCCACGATCGAGCAAAACGCAGCGTTCTTCGGTTCCGAAGACCAGGTGCCGCGCCGCGCCATCACGATGGGCGTGGGCACGATTCTGGACGCGCGCCGCTGTGTCTTGCTCGCCACCGGCAGCGACAAGGCCTACATCGTCGCCAAAGCCGTGGAAGGCTCGATTACGGCCATGATCTCCGCGACGGCGCTTCAGTTGCATCCGCGCTGCACGGTCGTCGTGGATGAGGCGGCGGCCGGTCAACTCCAGGGCGCCGAGTACTATCGCTGGATATTCGACAACGAACCCGAGTGGTCGGAATTTCGGTAAACGTAGGGCAGGCATCCTGCCTGCCCCGAAAAGTCGGATGCCGGTGGTCACTTTTCGTTACGGCCCGAATTCCAAAACGGAACGGACACGTGGCTTCGGCGCCTGCCAGCCCCAACCCGCCTGATGTTCTATGGTGTGCCGAACGGGCCGAAGGCCGTTTACACCTTTAGAGGAGATGTGATAATTTGCTCCGCATGAAGGCCAGCGAGTTGCCAGCCGTTGATCCAGACATCTTGGGCGGCACACCGGTCTTCAAAGGGACCCGCGTCCCCGTGAAGACCTTGTTCGAGTATCTGGGGAACAATTACAGCTTTCGTGGTCATCAACCCCGGGTAGATTTCAGCTATGCCACACCTATCCTCAGGCGCGCTACGGTTCAGGCTCATCGCGCTTCTGTCATTTTGCTTCGCTGGATTCATCGATGACACTGAGGCGGCCCCGTACCTTGCGCCATCGACGCGGCGCATGGCAGAGCGCCTGGAACGCCTCGCTCAGGAAGCGGACCCGCTTCAGAATCCTTTCCTGAATCGCCGCGCGGCTGAGATCTTTGGCAAGCAACTGAAGGACGCGCTCGCGGAGCCTCTCACGCGCGAGAACATCCCGAAAATCGTCGGCCTCCGCTACAAATTCGCTCACGAACTGCTTCACGCCGGCGAAAGCGAGCAAGCCGTCGCCCAGTTCTCCCAGTTGCTCGGCTTCATCAAAACCAATCGCATCGAGCTCAGCGATGACAAGGTCGAGTTGGTGCGAATGAACGCGGCGTTGTCGCATCTTCGCCTGGGCGAACAGGAGAATTGTCTGGCGAATCACACGATTGATTCCTGTCTGATGCCGATTCAGCCGGGCGGTTTTCACAAGATTCCGCGCGGCTCCCGGGGCGCCCTCCCGTATTTGCTGGAACAATTGGAAAAGAACCCCGCCGACTTGCGCACCGGATGGCTTCTCAACCTCGCCTACATGACGCTCGGCGAATACCCGGACAAAGTGCCGTCCAAGTTCCTGATCCCGCCCAGGGTTTTCAACTCCGAGCACGACATCAAACGCTTCCCGGACATTGCGCGTGGACTGGGCGTGGACCTCAACGACCTGGCCGGCAGCGTCGTCATGGACGATTTCGATAACGACGGCTTTCTCGACTTGCTGATTTCGGGAATGGGACTGCGCGAGCAACTGCGGCTGTTCCGGAACCAAGGAGACGGCACATTCGCCGAGCGCACTGAAGACGCCGGGCTGGTCGGCGAGCTGGGCGGTTTGAATATGATCCAGGCGGATTACAACAATGACGGTTTCCTCGATGTGCTGGTGCTGCGCGGCGCGTGGTTTGAGAAACAAGGCCACCATCCGAACTCGCTTCTCCGGAACAACGGGAACGGAACGTTCGACGACGTGACCGAAGAAGCCGGCCTTCTGAGTTTTCGCCCCACGCAAACCGGCACCTGGCTCGACTTCAATAACGACGGCTGGATCGATCTGTTCATCGGCAACGAAACCGTGCCGGGCGACACCAACCGCTGCGAACTCTTTCGCAACAACGCCAACGGCACCTTTACAGAAATCTCAGCGGACGTTGGAATCGGCGCGCTTGGCCTGATCAAGTCGGTGCACAGCGGCGATTACAACAACGACGGATGGCCGGATATCTACGTCTCCTGCCGCGGCCAGCCGAATTCTCTTTACCGCAACGATGGACCGCAAAGCCCGGACAAGTCAGCCAAAGGCGCCTGGAAGTTCACGAATGTGTCAAAGGAACTCGGCGTGTTCGCGCCCGTCTTTAGCTTTCCTTCTTTCTTTTTTGATTACGACAATGATGGATGGCTCGATCTGTTTTCCTGCGGGTACGGCGTCAAGAACGTCGGGAGTGTCGCCGCGGATTACCTCGGCTTGCCGCACGGTGCGGAACGGGCCCGGCTTTATCGCAACAATCGTGACGGCACCTTCACGGATGTGACGAAATCCAGCGGGCTTTATCGCGTGCTCCTGGCGATGGCGGCCAACTTTGGTGACCTCGACAACGACGGGTTTCTGGACATCTATCTTGGGACGGGCGCTCCGGACCTCAACATGCTTGTTCCGAATCGCATGCTGCGCAATGCCGGCGGAAGCCGTTTTCAAGATGTGACGACGTCGGGCGGATTCGGGCATCTCCAAAAAGGCCACGGCATCGCGTTCGGCGATCTCGATCACGACGGCGACCAGGACATCTACGCGTCCATCGGCGGCGCTTACGAAGGGGACACTTACTACAACGCCCTCTTTGAGAATCCAGGCCACGGCAACCATTGGCTGAAGTTGAAGCTGGTTGGCGTGAAATCGAATCGCACGGCCATCGGCGCGCGCATCCAAGTGAACGCGGTGTCGGCGGAAGGGACGCGCGCGATCCACAAGACGGTCAACTCCGGCGCCACGTTCGGAGCGTCGCCGCTGCGCCAGGAAATTGGATTGGGAACAGCCGCGGCCATCGAGAGCGTCGAAATCTGGTGGCCGGCCTCCGGCATTCGGCAGAAGCTGACCGGGATCGAAAAGAACCAGTGTTATCTGGTTCGCGAAGGAGACGCCAAAGCGACGCCCGTGCCGCTCAAGACCTTCAAGTTCAAGTCAAGCGCCCACGCGCACGGGCATTGAAAGCTCGAAGTTCCGTGTCGCGACGGTTGCAGAGTTGCCTGGCAACGTCGCGCGCCAGATTCAGTCCGCCGCTTGCATCTTCCCGTCCGCGCTTACTGAGATTTCGCGCGCGCCGGCGGGCACATCCAAGACCGTGATTCTTTCGCCCGGCCAGCGCACCCAAAGTTTTGCGAGCTCCGCGGCTTGGCCGAGCACAGCCACCGCGCTATCCTGCGACCAATAGCCCGAACCGGAATGAATCTCGCGGATGGGTCCGCTGCGCCCGCCGGCATCGATCAGGCGGATGGCGGCGCCCATGCCGTGAGGATTGCCCGGCGGACCTTTCAAGCGCACGCGCAATCCGGGCTTTGCGCCCACATTATGAAATAGCTTCGTCGCCGCGCCATTTTGTCCGACGGCCAGATCGACCCGGCCATCGCCGTCGTAATCTGCCACGGCGGCGCCACGGCCCTCGCCGTAAACGAACACCCCGCTTTGCAGCCCGGAGCGCACAGCGAACCCACCACGACCGTCACCTACCAACAGGACTCCGCGGCCCGCGTCGAGCCGTGAAGCCGTGGGTTGGACCGGAAAAAAATTTTGAGCCAGAAAGACGTCTTCGTTCCCATCACCATCGAAATCAGCCGCCGTCACTCCAAAGGCCGGTGCGAATTGCGCTTCCGGCGGAAGCAAAACCAGATCGAAATGATCGCCGCGATTCAAGAAAACCGTGGACGCCAGCCAGGCAGCGCGCAAAGGCGCGAGCTTCTTGAAGGCTTCGCCCAGAATTTCCGGGACGGCGGCGGTGTTGTAGGTGGCGAAGGTCTGGAATCGCTCCCGCAGAACCGGCATGGCTTGAACCACGGAGTTGAGGCTTCGGGTCGGCACGATTCGATTTGCCCCCGAGTCAAACCACGCTTCCAGCAAATCGAGCATTCCATTTCCGAAGAAATCTCCGTAGTAGATCAGCGCTCCACTGGAATTCGCCGGTTTCGTTCCCGTCCGGAAAAAACCCAAGGCAAGGGCTTCGCTTGCTTGCTGGGCCGATTGATATGGGCTGTTCAATCCCCAGTTCGACGCGATCAAATCCAACTGGCCATCGCCGTCGAAGTCGCCGGCACTGACGCCGGACCAGAAACCGGTGAGGTCGCGTAGCGTGAAGCGTGAAGCGTGAAGCGTCGAAGAAGCGGGCCGAGCCGTAACGGGCCATTCCCAGGGCTTAAAGGTCCTGCCTTCATTTCGGAAAATCCGCAGCGGTCCCCATTCGCAAGCCAGGACCAAATCCGTCGCGCCGTCGCCATTCAGGTCCGTGAAGACCGCGCCGCTGACCAGACCAACTCGCGAGAAAACGCGCGAGCGTTCCGGATCCAACTGGAGTCGCCCACCGGAGTTGCGCAGCAGGAACGAACTGGCGGATTCGGGCCAGCGCCCCGGAATACTCCTGCCGCCGACGAACAAATCCAAATCGCCGTCGTTGTCCACATCCGCCATCGCGAGCGGGCCGGCGCTGCTTGATTGACCTGGAAATGCATCCTGCGCGGCATTCGCTGCCAGGTCAAACTGTCGGACCATGGCGCCGTTCGTGAGTCCGTCTTCGTAGTTGGCCGCGCCCGCGAGCAAGACCACTTGTCCAGGAGCCTTGGCCCAGCCGAGGACGCCGCTTTGGTCGCGAGTCACCTGCTGGTTCACCGGAGCGCTCATGAGCCGCTGGAATCCTCCCTTGCCGTCGTTCACAAAAACCGCCATCGATCCGCCTCTGCCGCTGCTAATAATCAGATCATCGCGGTCATCCCCGTTCACATCGAACCAGGACACACCCGGCCCGAGCTGGCTGAGTTTCCAGGGCAGCAAAAGCTGGCGCGCGAAGTCGTCGAACGGCTCGTCCCTGTGGGCGTGGTCGAGCAAGTGGCTGGCATCCTCGAAGAGCGCCTTCATTCGTAGGGCAGGCTTTCCAGCCTGCCGGTTCGCCGGGCTTTCCAGCCCGGTGTCACTGGTTTTCGCGACTGGAAAGTCGCGAGAACCCGCAGGCTGGAAAGCCTGCGCTACGGAGGCCGCCGCCTCATCGATCTCATACGCATGATTCGCCTGCGCGCGCTCAACCACACTCCGTCTCCCGCTTCGCCAGAGTACTTCGATCGTCAACTCATTTGTCCTGCTTCTCACTGCGAACACGCGCGTCGCGTCGTCGCAGGACAAATAACGGCCGCCGCCGCTCATCTCTTGCGCTTGCTCGACCGGTCCGCCGAGGAGGCGAATGCGGGCGCCGACGCCGCGCGTGTTGGGCTGCGTTCCTTTCAACCGAACCGTGATTCGCGGCGCGGCCGCTTCGTTCCGATAGAGTCCCGCCGCCGCGTTCAGATTGTTCACCACCACGTCGAGGTCGCCGTCATGGTCGAGGTCCGCGAGCGCCATGCCGTGGGCGACCCCCATTTGATCGAAGCCCCAGAGCTTTTCCGCCCGCTCGAATGTCAAGTTGCCGCGATTGCGGAAAGCCACTTTGGCCTGCTGCATTCTGGGAAACATAAGAAGCTTTTGCGGGATCAGGTCGCGGCGCCAGGGACCTTTGGCTTGAATGCGCGCTTCGGCGTCGAGGTCCTGGGTGTCGAACATGTGTCCCGTCGAGCACAGAATGTCCTCATAACCGTCCAGATCCACGTCCATGAGTATCGTGGACCACGTCCAATCGGAGGCTTCCAGACCCGCGTAGGTGGCGATCTCGGCGAACGTGCCGTCGCCGCGGTTCAATTGCAGGGTGTTCCGGTCAACCTGGGGCCGGTCGTCGAAAAGGCCTACGCGCGAATGATACGGCGCGGACTCGGCGAATTGCATGAGCTGCCGCGCGTGGTTCAGACTGAGCATGTCCGCCACGAAAATGTCGTCCAGACCGTCCCGGTTCAGGTCGCCGAAATCAACCGACATGGAAAACGTCGAAGTTTTTCTCAGCGCGAGTCGGGGAAGCGCGCGGAAATGGCCCTGGCCGTCATTGATCCAAACCTTGTCGGTGGATTGAAAATCATTGCAGATATAAAGGTCAGGTGCGCCATCGCGGTTGAGATCGCGAAACATCGCCGTCAATCCCCAATCAAACGGCGGCCTGGCGAGCGGCTTGCCGTCCTCGTCCAGAAAAGTCCCGTCCGTCCAGGACAGCGGAGTGAATCGGCCGTGTCCGTCATTCCGGTAAAGGATGTCCGGTTCGCCGTGTTCAAGCACGCGGCCTTCCGGCGTGTACTCCAGATGATCGCGGTCCTCCGGCCGGATCATGCGCCGGCCTCCGATATTGAGCACGGCGAAGCCCGTGGTCCGAATCGTGGTGGTCCGATAATTCGTCACGTAGAGATCAAGGTCGCCGTCGCCGTCGATGTCGGCCAGGGCCAGCGAAGTCGGTCCGAACTTGCGCAACAGCCCTGAATCGGTCGCTTCGGCAAATCTCCCTTTCCCGTCGTTGACGAAGAGCCGTGTGCCGGCGCCGATTCCATTTACCAGCAAATCCAGGTCGCCGTCGCCATCGAGGTCTGCCAGAGCCGCGCCAGTGGAGTATTGATCATCGCACGTCACGCCAGCGGCAGAAGTGAGTTCCTCGAATTTCCAGTTTCCCAGATTCCGATACAGCGCGTTCGCCCCTTCGAGACGGCAAAGGTAGATATCACAAAGGCCGTCGCCATCGATGTCGCCCAGCGCCACGCCGGACCCGTTGAGGCGAATCTGGTTTTCGGCCGCCTTAGCGTCGGTGAGCACGTTCGTGAACGTGACGCCGGTCTCAACCGAGTTAACCAAAACAAAACCGCTCCTGGCGGACGGCGATACCGACAATGGGTTCGAACGAGAACTCTCCTGCGCGCCCAAGACCAACGAGGAGGCGGTGAGAAATCCTGCAACCCAGGCCAACGGTTGGGCGAGCCGGTTCCCAGCGAGCCGAGTCGGACGTATTCCAGGCCCATCGAGCGGCTCGCCGGGCCGGACTCGCCCTACCGGGCGCATGTGGCGACAGCATGGTAATCCGACCATGAAAGCTTCCCATGAGCACGATGGTAGGGCTGCGCTGCCGCGCAGCCGCTTTTCAATCGATGCGGCGGCGCAGCAGCACCGCACTACCATCGACGCGTTCACGACCAACGGAGATCGATTCATGGTCTGCGCACAAACTCGGTTCAAACAATCCATCACATCCGAGCAGGTTGTCACGTGCGCCGAGCTTTGCCACACCGGATCAAATTGCAAATCGAAACATCGATGGGCGGGAGTTCATTAGCGCGAAGCAGGGGACTCCTGGCCGGTCTCCCTCAAATCAGGCAGGGCGAGGACTTCCTGCCGAGCCTTTCCTCAATGGCATTGGCTCGGAGGAGTCTCGCCCCACCGTCATTAACTGGGGATTACTTTAGCTCTGTTTCCTCCGTTTCCTCCTGCTATATTTTGTCCACTGGCGCAGTCATGAAAATCGCAGTGCTGCTATCAGGCGGTGTGGACAGTTCCGTGGCGCTTCAACTGGCGAAACGAGAGGGCTACCGGGACATCACCGCCTTTTACCTGAAAATCTGGTTGGAAGACGAACTGTCCTACCTGGGGAGTTGCCCGTGGGAGGACGATCTGAAGTTCGCCCGCGCCGTCTGCGATCAAGCCCAGGTGCCGCTCGAAGTCGTCCCGTTCCAAAGCGAGTATCAAGAACGGATCGTCTCGCACGTGGTGAAGGAACTTCGCGCCGGGCGCACGCCCAGCCCGGACATCTTGTGCAACCAGCAAATCAAGTTCGGCCTGTTCTTCGACCGCATCGATCCGAGTTTCGACAAAGTTGTCACCGGCCACTACGCGCAGGTCGAGGCGCGTGCAGGCAGGTTTCTTCTGAAGCGCTCACCCGATCCCGTCAAAGACCAGACTTATTTCCTTTACGCGCTGAACCAGAGCCAGCTTGGCCGCCTTTGGTTTCCGATTGGGCATTTGACCAAGCGCCAGGTCCGGAAACTTGCGGAGCAATTCGACTTGCCGAACCGGGATCGCAAAGACAGCCAGGGCATTTGCTTCCTCGGAAAAATCAAATATCCGGAATTCATCCGCTATCACCTGGGCGAGCGCGTCGGCGATGTGATCGAACTGGGAACAGGCCGGAAATTGGCCGAGCACAAAGGCTATTGGTTTTACACCGTGGGCCAGCGTAAAGGACTGGGCCTGGGCGGCGGGCCCTGGTACGTGGTCAAGAAGGACATTGAGACCAATCAGGTTTTCATCTCGCGCTCGGATAGTTATCTCACCCACGCGCGGGAAAAATTCACAGTTGGCCCGGTGCATTGGATCGCTGGAGAACCGGCGGTCGCCGCGCTTCAAACCAAAGTCCGCCACAGCCCGCACCTGGAGGATTGCGAGATTCATCCGCTCGGAGAAGGCCGCTGGCAAGTCACGCTGCGGAACAAAGACCAGGGCATCGCCCCTGGCCAGTCGGCCATCTTCTACGAAGGCGACATCTGCCTGGGCGGCGGCGTGATTGAATGAAGTTCGCGATTAGATCAATTCCAAATTGCCAGCCTCAATCTTGACCGCGGCAGCCTGGCGAATGAAATCGAGGCGGAGCACAACCAGCACCTGGCCGGACCGTTTTTCGACAAAACCTTCCATGCCTCGCAACGGGCCGGATTTGACCTTCACCCGGGATCCTTCCGTGATGTGGGGCGCCAGGCACACTTCCAGGTTGGTGTCCAGCGCGCGGAGAATGTCGCCGAGTTGCTCGGCAAAGGTCTTTTGATCGGGCACGTCGAGGAGATTGGCCACGTAATCGCTCTGATAGACTTTCCGGGAATGATTCGGCAGAAGTTTGAGAAAGACGTAGCCGGGAAAAAGCGGTTTCTCGAAAGTCACGGTCTTCCCGCGATACTTTCGGACGTGGCGGAACAGCGGGAGGGTGACGTCGAATCCTTCCCGTTGGCAATATTGCGTGAGTTTCTTCTCACAACGCGGTCTCGTGTGAGCGACGTACCAGAGGACTTCTTCTGACATGGGCTGCAATTGAAATTAGGGCGCGGACTCTTGTTCCGATTGGACGCGCGGGCCGAAAACGTGGCAAAGCACAGAGTTGAACGCAAGCGCGAAAAGGACTTCTTGGCGCCCCAGTTAACGACGGTGGAGCGACGCTCCTGCGGAGCTTCTCTTCAATGACATCGGCTCGGCAGGAGCGATCCCCATGAGGGGATACCTTTCTTGCGCCCTGAAAGCCAGCTTTCGAGCGACGAGCACCTCCAATCTGTCCTCGGTGATCACAGCACGCGCCGCAAAGGTGAGCAACCGTGATCATGTCGGTCTTGAGGGCTGTCACGGCTGATTCAAGAATCGCGCGCAAGATAGG
>Ga0194128_10003296_pt1 | contig 25042 bp, 28 predicted proteins | sample TA2KigCa65mmetaG_FD_148650 | JGI IMG/M metagenome (GOLD analysis project Ga0194128, IMG submission 148650) | Freshwater microbial communities from Lake Tanganyika, Tanzania - TA2015037 Kigoma Deep Cast 65m | ecosystem: Environmental > Aquatic > Freshwater > Lake | place: Tanzania: Lake... | reverse complement strand
GGCATCCAACGCCATGTCCTCCGCTTCGCGTCCGGGCATGGCATCCAACGCCATGTCCTCCGCTTCGCGTCCGGGCATGGCATCCAACGCCATGTCCTCCGCTTCGCGTCCGGGCATGGCTGATGGGTGGGCGCATGGCCGAACGTAAGCGGGGTATGGGGCGGGGGCTGGCGGCGATCCTGCCCGAGAGCGAGGCGGGGGGACCCGAGCTGCGCGAGCTCCCGGTCGAGATGATCGAGCCGAACCCCGACCAGCCGCGAACCAGCTTCGAGAAGGGCGCCCTGGACGCGCTCGCGGGGTCGATCAGGTCGGCGGGCCTGCTGCAGCCGCTGATCGTGCGGCCCTCCGACGGCGGCCGCTACGAGCTCGTCGCCGGGGAGCGGCGCTGGCGCGCCGCCCAGCAGGCGGGCCTGAAGCGGGTGCCCGCGGTGGTCCGGGTCTCGCCCGAGGACGAGCGCCTGCAGGCCGCCCTGATCGAGAACATGGTGCGCGAGGACCTGAACCCGGTGGACGAGGCCAGGGCCTGCGCCGCGCTGGTCGACGACCTCGGCATCTCCAAGGAGGAGCTGGCGCGCCGCGTCGGCCGCTCGCGCGCCGCGATCTCCAACCTGATCCGGCTGCTGGACCTGCCCGACCCGGTGCTGGGGATGCTCGAGGACGGCCGCCTCAGCGAGGGCCACGGACGGGCCATCCTCGTCGTCCCGGATCAGTCCGCGCGCTCCTCCCTAGCCAAGCAGGCCGCCGACGGAGGCTGGTCGGTGCGCGAGACGGAGGATCGCGCGCGCGGCAAGGGAGGCGGCAAGGCGAAGGCGAGCAGGGGCGGGCGCATCAGCGCCGAAGAGCGCGCCGCGATGGGCGAGGCCGAGGATGCGCTCGGCGAGGCCCTCGGGGCCGACGTGCGCGTCCGGCGCGCCGGCGCCGGCGTCAGGGCCGAGCTCCGCTTCGACGACCTCGACGAGCTCGCCGCGCTGGCCCGCCGGGTTCGCAAGCGCGGCTAGAATCCCGCGTCCGGCCGGCTCCTCCGTCCTAGGACCGGAGCCGGAGCCCGGGCGATTAGCTCAGTTGGTTAGAGCGCGTCTCTGATAAGGACGAGGTCCCTGGTTCGAATCCAGGATCGCCCATGAACGGACCGCGGCGGGGTCGCGCAATAATGGCTTCGCCCACGATCCCTAGGGAGCGCCGAGGAACCGTGCAGCGGATGAGCATCTACGGAGTCAGCTTCGACATGGTCGGCAAGCAGCCGATCGTGCTGCTGAAGACCGAGGAGGGCAACAAGTTCCTGCCGATCTGGATCGGCCACCCCGAGGCGGCGGCGATCCTGATGAAGCTGCAGGGCGCCTCGACGCCGCGGCCGATGACCCACGACCTGCTCTCCGAGGTCCTGGACCAGATGGAGGCCAAGTGCGAGCGGGTGTCGGTCACCGAGCTGCGCGACAACACCTTCTACGCCTCGATCACGATCTCGATGAACGGCTCCGAGCTGGAGATCGACTCCCGCCCCTCCGACGCCCTCGCGCTCGCGGTCCGCACCTCGGCCCCGATCTTCGCCGCCGACGAGGTGATCGAGGAGTCCGCGATCGAGTTCGAGGACGGCGCCCCCGAGGACCAGGAGGAGGTCGTGGACAAGTTCAAGGAGTTCCTCGACAACGTCTCCCCCGAGGACTTCGCGGGCGGCGGCGAGTAGGGCCCCGCGCGCGGGTGGTCCGCGCGCTCAGGCCGGCAGCGTCGCCGGGGCGTTGCCGCCACGCTCGAGCGCCTGCTCCAGCAGCCGCTCGACGAGCTGCTCGAAGCTCAACCCCGCCGCCTCGGCGGCCATCGGGAACAGGCTGGTGTCGGTGAGGCCGGGGAGCGCGTTCACCTCGGTCTGCCCGAGCCGTGGTCGCGGGATGGGCGGCTCCCTGTAGCCTTTCCGGCCCCGCTCATGGACTTTCTCGCACTCTGTCAGGCACTCGGGCTGGCGCTCGCGGCGGGGCTGCTGGTCGGAGTCGTGCTCCCGCCGGTGATGCCCGGCTGGGGAGTGATCGCCGGCGCCGCGCCGCTGGCCGTGATCGGCGCCGGCCTGGCGCTGAACGGCGAGGGCGAGGCCGTCTGGCCGGCGCTGCCGATCGGCGTCCTCGCCGGAGGCCTAGCCGCCGTGGTCAGCCGGGACGTCGCCGCCGGCGCCTCCCGCCGCGCCGGCCAGGGAACCGATGCCGTCGCCCAGAGCGCGCCGGCGGGCGTGGTCGCGATCGTCGCCCTGGCCGCCGCCGCGCTGGCCCTGCTGAGCCTGTTCGTGCCGCCGGTCGCGATCGTCGCCCTCGTGGCGCTGCTCTGGCTCTGGCTCAACCGCCGCCGCGCCGCGGAGCAGAAGCACGAGGGCCTCCGGGTCCTGCGCTAGATGGGAGAGTCCAAGAAGCTGGTGCTCGCGGTGGTCGACGCGATGCACCCCGGGATGCTGCGCAAGGCGATCGACGACGGCGAGGCGCCGACCTTCGCCGCCCTCGCGGAGCGGGGGCGGATGGTCAGCGACTGCGTCTCGAGCTTTCCCTCGGTCACGCCCGTGGCCTGCTCGGAGATGCTGACCGGGGTCGGTCCGGGGCAGCATGGGGTGATGGGGATGAACTGGTTTCACCGCGTCGAGCGGCGCTACATCGAGTACGGCTCCTCGTTCGAGGCGACCCGCACCTTCGGCCTGTTCAGGGCGATGTACGACCTCGTCTACAACATGAACCTCGACCACCTGAGCTGGGAGGCCGAGACGGTCTTCGAGCGCCTCGGCGACGCCGGGGTGAGGACCGCGACGACCCCGTTTCTGATCTACCGCGGCCGACGCCGTCACGAGCTGGGGCTGGAGGGCCTGGCCCGGCGCGCGTTCGCGGTCGCCAACTTCCGCCACGCCGTCTGGGCGCCCGACGAGTTCTTCTACGGCGACCTCTACGCCAGCCGGCCCACCGGCTGCTCCTCGAACATGGGCAGGCCCGGCAACCGCGACGAGTACTCCGCCTGCGTCGGTGAGGAGTTGGTGCGCGAGGCGGCCTACGACTTCTTCCTCTTCGCGCTGCCCGACAACGACTTCCACTCCCACCGCCACGGCCCCGATGCCCAGACCGAGTCGATCGCCAAGGCCGACATCGCCTTCGCCCGCATCGTCGAGGCCGGTGGCGGCCTCGACGCCTTCCTCGAGACCCACGCGGTCATCCTCACCGCGGACCACGCCCAGACCGCGGTCGAGCACGGGCTGGCGTTGGCCGAGGAGATGGCGGAGGATTGGCGGGTGCTGGAGCCCAACTCCGACCGTCCCGAGGAGGCCGAGATCGCGGTCAGCCCGACCTCGCGCGCCGCGGCCGTCTACGTGCTCGGTGAGGGGCCGGGGCATCCGGTCACCCACGAGCGCGTGAGGACCAGGCTTCGCGGGCTCGAGGGGGTCGAGCTGACGGCGTGGCTGGCCGACGCCGACGGGCGCCCGATCGTGCGGGGAGGCGTGGGCCTGAACGGCCAGCTCGAGGGCGCCGAGGCGGTCGTCGCCTCGGGCGGGCACGAGCTGCGCTTCAAGCCCGGCCGCTCGGTCGGCGACCGCCGCGGACGGGGCTGGGAGCTGGCGGGCGAGCTCGAGGCGCTCGAGGCCGAGGTCGCGCGACATCGCTTCGACGCGCCGGCGTATCCCGACGGGCTCGGAAGGGTCTGGTCGGCGCTGAGCTCGCCACACGCGGGGGATGTGCTGGTCTCCCTCGCCGAGGGCTACGAGTGCGTGGACTGGGGCGGCGTCACCCACGTCGGCGGCGGCAGCCACGGCGGGCTGGGCGCCGAGGATTCCCTGGCGCCGCTGCTGTTCGTCGGCTGCGGACCCGAGCAGCCCGAGCACAACCCCCAGTGGGCGCTGCGCGACATCGCCTCGGTCATCCTCGACCACTTCGGGATCCGATGAGCCCGGTCGAGACCGCGAGGCGAATCGGCCGCGGCACGATGCGCAGCGAGAACTGGGTCCAGCTCTTCCAGTTCGGCCTCGTCGGCGCCTCGGGCTACATCGTCAACCTGACCGTGTTCGCGGTCCTGACCGGCAGCGGGCTCTTCTTCCGCGACGGCAGCGACGGGCTCGGCCTGCACTACATCCCCGCGGCGGTGATCGCCTTCTGCGTCGCCGTCACAAACAACTTCCTCTGGAACCGCCACTGGACCTTCGACGCCAAGCACGGCCACGCCGGCTTCCAGGCCGCCCGCTTCTTCACCGTCAGCGTGCTGGCGCTGGGGATCAACCTGGCGGTGCTGGAGCTGCTGATCCAGGCCGGCGGCATGTCCGAGCTGCCGGCGCAGGCGATCGCGGTGGCGGTCGCGATGCCGTTCAACTTCATCGGCAACAAGATTTGGACCTTCGCCTAGCTGCCGCGACAGCGGCAGCCCTCCTGCTGATCGTCCCGGCGACCGCGCTCGCCCAGGACGGCGCGGCACTCGCGGACGAGCCGCCCGTCAGCGAGCAGCGCGCGATCCGGATCGCCGAGCGCCAGCCCGACGCGGTCGCGGTCAAGCGCGAGCACCCCGACGTCTTCCCCTCGGCCGACCGCGCCGACGGCGACCGCGACTGGGAGGTCGGCTTCTTCGCGGACGACGAGCAGCTCGTCCAGGTCGTGGTAGACGACCAGAGCGGCGTCGTCGAGGAGTCCTGGACGGGGTACCAGGTCGCCTGGCGGATGGCTCGCGGCTACGACGGCGCCTTCGGTCGCAAGCTGAACGCCCCGTGGGTCTGGCTGCCGCTCTGCGCGATCTTCGTGCTGGGGCTGTTCGACTGGCGCCGGCCGCTGCGCCTCGCGCACCTCGACCTGCTCGTGCTGGTCGCCGGCTTCGGCGTCTCGCACTTCTTCTTCAACCGCGGCGAGATCGGGCTCTCGGTCCCGCTCGCCTATCCGGCGCTGCTCTACCTGCTGGCCCGCACGCTCTGGCTCGCCTTCCGCGGCGGCGAGGGCCTGCGGCCGTCGCTGCCGGTCAAGTGGCTCGCGATCCTGACCGTCGCCCTGATCGGCTTCCGGGTCGGGCTCAACGTCGCCGACTCGAACGTGATCGACGTCGGCTACTCGGGGGTCGTCGGCGCCGACCTGATCAGCGACCGCGAGACGCTCTACGGCAACTTCCCCGAGGACAACGGCCACGGTGACACCTACGGCCCCCTGGCCTACTACGCCTACGTCCCCTTCGAGCAGATCCTCCCCTGGGGCGGCGACTGGGACGAGCTGCCGGCGGCCCACGCGGCGGCGATCTTCTTCGACCTGGGCACGATCGCGGCGCTGTTCCTGCTGGGACGGCGCCTGCGCCCCGGGGACTCCGGCGCGCTCGGGATCCTGCTCGCCTTCGCCTGGGCGGCCTGCCCCTGCACCGCCTTCGCGCTGGAGTCGAACACCAACGACTCCCTCGTCTCGCTGCTGCTCGTCTGCGCGCTGTTGTTCCTGAGCTCACCCCCGGCGCGCGGCGCCCTGCTCGCCGCCGCGTCGCTGACCAAGTTCGCCCCGCTGGTGCTGGTGCCCCTGTTCGCCACATACCGGGACCCGCCCGGGGCGCGCCTCGGCCGCACCCTGCTCGGGTTCGCCTCGGCGTTCGTCGTGGTCACGCTCGCCGTCATGGCCGAGACCCTGCTCGACCCCGGTCTCTCCAAGTTCTGGGAGCGCACCCTCGGCAACCAGGCGGGGCGCGAGTCCCCGTTCAGCGTCTGGGGCCAGGCCTCGCTCGAGTGGCTGCACACCCTGCTGAAGCTCGGCGTCGCGGCGCTGGCGGTGGCGGTGGCGCTCTTCCCGCGCCGGCGCGGCCCGGTCACGATCGCGGCCCTCGGCGCGGCGGTGCTGATCGCCGTCCAGCTCACGGTCGAGCACTGGTTCTATCTCTACATCCCCTGGTTCGCGGCGTTCCTGTTCGTGGCGCTGTTGGCTCGCGAGGCGCCCGATATCGACCGTGAGCCGGCGGCGGGCTGAATCAGACGCCGTCGACCGGGACCAGCAGCTGCTCGATCGAGCGCGCGAGGCCGTCGCCGCCGATCTCCACGGAAGCCCCCATCACCCAGACGTTCTCCTCGGCGCTTTCGAAGCGCACCGGCATCTGCGTGCGGAAGCCGGCCAGCGCCTGCTCGCGCTTGACGCCGATCACCCCGTCGCGCGAGCCGGTCATCCCGACGTCGCACATGTGCGCGGTGCCGCCCGGCAGCACGCGTGCGTCGGCGGTGGGGACGTGGGTGTGGGTGCCGAGCACCGCCGCCGCGCGGCCGTCCAGGTGCCAGCCCATCGCGACCTTCTCGCTCGTCAGCTCGGCGTGGAAGTCGACCACGATCGCGTCCGCCCTTCCCTTCAACGCCTCGACCAGCTCGTCCGCGACCGGGAACGGGGAGCGCTCCACGGACAGGTGGAGCATGCCGCTGAGGTTGACGACGGCGAGCCGCATCCCGGCGGCGTCCACGATCGTGTGCCCCCGCCCGGGGTTCGATGCCGGGAAGTTGGCCGGGCGGACGATGCGCTGCTCGGAGTCGAGGTAGGCGTAGACCTCGCGGTGGCGGTAGGTGTGGTTGCCGAGCGTGATCGCGTCGGCGCCCGCGTCGAAGATCTCCGCGGCGGTCTCCTCGGTGATGCCGACCCCGCCGCCGGCGTTCTCGCCGTTGACCACGATGATGTCCGGCAGATGCCGCTCGCGCAGGGCGGGCATCGCCGCCGCCAGACCCCGCCGGCCCGGCCTGCCGACGACGTCGCCTATGAACAGCATCCGCATGGAGGCGCCAGGGTAGACCGGCGTGGGGGCGAGCGCGCGACTGCACTAGCTTTCGCGTGATGGCGCCCAAGGCTACGACCGCGCTCCAGGTCGACGGGGTCTGCAAGAGCTATGGCGAGCGCCGCGCTCTGCGCGGCGTCAGCTTCGAGGCCGCCCGCGGCGAGCTGCTGGCGGTGGTCGGGCCCAACGGCGCCGGCAAGACGACACTGCTCGGCATCCTCGCCGGAATCAGGGACCCGGATCAGGGCTCGGTGCGGGCGAACGGCGGTGAGATCGGCTGGGTACCCCAGCAGGCCGCGCTCTACCGCCGCCTCACCGTCGAGGAGAACCTGCGCCTGTTCGCCCGCCTCGAGCGCGCCGGGGACCCCGACGCCGCGGTCGAGGGGATGCTCGCCCAGACGGGCCTCGACGAGCGGCGCGGCGACCAGGTCTCGACGCTCTCGGGCGGCAACCAGCAGCGCATCAACATCGCGATAGGGCTGCTCTCGGAGCCGGCGGTGCTGCTGCTCGACGAGCCAAGCGCCGGGCTCGACCCCGGCCAGCGCATCCGGCTCTGGGAGTTCGTCGCCGGGCTCGCCGAGGCGGGCACCACGGTCATCTACTCGACTCACCAGATCGAGGAGGCGAGCCACTACGGCGACCGCCTGCTCGTGCTCGCCGACGGCGAGGCCCTGTTCGACGGCAGCTTCGCCGCCATGCGCCGCGCCGCCGGCGCCCGCGGCGCCGTCAAGGACCCCGAGGCCGACTTCGTGCGGTTCCTGACCAAGCAGGGCCACTGATGAGCGCCCCCGGACGCGCGAGCCGCACCGAAGGCACGGCGAGAAACCGTGTGGCGGAGGAGGCGCGGTCGCGGTGAAGTGGCTCTTGCTCAAGGACCTGCAGATCCTGAAGCGCTCGCCGCTGCTGACGGCGCTCCTGATCGTCTACCCGATTGTGCTCGCGGTGCTGATCGGCTTCGCGGTCTCGCGCGGGCCCGACAAGCCGCGGATCGCCTTCGTCAACGAGATCGAGGCCGAGCAGGCCTCCGAGGGGCTCGACCTGGGCGAGGGCGGGTTCAGCCAGGAGCAGGCCTTCGACCAGCTCTGTGAGCGGGTCGAGTGCGTCGACGCCGCCGATCGCGACGAGGCGATCACGATGGTGGAGGACGGCGAGGTGCTGGGGGCGCTGATCCTGCCCGAGGACTTCCTCGACGACCTCACCGATCAGATCGGCGGCGTCGGGCTCGACGCGGCCACCGTCGAGGTCTACGTGAACGAGGACGACCCCGTCAAGGCGCGCCTCGTCGACGACCGCATCACGGCGCTCCTGACCGAGGCCAACCTCCGCCTCTCCGAGGAGATCTCGGCGCAGCTCCTGGGCTACCTCGACATCCTGGTCGAGGGCGGCGAGTTCGAGATCCCCTTACTCGGTCAGACGATCGAGGTGCTCGGCCTTGAGCGCACCGAGCGGGGGCTGGAGGCGATCCGGGGCCAGACAAGCGGCGAGCAGCGCGAGGTGCTGGACGGGGTGATCCGATTCGCCGCGCTGGCGGGCCAGAACCTCGCATTCGCGGATGAGCTGCTGGGATCTGTCGCCGAGCCGATCGCGGTCGAGAAGACCGTCGTCAGCGGCGACGTTCCCCCCCTCGACACCTTCGCGATCTCGGTCGCGATCGCGATCACGCTGATGTTCGTGACGACGCTGCTCGTCGCCGGCTCCCTCGCGCTCGAGCGCGAGGAGAACACCTTCGCCCGCCTCACCCGAGGGCTCGTCAGCCGCGCCGGGTTGCTGGTCGAGAAGATCGGGCTCGGCACGATCTGCTCGGCCGCGGTGGCGCTGGTGCTGCTCGGCGTGCTCGAGCTGTTCGTCTCGCTCGACTGGGCCCGGTTCCCGCTGTTCGCGGCCGCGATCGTGCTCGCCGGCGCCGCCTTCGCCGCGATGGGCTCCGCGATCGGGGTCGCCGCCCGCGAGGTCCGCGCCAGCGCCCTGGCCGCGTTCGCCCTCACCCTCCCGATCGCCTTCCTCTCGCTGGTCCCGTCCGGCACCGTCAGCGAATCCCTCTTCGACTGGATCAGGGTCGTCACCGGCGCCTTCCCCTTCCGCCCCGCCCTCGACGCGCTCTCCGCCGGCCTCTCCTCCTCGGGCGACCTCGGCCTCAACCTGTTCCACCTGGCGATCCTCACCCTCGCCTACTTCGCGCTGGCGCGGGTCGGCCTGCGCCGGTTCGCCTGAGCGGCCCTCGCCCTAGAATTGAACGCGTGAGCTATCCGGTCACACGCCTGCGCCGCCTGCGCAGGACGAAGCCGCTGCGTGAGCTGGTGCGCGAGACCGAGCTCTCGGCCGCCCACCTGGTGCAGCCGATCTTCCTCACCGCCGGCGAGGGCGTTCGCGAGCCGATCGAGGCGATGCCCGGGATCGAGCGCCTCTCGATCTCGGAGTCGGTCGCCGAGGTGACCGAGCTGGCGGCGGCCGGGGTGCGGGCGGTGCTGCTGTTCGGGATCCCGTCGTCCAAGGACGAGTACGGGACCGAGGCCTACGACGAAGAGGGCGTCGTGCAGATGGCGGTGCGGGCGCTGAAGGAGGCTCACCCCGAGGTCGTGGTGATGACCGACGTCTGCCTCTGCGAGTACACGAGCCACGGGCAGTGCGGGGTGGTGCGCGACGGCGCCGATCCCGGCGACGTGGACAACGACCTCACGGTGGAGCTGCTCGCCAAGACCGCGATCTCGCACGCCGAGGCCGGGGCGGACGCAGTCGCTCCCAGCGACATGATGGACGGCCGCGTCGCCACGATCCGCCACCAGCTCGACGAGGAGGGCCACTCGCGGGTTCCGATCGTCGCCTACAGCGCCAAGTACGCCTCCGCCTTCTACGGCCCCTTCCGCGAGGCCGCCGACTCGGCGCCGCAGGCGGGCGACCGGCGCGGGTACCAGATGGACCCGGCCAACGCCGACGAGGCGGTGCGGGAGGCGCTGCTGGACCTCGAGGAGGGGGCGGACGTGGTCATGGTCAAGCCGGCCCTTCCCTACCTCGACGTGATCCGGCGCGTCAAGGACGAGACCGGGGCGCCCGTCGCCGGTTACCACGTCAGCGGCGAGTACTCGATCCTGAAGGCAGCCGCAGCGGCCGGCTGGATCGACGAGCGCGCGGCGGCGATGGAGTCGCTGACCGCGATCCGCCGCGCCGGCGCCGACATCCTCATCACCTACTTCGCCAAGGACGCCGCCGGCTGGATCGCCGAGGAGGAGGCGCGGCGATGAGCGCCGACGGCATCAGCACCGCCGATGCGACCCCGAAGCTGCGCTCGCGCAAGCACGGCGCCGCGATCCCGCTGGACGACGACGACAAGCGGCTGATGAACGCACTTCAATCCGAGTTCCCGCTGACGCCGGAGCCGTTCGCAGCGGTCGCCGAGCAGGCCGGGCTGCCCCTGGACGACGTGCTCGAGCGCACCCAGCGGCTGCTGGACAAGCGCATCATCCGCGAGATCACGCCGATCTTCGACACGCGCGCGCTCGGCTACAGCTCGATGCTGGTCGCCGCCAAGGTCGACGCCGAGAATCCCCAGCGCGCGGCCAAGATCATCAACGCCCACCCTGGGGTCTCTCACAATTACCTGCGCACCCACGAGTTCAACCTCTGGTTCACGATCGCGACCCCGCCCGACTCGGAGCTGGGGCTGCAGGGGACGCTCGAGGTGCTGCAGGAGAGGACCGGGGCCGAGTCGATCCGGCAGCTGCCGACGCTGACCCTGTTCAAGATCAACATGAACCTGGAGATGGAGGGCGGCACCGAGGCGCTCGCGGCCCCCGTGGCCGAGCCGGTCGTCCCCCGCGAGCTCGACGCCCAGCCCCACGACGAGCGCGACATCGCGGTGATCCGGGCGCTGCAGGGGCCGATGGCCGTGACCGAGCGCGCCTACGACCAGGCGGCGTCCGAGGCCGGGATGTCGACGCCGGACTTCCTCGCCCACCTCGAGGGGATGACCGAGCGCAAGCTGCTGCGCCGCGTCGCCGCGATCCTCTTCCACCGCCGCGCCGGCTTCTCGGCCAACGGCATGGGCGTCTGGCGTGTCCCCGAGGAGCGCGTCAGGGACACCGGCGCGCGGATGGCGGCGGTGCGCGGCGTCTCGCACTGCTACGAGCGGCCGACCTATGAGGACTGGCCCTACAGCGTCTTCACCATGGCCCACGGCCGCTCCAAGCAGGAGTGCGACGCGATCCTCGACGGGATCGCCGCCGAGCACGATCTGCACGGCCCCGACCGCGCGGTCCTCTACTCCTCGACCGAGTTCAAGAAGATCCGCCTGCGCTACTTCACCGATGACTACGCGCGCTGGGAGCGCGAGCACGCCTAGGTCGCCGGCGGGGCGCGGCGACGATGCTGCGCCCGCCGCCGCTCCGGCCGAGCACATGAGCCGCTCCGAGGACCTCTACAAGCGCGCCCTCCAGGTGCTCCCCGGCGGGGTCAACTCGCCGGTCCGGGCGATGCGCTCGATCGGCCGCGACCCCGTCTTCATCGAGCGCGGCGAGGGCCCCCACGTCTGGGACGCGGACGGCAACCGCTACGTGGACTGGGTCTGCTCCTGGGGGCCGTTGATCCTGGGCCACGCCCACCCGAAGGTGGTCGCCGCGGTCGAGGCCGCGGCCGCCGGGGGGACCAGCTTCGGCGCCGCGACCGAGGGCGAGGTCGAGCTCGCGGCCGAGATCTGCGACCGCTTCCGGAGCGTCGAGATGGTGCGCATGACCTCGTCGGGGACCGAGGCCTCGATGAGCGCGATCCGGCTCGCGCGGGCGGCCACCGGCCGCGACCCGATCCTCAAGTTCGCCGGCGCCTACCACGGCCACGTGGACGGGCTGCTGGCCGAGGCGGGCTCGGGCCTCGCCACCGCGGGCGTCCCCGCCTCCCCTGGAGTGACGGCCGCCCAGGCCGCCGACACCGCGATCGTGCCCTGGAACGATCCCGAGGCGCTCCGCGCCGCCACCGCCGAGCGCGAGTTCGCCGCGATCATCGCCGAGCCGATCCCGGCCAACATGGGCGTCGTGCCCCCGGCCGAGGGCTTCCCGGCGCTGCTTCGCGAGTCAGCCGACGTGAACGGCGCGCTGCTGATCTGCGACGAGGTGATCTCGGGCTTCCGCGTCGCCCGCGGCGGCGCCCAGGGGCTGCTCGGGATCGGGCCGGACCTGACCGTGATGGGCAAGGTGATCGGCGGCGGCCTTCCCGCCGCGGCCTACGGCGGGCGCCGAGAGCTGATGGAGCGGGTGGCGCCGGCCGGCGACGTCTACCAGGCCGGCACGCTTTCGGGCAACCCGCTGGCGGTGGCCGCGGGCCTCGCGACGCTGGCCGAGCTCGACGCCCCCGCCTACGAGCGGCTGGCGCAGACCACCGCCAAGCTCGCGCTCGGGCTGCAGGAGGCCGCGGGCGAGCGTCCCGTCCGGGTGGTCTGCGGCGGCCCGGTCGACCCCTGGCCGCCGGCGAGCGTCTTCCCCGGATTGCTCACGGTCTTCTTCTCGGCCGAGCCGCCGCGTGACTTCGCCGGCGCCTCCGCCTGCGACGCCGAGGCCTACGGGCGCTTCTGCCGGGCGCTGCTCGAGCGCGGCGTCTACCCGCCGGCCTCCCAGTTCGAGGCCTGGTTCCCCTCGCTCGCCCACGACGACGAGGCCGTCGAGCGGACCCTCGCCGCCGCCGCCGAGGCCTTCGAGGAGGCGCTGGGATGAGCTCCGGCGAGGGCTCCAACCCGAACGGGGCCGAGCCGGCGGTCGCGGACGCGCTGGCGCGCCTCGCCGACGAGCTGCGCGCGGACGAGGTGATCGCGCCGCACGTGACCGAGCCCTCGGAGCCCCCGACGCTCGGCGAGCTGGTCGCCTCCGGGCCCAGGGCCGCCGACGCGCCCGAGCAGTACGGCCTCCTGATCGAGGCGATTCGCGAGGGCTTCCTGATGCACTACGGCGAGCCCCGCCTGGTCTCGGGCGCCGACGGCGACCTGCGCCTGCTGACCGGCGACTACCTCTACGCCCTCGGCCTCGAGCGGCTGGCGTCGCGGGGCGACACCGACGCCGTCAACGAGCTGGCCGACCTGATCAGCCTCTGCGCACAGGTCAACGCCCGGCCAGACGACGACGACCAGCTCGTTCGCCTGCTCTGGCTCGCCTCCGCGGTCGCCGTCGGGGCCGGCGGCGGGCCCCCTCACGAGGCCGCCAAACGCGCGGTTCGCGAGGGCGAGACGGAGGGACCGGATCTGCTCGCCGCGTCCGCGGCGGAGATCGCCGCGCGCAGCGGCATGGGCCCTGGGATGGCGCGCGCGGCCGACTCGATAGGCTTCGCCCGCAAGCACCTATTCGAACGTGCCTGACGACGGAAACAGCAAGCAGGGCCCGCCCGAGAAGCTGCCCAAGCCGGATCCGGCAGGGTATTTCGAGGGTGAGACGATGACGCGCCGAGGCGTGTTCTCGGCGGGCGCGATGGCGCTCGGCGGAGCCGCGGGCGCGGTCGTGCTGCTGCCCACGATCGGCTTCGCGCTGGCGCCCCTGTTCGAGGAGGAGGGCGACACCTGGCAGAAGGTCGGGCCGGTCGAGAACTTCAGCGAGGACACCTACACCGCGGTCGTGATCACCGCCGTGCCCGGCATCGGCGAGGCCGGCAAGACCACCGCGTATGTGCGCAGGAGCCGCGGCGACGACCAGAGCGAGGGCGAGGACGGCTTCGTCGCCATCTCCACCCGCTGCGCGCACCTCGGCTGCCCGGTCCGCTACGTGCAGGCTGCGGGCAACTTCATCTGCCCCTGCCACGGCGGCGTCTACGACTTCGACGGCAAGGTCATCGGCGGCCCGCCGGTGCGGCCGCTTGACCGCTTCCAGACCCGGCCCAGCGACGACGGCCAGGTCGAGGTCGGCCCCCGCTTCAGCGTCACCTCCCAGCTCGACCCGGTCCGCACCCGGGATCCCGGCGAGTTCACCGGAGGCGTCTGGGACTACGTCTACCCGCCGCGGCCCTCGGTGCCGCCGGCGCCCTAGGAGCGACCCGGATGCCGAATCCCCTCAAGCGCCCCAGCAGGCCCGGCGAGCGCTCCGCCAACGGCGCGGGCGCGAACGGCTCCAACGGGGCCTCGCGCGGGGCCCAGGGAGTCGAGGCCGCCAAGGAGGGCGGCGGCGGCCTGGTCGGCTGGGTCGACGAGCGCTCCGGCGCCACCGGCTTCCTCACCGGGATGATGTTCCGCAAGGTCCCGAAGGGGACCAACTGGTTCTACACGCTGGGCTCGGCGACCCTGTTCGCGTTCACCGCGCAGGCGATCACGGGCGTCTTCCTGGCGATGTACTACACGCCCTCGCCGACCGAGGCCTACGAGTCGATCACCCACCTCACGAACGACGTCTGGATGGGCGAGTTCGTCCGCGGCATGCACAAGTGGGGCGCCACGGTGATGATCTGCCTGATCTTCCTGCACATGGGCAGGACCTTCTTCTTCGGCGCCTACAAGTACCCGCGCGAGCTCAACTGGGTGATCGGGGTGGTGCTGCTGATCCTGACCCTGGTGATGGGGCTGACCGGCTACCTGTTGCCCTTCGACCAGCGCTCCTACTGGGCTACGGTCGTCGCCAACAACATCACCGCGACCGGCCCCGTCGTCGGTCCCTACCTGGCGGACTTCCTGCGCGCCGGCCCCGAGGTCGGCGCGACCACGATCCAGCGCTTCTACGCGATCCACATGCTGCTGGTGCCCGGTCTGATCGCCGCCCTGATCGGCGCCCACATGTACCTGGTCGTCAAGCTCGGCACCACGGCGCCGCCCTGGCTCAAGGCCGAGCGCCCGAAGAACGCGCGCAAGAAGACCGAGGTCGGCTGATGAGGCACCCCCGGACGCGAAGCAGGGGAGGTGCCGCTTGAAGCAGTCCGACAAGGAGCAGTACCTGATCGAGTACGAGGTGCTGAAGAAGAAGGGCAAGCCCTTCTTCCCCTACGCCGTCGCCAAGGACTCGGCGATGGCCCTGGTCGTGGTGCTGGTGATCGTCGTGATGTCGCTTGTCCTCGGCGCCGAGCAGGGGCCGAAGGTCGATCCGACCACGACCACCTACGTGCCGCGGCCCGAGTGGTACTTCTTCTTCCTGTTCGAGTTGCTGCGCGTGATCAAGCCGCCCGAGCTGGTGCCGCTGGCGACGATCGGGATCCCGACGATCTGCATGGTGCTGCTGCTTCTGCTGCCGTTCTATGACCGCAACCCAGAACGGCGGCCCCAGCGGCGGCCGATCGCGACCACCGCGGGCATCCTCACGATCATCGCGATGGCCTATCTGACATTCCTCGGCGCCGCCGCCGGCACCCCGACCGAGATCGACCTTGAGGTCGCCGCCGAATACGAGCCCGGCAAGCAGGTCGCCGCACAGTCCGGCTGCCTCGCCTGCCACAAGATCGGCGAGAACGGCAACGACGGGCCCGGCCCCGAGCTCACCGAGATCGGCGCGCGGCTGCCGCGCGAGGCGATCGCGCGCTCGCTGCGCAACCCGCCGCAGGGCATGCCCAACTTCTCCGGCCTGCCGGCCGAGAAGTTCGACGACCTGACGCTGTTCCTCGCCTCGCTCGACGGCGAGTAGAGCCGCGTAACCTCGGAGGCCGTGGAAGCCTCGCCTGACACCGAGCCCGCGAGCGGGCGCCCGCACCGGGAGTCGGAGGAGTTCGCCTCGGACGTGCGCGGGATGTTCGACCGCATCGCCGGGGTCTATGACCTGATGAACTCGACCATGACAGCCGGGCTCCACCATCAGTGGCGCCAGCGGGCGGTCGACCGAGCCGTCGTTGGGCCGGGATCCGACGCGCTCGACATCTGCTGCGGCACCGGCGACCTGGCGCTCGAGCTGCGCAGGCGGATCGGCCCCGACGGCCGCGTCGTCGGCTCGGACTTCTCAGAGCCGATGCTCGACCTGGCCCGGGCCAAGTCAGGGGAGCAGGGCCTGCCCGTCGAGTTCGGCTGGGCCGACGCGCTGGAGCTGCCCTACGGCGAGGAGAGCTTCGACGCGGTCACCGTCGGCTTCGGCGCCCGCAACCTGGCGGACCTCGATCGCGGCCTGGCCGAGATGGCGCGCGTGTTGCGCCCCGGCGGCCGCGCCGTCGTCCTCGAGATCACGCGCCCGCAGCGCGAGCCCCTGTCGAGCTTCTACTCGCTCTGGTTCGACCGCGCCGTGCCGCTGCTGGGCCAGCTCGCCGGCGACCCTGACGCCTACGGCTACCTGCCCGAGTCGGTGCGCAGCTTCCCCGACCCGCCCGGCCTGGCCGCGAAGATGGACGTCGCCGGCTTCACCCGGATCCGCTGGCTGCTGCTCGCCGGCGGCATCATCGCGATCCACAGCGGCACGACGCCCGGCGGCCCGGAGGGCGCGGCGTGAACCGCTCGGCCGTCCCGCCCCCGGTGACCGCGGTGATGGACGTCGCCTCGGCCTGGTTGCCCGAGCGCATGAGCGAGGTCGAGCGCCGCCTGGCGGAGATCGCGACGGCGCACGGCCCCGAGCTGGGCGTCGAGGCCGCGGCCACCCTCGACGCAGGAGGCAAGCGCATGCGCCCGCTGCTGGTCCTGATCTGCGCCGGCGACCGCTCGGAGGAGCGGGCGATCCGCGCCGCGGTCGCGACCGAGCTGATCCACATGGCGACGCTGGTCCACGACGACGTGCTCGACGGCGCCCCGGTACGGCGCGGCCGGCCCACGGTTGTCGCTCGCGCGGGACGTGAGCGCGCGGTCGGGGTCGGCGACCTGCTGCTCTCGCGCGCGTTCGCCGAGCTGGCGGCCAGCGGGGACGAGGCCGAGGTCAGAGAGCTGAGCTCGGCCGCGGTGGCGCTGGCCCGGGGAGAGCTGGCCCAGCGCCATGACGCGTGCGACACCTCGATCAGCGAGGAGCGCTATCTGCACCGCTGCTCGCTGAAGACGGCGCGCCTGTTCGAGTCGGCCTGCCGGGTCGGCAGGCTCTCGGCGGGCGGCCCCGGCGCCGAGGAGCTGGCGGGCTTCGGCCGCGAGATCGGGCTCGCCTTCCAGCTGCTCGACGATGTGCTCGACATCACCGGTCCCCCCGAGCGCACCGGCAAGGCGCGCGGCACCGACCTGAAGGACGGCACGGTGACGCTGCCGCTGATCCTCGCCCTGCGCAAGGACCCGAGCCTGGCCGAGGTCTCGCTCGCGGCCCTGGACGCGGCCGAGGCCGAGCGAGCCTGCGATCGCATCGCTGCGACGGGGGTGCTCGACGAGGTCCGCGAGCGCGCCCGCGGGGGGATCGAGAGCGCCAAGCGCCGCCTCGAGGGCGAGCACTTCAGCGACGCGGAGCGGAGCCTGCTGGCGCTGATCGCCGATGGGATGGTGGAGCGGTACTCCTGAGCCGGGGCTACGCCCGCTGGGCGCCGGCTAGAAGTCCTCGGGCAGGATGCAGTCGGTCTCCAGCGCGGCGGCGAAGCGGTTCGCCTGCTCCTCCATGTTCGAGCGGGTCAGCGCGTTCAGGTCCTCGGCCAGCAGGCCGGCGCCGCGCTCGAGCTCCTCGTCGAAGCGGTCGACGTCGGTCTGGGTGAAGCTGCCGCTCCCGCGCCACTCGCAATCGGGGCAGCGCAGGTCGACTTGCCAGTTGCTGCCGTCCTGCTCGAACCACTTGACCGGCTGCACGAGCTCGCTCTCGCAGCCGGGGCACACGTGCATGCCGCCGCCGCAGCGGGTGGTCGCGTCGACCGTGGTGTTCCGCCTCATGCTCATTTAGGGGCCTATCGGGAGCTTCAGCCGCGACCTTTAGAGTGAGATCAACCGATGGTTCTCAGCGACCACACGATCAAGGAGGAGATCGCCGCAGGCAGGCTGGTCTTCGACCCCTACGACGAGTCACTTGTACAACCGTCGAGCGTCGACGTGCGGGTGGACCGCTCATTTCGCGTCTTCAACAACTCTCGCTACCCCTTCATCGACGTGCGCAAGCCGATGGAGGAGCTGACCGAGCTGGTCGAGGTCGAGGACGAGGAGGCGTTCGTCCTCCATCCAGGGGAGTTCGTGCTCGGCCAGACGCTCGAGCGCGTGAAGCTGCCGCCGGACCTCGTTGCGAGGCTCGAGGGCAAGAGCAGTCTGGGCAGGCTCGGCCTGGTCATCCACAGCACCGCAGGCTTCGTCGACCCGGGCTTCGAGGGCAACCTCACGCTGGAGCTCTCGAACCTTGCCAACCTGCCGATCACGCTCTACCACGGCATGCCGATCGGCCAGATCTCCTTCATGCGCATGGACCGCCCGGTCGAGAACCCCTACGGCGGCGAGGCGGCCGGCTCCAAGTACCAGGGCCAGGACGAGCCCACCGCCAGCCGCTACTACCTCAACTTCGACCGCGCGGCCGACTGAGCACGGCGGGCAGCCGCCCGCCGCTCGGGCGCCCGGTGGCGGCATCCGGACCCGTGGCCGTTACCATAGGCCCGTGCCAAATATCGGACCACTTGAGATCGCGATCGTGCTGGTGATCGTCCTGATCATCTTCGGGCCCAAGCGGCTGCCCGAGCTGGGCCGCTCGATGGGCCGGGGGATCCGCGAGTTCCGCGGCTCGGTTTCGGGCGAGCACAAGGACCAGGACGACGTGGACACGAAGCGCGCCGAGCTCGAGGCGACCGAGGCCGACACGGCCGAGCCCGTCGAGGGCGAGGTCGTCACCGAGCACAAGGCCTAGCCGAGCCACGGGACTGAGTCTCGTGCCCCGGGTGAAGCCGGTCGATTTCGAGGACCGGCTGACGCTGGTCGAGCATCTGGACGAGCTGCGCACGCGCATCATCACCGTCCTGATCGTGCTGGGCGTGGCCTTCGCGCTCTGCATCTGGCAGAACAACCTGCTGCTGGAGATCGCCAACGCGCCGCTCCCCAGCGACCGCGAGCCGATCACCTTCGGCGTCGCGGAGCCGTTCACGACGACGCTGACCGTGGCGCTGTACGCGGCGCTGATCCTCACCTTCCCGGTGCTGATCTACGAGGCCTACGCCTACGTGCTGCCGGCGCTCTCCCCGCGCGAGCGCAAAACCCTGCTGCCGTTCATGCTGATGGCGCCGTTCCTGTTCCTGGCGGGGATCGTCTTCGCCTACTTCGTCGTCATGCCCGCGGCCACCGACTTCCTGCTCAACTTCAACGAGTCCGAGTTCAACATCGAGATCAGGGCCAAGGACTACTACTCCTTCGTCGCGCTCACCTCGATCGCGGTCGGCATCCTCTTCCAGATCCCGACCGGGATCCTCGCCGTGACGAGGCTCGGGATCTTCACCCCCCGGCAGATCGCGGCCAACCGCCGCTACGCGATCCTGATCATCGCCGTGCTGGCGATGCTGCTGCCGGGCACCGACCCGGTGACGATGATCATCTCGATGGTCCCGCTGCTGCTCCTGTTCGAGGGCAGCCTGCTGCTGGCGAGGGTGCTCTACAAGCCCGTGCCCGAGGAGCCCGGGACCGAGATCGAGCCGAGCGGCGAGCCGCCCGGCCCGCCGGTCGAGCCCGCCTGAGCGCGGCTTGACCCGCTTGCCCTAGGCTTTCGCCCGTGCTGTTCGACCTTCAGAGCCCCGGCCGCCGCCGCATCATCAAGGTGGTCTACGCGATGCTCGCGATCCTGCTGGCCGTCGGGCTGGTCGGCTTCGGCATCGGCAGCGACGCGACCGGCGGCCTCTCCGAGGTCTTCGGGGGCGGCAGCGCCGATACCGGCTTCGAGGACGAGATCGAGGACGCCGAGAAGCGCGCGGAGGAGCAGCCCCGCAACGAGCGCGCCCAGCTCGAGCTCGTCACCCTCTACATCCAGCAGGGCAACCAGCAGCTCGAGGTTGACGCGAGCACGGGCCAGACCTCGGTCACGAGTGACGCAGGCGAGAGCTACGGCAAAGCCGCCGATGCTTGGGCGGCATACCTGGCCCTGAAGCCCAAGAACCCCGACGACGGCGCAGCGCTGCAGATGGCCAACACCTTCTTCCTGCTGGCGCAGAGCCAGACCACCGCGACCGACGCCCGCGCCGAGGTCGAGAACGCGGCCGATGCCCAGCAGGTCGCCGTCGAGGCCAACCCATCGCGCGGCAACCTCGGCAACCTGGCGCTCTATCTGTTCTTCGCGGGCGAGTTCGGCAAGGCCGAGCAGGCCGTGCAGCAGGCGGCCGCGAAGGGCGGCAGCGACAAGCAGTTCGACCAGATCCGCACCCAGGCCGAGGCCTTCGAGCGGCAGGTGAAGCAGGAGGCCAAGCAGGGCGCCCAGAGCGGCGGCGCCAACCCGCTCGACGGCGGCAGCGGCGCCCTGGGCGGCGGCAGCTCCCTCCAGACCCCCTAGCGCCGCCGCGCCCCCACGGCGTTCCTATACTCTGCCCCGCGTCACGGATCGCATTCAGGGCCGTTAGCTCAGCTGGTAGAGCAGGAGACTCTTAATCTCAAGGTCACAGGTTCGATCCCTGTACGGCCCATCTGCACCATCCGGTTTCGCCGCGGCGGATCGACCAGCCTGACCCGGCTCGGGCGGTCAGGCCAGCTGGCGCGCGGAGGAGGTGCTCGCCGGCCCGCGAGCGGTCTCCCAGTCGGCTCGCAGCGGCATGCCCGAGCCGCCGTCGGCGGCGAGGCGGACGCCCAGGCTCTGGTGCAGCTCGATCCTGTCGAGGTCGAAGCCCACGCGCGAGGCGGCCATGTAGAGGCGCCAGACGCGGGCACGACGCTCTCCGGCCTCGCGCACGGCCTCGGCCCAGCCTCGCTCCAGGTTGGCGCCCCACTCGCGCAGCGTGATCGCGTAGTGCTCACGCAGGTTCTCCTCGTGGCGCAGCTCGAGTCCGTTGTCATGCATCGCCGAGACGATCGTCCCCGGGCCCTCCAGCTCGCCGTCGGGGAAGACGTAGCGATCGATGAAGGGGCCCGCGCGCTGGCGCTCCAGGTCGTTGGGGCGCGTGATCGTGTGATTGAGCATGCGCCCGCGCTCGCGAAGCTTGCCCGCCAGGAAGGCGAAGTAGGAGCCCAGGTTGGCGGCGCCGATGTGCTCGGTCAGGCCGATCGAGGAGACCGCGTCGAAGCCGTCCTCGGTCACATCGCGGTAGTCGAGGAACCGAACCTCGGCTCGGCCGGCCAGGCCCCGCTCGGCGATCGCGCGCTGGGCCCACTCCGCCTGGGGCTGGGACAGGGTGACGCCGAGCGCCCTGACGCCGTAGTGCTCAGCCGCGTGCATGACCATCCCGCCCCAGCCGGCCCCGACGTCGAGCAGACGCTGCCCCGGCTCCAGCGCGAGCTTGCGGCAGACCAGGTCGAACTTCTCCCACTGCGCCTGCTCGAGGGTGGCGTCGGCGCTGGGGAAGACCGCGCAGGTGTAGGCCATCGAGGGCCCGAGCACGATCTCGTAGAAGCGGTTGGAGACGTCGTAGTGGTGCGAGATCGAGGCCGCGTCGCGCTCCTTCGAGTGCCGGCGCCCGCGCCGCCAGGGCGGGGGTGCCTCCTCGGGGGGGAGCGGGGGCCGTCGCAGCGAGCGCAGCCCGATCCCGCGCAGGATCGCCAGCCGCTCGCTCCGGGGGATGTCGTGGCGGCCGTCGCGGAGCATCGAGTGCAGGAAGGCGTGGAGGTCGCCGTGGACCTCAAGCGCCCCGGACACGTAGGCGCGCGCCAGGCCGAGGTCGCTGGGAGCGGTGGCGATGAACGCCACCGCCTCCGGACTGCGGATCTCCATCGTCGCCTCGACGTCGGCGGGGCCGGCGGAGCTGCCGTCGTAGCCGCGGAAGGCGATCGGCGCCTGCTCGGAGATCAGGCACCTGAACACTTCTGCCAGCTTCATTCCCATCTCAACTCCCCTCAACGCATTTCTCGAAGAGACCGAGCAGGCGAGCCTGCGGATCGTACGCCGATCGCAGGCGTTCGTATGCCTCGCCGCCGTACAGCGCCCGGAACTCCTCGCGCTCGTAGAACGAGGTCGAGTACAGGGACTTGCGGCCGCCGAGCTCGCCGACGGTCCTCTCGATCAGCCGGTTGCGGTCCCCGTCGCGCTCGCCGGGGCGCCGCTCGACCATGCCCCAGAAGCCGAAGTTGACGTAGGTCCCGTCGGGATCCATCTCGTACAGCGTCCACGGCGCCGAGCCCTCGCGCAGCCGCAGCGGGCAGATCCAGACCGGGGCCATCCCGACCTCGCGCCAGTAGAACTCCAGGAACTCCGCCGAGCGGTCCAAGGGGATCTCCACGTCCTGGATCACCGCCTCGCGGCCGGGCCGCCCGCGGATCCGGTCCGTGCGCTCGGGGATCCGCAGCCGCCGGGCGAGCGCGATCAGCTTCCAGTAGACGTCGCTGCGCTTCCAGCGCTTCGGCCACAGCCTCCTCACCCCGGGGCGCTTGAGGCCGAAGGCGCCCGAGCACCAGAACCAGTCCGTGTCCCAGCGCCAGAGGTAGTCGTGGATCGTGAGGTAGTCCTCGCCGAGGCGGGGAATCGACAGGTAGTAGATCTCGCGGTCGCTGTAGTCCGCGGTGTAGGGCGCCTCGTCCACCATCGTCCCCACGGTCAGGTGGTGGGCGCGCGGTGCGAACGCGACCCCGTCCAGGAAGTCCACCCGCTCGCCCCGCCAGGAGCGCGCGGCGGTTATCTCGGAGACCGCCTCGAAGCAGGCGTCGGCGTGCTCGAATCGGAGGTGGCGGAGGCGCACGTAGGGCCGCACCGGCTCCAGCTCGATCTTCAGGCGCAGCGCGTAGCCGAGCGTGCCGTAGGAGTTCGGGAACCCCTGGAACAGCTCCGAGTGCTCGCCACGCGGGCGGGCGATGACGATGCGGCCGTCCCCGCTCATCAGCTCCAGCTCCAGCACCGATTCGTGCGGCAGGCCGTTGCGGAAGGAGGCCGACTCGATCCCGAGGCCCGTGACCGCGCCGCCGATGGTGATGCTGCGCAGCTGCGGCACGACAAGCGGCATCAGCCCGTGCGCGAGGGTGGCGTCCACCAGCTGCTCGTAGGTCGTCATCCCCTGCACGTCGGCGGTCATCCGCTCGCGGTCGACCGACAGCACCCCGTCGAAGGCCGCGACGTCGAGCCCAGGGCCCTCCGCGGCGGCCCGGGGCCGGAACAGGTTCGAGGTGCGCTTGGCGAGCCGCACGGGCTGATCCCGGGGGATCGCCAGGTACTGCTCGCGCAAGCGCTGCCGCCGCAGGTCGTAGCCCAGGTCGGGGGACACCGGCGCGACCGTCTCGGGGGAGGCCACGGGGCTCACGGGCGCAGATTACCGCCGCCGCGCGGGATCGGCCGGAATCCCCGGTTCGGGTGAGAGCGCGTAACCGCGGGGCTCCCGGGGGTAAGCGGAGGCGATGGCCACCACCGCGCCCGTCTCCCGCCGTGCCGCCGTCGACGTCCTCGTCGGCCTGCTGGTCGAGATCGAGGAGACTGGGGAGTCGCGAGAGTTCTTCGACCGGGTCTGCGAGGCGCTCTGCCGGCTCACCAGCCTGGAGCGGGCTGGGCTGCTGCTCTATGACCCGGCCAGGCACCTGGCGCGGGCGGTCGGGTCCCATGGGATCGAGCGCACGCTGATCGAGCAGGTCGAGGCGACCCTGGACGAGACGCCGATGGTCCAGCGGGCTCTGGCCGAGGACCGCGTCGTCGCGGTCTCTGAGAACCTGGAGCAGCATGTGCCGCCGCGCTACGCGCGCTTCGCCGGCATCAACACGATCGTCTGCGCGCCGGTCTCCGCCGGTGGGCACTGGTTCGGGGTGATCTTCGCCGACCGCGGCGGCGGCGCCACCTTTGAGCTCGACGAGGCCGAGGAGCGGGCGATGCTGACGCTGGGAAGACTGGCGGCGCTAGCTTCCACGGTCGAGCGCTCGACCCGCGCCCAGGAGCGCGCGAGCCGGCTCAACGAGCGCATCGCGCTGACGCGCGAGGTCCACGAGCACGTGATCCAGCGCCTGTTCGGGCTCTCCCTGGCGCTCGGCGCCGAGAGGCCGCTGACCGCAGGCGAGCGGCAGCGCTGCGCTGAGGAGCTGCAGGCTGTGCTGGGGCAGCTGCGCCTGACAATGGGCCGGCCGCTGGCGCCCCAGGCCCAGCACACCAACATCACCCTGCGCGAGCTGCTCGGCCAGCGCGCGATCGCCGCCGGGATCGAGGTCGAGTGGGACGAGGGCGCCTCGGTCCCCTCCCACCTGGAGGCGCTGGCGCAGTCGGTCGCGGTCGAGGCGCTGCGCAACGCCGACCGCCACTCCCACGCGACCAGGACGGTCGTCCGCGTCGGCGGCCCGCGCGACACCTTCGAGCTCGAGGTCGCAAACGACGGCGTCGCCGACCGGCCCCGCAGCGCCGGCCTCGGGCTGCGCATCCTCACCCTCGAGGCGCTTCAGCACGACGGCCTGCTCGAGTTCGGGCCCTCGGGCTCCGACGGCTGGCGCGTGAAGCTGATCGTGCCGATCGAGACCGGGGGGCAAGGGTGAGCGAGGCGCCGGGCCCGGTCCGCGTGCTCGTCGTCGACGACCACGACGTCGTCCACTGGGGCTTCCGGCTGCTGCTCGGCCGCCAGTCCTGGGTCTCCGAATGCGAGGCGGCCCGCGACACCGGCTCCGCCGTCGAGGCGGCGGCGCGGATGCGTCCCGAGGTCGCCCTCGTCGACCTGCTGCTGGGCGAGGAGTCGGGCGCGGAGCTCTGCGAGGAGATCCGCCAGGTCTCGCCGCAGACCAGGGTGCTGCTGATCTCGGGCGCGGGCCGGATCTCGCCGACCGTGGCCAGGGCTGCGGGCGCCGCGGGCTTCATCTCCAAGGACTGGAGCGCCACCGACGTGGTCAAGGCGGTGCGAATGGTCGCGCTCGGCTCGGAGGTCTTCGCCGACCCGGCGCGCTCGCGCAGGGGCTCCCTCAGCGACCGCGAGTGCGAGGTGCTGGAGTTGATCGCCTCGGGGGCGACCAACAGGGAGACCGCCGAGCGCCTGCACCTGAGCCCGCACACGATCAAGGACCACACGACCACGATCTACCGCAAGCTCGGCGTCAGGAACCGCGCCGAGGCCGTGCGCCGCGCCCAGGAGCTGCAGCTGCTGGGCTGACCCCCCGTTCGGTGGGGATCAACCCCCCGCCCAGGGGATTCTGGCGTCCGGGCCCCTAACCGCGCCCCGCCCGGGGACCAGTATCAGGTGATGGACGCCCGAGGCGCGAATCCTCTCACCGACGTGCTCGCCGCCGGTCCCTCCCTTGAGGGGCCGGCGGCAACGGGCGTCGCCGTGCTCTTCCCCGGGCAGGGCAGCCAGACCCCCGGCATGCGCGAGCTCGTCGCCGAGCACCGCCCCGACCTGCTGGAGCTTGCGCGCGGGGAGTGCGGCGCCGACCCCTTCGAGCGCATCGCCGACGGCACCGCCCACGCGCAGCCGGCGATGTACGCGGCCTCGATCGCGGCCTGGGAGCGCGCCG
>Ga0194128_10003288_pt1 | contig 25078 bp, 26 predicted proteins | sample TA2KigCa65mmetaG_FD_148650 | JGI IMG/M metagenome (GOLD analysis project Ga0194128, IMG submission 148650) | Freshwater microbial communities from Lake Tanganyika, Tanzania - TA2015037 Kigoma Deep Cast 65m | ecosystem: Environmental > Aquatic > Freshwater > Lake | place: Tanzania: Lake... | reverse complement strand
CCGCGCCCGCCTCGCGCGGGCGGGCGTGGCGCGGCGGTCCGGCGGCGGCTAGTGCACCGCCATGAGCACGGCCACCAGAGCGGTCCTCTTCGATTTCGGCGGCACCCTGTTCGACTATGCGGACCTCGCCGGCGCGCAGATCGAGGCGCTCGAGGCCTTCGCCCGCGAGGTCGGGCTCGCGGCAGGCACCGCGGAGCTCGCCCGCGCGCACCGGAGCGCGACCGCGACCGCGTACCGCGACTACCTGCCACAGCCGTACTACCTGCACCGCGACTTCTTCGCCGACGCGGTCCGCGGCATGGGACGGCTCGTCGGCCGCGAGCTCGACGACGCGCAGGTGGAGCGCTGGTTCGCGATCCAGCACGGGCTCCGCGCGCGCGACTTCCGCCTGCGGCCCGGCGTCGTCGAGACGCTGCAGGAGCTGCGCGCGCGTGGCCTGCACCTCGGCATCGTCAGCAACATCGACGAGGACGACCTGCACCACCTCGTCGACCGCGGCGTGCTGCGCGAGCACTTCGACTCGCTGCTGTCGAGCGAGGCGGCGGGCTCGTGCAAGCCGGACCCGCGCATCTTCGCGCTCGCGCTCGAGCGCGCTGGCTGTGCGCCCGCCGAGGCGCTGTTCGTCGGCGACTCGCTGCCGGCCGACGTCGCCGGCGCGAACCGTGCGGGCATGCGCTCCGTGCTGCTGTGGCACCGCGACGACAAGCCCCCGCCGGCCGACGTGCCGCAGCCGCGGCACGTGATCCGCGCGATCCCGGATCTGCTCGACCTGGTCTGACGTCCGCACCGGCTTCGCCGACCACGAAGGATGGAACCGGCAGGGCGTTCCATCTGACGCGTCGCCGCGCGTCGGTCGATCGGACCTCCCGTCAGCGCATCACGGCGCCGGCGACCGCGAGGATCAGCGCCGCGAGGGTCGTCGTGTTGAGCATCGCCGAGATCTGGTGCAGCCAGCCGAAGCGCGCGTCCTCGCCGTCGAGCTCGCGCAGCTTCGGCGCGATCCACTCGCCGCCGAGGCTCGTCACCATCGCCGTCGCCACCGGGATCGCGAGCCGAGCGACCTCCTCGTCCGACAGGCTGCTGCGCCCGAGCAGCACGACGCCCAGCGCCACGAGCCCGCACAGCGTGCCGAGCCGGTAGTACCGCGGAAACAGTGGACGCAGGAAGCGACGCGCCTCGTGCGTGGGGAACTCGCCGTGCGCGATCGGCGCCACGACGAACGACAAGCACACGATCGCCCCGAGCCAGACGGCGACCGCGAGGCAGAACACGAGGCGCAGCATCGAGCCAGTTTGCCACAACACCCGGCCGTCGGCGAAGCCGGTACCCGCGCTTCAGCGGATGCGCTCGACGACGGCTTCGGGAGCGCCCGGCGGCCCGAGCGGTCCCTCGAACTTGAGCACCTCGTGCGGCGGCGCCGACGCGATCCAGTAGGTCGACTCTCCCGAGAACCACACCTCGCTGCCCGCCTCGGCGTGCTGGCGCCAGACCTCGGGCACGTCGATCGACTTCGACGTCTGCCGCACGTCGAGGCCCATGCGGATCCGCGTCGCGCGCTCGGGGCGTCCGCGCACGTCGAGCGTCTCCTCGCCGTCCTGGTAGGCGTAGACCGGCACGGGGATGCCTCTTCCCCCGTACACGTAGATGCGTACGACCCGCGCACGCCCCAGCGGGAACCCGCTGATCGCCGTGCCCATGCACACCCCGGCGTAGGTGTTGCGCTCGAAGGAGCGCTTGCGGGCCGACCAGGTGTCGTTGAACTGCTCGTTCTCGAGGTTGACGCCGGTCTCGTTGCTGCGTCGCCCGGTCGCGGGCTCGACCTCGACCTCGCCATACTCGACCATGCGCAGCTCTCCGCCGTCGCTGCGGAAGATGCAGCTCGTCGTGCGCTCGCGGCCGTCTTCGGCGCGGTCGGTACGGATCGCGTTGTACATCGTGCGGCCCTGGTCGTCCTTCGCCGACGCGAGCGCGCTGGCGCGCAGCTCGGTGAACTCGCGCTTCAGGCCCTTCCCGGGGTCGGTGATGCGCATCCGGTAGAGCGGCTCTTCCGACTCGAACGGCACCAGCGGTGGATCGACCAGCATGGTCGCGCCCACCACCTGCGCGATCACGTCGGTGGGCTTCTCCTCCGCCGGCAAACCCGGCGTCTTGACCAGGATGTCCGGCATCACCGCGATCGCCGCACGACCGTCGGCGAGCTGAACGGGGCGGTCGAGCCGGGCGATCACCTCCCACTCGACGTCCGGCGTGAGGCGCTCCGCGCGCTCGAGCACGTCGGGCATGCGGAAGACGACGCGCGCACCGCCGTCGGTGAGAACCAGGATCGCCTCGCCGGCGGGTGTGCGACCGGTCTCGGCGACCTTCGCGGTGAAGCGCACACGCTTGCCGGCGAGCGTCGTGTCCGCGGTCGCGAGCTCCGTGCCGGTCGCCCCCGCTACCTGGGCGAGCTCGAGCGGTACGATGCCCGCCCGCTGGCGCGGTGCCTCGGCGCGCGCGGGCCTGGCGGCCGCCGAGGCCACCAGCGCCAGCGCGAGCGCGACGAGCCGGCGGCAGCACGCGGCGGTCATGTGGGGATCTCCGCGACCTCGCGGATCACGATGCGGTCGAGCCGTACGTGCGGCGGCGTCGACAGCGCGTACATCGCCGCACCCACGACGTCGTCGATCTCCATCATCGACGGCGCACCGGTCCAGCGCATGATGCTGCGGATGCCTTCCTCGCCGGGCGGACGCTCGACGACGCCGCCGCCCTCCGTGCCGCCGGTGTTGCCGATCTGCAGCTCGGTGAAGCGCACGCCGCTCCTGCCGTACTCGCCGCGCATCGCGGTGAGGAAATGCGCGAGCGCGGCCTTGGTCGTCGAGTAGACCGACAGATACGGGATCGCGAGCGCTCCGGCGGTGGAGGTCACGTGCACGATGTGACCGCTCCCGCGGGGCAGCATGTGGGCGAGCGCGTGCTGCGTCGCACAGATCGCACCGGCGAGGTTGATCGCCAGCATGGTGCGCCACGCGTGCTCGCTCTGCGTCGCGAACGGCTCGCACCAGAGGACGGCAGCGGCGTTGATCAGCGCGTCGAGCGGCGCGCCGTCGCGCGCGACCGCCTCGAACAGCGCCGCGACGCTGTCCCCGGACTCGAGGTCGCAGGCGTGTGCGGTCGCCTCGCCACCCGCGGTGCGGATCGCGGCGACCTGCTGCTCGAGCCGGTCGGTGCGCCGCGCGGCGAGGTGCACGCTCGCGCCTTCGGCGGCGACGCGCTGCGCGATCCCGGCACCGATCCCGGCCGACGCGCCGATCACCAGAACCTTCCTGCCCGCCAACAAATCCATCGTTGCTCCCTTCGCGGAGCCAGACAAGGCCGGAATCGCGGCGCGCGTCAATCCCGCACGGCGTCCCCGCACGGCGTCCCCGCACGGCGTCCCCGCACGGCGTCCCCGCACGGCGTCCCCGCACGGCGTCCGTGGACGGGCGTGCCGCGCATCGCGCCCGCTGCCACCGGCGCGGCTCTCAGCGGCGGCGCGCGATGCGCGCTGCGGCGACCTTCGAGCGGATCGCCGTCCGGGCACCGTCGCTCAGATCGACGAACGAGCACCCGATCTCGAGCTGGAAGCGCCCGCGCAGCTTGCAGGCGCGCACGCGAATCGCGGCACCGGCGACCTCGACCTCGTCGAGGAAGAACTCGAGCCACGCCGTAGCGCCGACCGCGGGCGGCAGCGCCTCCCCGAAGCGGCGGTCGGTGACCAGCAGGACGCCGGTCGGGCTCAGGTCGGCGAGCAGCACCGGAACGATCTCACCGTCGGCGGTGGTGAGTCGGGCCGGAAGAGTCGTCGCCATGCGCGCCTCCGACTGCTGATAGCGCAAGGCTTCGGGCAGCTCGGCGTGTGCGGTCTCGACGGTGTCCTGCGGGCGTGCCACGGCGTCTGTCGATACCTTCGGCCCTAGGGCGGGCCGGCTTGAGCGCGCCGCCCGGGGGGCCCGCAGCCGCGCGGGCGCACCCGCGAGCCGCCGACCGCGGAGGCTTTGCGACGTCGCGCGAGCCGAGGCCTCAGCCTCGTGCCTCACCCGGTGCTAGCTGCCGATCGCGCAGGCGGCGGAACAGACGAAGGAAGAACGGGCCGTTCAGGCGCTTCACGAGCCACAGGAGGCTCAGCCAGCGCGGCGCGAGGACGTAGAAGCGACCCGCGGCGGCGCCGTTCAGCACGTCCGTCGCGGCCTGCTCGAGGGTGTAGGGCGTGGTGGCGAACATGCGCTCTGCGTCGCGGCGTGCCTGGTCCGGGGCGCGCAGCGTGCGGTGGAGCCCGGTGCGGAAGAAGTACGGCATCGCGACCGACACCTGGACACCCGTGCCGAGCGTCTCGCCGTAGAGCGTCTCGCTCAGCGCCACGACCGCCGCCTTGGTCGCGTTGTACGCGCTCATGCCGGCCGCCGAGGCAAAGCCTGCAGCGCTCGCCACGTTCAGCAGCAAGCCGCTGCGCTGCGCGAGCAGGACCGGCAGCGCGGCGCGCGCGCCATGCACGACGCCGAGCAGGTTGATGCCGACGATCCAGCGCCAGTCGTCGACCGGCGTCTCGAGAAAGTCGCCGCCGACCGCCACGCCGGCGTTGTTCACCATCACGTCGAGACCCGGCACCTCGGCGACGAACGCGTCCACGGCAGCGCGCAGGCCGTCGGCGTCGGCGACGTCGACCACGGCGCGCCGCACCCGGCCGCCGAGGCGCTCGACCTCGACCGCCGCCGCGTCGAGCGCCGTCGCGTCCACGTCGAGCATGCCGATCGTCCAGCCGGCGCGCGCGAAGCGCCGGCAGAGCTCGAGCCCGAGGCCGCTCGCGGCACCGGTGACGACGATTCGCCGGCGGGGAAAGCGCGCCCCGAGTGCCGCGACTGCATCCGTCATCCTCGTGGCTGCAGCACGTCACCCGGGGTTTCTCAACCGTTGCCCGCGGTCGGACGCGGGCGACGCAACGGTTGGCGAGCATTCTCTCCCCGCCCGCCGGCGCCGGCGGCGCGCTCACTTCTGCTGGATCGTCCCGATGTAGTTCACGATCCCGGCGATCGTCGCGCGGATCTCGGCCTGCTGCGTGGGCGAGGCGGCGATCTGCTGCTTGAAGACCTCGCCCCACACCGGCATGTCCGGATCGCCGTACGCGCGGACGTCGGTCGTGCCGTCGATGAAGCGCATGACCGTCTGCTCGGGAACTTGCCGCCGTTCTTCTGCGCGATCAGCGTGAGGTCGGCGGGGCGCTGCTCGAGGGCGCCCGACAGGATCCCGTCGCCCTTCCCGTCCGGGCCGTGGCACGAGCCGCAGTAGCGGATGAACTGCGCCCGGCCCTGCTGCGCCGTCTCGGCGTGGCTCTCGGCGCGCACGGAACCGCCGTGGAACAGCAGGGCACCGGCGGCGAGAGAGGCGGCAACGATACGCGTACGGGCTCGGCTCATCTTCGCGCTCCTTTTCTTGGCTGGCACCGCGGTCAGCGGCTCGGGCGCTGTCACGACTCCGTGAATGCCGCCAGACCTCCACGTCCGACGAAAGGGCGCGCCGCGGATCGGTTCCGCCGCGCGGCGGACCGTGGTGGACGCTTGCACACCGCGATGTCAGGGATCACCGACGAGGTCGCGCGAGGGCTTCTCGAGCAGCCGTTCCAGCGCAGCGGCGACTTCGCGGAGCTCGGTGTGGTGGTCACCACCGCTCTCGCGATCGCCGTGCTCGTGCTGGTGGTCGGCGCCGCGCTCGGCGAGCGGCGCATGAGCCCGACGGCGGCGAGCGCGCTCGGCGTGCTCGGGTTGTTCGTGCTGCCGGTGTTCATGATGCTGGTCGGCGCATTCACGACGGTCGAGCGCTCGAAGTCCGTCGAGTTCTGCCACTCGTGCCACAGCGCGATGAGCCCCTATGTGAGCGACATGCAGTACGCCGCGAGCACGTCGCTCGCGGCGGTGCACTACAAGCAGCGCTGGATCGCGCAGAACGAGTGTTACCGCTGCCACGCCGACTACGGAGTGTGGGGCTCCGCCGACGCGAAGCTGCGCGGCTTCGCGCACCTCTACCACTGGCTGGCCGGGTCGCCGACGGCGCTCGGCGAGGAGCAGATCCGCACCTACCGGCGCTACCGGAAGCAGTTCTGCCTCGACTGCCACGCGGGCGGCGCCGACTTCCTCTCGTCCGGACGCAGCGTTCACCTGATGATCGCGCGCAACCTCGTCGAGCGCGACCCCGACACCGGCGCCGAGGTCACGTCGTGCATGACCTGCCACTCGCCCGCGCACCCGAGCCTCGAGCAATGGCGCGCCCGGGGCTGACCGCGGCGCCACCCGTGACCGACGCGCTCCGGCTGCCGGCGCCGCGCGTGCGGCGCCGCATCCTGCTCACCGCTCGCGTGCTGATCGTTGCGGCAGCGCTGATCACGCTCGTCGCGGTGCAGCACCTGACGGCGCTCACGCTGTCGCTGTTCCTGATCGTCGGACAAGCCTGCATCGTGGTCGGCGCGCTGCTCGCTCTGGGGGTCGCCGTGACCGACGTGTTCCGGCGCCGCGGCGTGACCCAGCTCCGCTTCGAGCCCGGCGACGTCGTCTTCCGCCAGGGCGAGCCTGGCGACCTCGCGTTCTCGATCGTCTCGGGCGAGGTGGAGATCCTGCGCGAGATGCCCGACGGCGGGGAGCGCTTGCTCGCGACCATGGGTCCGGGCGAGTACTTCGGCGAGATGGCGCTGATCAGCGACGCCGCACGCACGGCCACGGTGCGCGCCCGGACGGCGGTCGAGGTCGTCGGCATCGGCCGCGCCGACTTCACGACGCTCTACGCGTACCTGCCCGGCTTCCAGCAGCGCGTGGAGACCCTCATGCGGCAGCGCGCCGCGGACACGGCGGAGAAGACCCGATGAGATCGCCTCGATCGTTCGGGCACGCGGCACTGGCCGCACTGCTCGCCGCCACCCCGGCGCACGCGGGCGATCCGGCGCAGGTCGAGCAGGGCCGAGAGATCTTCAAGGACGAGGGCTGCCCGCAGTGCCACGGCTTCGGCGGCAAGGGCGACGGCTACCTGCTCGGCATGCTGAAGGAGCCCGTCAAGATGCACGACTGGACCGACGCCGCGACCGTGCAGGGCTGGACCGACGAGTACCTCTTCGACATCACGAAGAAGGGCGGCGAGGCGATCGGCAAGAACAAGGTGATGCTCAAGTACGGCAACAAGCTGACCGACGAGCAGCTCCGCGCCGTGACCGCGTACGCCCGCAGCGTCATGCCGAAGCAGGAGCCCTGAGCAATCGGGGCCGGCACGCGCGCCGCCACCCACCGCGTCGCGTGCACCGCAACGCTGCCCCGGTTCCGCCCCTCGAGCGCCAGGGCGATGGATCCGACGGCGACGCCTACGCCCGCTTGCCGCCGTCGACCCGCAACACCTGCCCGTTCACGTGGCTCGCATCGCGCGACGCGAGGAACGCGAACACCGCCGCGACCTCCTCGGGCTTGCCCACCTCGCCGAACGGCAGGATGAGGCTGCCGATCAGCTGCAGGTCGGCGCCTTCGGGCGGGATGTACTGCAGCGCGATGGGTGTATCGATCGGACCCGGTGCGACGCAGTTGACGCGTAGCCCCGCGTGCGCGTGGCTGACCGCGAGCGACATCGTGAGCGCGACCACGCCGCCCTTCGACGCCGCGTAGGCCGACGAGTAGGGCGTCGCGTCCGTCCCCGCCGTCGATGCCGTGCTGACCACCGCGCCGCGGCTCGCGAGCAGTGCCGGAAGCGCTGCCTGCGTGACCAGCCAGGTGCCGGTGAGGTTGACGCCGAGAATGCGATCCCAGTCCTCGGGCGTCTGGTCGATGTCGAGGCGCAGCCCACCGATGCCGGCCACGTTGCACAGCACGTCGAGGCCACCGAGCGCGTCGATCGCGGCACGTACCGTCGGCTGAACGGTGTCGCGGGCGAGGAGGTCGCAGACGAACGGCCACGCGGCGGCGGCGCCGTGCGCCGCCCGGATCTCGGCGACGGTCGTGGCGAGTCCGGCCTCGTCCCGATCCGAGCAGGCGACCGTCGCACCCTCCGCGGCGAGACGGGTGGCGACGGCACGACCGATGCCGGACGCGGCGCCCGTGACGAGGGCACGCTGGCTGGTGAATCGCATCCCTCTCCATGCCCGATGACGCGGCAGGCCGCCAACACCGGTGCGGGCCGGGCGTCCGCGCGCCGCGATCCGCCGTCCGGTGGTGCCGCCCGCGTTCCTTGCTTACCCGCCGCCACCGAACCGCGCCATGTTCGTCCCTCGCTCGCGGCAGAGCCGCCCCGGAGGGAAACTCATGAACGCAGGTCTTCGCACCACTCCTTCGCGCCGGCGGGGAACGCCGGTCCTCGCGGCCTGTACAGCGCTGCTCGCCCTCGCTCTCGCGCGGCCCGCCGACGCGGCCGACTGCTGGGGCGGCACCGCGCGGCGCGTCACCGTCGCCGCGCGCGACGTCGCCTACCGCGGCACGGTGACGCTGCCGGGCGGCCGTCACGAGACGCTGATCGGCGACGACGGGCTCACGATCCAGATCGTCGACGCGCACGATCCCGACGCCGTGCTGTTCTCGACCACGGTGCCGAAGGCGCGCTTCCGCTCGAGCGCGACCGCCACGCGCTACGACCGCGCCGGCACGCTGAACGGCCGCATCACGTTGCGCAACTCGCGCAGCCAGGCCGACACCGTCGAGATCACCCTGCGCGCCTTCGGCCTCGTCGACCTCGGCGCGATCTCGACCGACGCGGTTCGCGTCGTCGTGCGCAGCGGCGCGTCGTGCGCGTCGTCGTGCGTGAGCAGCTGCGGCGCGCGCGCCGACGGGGCTCCTCTCAAGTGCCGGAAGAGCGCGGTCTACCAGCCGTTCGCCGATCAGGGCTTCGGAGTGCTGTCGGCCGAGGCGCTACGCAAGCCGGGACCGCGCTCGTCGCTGTGCGGGCTCACGATCCGCAGCGCGGGCCCGCGCTGCGACTTCCTGATCGACGAGCGCTGCATCCTGCCCTACCCGTCCTCGGTCTTCCTCGACGAGGACCCGACCACGCCGACGGGGCTCCGCGTCCACTACGACGCCGAGTCCCTGCCGGCGAACGCGAGCGGCAAGCACATCGAACCGGCCGACTGGAACACGCTCGACGGCTTCAGCCCGGGCCCGATGATCCTGGCCCTCTTTCGCGACACCGGCTTCCCGGTCGACCTGGCCGCGTCGAACGTCGCCTTCCACACGAGCTTCGCGCGCTCGCTCGATGCCGACCACCCGACCGTGCTCCTGCAGGCCGATGACGGCGAGCGCGTGCTCCACTTCGCGGAGCTCGACGCGCAGACGAACGACGTCGAGAAGAAGAGCTTCATCATCCGTCCCGGCAAGCGGCTCGACGACGCCACGCGCTATCTCGTCGCGATCCGCGACCTGGTCGACACGAACGGCACGCCGATCACCGCACGTCTCGCGTTCCGCGTGCTGCGCGACGGCATCCCCGACGGCGACGTCGCGCTCGCGTGCGGCGACGCCTGCGCCGCCGCCATCGCGGCGCGGCGTCCCGCGATGGAAGACGTGCTCGACCGCCTCGCCGCAAACGGCGTGGCGCGCAGCGAACTGATCCTCGCGTGGGACTTCACCACCGCGAGCGCGCCAGCGCTCACCGGCTGGATGGTCTCGATCCGCGACCAGGCCGCAGCCCTCGGCACGCCGCCGTTCTCGGTGACCAGCGTCAACACCGGCAACCCCGCCGGCAGCGGCTTCAACGCCCGCATCTACGCGCGCATCGAAGGGACCTTCCAGGCACCGCTGTTCATGACCGCCGACGCACCGGGCTCGCGCCTGAACCTGGTCGGCGGCGTGCCGGCACAGAACGGCTACGCGACGGTGCCGTGGGTCGCGCACGTACCGCGCGTCGCGGTGGCGTCGCAGAACCCGAGCGCCGTCCCCGCGCGCGCGAGCCTGTGGGGCCACGGGCTGCTCGGCAACCGGTTCCAGCTGGGCGCGCTTTCCGACCTCGCCAACGGCTTCAACTACGTGATCGCCGCGGTGGACATGCAGGGCATGTCGGACGCGGACGTGGCCCCCGGCGTCCTGCCGGGGATCGCCGACCTCTCGAACTTCCACATCATCCCCGAGCGTCTGCACCAGGGCTTCCTGAACCACCTGCTGCTCGGGCGCCTGCTCGCCGATCCGGTGAACGGCTTCAACTCGCACCCTGCGTTCCGGCTGGGCGTCGGCGACGCACCGGTGATCGACACCGACGAGGTGTTCTACTCGGGCGGCAGCCAGGGCGGCATCTTCGGCGGGGCGATCATGGCGATCGCCGAGGACTTCGACCGCGGCTTCCTCGCCGTTCCCGCGGCCAACTACTCGACGCTGCTGCACCGCAGCATCGACTTCAACCCCTTCTTCACGATCATGAACGGGACCTACCCGGACAAGCTCGACCAGCTCCTGTGCTTCCCGCTGATCCAGCAGCTCTGGGACCGCGCCGAGCCGCAGGGCTATCTGCCGCACATCGTGCCCGGCACGCTCTCCGACCCGCCGAAGCCGCACAAGATCCTGATCCGCATGGCGACCTACGACAGCGAGGTGTCGAACCTCGCGACCGAGATCATGGTCCGGTCGCTCGGCATCCCGCAGGTGGTGCCGGCGGCGCAGAGCTTCCTCGGCATCCCGGAGCTCGCAGCACCGTTCGACGGCTCGGCGTTCGTCGAGGTGAATCCGCAGCGCGGCGGCAGCCGCTGCCACACGCCGGGCACGACGGACGCCGGCGCGGCCTGCACCACCGACGCGCAGTGCCCGGGCGCCGGCGATCCCGCGAGCCGGACGCAGTGCGCGTCGGGCATCCCGCCGCTCGAGAATCTGGCGCCGCCGTTCAACAACGGCGCGCACGGCCGGACCGGCAACGCGACGACCGGCGCACAGATCGCCGCCTTCCTCCGCGACGGCGGCGCGATCGAGAACTCCTGCAACGGCCCCTGCGATCCGCAGTGACGACCGTGGCGCGCCGCGGGCGGGCGGGCGTCACGGCAGCGTGACGGTCCGCTCGTTCCCGGCGCGCACGTCCTCGTCGGACACCCGGAGCTCGCGCGTCGCGCCGGCGGCCGCGATGCGCCAGGCCGACGCGTGTCCGAGGTCCGGGCGGTCGGAGGAGTACGGCAACGACAGCACCGCCTCGCCCGCCGCGTCGGCGACCGCGCTCTGCTCGTGGGTACGGCTGCGCCCGGCATCGCTGCGCCACTCGTAGCGCGCCACCACCGCCGCGCCGGGCGCCGTGCGCACGCGCAGGGATGCACCGCGCACCACCTCGTAGACCCTGGCGAAGCCGATCTCGTCGTCGCGCGCGGAGTCGATCGCGAGGCGCAGGCCGCGCGCCGCCGGCACGGTCTCGGAGACGCCGTCGGACGTCACCACGGTCGCCTCGGACCCTGCGAGCCGTGTCAAGCGAAAGTAGATCGAGCGCACCAGGGGACCGCGGAAGCCGTACGCGACGCTGCCGTCGGCGAGAAGCTCGCGGCCGTACCACTCGCGCGGATTCTCGCCGCGACCGACGATCGCGGCGCCGATCGTTCCCAGGTCGTCGTCGACGACCACCCAGCCGATGCCTCGCCGCTCCAGGATGTCGCGCGCGACCGCGTCGTGCCGGCGAGCAGGAAGTCGGTCGCGTCGGCGAATCCCGCACCGCCCACGTAGGAGCCGAACGGCGTGACGGTGACCGGCGTGCCGGCGACGTGCAGCAGCTTGTGGCCGAGCGGTCACGGGTTCATCGCGGTCCCCGGTGCGCCGGTCGCTGCCCGGCGCGCCTCCTCGAGTACGCGCAGGCGCCGCAGCGTGCGATCGAGGCGTACGTCGACCGACCCTTCCTGCTCCTCGCGGTCGGCGGCCGTCCACGTCCCGGTACCGCCGGGTCCGATCGGCGCACGCAGAAGCGCCGTCAGGCGGCCGGGAACTGCGAGGAGCCCCACGTAGAACGGCGCGAACGCGAGCGCCGCAACGAACGCGACGGCGCTTCCGACGGCGATGCGCGCGGCCGTCTGCGGCGCCCCGCGCGCCACGAGGCGAAGGCGCAGCCCGGCGGCGAGGTTCGCCAGGAAGTCGGCGACGAGGATGGCGAGGGCCGGCGCCGCGGTCTCGGCGAAGCGCCGCTGCGCCAGCGTCGCCGCGAACAGCAGCGTGGCCCACACGAGCAGGAAGAGCCGGCCGTCGTCGCGCCACGCACCGCGCGCCAGCCGCCACGCGAGCAATGCCAGGAGCAGCGGCGTCACGAGGAAGAAGCGCCCCATCCAGACGCGCGGGCCGGAGAAGTCGAATCGGCGGTGCGACGTGCGGACGATCGAGACCGACTCCTGCACCGCCCCCATGAACGGGTCGGCGGCGAGCAACCAGTCGCCAACCCGCCCCAGCATCTCGCCCTGAAGCAGCAGCGCCGCGAGCGCGACTCCGCCCGCCGCCAGGACGAAGCCGAGCAGCTGCCGCCCGCTCGCGCCGCGCGCGAGCAGGGCAGCCACGATACCCGCGACACCGCTCGCGCCTGCGAGCAGCGCCACGTGGAGGTAGGAGAGCGTGACCGCGCTCCAGGGCCAGCCCGTGTCGCGCACGATGCCTGGCACGACGGCGAGCACGACGAGCCCGGCACCGAGGTGCGTGACGCCGACGAGCGCCGCGACGTCGCGGCGCCGTCGCGGCCCCCCCGCGACGAACAAGGCGCCGAGCGCCACGTCGAGCACGGCGACCAGCAGCATCGTCCCGTTCCACAGCAGGACGCCGCATGCGAGAACGAGGGACGCACCGAGCAGGGCCGTCCGACCGAGCCCTCTCTCCTCCAGCCCGGTGGCCGGATCGTCGATCGAGCGCACCCGCAGCGCGGACAGTGCGAGCGCACCGTTGACGACCATCGCGAGCGTCACCGCGACGTGGTGATCGACGAACCCGAGCCGCGAGTACCACGCGTGCGCCGGGGTGAGCGCGACGAGCAGCGCCGCGAGCAGCGCGCCGGTACGCGACATCACGTGGCGCGCGAGCGCGTACGTCGCGACGCTGGTCAGCGCGCCGAGCACCGGCGGCACGAAGGCCGCCAGCAGCTCGACCGCCCCGGGCTCGTCCGGTCCGAGCCCAGCGAGTAGCGCCAGCGTCGCGAGCGCGAAGTCGAACAGCGGCGCGAACACCACGGGCGCGCCGTGCGGGTGGTCGATCCAGGGGTCGAACGACGGTACGCGCGGGTAGTCCCGAAGCACTTACAGCACGCGGCGCAGGTGGTAGTGCGGGTCGTTCTCGGCGAGGACGACCCGGTCGCCGAGCAGGACCGTCGCCGCGTTCGTCGTGCGCAGCAGGAAGCCGATCGCGCAGGTCGCGGCGAGCGCGAGAGCCGTACCGGTCGCAGCGCGACGCATGCGACCTTCAAGCAGATTTTGCGCGCCCCGCCCAAGGCGGTGCCCGATACGGTGCGCGCTCCGGTCGACGGCGCCGCCCGTCGCGGCTTCGGGGCGTGTCAGCTCGCGCGCCGGGACGACAGCGGCAGCTCGACGGTGAGGACCGGACCGCGGCCCTCACCGCCGCTCTCCGCGGTCACGCTGCCGCCGTGCAGGTCGACGAGGTGGCGGACGATCGCGAGGCCCAGCCCGAGCCCGCCGTGGACGCGCGTGTCCGAGGTGTCGCCCTGGCGGAAGCGCTCGAAGACGTGCGGCAGCAGCTCGGCAGCGATGCCCTTGCCGGTGTCCTGCACGCGCAGGACGGCCCGGCTGCGGACGCGCGTCAGCTCGACGCGGATCGCACCTCCGAGCGGCGTGAACTTGATCGCGTTCGACACCAGGTTCGCCACGACCTGCGTGAGCCGCCCGGCGTCCCCCGCGACGACGAGCGGCTCGTCGAGCACCTGCAGCGCCAGGGTCACGCCCTTGGTCTCCGCGGCAGGCCGCGCGGACTCGAAGACCGCGCGCACGACCTCGCCGAGGTCGATCGGCGCGTGCTCGAGCGACAGCTTGCCGCTGGTGATGCGCCACACGTCGAGCAGATCGTCGATCAGGTACGACAGGCTGCGCGCGTTGCGCTCGATCGTGCCGAGCGCGGCACGCTGCTCCAGGGTCGCCCCCGGGTCCTCGAGCAGGATCTCGAGGAAGCCGAGAATCGGCGACAGCGGCGTGCGCAGCTCGTGCGACACGACCGCGAGGAACTCGTCCTTCGCACGGTTGGCGGCCTCCGCGTCGGCGCGCGCCCGGCGCTCGCGCGCGAGCAGCGCCGCACGCTCCGCCTCTGCGCGGCGGCGCTCGCTCACGTCCTCGATCGCCCCCACGACACGCAGCGCCCTGCCCGCCTCGTCGCGCACGATGAAGCCACGGTCGATCACATCCGCCCAGCGGCCGTCGAAGCAGCGGAACGGATACTCGTCCTGCCAGTGGCTCGCCGGGCCGGCAAGCGCGGCGCGAAGGCCGACCGCCACGCGCTCGCGATCCTGCGGCCGGCGGTCTCCGGCGGGTGGCCGATGCGGAGCGTGATGCCGTCGCTCCAGTCGATGCGCTCGCTCACCACGTCGAGGTCCCAGATCGCGTCGCGTACGGCGCGCGAGGCCAGTCGGTAGCGCGTCTCGCTGGTGCGCAGCTGACGCTCGACGGTGCGCCACTCGGTGACGTCCGAGAACGTCACCACCGCGGCGAGGTCGAGCAAGCGGTTGCGGGCCGTGGACGCGCGGTGCCGCTCGTCGATCTCGTACTGCAGCAGGACGTTGGCGCGGCTCAGCTCCGCGGTTCGCTCGCCGACGAGGCGCTCGAGGTCGAGCTGCGCGCGCGGCTGACGCTCGCTCGGCTCGTGGTGCGGGGTGACGTCGACGCGCAGCACGATTGCGCCGTCGAAGTCGGGGGCGAGCACGCGACGCACGATCGTGCGGTGGCGGCGGCCAGGCTGTCCCGGGACCTCGTCCTCGCGCTCGAAATCGCCCTGCAGCCCGTCGAGGACGCGACGCAGCCCCACGCCGAGGCTGCCATCGGCGCCCGTGGCCGCGTCGCGCGCGGCGAGGACGTCGCCGCCGACCGCGTAGCCGTCGCCCGCCCCGCGCTCCGCGTGGAAGCGGACCCACGGCTCGTTGCACGCGACGACGTTACCGCTCCGCCCGACCAGAGCCGCGCACCACGGCAGCACCTCGAGCACCGCGGCGACTCCGACCGGCGAGCGTCGCGAAGACGGATCGGGCGGCGCCGCGGCGGGAGGGAGGTGCGACATGGAACGCCGAGGCTATCGCCGCGTCCGCGTCGACTCAATGCGAAGGCGCGCCGTGACATGCCGTGCCGGCTGCCGCACGGCATGTCACGGCGCGGTCACGCTCGCCGCGAGCAGCAGCTGCCCCCCGTAGTACAGCGGCAGCCCCCAGGTCTTGTTCGCGAAGCCGTGGTCGACGAAGCGCTCGCGCGCGACGGCGAGGTCCGAGACGAAGAACATGAGCGCGCCGATCAGGAGCCCGGCGCCGCCTGCACTCGCATACGTGCCGACCGCGCACGCGACCATCGTGCAGATGACGACGACGTAGGCGCGCACCGCGACGCGCAGCTCGCCGGTAACGTGCGGCGCGAGCCAGCGCAGCACCAGACGCGCGGGGATCACGAGCAGCAGCGCGGTCGCTGCCGACACCGGCAGGGACACTCCGCGCGACAGGAAGCCGCAGGCGAACGCGACGTGGCCGAGGAGGAAGCTCGCGATGCCGAGCAGGAAGACGCGACGTGCGCGCGGGATCAGCAGCACGTCCCCCCACCACGACAGCACGAGTGCTGCGAGGACCCAGCAACCGTGGGGCGTCGCGGTGGCACCGCCGGCGAGCGCGGTCGCCACGAAGCCGGTCGATGCGATCGGCTTCCAGGTCCAGATGCCCACCCGTGAGCCCCGGTACTCGGCGAGCAGCAGGAAGGCGACGGCGACGATCGTGAGGAGGATCCAGGAGGTCATGGGGGGCTCCGTACGTCGTCCCGGCTCGTCGGACGGCTGCGCACCGATAGCCCGCTCGTTCGCCGCGCGCACGCACCTCCGCGCCGATCCACAAGATATTGCGCGCCAAGTGCAAATATGTGCATCGTGACGTCCATGCCGAATCGAGCCCGGGTGGGCACCCTTCTGCTCGCCCTCTTCTGCGGCGTCGCGGGCTGCGATGCGATCACCGGACGCTTGATCGACCAGGGCGTCAAGCAAGCGCTGCGGGGCAACCGCGCCGACCTCCTGGACGACGGGAAGCTGAACGTCGTCCTGTGCGGCACGGGCTCGCCGCTCGCGGCGGCCGGGCGCGCGTCGGCCTGCACCGCGGTCCTCGCGGGTGGACACTTCTTCCTGGTCGACGTCGGACCGGCGTCGGTGCACAACCTCGGCCTCTGGCGCATGCCGCTCGAGCGCCTCGCAGGCGTTCTCCTGACGCACTTTCACTCCGACCACATCGGCGACCTCGGCGAGACCGTGACGCAGAGCTGGATCGCCGGACGGAAAGCGCCGCTGCCGGTGTACGGGCCGCCGGGCGTCGATCGGGTGGTCGCGGGGTTCCAGGAGGCGTACGCGCTCGACCGCGGCTACCGCGTGGCGCACCACGACGCCGCGAACATGCCGCCCGAGGCCGGCACGCTATCCGCCCGCATCCTGGCCCTGCCCAGCCTGGACGAGGCCGCCGTGGTCTTCGAGCAGGACGGGCTGCGCGTCACGGCGTTCCGCGTCGATCACACGCCGGTCTCGCCCGCGTACGGCTATCGCTTCGACTTCGGTGGCCGCTCGGTCGTCGTCAGCGGCGACACCAAGCCGACCGAGAATCTGGTGCGGCAGTCGAAGGGTGCGAGCATCCTCGTCGCCGAGGCACTCGCGGTGCACATCGTCGAGCGTGTGTCGAAGGGCATATCCGAGGGCGGCAACGCGCGACTCGGCAGAATGAGCCACGACATCCTCGAGTACCACACGAGCCCCGCTCAGGCGGTCGAGATGGCGCGCGACGCGGGCGTCGAGGCGCTCGTCCTGACGCATCTCGTGCCGGCGCCGCAGAACCGGGTCGTGGAGTGGCTCTTCCTGCGCGGCACGGAAGGGCTGTGGAGCGGCGAGGTCATCCTGGCGCGGGACGGCATGCTGATCTCGCTGCCCCCGAATTCCACCGAGTTCACGCTCGGTAACGTCTCCTGAGGTCGATGCCATGAGCTCCATCGGAGAAGCGCTCACCTCGAGCCGGCGCGCGAGCACGGTCGAGCCGGTCGTCGACGGCGTCGCGCAGTTCCACGGCTTCTGCAACGTCGGCTTCGTCTACGGCGGCGGCGCGTCGCTCGTCGTCGACACCAGCAACGCGTTCCTCGGACCGAAGGCCGCGGCGCGGCTGCGCGAGACGACGGCCGATCCACTGGCCGCGATCGTCTACACGCACGGCCACGTCGACCACGTCGGCGGCGCACCGGCGCTTCTCGCCATGGCCGAGGAGAGCGGTGCGGCCCGCCCGCAGATCTGGGGCCACGAGAACGTACCCGAACGTCTCGAGCGCTATCTCCTGACGTGGGGCTGGAACAACGAGGTCAACCGCCGGCAGTTCCAGCTGCCGCCCGGCATCGACGCGTTCCCGACGAGCTTCGTCGGGCCGGACCACACGTACCGCGATACGGCGACGATCGACCTCGCCGGCGAGCCGGTCGAGCTGAATCATGCGCGCGCCGAGACCGACGACGCGACCTGGGTGTGGCTGCCGCAGCGCGAGGTCGCGCTGGTCGGCGATCTGTCCGTGCAGTCGCTGCCGAACACCGGCAATCCGAACAAGCCGCAGCGCTACACGCTGGGCTGGGCGGAGACGCTCGAGGCGATCGCCGCGAGGAAGCCGCGCGCGGTCGTTCCCGGACACGGCGACCCGATCAAGGGGGAGTACGCGCTCGAGGTGCTGACCGAGACCGCCCGCGCGCTGCGCTTCCTGCACGACGCGGTGGTCGAGCGGCTCAACGCGGGGATGTGGCCCGACGAGGTCGTCGATGCCGGGATCGCCCTGCCGCCGGATCTCGCGCAGAAACGCTACCTGCAGCCGATCTACGGCTGCGCACCGTTCGTCGTGCGCGACGTGCTGCGCTTCTATGCCGGCTGGTGGGGCGGCAACCCCGCCGAGATCGTCCCCGCCCGGCGCGCGGACGTGGCGCGCGACGTCGTGTCCACCGCGGGCCGCGACGCGCTGTTCGCGAAGGCCGAGGACCTGCGCGCGTCCGGCGAGCTGCGACGCGCGCTGCACGTCGCGATGCTGCTCGTGCAGGCCGACGACGGCGACGCGGGCGCGCGCGATCTGGTCGCGCGGATCTGCGACGGCATCGTCGAGGTCGAGCCGTCGTTCATCGCGCGCAACTTCTATCTCGTCGCCGCCGCGCAGGCCCGCGCTGCGAAGAGCTGAGAGTCCGGAGCCATGCCGAGCACGAACGTCAAGCACATCGACCGCGACGCCTTCTTCCGCCTCTACGGCTCGGAAGTGAGCTACTTCACCGCCAAGGTCCGACCGGCGTTCCGCATCAAGCGCGTGCCGCACGTCGAGGTGCTCGCGACGCCACGCGTGTACCGCGAGATCATCCGCGCGCGCACGGGCCTGCAGTTCATCCCCGTGGTCGTGACGCCCGAGGACGACACCTGGCAGGACACCAGCGACATCCTCGACCGCCTCGAGGAGCGCTTCCCCGAGCCGGCGCTCGTGCCGCCGACGCCCGCGCAGCGCGTCGCGGCGTTCCTGTGGGAGCTCTACGCCGACGAGTTCATGATCCTGCCGGCGATGCACTACCGCTGGGACTTCGCCGACAGCATCGCGAAGGCACGCGCGGACTTCGCATCGACCAACGGCGACCCGGTCGCGGCCGGCAAGTTCGCCGATCGCATGTCGGGCGTGCTGCCCGGCATCGGTGTCGTGCCCGACACCGTGCCCGCGATCGAGGCGCACCTCGCCGAGCTGCTCGCCGATCTCGAGCGCCACTTCGCGCAGCACCCGTACCTCCTCGGCGGACGCCCCTCGATCGCCGACTGCGCGCTCATGGGCCCGTTCTACGCACACCTCTACCTCGACGCGGCGCCGGGGCACCTGCTGCGCGAGCGCGCGCCGCTGACGTGCCACTGGATCGAGCGGATGAACCACCCCGATCCCGACGAGGGCGGCGCGTGGCTCGCCGACGACGCGCTCCCCGACACGATGCGTCCGATCCTCGCGCGCATCGGCGCCGACGCGAGCGCCTACGTCCTCGACACGGTGCGCGCGTACGAGGCGTGGGCCGACGCGCGTCCCGCGGACGTCACCGAGCCGCCGCGCGCGGTCGGCTTTCATTCGAGCACGCTGCGCGGCGTGGCCTTCCAGCGCTACACGAGCCCGTACACGCTGTGGATGCTGCAGCGCGTGATCGACCCGTACCGCGCGCTGCCGGAGCAGGACCGCGCGCGCGTCGACCGGGCGTTCGCCGGCACGGGCTGTGACGCGTTCTTTCGCTGCCAGCCGCGGCACCGGGTCGAGAAGCAGGGCTACAAGCTGACGTTCGGCTGATCGTGGGTTGCGTCCCGCAGCCGTAGACGTATACGAAATCGTAGACGCTGCGGCATTGCGAGGAGGATCCGCCCGATGGCCAGCCACACGACCGTCCGCATCGACGCCGAGGCGCATCGGACGCTGAAGCAGCTCCGCCGCCAGACCGGCGAGACGACCCCCGAGATCCTCCGCAAGGCGCTCGAAGACTACCGCCGAAAGCATTTTCTCGAGGGCGTCGCCGCGGATTTTGCCGCCCTGCGCATGGACGCGAAGGCGTCCGCGGCCGAACGTGCCGAGCGTGCGCTCTGGGACGGGACGGCGAAGGACGGGCTCGAGGACTAGTGGCGAAGCGCTGCACCGCGACGGCGAGCCGATGAAGAGGCGCACCGACTCACGAGTCGGCACGACACGCTCCGCTGCCGCCGATCACCCGAAGCGCGGCGAAGTCTGGGGGGTCGTGCTCGATCCGACTCGCGGGCGCGAGCAGGCCGGGCGGCGACCCGCACTGATCGTCAGCGCCGACATCCTGAACGCGTCGGCGGCGGACATCGTGTCGATCGTTCCGATCACGAGCCGCGATCGCGGCATCCGCGCGCACGTCGCGGTCGAGCCGCCCGAGGGCGGGCTCGCGCTGCGAAGCTGGATCATGTGCGAGCAGGTGCGCACCATCGCGCGGGAGCGGCTCCTCGGACGCATCGGAGCGGTCGCACCGCGCACGCTCGCCATGGTGTCGGATCGCGTGCGCGTGCTGCTCGACCTGTAGCCAGCGCCCGCTTGTCCGCGCCCGCGAAATCCGTGATCGTCGCGGCATGACCGACGCCGAGAAGATCGACTTCGCCCGCCGCTTCTTCGCCGCCGTGGAGCGCGGCGACCTCGACACCGTGCGCGGCCTGTACGCGCCGGACGCGAAGATCTGGACCGCGCAGGACCCCGCCGAACGCTCGCCCGAGGAGAACCTCGCAGTGCTCACGTGGGTCAAGGAGAACGTCCGGAACTTCCGCTACGAGGACGTGCGCTGCCAGCCGACGCCGACCGGCTTCGTCGAGCAGCACGTGACCTGCGGCACCGCGCCGGGCGGCGGCGAGTTCCGCTTCCCCGCCTGTCTCGTCGTGCGGGTCGAGAACGGCAGGGTCACGCGCCTCGACGAGTACTTCGACACCGCTCCAATGATGGCCGCGCTGTCGCAGGTCCAGGGCGGCTGACGGGGCTTACGTCCCGGCCCGCTCGCGCCGACGATCCTGTCGGCGCACCGGCACGATCGGCGCTCCACCGTCATGGGAACGCCGCGTTTGCGATCGCGGTGCCGCTCCAGCAAGAGGGGTCCCACTGCAGACGTCGGGCGGCCGGACCGTGCCGAGCGCCCGCGGAGGAACCGTGAAGACCGTTTCGAAGTCCAACAAGCTCGCGAACATCCTCTACGACATCCGGGGCCCGATCACGGACGCGGCCCGCCAGATGGAAGAGGAAGGGCACAAGATCATCCGGCTGAACATCGGCAACCTCGCCCCGTTCGGCTTCGATCCTCCGGAGGAGATCCAGGAGGACATGGTCCGCAACCTCCCCGGCTCCGCGGGCTACTCGGACAGCAAAGGCATCTTCGCCGCGCGCAAGGCCGTGATGCACTACACGCAGCAGCAGGGTGTCGCGGGCGTCTCGCTCGGCGACATCTGGCTCGGCAACGGCGCCAGCGAGCTGATCGCGATGGCCACCAACGCGCTGCTGAACGACGGCGACGAGCTGCTGCTGCCGATGCCGGACTACCCGCTGTGGACGGCCGCGACGTCCCTCTCCGGCGGCACGCCGGTGCACTACCGCTGCGACGAGGCGAACGGCTGGATGCCGGACCTCGAGGACATCGAGCGCAAGATCACGCCCGCGACCAAGGGCATCGTCATCATCAACCCGAACAATCCGACCGGCGCGCTCTACTCCGACGACCTGCTGCGCGCGATCGTCGACCTCGCGCGGCGCCACGACCTCGTCCTGATGGCCGACGAGGTCTACGACAAGGTGCTCTACGACGACGTCAAGCACACGGCGCTGGCCAGCCTCTCCGACGACGTGCTGACGCTGACCTTCAACTCGCTCTCAAAGAGCTACCGCTGCTGCGGCTACCGTGCGGGATGGCTGGTCGTGTCGGGCGACAAGGGCGCGGCCGCCGACTACGTCGAGGGCCTCAACATGCTCTCGAACATGCGCCTGTGCGCGAACGTCCCGGGGCAGTACGCGATCCAGACCGCGCTCGGCGGCTACCAGAGCATCAACGAGCTGATCGGCCCCGGCGGTCGCCTGCGCCGCCAGCGCGATCTCGCCTACGAGCTGATCACCGCGATCCCCGGCGTCACCTGCGTCAAGCCGCAGGCGGCGCTGTACATGTTCCCGCGCCTCGACCCGACGGTCTACCCGATCGAGGACGACCGCGTGTTCTTCCTCGAGCTGCTCCAGGCGACGCGCGTCATGCTGGTGCAGGGCACCGGCTTCAACTGGCCCAAGCCCGACCACTTCCGCATCGTCTTCCTGCCGCACGAGGACGACCTGCGCGAGGCGATCGGACGCATCGCGAAGTTCCTCGAGAGGTACCGGAGCCGCTACGCCGCCTGAGGGCGTGAGCGAGAGTTGCGGATACGGAGCCGCAGCTGACCGAGGTCGTAGCGCAGTCCGCCGGCAAGGCGCACACGCTGACAACCAACCGGAACCTGCCGATCATCGCCGACATCCTGGTCGTGAACCGCGGGTTCGGGGAACGGCACCCCGACATGGTGGCGGCGATCGTCGAGAGCCTGCTGGAGGGCAACCGCCTGGTGCGCGAGCAGCTCGACGTCGTCGGACGCGCGTTCGGCTGGACGCGGCCGAGAAGCCCATCGCGTATCCGATGAGAGGGCCTATGTGTAATCGCGGCTTTGTGCTTCCTCGCCGCCGCTGCGTGGCACGACGCGCTGGTCGAGCACGGCGTGCGCGGCTACTCGCTGGAGAGCGCGCTCGACGACTTCCGTCTCGCGGCGCTCTACTGCCTGTTCATCCCGGTGAAGGGCCTCTACCTCGCCGGTCCGACCGCGGGCACGCGCACGGCGCGCCTGCTCGACGCGATGGCGGAGCGCTTCGACGCGTCGGCGCTCGAGGTCGACGCCGGTCGCCTGCTCGACTGACGTCCACCTCGGCTCCGCCGGCCACGGAGGATCGAGCAGGCTCGACGTCCCGTCGCCGAGCCGCGGCACCCCGAGCGCGCGTCGCCGGATCAGCGATCGGCCTCGAGCAGCGCCGCGAACGCGCCCGGCTCCTCGCGCAGCGCCACCAGCCGGAAGCCGCCGCCGGGCGCGAGCAGGCCGTCGAGCAGCGTACGCTGGTCGTCCTGCCAGAGGTGCGACGCCACGACGAACACGCGCGCGTGACCGGCGAGCTCGCGCCGCACGGCGGCGACCTTCTCCTCCGGCGTCAGCCGCCGCAGGACGCGGCCGCGCACGACGGGCCGGCCTTCGAGGCGCGTCTTGTAGAGGGCGTAGGCCGCCCACGAGCCGTAGTAGAGGTAGACGGGGGTCGCGGGCTCGTCGCGCGCCGCCACCCACGCGAGCGTCTCGTCGAGGTTCTCGTACGGCGGGCGCACGTACGGATTGCGCGGTCCGACGTTGGGCAGGAACGCGACCAGCATCGCGACCACGAGCACGCCGGCGACGGCTCCGGCGACGCGCGCGCGGTCGCGCAGCGCGAGCACGCCGGCGGCGACCAGCGCCAGCAGCAGCGGGCTCAGGAAGAAGGCGTAGCGCGCCCCGAACGGATAGAGGCCGAGCACGTTGGCGACGCCCATCGCGAGCAGCGCGACCACGAGGACCAGCACCACCGCGCCGCCGCGCACGCCGCCGCGTACTTGACGCACGGCACCGAGCAGCGCGAGAGCCAGCGGCGGCAGGAGCAGCCAGCGCGGCGCCGCATCGGCCCACGGCCGCACGAAGAAGCCCAGCACGTCGCGCTCGAGGCCCACGCCGAGCGTCCGCAGCAGCTCGCCCGCGGACAGCTCGGTCACCAGCGGACGCAGGTGGTCCGCCGCGAACTTCTCGTACTGCTGCAGCAGCATCACCCAGACCAGCATGCCCAGCACGGCGCCGGCGATCGCCGCCACCACCGCGAAGCGGCGCCGCTGCACAGCGTCGCGTGCCTGCGCCACGTGCCGCAGCAGCACCAGGAAGACTGGCAGCAGCAGGAAGACGAGGCCGTAGTAGGTGAGCAGCGCGAGCACGGACGCCGCCCCGAGCGCGAGCCAGTCGCGCACGGCGCCACCGTCGAGCACCATCTGCATGGCGAGCAGCGTCGCCGCCGCCATCATGCCGGCGAGCGCGTACTGGCTGACCTCCTGCGCGTAGTAGACCTGCACCGGTGCCACCGCGAGCAGCACGGCGGTCGCGAGCGCGAGGCGTGCGTCGCCGAGACGGACGAGCCAGCGATGGACGAGCACGATCGTCGCGAGCGAGAACAGCACCGACGGCACACGCAGCACCGCCTCGCTGGAGCTCCAGCGCGCGAGCGGGCTCATCAGGAGGCGAAACAGCGGCGGGTCCGGGCCGCCGCTGAACAGCAGGATGCGCGGCCACGGCAGCCGGTCGCGCACCACCTCGAGCGCCTCGTCGTACCAGAAGTCGTGCGCGGCGAGTCCGACGAGACGAACGCCGAGCGCGACGGCGAGGATCAGACCGATCTTCAGGCGGTCGCCGTCGCCTGCGCTGGCCGCGGCAGGAAGCGCCGCCCGCGCCCCCCCGACGTCGTGACTGCGGCTCGCGCCGTGTTCGCGTGGATCGTTCACCGTCCGCGCTCCGCACCGGCGAATCTCGCGGTTGACCCCGCACCTGTCAACCGGAGTGGACGGGTCGCATCCGCCGACGGCGGGCCCGATCCGTCCGACTACTTGACGCAGGTCGTACGCCGCACGCTCAACGCGACGAGCGGCGGATCGGCCGGCGGCGGCGCACCCGCGACGCTCGCCGGCACCGGCTCGGCGCTGGTCGCGTTCCAGCTCAGGTAGTAGTAGGCACCCGCCTCCTCGCCGAGGCCGCACGGGCGCACGTTGCTGCGCCGGATGCGCGGCACGAGGACGATCCCGTTCTGCGGCTCGATCCAGTCCGGGTACTGCACGGGCGGCTGTACCGTCGCCGTGCTGCCCGACGCGCACGACGTCGTTGGCGGCTGGAACGAGGGTGCGGGGGTGGTCGCGAGCGTGGCGAGATCGATCTCGAGCCAGCCGGTGCTGCGCGTGTTCGGCGGCTCGTCGAACACCGTCATGCGCACGTACCAGTGCGACACCCCTCCGCCGTCGACGACGGGTCCGACGATCGACGGGATGACGCCGAGCGACGGCGAGCGCGTCGTCCACTGCGGCCAGCTCGACAGCTGGACGCGCTGCCACTGCGATCCGTTCCAGCGCGCGAAGTACGCCTGGTAGTTGCCCTCGAGCTTGCCCTCGGCGTTCACGCGCGACGCGGCGTGACGCCCGTAGACCAGCATCGGATGGCCCTGCTCGTCGAAGTCGACCGTGCTGCCCCACAGCCCTCCGTACGGCGCCGGATCGACCACGGCTGCGGCACTGCGGTTCGTCGGCAGGATCGGCGTCTGCAGCTCCGCCGAGGCCACGTCGTGGAAGTGATCGAAGTCCGCCGTC
>Ga0194128_10003285_pt1 | contig 25087 bp, 21 predicted proteins | sample TA2KigCa65mmetaG_FD_148650 | JGI IMG/M metagenome (GOLD analysis project Ga0194128, IMG submission 148650) | Freshwater microbial communities from Lake Tanganyika, Tanzania - TA2015037 Kigoma Deep Cast 65m | ecosystem: Environmental > Aquatic > Freshwater > Lake | place: Tanzania: Lake... | reverse complement strand
ACAGCTTCGCCATAGTTTCAGGCGGACATGAAAGAACCGGTGCGCGTCTGGGCATCTCCCAAACATTCTAATACGGAAATGTTATATCACAAGTAAGCACTAGCACTCAGGTGCGCTGAAACGATGGCAACACGGGCCCGGAGGTTTCCGGGCCTTCGTGTTTTTGAAAGTCACTTTCCGCCGCGATAAACGATCTCGATCGCGTTGCGGACGAAGTGCTCGTCGGACAATCCTTCAACGGCTTCCGCGGGGAATTCAACGAGCGGCCGCAGCTTGGCGGCGAGTTCGGCAAACACACGCACACGCGCTTCGGGGTCGAGTGATTCGCGGCGCAGCAGCGCATCGAGCGCGATGCCGGCGACTGCGGGCGACACCCGTTGACGAAGCCGCGCGGCGAGATGCGGGTGTTCAAGCAGCGAATTGAATTTGCCGGCGAACAACTGACGGATATCGGGGACCGCGACTTCAACGCTCCGAACGACAACCGTGTTCGCGGCCATGTCGCCGATGCGTTGACCGTAGCGGGAAAACAGAGCGGTGGCGCCGCCAACGAGATAGAAGATCGGGAGCATGTCGACGGGCCGCAGCAGATTGCGAACGACGATTTGCGCGGCGGTCATCGGCAGGCCGTCGCGATCCATCACGCGGATGCCAAGGATGCGCTTACCGACGGTCTGGCCCTGCCAAAGCCATTCGCACAAGATGCCGTAGAGCAGCGACACCGCAAAGAAGACAAGAATCTGCAACGCGCCGGCGATGTCGGCGCTGAACACGGCAATGAAGTCGATCAGCCGATTGATGACGCTCGTGATGAGACCGACGCCGAGGAGATCGACCCACAGCGCGATCAAGCGCGAGACAGGACCGGCGAGCGGCAGCGTGAACTCCATGCCTTCGGCCGTCCGTAGCGAAAGTACGGACTCGTTAAACAGCGCCTTCATCGCGGCCACTCCTTGCCAGGAAGACGATGAGCGCGAGCAGTTCCAGAGCTCCGAAGGCGATCTTCACCGCATACGGCAACACCGGCTCGTGGTACTGCGACATGAAGGATTCGATGATGCCGGCCCAGATCATCATGAGCGCGATGCCGCCGGCGAGCGTCATCAGATCCGGCATGACACGCCGCAAACGCAGCCGGCGGGGCTCTCGATTGCCCCAGCCGATCATGGCGTGGCCGAGCACCAGGCCCGCCTGGCCCGCCAGTAGAATCGCGGGAATTTCGATCGACCCGTGCGGCAGGAGCCAACCGAGCAAGAAAATCGTCTGCCCATCCACGACGTAATCGAGGACGATCGCACCGAGAATTACGCCGTTATAGAACAGCACGATCAGCGTGCCGAGACCGAACGTCATTCCAAGACCGAGCGCTAAGAACGACACGCGCGTGTTGTTGGTGATGAGCTGGCCAGAGAAGCGCGCCTGCTTGCCGCTGAGATGTTTGCCGCGGTCGTCCATCTCCTTCTTCACCCGTTCGGAGGGCGTTTGCTGGCCGTGACCGAACGGCATGATCGCGGTCTTGGCGGTCTTGTCGAACTGCACCGCGGCCGCGCCAAACAGGCAGCCGAGCAGCGTGATGCCGATGCTAAGCGTCAGCGCGCGGCTATGCGCTCGCACCGCGCCGGGGAACTGCACGGTGAACCAGTGCCAGAAGGCGAAGCGGCGTTTCGATCCGGCGCGAACGTAGATGCGAGCGTAGGCGCGCGCGACCAAGTTTTCAAGATAGCGGCCGAGTTCGCGCTCGGCGGTGAGGTGCCTCACTTCGGCCAGGTGCGCGGAGGCGTGTTGATAGAGACGATAGAACCGTTCGGTTTGGGTGAGATCCCATTGCAGGTCGGGGCTGTTCTCCAATTCGTCGAGGTGCTTTTCGAGTTCGTCCCAGACGGGGCGCGCGGTGGTGAGAAAGCGTGGGAGGTCGAGAATCATAGAAGCTGCCTCTGCTTCACTTCGTCGTAGAGACTCAACACGCGCGCGGCGAGCGCGCCGGGTTCAACCATGTGAAAACGAACACCGTGCTTGCGCAAGCTGAATTCAAGTTCGCGCAGAGCGCGCCATTGCAGATGTCCCGCCAGATCGGCGTAAAGATCCGCGCCGTCCTTGGACAGCACTGGCGCGACGCCGCCAGGCTGCATCATCACGACCATCGGCAGATGGCGCTGACCAAGCAACGACGCCGCTTTTTCGAGGCTGGACGCGGCCGACGGTTCGTCGAGAGCCGTCAACAAGAAGAGTAGCGAACGTTTGGGAACGCGAGCGCGCAGAAACGCGGCGAGCTCGAAGAAGTCGGCCGGAACGGGCTCAGGCTGCGCATCGAACATCGCTTGCCGGCACGCGGCGTAGTGCGCCTTGCCGTTGCGCGCACGGAGGAAGCGCGACACCTCGCGGTGGAACAACACAAGGCCGAAGCGGTCGCCGCGCTGTTCGGCGGCGGTACCGAGCATCAACGCCACGCGAAGGTATTCATCGAGCGCGGAGTGATCGCCGAAGGGCCGCGCCATCAACCGCGATACATCGACGACGGCGTAGATCTCTTGCATGCGCTCGGTTTGATAGACCTTCGTAACCGGGTTGCCGCGGCGCGCGGTGGCCTTCCAATGAATCTCGTCGAATCCGTCGCCGGGAGCATACTCGCGCAGTTTTTCGAACTCGCGGCCCTTGCCGACCTGCCGCATCAGCCGCGCGCCCGCCTGGCCGCGCACGCGCGCCAGCAGACTGCCATAGCGGCCCGCATCGGGGAAGACGCGGACTTCCAAACGCAGCGGCAACGCGTGGCCGCATTCCCACAGGCGCAGGGGCGAACGGAGCGAGACGTATAACGCATCGAGCAGATAGCGGCCGCGTTCGCGCGCGGCGATCAGCCAGTTCAGCGCGTACTCTTGTTGATTCGATTCCACCTCGAACCCGAACTCTTCGTTGGCGCACTCGAACGAGGGCGGCAAGTTCAGTCCGGCGCGCAGCGGGCCTGCAATGCCGAGCGGCTTGCGCAGGCGGACCTCAATGCGCTGTTCGCGGCCCTGCGCGAGTTGGACGTCGTCGCCGGCCGCGGCCGAGAAGGGACGCAGCCGTGTGCGGCCGACCGCGAGGTCGGCGATCGACACGATGCAAAACATCGCAAGCGCGACCCAGATCGCGATGGCAAGATTGGGCAACACTGCGGCGCACACCGCCGCGGGCACCCAAATGACACCGGCAATCCAAAGTAGCGCTGGCGCGGGACGGATCATGCGGGAACCGGAACCGCCGCGAGGATCTTCTTTACCGCTTCTTCCACGGTCATGCCTTCGACTTCGAACTCGGGACGCAGGATCAATCGATGTTCTAGCACGGCGCCGGCCATGGCCTTTACGTCGTCGGGCGTTACGAAGTCCCGCAACGAGAGAGCGGCGCGAGCGCGAGCGGCGCCAATCAGAGCCTGCGTGGCGCGCGGACCTGCGCCGACCAGAATGCACTCTTCGGCGCGAGTGCGGCGAACGACGTCGAGGATGTAGGCCGTCAACTCGTCGCGCATACGAACTTGCAGAAGCCCGGCGCGCAGCGCAGATAACCACTCGTTGGAGAGTAGCGGCCGCACGCCGCCACCGGTGAGACGGCGCTCGGGGGAATCGCCGATCAGCAGCAGCCGCGCTAGTTCGAGTTCGGTATTGCGATCCGGCAGCGGCACGCGGATCTTGAGCATGAAGCGGTCTTTCTGTGCTTCGGCCAGCGCGTACGTACCTTCAAATTCGATCGGGTTCTGCGTGGCGAAAACGGTGAAGTCTTCGGGGAGCAGGTACGTTTGGCGATCAATCGTCACTTGGCGCTCCTGCATTGCTTCGAGCAGCGCCGACTGGGTCTTGGCGGGCGCGCGATTGATCTCGTCGGCGAGAACGTAGTCGGCGAAAATCGGACCGGGCGAGAATGTGAACTCGTTCTTTTGCAGATTGAAGATGCTAGTGCCGGTGATGTCGGCAGGCATCAGATCCGGCGTGAACTGAATACGCTGAAAGCGCCCGCCCATCACGACGGCGAGCGTCCGCGCGAGTAGCGTTTTCGCGACGCCGGGAACGCCCTCGAGCAATGCGTGCTGTCCGCACAGTATGGCGATGAGCGCATGATCGACCGCCTCGTCCTGGCCGATAACGACCTGATGAATCTCGGCGCGCACGGCGGCAAGCGCCTGCTGCATCTGTTCCAATGTCATGCCGTGTTCCCTCTCCTCGGGCGCAGAGCGGCGCGGAGATCCGCGTAGCCCTGCCGAATGTCTTTCCTTGTTTTTGCCGTTGCGAGCGTCTGTTCGACCTCTTCGGTTCGGCCGGCGTGCCAGACCGGCAGCAGATGACGCGCGCGCTTCCACTCTTCGACCATCGTTTCGAGCAACTTGGGCCCCGGAACATTTTGCGACAACAATGTTCGAAGTGACGCGGCCGGCTGCGGCGCCATGGCCGCGGTGACCGGTTCCTTCTCGGGCGTCATAGGAGTGGAATTGCGCCACACAAACAGCAGCGCGACGACGAGCAGCATCGCTACGGCGGGCATCAACCGGTACCGGCGCAACAACACGCCGACGCCGCCGGATTCCTCCACGCCGAGATGCGACTCGTCGAAGACGATGGCGCGGTCCTTCGGGAAAAGTTTCGCGACGAGGCCGGCATCGCGATTTTCATGCAGGCTGCCGTTGGACAGCGGGCGCGCACTCCACAGAAGCCGGATTGTTCCCTTGCCCGCTCGACGCTCGGCGAGCGAGCATTTATCCGGATCACCGATAATGCATTTCCAGACCTCGCCGCGGAGATCGAGTCCGCGGACGTTATGGATGAACCCCAACTTCTCTGTGCGAATGTTCGCCTTCGACGACGCGGGCGCGAGGGCAATCAGCAATACGCCGCCTCCCCGGAGGATCGATTCGAAGTCCTTCTCCTCTTTCAGCACAAGCGGCGATGCGCCGAGCAGCACGTAGTGCGCGTTGCCGCCATCAAGCGATGTCCACGCTTCATAATTTCTGGATACGTTGCCGGTCGCGCGCCGGAGCGATTCGTAGAGCACCTTCGCGCCGCGGGGATCGGAGCGCAGCGTTGAGTAGTCGGGATAGACATCGCCTTGCGCCATCGACTCCATCATGCGCGGCAGCAGCAGAGCGAGGAAAGCGAACAGAAAAACCAGCGGGAGAATTCTACGCATGCCGGCGCAACTCCTCCCATGTGCCGCGCAGAACAGAAAACTCGCTCGCGCCCGCGCCGGTGAATCCGTACCAGGCCACCTCGTATTGACGCAGGCCGTTTGCGTAGCCTTCGAGCGCCGCGGACTCACGCACACGGCGTTCGAACTCGCGGCGGTATTCGTGGCCGGTCTTGGCTGGTTGCAAAGTGACGTAGCCTTTTTCGCCGAGATACCGCAGTCCGGCCAGATGGACGGCCCGCATCGCCAACCTGTACTCGCCGCGCGCGGCGCATTCGTCGGCCATGCGAAGCCACTCGTCTTCGGGCTTCTGATCCGGCGTGACGTTCTCGTCGGCAAGATCGACCGACGGCGCTACCGGCACGGCTGACGCGGCAGCCGGCTTGGCTTTGTCGCGCTTGCGATTGAAGAGCACAATGGCAATGGAAATCAACGCCAGCGCGGCCGCGACGATCATGACCCACTTGAGCACCTGCGCGTCGATGCTCCATGTCGAAGGCGTCTGCGTGGGGGGCTTGCCGTCGTCGCCGAAGAGCTTCTTCCACATTTCGAAGAACCATTCGACGGCTTTGCCGATCGACTCGGAAATGCGGCGCAGGCCGTCGCCCGTCGCCGAGTCGGTATCCTCGCGCGGCGCGCGCCATGCGAATTCGGGCTCGCGGAGAACCTCTTCGATCTTCTGATCAAGCGCGGCCGGATCGACCTCTTGTTGCTGCGCGAAACCGGGCAGACAGAGCGCAATTAGCGCGGCCGCGAGCACCGCCAGCCGCCGCAGCGCGCCGCGCAAGTCCTCGCCGTCGCTGCGTGCCTGCGCATAGAACGCGCGCACGGCGGCGAGGGCGTTGTGCGCGGGCTCCAACAGCACCCACGACACGACCAGCGTCACCAGAAACGTCGACGCGTTGAGCAGCCGGAACGCCAGCCGGCCGAGGTCGGTTTGCAAGCCGAGAAAGGCCTTCAGCAGCATCGGCACGACGAACCATAGCGCGGCGAGATTGAGAAACAACAACAGCCAGGTGGCGGTGAAGAGCAACAGCGAAACAGCATGCGCGCGTGTATCGCCAAGGCCGAGCTTCCACGACTCCCGCACAAATCCACGCTCGCGATCCAAAGCGGCAGGGCCGAGGTTGCGGAAGAAAGCGGCGAAAGCGGGTACGGGGAACAGGACGACGCCCGCGGCGGCGAGCGAAGCCAGTCTTAAGGGCTGCCAGAAGAGTTGGACGAAGAAGGCCCGCAATAGCGCCTCGAACGACGGCGCCGAGGGCAGTTCGCCGCGCAGCAGCCGCAGACAGTCGCGTGTGAACACGGCCTGCGCGGTGTGCTTCAAGCCGAACAATAGCGCGAGCAGGAAGCTCTTCCAAACCAGGCGTTCGGCCGCGAACGCGCTGCGGCTCATTTCAAGAACGAAATCGATCAGCGCGAAGGTGTACGGCAGCGACCCCGCGAGCCAGATCGACCAGGAACGCGCAGGCAGTTCGCGCATCAGGCCGCAGGCCTCTTCTAGACGCCACACGCCTTCGGCGCCGTTCACGCGTTTCATTCGTCATCCGTCCCGCGGCCCCAGGCTGGCGGCAGCTTTTCGAGAACGTAGCCGAGCGTTGCGTGCAAAAAGAAAGTGACGAGTAAGCCGGCGATGGCGGCCATCATCCAGACGATCCAGCGCGTGCCGGTGCGCTTCACCGTGGCCGCTCCGGCGGCGGCGAGACAGGTCACACACAACAGCCGGCCGTCGTGTTCCGTGACACACTCGCGACAGTAGAACTTCTTGCACGACGGACAGCGGCTGACGGCCTCGCGCGTGGCGTGACTCCAACAGCGTTGCCTGGCGAGCGCGGCGTTCACTCGGCGTCTGGCTCCTTGTTGATCAGCCAAGCGACCCACCCACTCAGCCCCACAACCGCGTGCCAGATGGCACGCGCGACGGTCTGTTCCCGCAGCCACAACCACTCGATATTTTCCGGGCGAACGCCGCCGCGATCGACGGCGCGGAAAAATTCGATCCACGATTTGGTCATCGAGAAACCGAGTACGCCGGCGTCGACGGTCGCAAGAATCGCGGTGACCATGCTCAGCGCGGCGACCCAAATGCCCACTTCGCGGCGACGGTTGAACGCGATTACGCCCATCACGATTTCGGCGGCGAGCAAGGTGAACGACAATCCGAGACCGTTCTCCATCTGCTTCGCGAAAAACAGCGCGGCGAGAATGCCCGCGTGCGCGACCAGCATGCCGAACAGTACTCGCTGCAACAGCGGCGTGTTCTTCACGACCGGCACGTCGCCGGCCGAGCGAATCGGCGGCGTGATCGTCATGCCGTCGCGCGAGAGTTCGCCTTGCACCGAGGTGATCAACGCGCGGAGAACCGGCACCGCCTGGTTGGCCTGCTTCATCGTGCGCGCCGCTTCGATGGTTACGGTGCTGACGGCGGTATGGAGCACGAGGCGGCATCGCGGACCGCGCGCTACATCGAACAGTGCGAAGACAAGCCAGATGCCGGGAACCACCGCCCACCACGCCCATGCACCGGGCGCGAGAATCAGCAACAGAAGGGTGAAGAAGAACGATAGCCCAAGCGACGCGCTGCGGAGCGGATTCCACAACGCGAACTCGGTAACGACAAGCGCTTGAATGTCGGCGATCTGAAAACGCGAGTATCGCTCGGAGAAGCGCGACGAATTGACGTAAAGGATTTCGGCGCCGTCCAGCCAGAGTTCGGCGTAACGAAACAGGCCGCTCTCGCGGGGAAGGAGGAGACGGCGGTTCATCGATTCCCCCCTTGCATGCGGACGATGAATACAACTAGTGAAACGATCAGAATGACCTGAAGGATCGCAATCGCCACCGTCAACCACTGCCGCCATTTGCCGCGCGGAAAAAGCGGCGAAGGATCGTTCCAATGTTTGATGGCGAAGTAAAGCGCGGCCGGCGTCGTGAAAATGATCAGCCAGCAAAGCGGCATCGGCAACGTGACGAGCGCGAGCGCGATGGTGTCGAAGTTCGTGCGCTCGGTGAGCCGCACCTGTTCGAGCACGCCGCCTTTTCCGGTCTCAAAGCACGAAGGGCAGACGCGAAGGTTCGAAACGGGAATGTCGCAGAGCGTGCAGAGAAAACGCCCGCAGCCATCGCAGGCGGCCGCCGCGCGATTCGCCGCGTGGTTGTAACAGCTCGCCTCTTCGCCGGTGACGATGGCCTCCGGCGGGTTGCCCGCGACAGGCCGCATCGCGGCCGGAAAAACAACCACCTCCACGCCCCGTTCGCAAACCGGGCACGGAATCGCGCCACCGGCGTTCCAATTCGCCGTTCGTACTTGCATTGCACAGCCGCCGCAGACGACGTAGCCCATCGGCTAGCTCCCGAACACCACGCGCGTGTCGCAAATGCGGTCGTGCAACGTGCGCTTCTCTTCGTCCCAGGCGGCCAACAGAAAGCCGACATACATCGTCAGGCTGCTTAGCATGTGCGCGAAATAACGGCCCCATGCCAGGCCCCAGCGGAACTCGCCACCGCGCGCGCGGACCACTTTGAGGCCGAGGATCATCTTGCCGGGCGTCGCGCCTTTCTTCACCAGGAACCAGGCTTCGTAGTAGCCAGCCGCGACGATGCTCATGATGATCGCGAACGCGGCCGTCGAACCGAACAGCCAGAAGTTGGCCTTGGCCGGATCGTTGCCCATCGTCGCCATGACGACAAGCATTGGAATTTGGAAAATGTAGCCGGCCATGGAGGTGATCACGCCGTCGATCATCCGCGCGACAACGCGAATCCAGAATCCCGCATAGCATTGATTGCTGCGAACAGTGACATCGCCTTCGCGAATGCGTTGTAGCACGATCGGCTTGCACGTCGCGCACGCGCGGCCATAACCCAGCGGGATCGTTTGATCTTCGGCGAACCCGTTGCCGCACTGCATACACCTGACGGCGCCGGGCGGCGGCGCCATCTGAAAAAGCGTGCGGAATTGCGCCCAGTTCGGCATGCCCGCGCGCCACACAAGCGTCTCGCCGACGATGGCGCCCGAGGCCGCCAGCCCTTGCAGTTCGGAGTCCTCAACCGGTCCCGCCTGCTGCCCGTTCAAAACGTAGTACCAGGTCATCCCGCGAGCTTTTAGTTTACTTCTTGGCGGGGCTTACAAAATCCGGGGCGCTCTCATTCCAAATGTGATTATTGAACCATTCGAGATTGTGCCGCATCACCGCACGTTGCGATTTCGGTTTCGTGATGCCGTGGCCATAGCCTTTATAGACGATCATTTCCACCGGTACGTCTCGGTCCTCCAGGCCTTGTCGCAGTTCGTATGCGTTTGCGATCGGAACGCGCTTATCGAGTTCGCCGTGCTGAATCAGCGTCGGAGTGCGCGCCTTTTTCACATTGGTCATGGGCGATGTCTTGAAATAGATTGCGGGATCGTCGGCGGGGTCGTCGCCGAGATATTGAATTGTGAACGGCGTGATATCGGTGTTGTAGTAATAGGTCGACCAGTTGGAGATGCCGGCGCCGACAGAAACGGCGGCGAACTTCGTCGAGTTTGTCGTCAGGAACGCGGAAATGTAGCCGCCTTGACTCCAGCCCATCACGCCGACTTTCTTCTCGTCCACCCAGCCTTGCCTGATCAAATGATCGACGCCGCTCTCCACGTCCCATGCGTCGCCGACGCCGAGATTTCGCACGTTGAGCTGCCGGAACTTTTCGCCATATCCTGCAGAGCCTCGATAATTCACGCGCAGCACTAACGCGCCTTTGGCGGTCCAAAGGTCGATCGGGTAGTAGCGCGGATGCACCAACTGCGGCGTATCGATGCCGGTCGGCCCGCCGTGAATCACGCACGACAGCGGGCGCTTTTTCGTTGGATCGAAATCTCGGGGCTTCGACAGAACACCTTCGATTTCGACGCCGTCCTTGCTCTTCCACCGGATCACTTCGCTCACCGGCAGCGTCCAGTCTTTGACTTGCGCGGTTAGATCCGTGAGCTTGCGCGGCGCCCAGTTCGCCGTCTCGGTGACATAGACCTCATCAAGCTGTGTGGCGTTGCTCATCGTGTAGGCCGCGAACTTTCTGTCGGCGCTGAACGTTACGCCGAAGCCAACCGGCGTCGCGCTCGTCTTGGCGAACGACGTTTCGTCGGCGCGGAACAAAAACCGCTGCGTTTTCTGGGCGCCGGTGAAGAAGATTCCGTGCCGGTTCCAGTCGACAAGACTGGGCTGCTCGTCAAACGAGCTGGCCATCGCGCTGACCCTGCCTCCGGTCACCGGTACGATCGCGATCTTGCTATTGGAGTGGAAAAACTTCGGATTCCCCATCGCGGACACGAACGCGATGACGTTGCCGTCGGGCGACCACACCGGATTTCGGTCCGGCCCGGACTGTGTAACGAGCGCCGCCGGTTCTTCGCCCGGCTTCACAACGTAAATGTCTGCGGTGCCGCTCTGCACTAAATCCGGATTGCTCGTCGCGTCGAACGCGATCCGCGTCGAGTCGGGCGACCACGCGAACCCGCCGACCGAAAACTTCGCGCCCTTCGTGATCTGCTTCCCGGCCTGCGGCGTTTTCATCGCTTCGGCAGCATCGAGCGTCCAAAGATGTGTGTGCGCGTAGTCCTTGCGAACGACTTCGAAATCGCCGAACTGCTTCTTGCGATCCTCACCTTTCTTTTCTCCCGCCGTATAAGCAATCGTTTTGCCGTCGGGAGACCACTCGAAGGACTGTACCCCTGTTTCGGACTTACTTAGCTGCGTCGCCTCGCCGCCATTTATAAGAATGGCGAAAATCTGCTGCTTGTTGTCGACCCGTTCCGAAGTGAAGGCCAACCACTTCGAGTCCGGCGACCACTTCGCGCCGCCCGCCGACTTCTTTCCGCGCGTCAGTTGCCAGCTTCGGCCCGTAGCGGTTTCGACAATCCACAGTTGCGTGACGAAAAAGTCGTCGTCGAAATCGGTCTCTCGCACAGTATAGGCGACGTATTTGGCATCGGGCGAGATAACCGCGCCGGCGGCGGTGCGCAGCTTCAGCAGGTCATCGATCGACGGAGCAGCGCCGAAGGCGGAAAGTGCGAAGAACAGTAGTTTCAACACGCCCTTAGGATAGCGCCGCTAGCGCGCCTGTAGTTTCTTGAATTCTGCCATGATCCACGCCGGCTCGTCGGGTTCGAACTGCTTCGCCACTCCCTTCGTCGTAGCCCACCGGTGCAGCCACGACGGCCCGTACTGCCCAAGATGATTGTCCGCGGTGCGATACGCCGGATCGGCCATCGCCTCTTTCAATGAAACGAATTCGTAGCCTCGCTTGCTCATCATCGCCAGCAGTTCCGGCATCGTGTCCGCGTTCAACTGGTTCGCGTGGAGCAGCAGCACATGAGGAATCGGCCGCCCGAATACTTCGAGCGAACGACCTTCGAAGAACGCGAAGATCCGATCCATGAAATCGATATACTCGCGCTTCACCCTGGCCTTCATCGCACCATCGCCGCGACCGTAAACCGCCGCAAACACGTAGTCGGAATTATCGAGCGTGACCGGCGCAATCTCGTATCCCATCCGACGAAGGCATTCTTCGTGGCCCTGTGTTGCCTCTTTCGTTTTGCCCGTGCGAAGGAACGGATGGCGGAAGTACACAGGCTTGCGGCCGCTGAGCGCCTTCTGAAGCGCAGGCTCGGCACGCACGATATCGGCGCAGTACTCCGGCGTCGTAACGTTGGATATGTCCGGATGCGAGTAAGTGTGATTGCCGAGATCGAGGCCGCCATCGGCCCAGATCTTCAATACATCCTGCAATCCCTTCTCCCCAAGCGCCGGCAGCCGCCCCGAATTCACAAAGCCGATCGCGTTCGTTCCCTTCAGGTGGCCGACGAGCTTCTTCGTCATAGCCGTAACTTCCTCGATCGAATTCGCGTCGCGATTGTCGCCACCACGCGGCAAATCGTCAATCGAAAGCACCACCTCGCGCGGCTGCGCCAGCACCGCGACACTCAACAACAAAAATAGTCTCGTCAAAGAAAGGATAGCGGCTTCCCGTCGGCCAGCTTGAAGGGCCGCCCGATGTTGCTCACATACTCGCGCGTGTAATCGATGCCGAACTTCTGTAGGATCGATGCCGCGAGGTCGGGAATCTCGACGGGCGAGTCCCTGACATACATACCGTCGGCATCCGAGGCGCCCCAGACGCGCCCTCCCGCGATGCCGCCGCCGGCAAGAATCAGCGAGTAGGAGTTCGGCCAATGATCGCGCCCCGCGTTCACGTTGATCTCCGCCGTGCGGCCGAATTCTCCGCTGACGATAACCATCGTCGAATCGAGCATCCCTCGATTGCTGAGATCGTCGAGAAGAGTGGCGAACGCGCGGTCCAACTCGGGCAGAAAATCGTTGGCGAGGGTCGGGAAGATGTTGCCGTGGTGATCCCAGGCGTTGTCGCCGCGAGCGACAGTGATAAATCGCACGCCGGACTCGACCAGCCTACGGGCCAACAAACAACCCTGGCCCATGGAAGTCTTGCCGTAACGCTCGCGGATTGATTCCGGCTCGGCCGCTAAGTCGAACGCCTTCTTAGCGCGCGGCGATTTGATGAGATCGAACGCGGACTGATAGTAAGAATCGAGCGTGTCGAAGGTATCGGTCGTGTCGTAAGCCCGGATCTTCTCGTCAACCAGTACCTGCAGGCCGCGCCGCCGGTCGACGCGCGCCCAATCCACTCCCATCGGCAGGTCAAGATCGCGAACGGCGTACTTCGGCTCGTTGGCTTCGCCCGCCGAAAACGGATTGAACTTGGGTCCGAGGAATCCCGCCTTGGCGTTGTTACCGCGCGGCTGTGGCACAAACACATAACCGGGCAGTTCGTTGCGCGGACCGAGTTCCTTCAAAATCACGGAACCCAGAGACGGCACCAGCACCGTCGGCAGCGCATCGTGCCCGCTCAACCACAGCGTTTGTGCCGCGCCATGCGCCGATTGCTTGTGCGTCATCGAACGGATGACCAGGTACTTATCGGCGCGTTTGGCCGACAACGGAAGGTGTTCGCAAACTTGGAGGCCCGCGACGTTTGTACCGATCGCCCGGAACGGCCCCCGATATTTCGCATCGCCATCCGGCTTCATGTCAAGCGTGTCGAGATGACTAAGCCCGCCCGCTAGAAACAAATGGATGATCGAAAGATCCTTCGCCGGAGCGGCTGCCCGCACCCGCAATACATCGGACCAGTGCAGCGACCCGAAGGCGGCGATCGAACCCATTCTCAGAAAGGAGCGGCGGTCCATGGTGTTAGTGGTTGTACAGAAATTCCTTCGAATTGAGGATAGCCCAGAGCACATCTTGAAGGGCGTGTTTCTTGTCACCGTCTTTTAGCGCCTGGGTGACCGCTTCCTTTTCGCGTAGAGACGGGTAGCGGCTGAGTGTTCGCAGAAAGACAGCCTCGGCGATCTCTTCATCCGGCATCGTCGACCACTTCGCGATCGCGCTGCCTGGAGCCGTCAGTTTCTTCTGAATCGAATCGCCGCTGATCAGGTGCATCGTCTGCACAATATCGGGCTGCGTATCGCGTTCGCAGATGATATCCCGGTTGAGCCTTCCGAATGTTGAAAGCATATAGCTGGAACCTGAATACACCTGCATCGCTCGAGTACCCGGCGGATACCCGGCGAACTTATCTGGCACGCCAGTGGCCTGCGCGATGGCATCAGTCAACGTCTCGGCCATCAAACGGCGCATGTAGTAGCGGGAATAGTTAATGGAGTCTTTCCTATTACTCTCGTTCGGCGCGGCGCTCAGTTGGTAAGTGCGTGAATTGAGAATACGCCGAATCAGCCGCTTGATATCGTATCCGCTCTTGGAGAAATCCGCGGCAAGGGCGTCAAGCAGCGCCGGATTTGTCGGCGGATTCGTGACGCGGAAGTCGTCGACATCCTCGACCAGCCCTCGGCCCATGTAGTGCTTCCACACACGATTGACGAACGCGCGTGCGAGGAAGGGATTGTCCGTGCGCGTCATCCACCTCGCCAGCGCCTCGCGAATATCGGAGTCCTGGCGCTGATCTTCCTTCACGCCGTCGAGATACTTGGGCATAACCGGCTTCTTCGTCTTCGGATGGATGACCTCACCTTCCTCGTTGTAGACGGTTGCGTTCTCATCGTTTTCGTAAACTTCCTTTACGGCCACGCGGGCAAAGAACGCGGCTAAACCGTAGAAATCATCCTGGGTCCATTTTTCCCAGGGGTGGTTATGGCACTTCGCGCACTCGATCCGGACGCCGAGAAATATCTGACTGATGTTAGTCGCATGATCGGCGGCGTTGGAGTCGAACGAGATGTTATAAAACGACGATGGGCCCTTTCCGAATAAATGAGCCCCTTGGCTAAGCAACAGATCGGTAACGATCTTGTCGTAGCCTCGGTTTTCGGCAATCGCCTTTCTGAACCACTCGTAGATGATGCGCCCGCCTTTGGCCCCAGCCTCTCTGGTGCCGGCCCGCGTCAACTCAGCGAATTTCAACGCCCAGAGTTCGGCGAACTCGGGCCCCGCCAGCAGATTATCGATAAGCTGGGAACGCTTTTGCGGGGACTTCGAAGTCAGGAACGCGCGCGCCTCCTCCTCCGATGGCAGTGTGCCGGCGGCGTCAAGATAGACCCGCCGCAGAAATTCTTCGTCGGCGGATAACTCCGAAGGCTCAATGCCTAATCGCTCTAACTTCGCGAAGACGTGTTCGTCGATGAAGTTATAACGGGGAGTCCGGGTCATCGTTGGACGCGCGGCCGGATCGATGACCAAAACGCGCGCTGCCGCGGCGTGGCCGAGCGTGCGAACCATGATGGCGGTCTCGCCGGTTTCGATCGGCGCCGCCAGTCCTCTCGAATCGACGCGCACGATGTCCGGATTGTTGGAGCTGTACTGGACAAGATGTGTGGCATCACGAACAGTGCCGTCGGAATAATAGGCAACCGCAACGATTTGACGCGGCGAAGCACCCCGTCCGGCGATTTGTTCTTTCGGATAGGCTCGCAACTCGACCATTCGCGGCGTGTCCTTCGAATCGAATTGCGCGCCATCTCGAATCCAGTCGACGATCGCCTTGTATTCCATCGAATCCGCTGCAAACCGGAATCCTCCGCCGTGTGCGGCTTGCGCGGTAGCCTTCCGCAGGATAAGACTCTTTTCAGGCGATGACTTATCGATGCGCGGCATGATCGACGCGAAATCGAACTCCGGCTCGTATCCGAACAACGATAACTTGAATCCGCGCTGCCCTCGAATCGATCCATGACAGTTAGCGCCCGTGCATCCGCCCATAGTAAATATCGGCGCTACATCGTTGACAAAGCTCTTTCGAATCGCCGCGCCGGCGGCGCGCACAACGACCGGGACGGTGGTTACGCCGTTCGCGCACTTAGCGGTCACCCAAGCCGCGCCGTTCGACTTCGCCACTATGCGGCTCTTGTCGATCGTGGCGACCTTCGGATTATCCACGGCAAGCACGCATCCGGCCGAATCCGTTACAACCGTCTGCGCGGAACCCGCGCCGAACAACTTGATTTCTGGCGGGTAGACCGCGGGTGCGGCCGCCAACACGGGAGCGATCAGCCAATACAACTTCATTTTCGAATCTCCGTGCGAATCGGAGCGGACTGCCCGATGACTTTACCGGAAACGAGGCCATACAAGGTAACATCGCCAGGCTTCGTAAGAACGACATCGGCTCTTGTCGTCCCTGCCGGAACGTCGAGCGGAGTAACTCCCTCGCCTTCGATGCGCATTGGTTCGTTCGAGTTATCGAGGCGCGTGACGATCGCCGTCACACGCCCGGTGGCGCTGCGCTCCGGAGTCTGAAAGACGACCCCCGGGAGATCGGCGATTGTCGCGAATAGCGCCGGTTCAGCCGCATCTCCGGTCACCCGAATGCGCGACTTCCAGTATCGGGCGCGCGCTTCCCGCTCCACTTCGCGGCCATTCATCGCACCTCGGGCGCGAAACGTTACTTGGTTGAGATCCAACTTGGCGTCGGGTTCTACTTTGAAGATAAGTTCGACATTCGTTCCATCTAAGTAATGCCGCTCTCCGCAGGTACCCGTGTAAGATGTATTTTTCGGTTCGGCGATCGCACTCCGCGCCGTGACCCCACGAGGCAAGTTATCGGCCCACACCTCCACCGGCGTTTTCCAACCCTCCAAACGGCGCACGCGGACGTTCACGATATTGTCACGGCCACGATACAGCGTTGTATGCGCGCCAACTACACGCACCGAAAAGTCGGGCACGGCCTCTTTGACGGTGAGCCGATACAGGTACGAGGCGTCGCCCCGGAATTGTGAATCTCGAATTGCAACCGTGTAGCGGCCCTCCTTCGGCAACGCGACGGTTAGATGGGGATCTAAGTTAGCCGGTTCTTTTCCGGTATTCGTGGTCGGGTCATCCTGCCAAGCGATGCGAGTTCCGTTTTCTTCATAAACAAGGACGATTGGGTCGAGGAGATAACCCAACTTCATCGATTCGACCGACAGCACGATTTGTTTGGGTTGATCGACACGGATGACAAAATAATCGGCGGCTCGGGCGCTGTCGATTACTCCATTGATCGTCGTCCCGAGCTCGACTGGCATGGGATCTTGACGTCTGCGCGCAGTGCCTGGGCTGACGGTCAGTTCGGGGCCGTCGGAGAGGACAAAAGGAATCGGGAGCGCCGCTCCTTGGATGTGCAGAGAGTGTACCCCAGCGGCGGAGGCTAGGGGAATGGCCATCCGAAAGGTCGCCGATTTCTGGTCGTTGCGAACGGCCGTCGCCCGCGCGATGCCGTTGCCGAGCACAAGTTCCTTTGCGTGATCAAGGTTTACGCCGTGGAGGGTTATCTCAACGGTTGATCCCCGCCGCCCGCCCGCGGGCAACGCGAAATCGGCGTGCGGCATCGCTCCGGCGATTAGCCTGTAGTCGGAGTTTTCGGAGCCGCTTTCACCGGTACCGTAGACCCGAAGATAATAAGTGCCCGTTGAATTGAAGGTATGAATGATTCGCGGGTCCTTGAAAGCGTAGTGGTCGTCGCAGTATTCGACCGTCTTGCCATTTGTGTCGAGTAACTCAAGTACGCCATCGAGCGGAGAGCCGTTTCGCGTGGCGAGTAACTCGAAAGTTAGCGTTTGTCTGGCGCTGGCGTCGAATCGAAAGTAATCGTAATCGGCGGCGGTGATCACACCGTTGACTAATGCGGGAAACGTCAACTGGTTCGCCGATGCGAGTTCAGTATTCGGCTCTCTCTCCGTAAGTTCAGCGACATCGGAGATATCGATCCAAGTCAACGTCGATCCGTGCGGTGCAATCAACCGGAGATCGCGGCGGCCGGGCTCGGTAGTCGCCGAAGCCCGCACCGTGATCTTTGCAAGGTAGGCGGATGCATCGACGATTTCGGCGCTCACGCCGTCGCCCGAAATGACGGCGCGTTTCAACTGTTGGAGATTTCGCCCCCGAATCGTGATCGAAGACTCGGAGCCACGCCGCAGTCCTCCCGGGAACACGCCCTGCGCCACGGGTTCGAGCAGAGGAAGATCGGCCGAGACCAGCAGAGGTAGGAACAGGAACAGAAAGACGCGTTGCACCTTACCGGAACTATATCACCCTTATTCTCACGGAAAAATCCTGTCTGTTGGATCCCCCCTTTTGAGTCGAAGAGATAGGCAGATGCTGGATATGTCGCTACCCGCATTGTTGCTCGCCTCCGCCCTACTTCCGTCGGAGGGTGTCGTCTCGGGTTGGTTGCCCGAAGCGGCTGCCGGGAGGTTTTGGGTCATGGGGGACCGATTTCGCGCCGAGGCATCGGATCGGGGCCTGGAGGTGCGGCCCGGCTCCAAATTCACGATGGTCCGATTTCCCGGCGCGCGGCTCCGATGGCGGACCGAGGGTTCGGAGTCGACGATTGTGTCGCGTGCAGGATCTGCCAGTTGGGTGTCTCGCACGGACCTGCGAGCCGTACGTGCCTATCCAGGAATCGACATTGTATTGAGGTCGGGAAGAGGTTCGGTCAAGGCTGAATTCGAGGCCGCCCCGAATGCCGATCTGAGCCGCATCCGCTACTGTTTCTCCGGCGCCCGTCCCCGCGCCGGTCCGACGGCAAAGACATTGATCATTGATGACGATTGGCGGGAAGAGGGCCTGCGCGCTTGGCAGACCACCGCTGATGGCGAGCGCCGGCTCGTTGAAGCCCGCTATATCGTGCGTGGCGAGTGTGTTAGGTATAATTACCGCCGTCGTGTTGATCGCCCTCTGCGCCGCCGCGCTCATGACAAATTCCCTTCGTAAACGCGCGCTTCTAGCACTCGCCGTACTGACCCCCTGGGTCTTCCTGACTTACTTACTCTCCGCCCAGTCCTTTCTGCGGTACCCGTCTTGGAAACTAATCGATAGCTTCGCTTTCTTGTGGATCCTGCTTGCCATTCTCGGAATCGTCCGCACCGCCAAACTGCTGCCTCGAAAGCTGGCGACGCCCGCCGCCGTTGCTTGCGGAACGGTGCTCGCGCTCTCCGGCGCCGCCGGTTTTGTCGGTCAGCACCGGGCCGCCATGGCCCGCCCAGGCGGCTTAGCCGTTTTCAATTCCCCGGATTTTGTCTCCGCGATTAACTATGCCGCTTCCCATCCGGACCGGACCTACTTGGTTCGTGAATCCGACGCCACAGTCGCATCCTGGTTGATCTACCACGCCAGAAATAGCAAAACCTTCGTCGCCGCTCCGGGCTTAAGCGACATCCCACTAACCGGCGGTAAATTCGCTTTCCAGAAGAACTTCCCAGTCACCGGTTCAACCACCCAAATCAGCCGCTTCGGCATTCGCGATGGGTCCACTAACCTCCCGCAAGTCGATATCGCCGTCTCAAACCCGCAGGGTGAGGACCGCCTTCCCTCCGGCGCCGCCTATTGGCTCGGCGACTCGATGCAACTGGAATTCACCCGTTGGGCCTCGAACGCTGCGGCCGCCGAATACCGCCTCGCCTTCCACGCAGAACCCGGCCCCGCCAACCCCGCACGCAACCGCGAATTGGCCCTCGTCAATCTCGCCACCGGAGCACGCAATCAGATCCGCATCGCCGCCGCCGAAACGGTAACGGTCCCCATCATCCTCTCCCCCGGCGCCAACCGCTTCCTGCTGCAGTCGATCGCTCCAACCGAACACCTCGTCAGAAGCGATACCGACCCGCGCAAACATCTGACCTTCGTCCGTAATTTCGCCCTCACACCGACCGGCACGGAAGTCCCGGCCGGCGATCCGCGCCTCACCCCCGCCCCCACCGCCTTCGCGCCTCCGGAACTTCGTTTCACGAACCGCCAGGGCGAAGACCGACAAGGCGCCTTCTCCTGGTTCTGGGTCGCCGACGAAATGACCATCGAGATCGCGCGCGCCGACAACTCCTCGCGCACCCATATCTTCACACTCTCCTTCGACGCCGAGCCGGGTCTCGCTAATCCTTCGAAGACGCGCAAACTCCGCATCGCCGGCAAGACCTTCGACATCAACGGCAGCGGCAGAGTTAAGGCCGAAGTGCCCGCGCCTCCCGGCGTCAGCCAGTGGAAACTACAGCTCGTCGATCCTCCGCCTCAAACCACCCGTATCCCCGGCGACCCGCGCAATCACATGCTCCGCGTCGAGCGTTTCGACATCGCGTTCCTCCGCGAAGCCGGCGCTCCCGTCCCGCTCTCGCCTCGTGAAAAAGCCGCCGCCGCGCCCGCGCGCTGAGCCTCCCGAGACCATTACCACCGCACCGCGAGTTGCCCCGCAGCTAGCGGTTCTCAATCCAACCGCTTCTGAAACCGGTTCACGCTTAGCAGCAACACAACCAGTCCGATCGTCCCCATCGCCAACAACTGCGGCCACAATACTTCCACACCCACACCCTTCAAGAACACTCCGCGCAGAACCTCGATAAAGTACCGGAGCGGATTCACATACGTCACCCACTGCACAACTTCCGGCATGTTCCGTATCGGAAACGTAAAGCCACTCAACATAAACGCCGGTGTGAAAAAGAAGAACGACGACATCAACGCCTGCTGCTGCGTACGGCTCACCGTCGACAAGAACAGCCCCGCGCCAAGCGTCGAAAGCAAGAACACGCACGACGCCCCAAACAACATCGCCACCGTCCCGCGAAACGGCACATGAAACACAATTAGCGCCGTCGTCACCGCCAGCGCCATATCCAGCAATCCAATGATCGCGAACGGAATCGTCTTGCCGAGCATCAGCTCGATCGGTCGGATCGGCGTCACCATCAACTGCTCCATCGTGCCCAACTCTTTTTCGCGCACGATCGCCATCGCCGTCAGCATCAACGTGATCAACGTGATGATGTTCATCACCACGCCCGGTATGAAGTAGTTGCGGCTCTTCAGTTCGGCATTGAACCAGGCGCGCGATTCGGTGCGCAATTTGCCCTGCCCAGTGCGTCCCAACCCGCCGACGATTCGCGTCAAATAGGCGCTCACGATGTTGGTATCGTTCGAGTTCGTTCCGTCCATCAGGATCTGCACCGGCGCCGTTCGGCCGCGCGCCAGATCCTCGCTGAACCCAACGCCCACGCGCACGATCCCCAGCACTCGTCCGCTATCGAGCAGCTGCTGCGCCTCGCTATCGGTGGAAGGCCTCGCAACGATCTGAAAGTACCGCGAATTCCCCAGCGCCGCTTCTAACTCGCGGCTTGCCGGCGAGCGGTCCTGATCCATCCACGCAATGCGCGCGTTCTCGACGTCGAGATTCACCGCGAGCCCGAAAATGATCAACTGCATGACCGGCGGAATAATCACCATCGCGCGCATCCGCGGCTCTCGAAACACCTGTCGAAGCTCCTTCCGAAGTATCGTCGCGATGCGGTCCCAGTTCATTCAAGCCACCTTTGTCCCGACCTTGCGCGTCGCCGCGACAAAGATCACCGCCGAGTATGCGGCCAGGAACAACACCTCGACCCACAACAGATGCAAGCCCTCGCCCTTGAGATAGAGCGCCTTCAGAATCGCGATAAAGTAGCGCGCCGGAAACGCGTGTGTCACGATCTGTATCGGCCGAGGCATCCCATCGATCGAATAGATGAACCCGCTCAGCAGAAACGCCGGCAGAAAGCTCGTCAACATGCCCATCTGATAAGCCAGGAGTTGTGTTCGCGCCACGGCCGATAGAAACACACCCCAACTCAACGCGCCAAACAGGAACAGTCCGCTCGTGAACGCAAGGAAAATCAGGTTCCCTCGCAGCGGAACGTCGAACACAAGCACGCTGACCAGCACCGACGTCACGACGTCGATCGCGCCAAAGGCGAAGTAGGCCGCCAACTTGCCCAGCACGATTTCAGCAGGCCGCAGCGGCGTCGACAACAACTGCTCCATCGACCCGTTCTCCCACTCGCGCGCAATGGTCAGAGACGTCAGCAGCGCCGCGATAATCACCAGAATCACCGCAATCAGGCCCGGAATGATATAGTTTCGCGACTTGAGATCCTCGTTGTACCAGACACGCACGCGCGCCTCGGTCAACGGCGCGAACCCGCCCATCGCCCATTGCCCCACCAGAGCTTCGGCATAGTTGATCGCGATTGAGGCCGTGTTCGAATCGCTCGCGTCCAGCAGTAACTGCACGCCGGGCTGCGCGCGCCGGTTGATGTCGCGTTCAAATCCCGTTGGAATAACAACTGCCAGAATGATGTCGCCGCGATCGATCAGACCGTCGACGCGCGTCGTCGACGGATCAACGCCCCGAATGGCGAAGTACCGCGAGCCCTCGAACTTCGCGCACAACGCGCGGCTGGTTGGCGTCGCGTCCTGGTCGACAATCAGCGTCGGAATCTGATCGACGTCGAGCGACAGCGCATAACCAAACAAGATCAGCATCAACAGCGGCACCATCAGCGCCATGCCCAAACTGCGCGGGTCGCGGACGATATGCAACCACTCCTTGCGCGCCATCGCGCCGACCCGCCGGAGTTTCATCGCGCCGCTCCATCTTCACGCTCGATCGCCGCCACGAAAACCTCTTCCATCGATCGCACGTTCATGAGCCGTTTCAACTCACGCGGCGAGTCCATCGCCACGGCCTTGCCCTTGTAGAGCAGCGCGATCCGGTGGCAATACTCCGCCTCGTCCATGTAATGCGTCGTGACGAAAACCGTTCGCCCCGCCTGCGACAGGTCGTCAATTAAGTCCCAAAACTTTCGCCGCGCGATCGGATCGACGCCGCTTGTCGGCTCATCGAGAAACAGAATCGGCGGATCGTGCAAATTCGCCGCACCCAGAGCGAGGCGCTGTTTCCACCCGCCAGGCAGCAGGCTTGTTTTCATCGTCCGCTGGTCCGCCAACTCGGCCATCGCCAATGCACGCTCAATCCGCTGCGCGCGAATGCTCTTCTCTACTCCATAGATTCCGCAGAAAAATTCGAGATTCTCCTCCACCGTCAAATCGTCGTAGAGGGAAAATTTCTGCGATATGTAGCCGATCGACAGTTTCACGAGTTCGGGCTGCGCCGCGACATCGAAACCGTTCACCGTGGCGCGCCCTTTTGAAGGCGCCAGCAGCCCGTACAAGATACGAATCGTCGTCGATTTGCCCGCGCCGTTCGGCCCCAGAAATCCGAAGACCTCGCCCCGCCGCACGGTCAACGAAACATCGTCCACGGCGACAAAGTCGCCGAAGCGTTTTTGGACACGCTCGATCTCAACGGCGTGCTCAGTGTTCATTGGCGCCCTCGATCACTGAAACGAAAACATCCTCAAGCGCCGGCTCGATTCGCCTCCACTCACTTCCTCCGATCGGCGGCAGCGCGCCGCTCCGCAAAAACACGTGCAGGAACGCCCCAGCCGGCTTAACACTCAACACGCCGGGAGCGCCCTGCAGTTGCGCGCGCAGACCGCGCACATCGGCCGATTCCACTTCGTAACACTCGCCCGGCGTTTGCGCCTTCAACTCCGCCGGCGTGCCAACACGGATCAACTTCCCACGGTGCATGAGCGCCACCCGATGACATCGTTCGCCTTCGTCCAGATAGGCCGTCGTCACCAGAAGCGTCATCCCGCCGCGCACCAGTTCTTCGAGAATCAACCAGAAGTCACGCCGCGAAACCGGATCGACGCCGTTAGTCGGCTCATCGAGCAGCAGCACCTCCGGTGCGTGCAGCAGCGTGCACATCAGCGCCAACTTCTGCTTCATCCCTCCGGAAAGCTTTGCCGCCGGACGCGTGCGGAACGGCGTCATGCGGGTCATCGCCAGCAGCTTCAACTTCAGCGGCCCCAGCGTTGCGTCCTCGACGCCGAACAGATCGGCGTAAAAGTCCATGTTTTCTTCAACCGTCAGGTCTCCGTAGAGGCCAAACTTCTGCGCCATGTATCCGATTCGATCGCGCACCGCGTCGGGATTCGTCCGCACATCGCGCCCCGCGATCGTAATCGAGCCGCCGTCGCCGTCCACCAACCCGGCGAGCATCCGCAGAGTCGTCGTCGTCCCCGCGCCATCCGGTCCGACAATTCCAAAGATCTCGCCACGGGGAATCGATAGATCGACCCCCGCGACGGCCTCCACCTCGCCGAACCGCTTCGCAATCTGGCGCACTTCGATCACTGCGTGGCAATCTCCGCATCCATCGGCATGTTGTTTTTAAGCGCCCCATCCTGATTCGGCACTTCGATCTTGATGCGATACACAAGCTTCACGCGCTCTTCCGGCGTCTGGATCTGCTTGGGCGTGAACTCCGCCTCCGAGGCGATAAACGTAATCGCGCCATCAAACGTGCGGCCGGGTAATGAGTCGGTCGTCAGCTTCACTTTCTGACCCAATTTGACGCGGCCAAGCTGCGTCTCCGTCACATACGCGCGCAGAGTGGGACGGCCCAAGTCGCCGATCGTCAACACGGTCGCGCCGGCGCCGACTACCTCTCCCGGCTCAACAGGGCGCGAAAGAACAATCCCTGCCGAAGGCGCGCGCATCGCCGAATCTTCAAGCTGCGTCGCGGCCAGTCCAGCCTGCGCACGCGCCCGTTCGATCTCAGCTGTTCGAAGCGTCTGTTCCTGCACTTTCCGATCCAACTCGCGGCGGTTCGCTTCGGTCACCTGCGTCGCCGCCCGCGCGCGAGTCAGTTGCGCGCGCGCCAGTTCGATCGATTCCCCGCGCGGCCCTTCCTTGACCAACGCCAGCCGTTGTTCGGCGCTCCGCACGGCGGCCGACAACGAGGTTACGCGCGTCTGCGCCTGATCATAAGCGGCCCGCGAGATGTCTTCGTTCGCAAACAACCGCTGCGCGCGATCGCCATCGGCGCGCGCCTGATCCAGCTGCGCGCGGACATCGTCGAGCGCGGCCTGCGCCTGCGCCACCTCCTGCGCGCGGGAACCGGCTTGGAGATCCCGCACCTGCGCCTCGGCCTGCGCAATCTCGGCGCGCCGCATCGACATCTCGCGCTCCCACGATTCGCGCGTGCGATCCGTATCGATGCGCAACTGCGCCAGCGCCGACTGCGCCGCCGTTACACCGGCTTCATCGCGCGTCTTCTGCAGCTCCAAACTCTGCGTCTCCAACCGCGCCAGCACCTGCCCTTGCGTAACGGCATCGCCTTCCTTGGCATGCAACTCCACCACCCGGCCGGGTGTCTTGAACGCCATGTTGATCTCGATCACTTCGAGATTGCCCGAAAGCCGGATGCGCGTCGGATCCGCCGCTGGAGGCCGCAGATAAAAGTACGCCGCGAGCGCCGCGAGCGCGATAACAACAACTGGAATGAGCTTTTTCATTGGATGATCCTGTGAATAGCGCCGATCGCCGACGCCAGATCGATGCGGGCCTGATTGTATTGATAAAGCGCGAGAATGCGGTTGTCCCGAGCACGTTCGAGCCTGGTCTGCGCATCGACTAGTGTCCTGTCTCATATAACTATGTACATATAGGCAGAGTTGCCTCATACTGGGTCATGTTCACCCCAGCAGCTCCCTTGGCGGTAGAAGCGAGCCAAC
>Ga0194128_10003277_pt1 | contig 25148 bp, 18 predicted proteins | sample TA2KigCa65mmetaG_FD_148650 | JGI IMG/M metagenome (GOLD analysis project Ga0194128, IMG submission 148650) | Freshwater microbial communities from Lake Tanganyika, Tanzania - TA2015037 Kigoma Deep Cast 65m | ecosystem: Environmental > Aquatic > Freshwater > Lake | place: Tanzania: Lake... | reverse complement strand
GATTCCGAGTGCAAGGTGCGAGAGATGCACGAGCATGAACACGACGAAGGTGACGCGCACGAACCACTTCTCCATCGGGCAGGCAGTCCTCCCCCGCACCATCAAGAAGAGGGCCAGGACGCCGGAGCCGGTCATCGCATCGGGCACGAGCTGCGCAGTGAACCACGGTAGGGGCGTTCCAATCGTCAGGAACGCGGCCAGGGCGACGAGGGTGACGTCCCGCCCACGTGGACACAGGCGGTTCAGCTCGCTGGAGACGAGGATCCGGAGAAGTCCCACGAGTATGGCGGATTGCGCCAAGGGGACGGTCCACAACGTCAGGCCCGCGTGCGTCAGCAGAAGAAAAACGCCGTAGAACGGTGGCCTATCGAAGGGAACGCGCAGCCCGAACGAGCTGTGCACGTACGTTCCCGTATCCGAGTACACGAGGGGATAGCCGTTCCAAATCGCGGGTGCCGAGATGAGGAGTACCGCGACCAGCGTGCTGGCTACGGCTCGACCTCGCGATGCGAGCTCCGAACGCCAGGCGATCCGTGCGGGCGGATTCAAGCGGGCGAAACCGGTGGCGCGTCGCCGTCCGCAACATCCCCCAGCTCCGCGGCATACACCTCCGCGAGCGGCGCGAAGCGGAACGTCTGCAGCAGCCGCGCGAGCTTCTCGCTCATGCGCGCGCGTCCCACCGTGTTGAACCAGCGGACGTGTGCGCGCGTCCCGGGGAGCTTCGGCGAGTCGGGGTCGATCTCCCACGGATGCGTGTAGACGACGGCCGGTCCGACGTCGCGGTTGAAGCGCGCGAGGTAGCGGCGGGTGATCGCGAACGGCAGCGCGCGAAGCGTGAAGCCGCCGGCCGCGCACGGCAGCACGTGCCCGCTCGGCACGCGCGAGAGCGGCAGCGGGAACTCCCAGATCCCGCTCGGCATGCGCACCGGTCCGCCGCGCTCGTCGAGCTTCGGCACGGAGCCGGGGTGGTAGCGGATCGGCATGTAGCTCGAGTCGTAGCGGAGTCCGCATTCGGCGAGGACGTCGAGCACCCAGAGGTCGCGCGGATGATGGATGAAGTAAGGCGCGCGAAAGCCCTGGACGGGCACGCCCGCGACGCCCTCGACGATCGCTCGTGCGCTTCGCACGTCCTCGAGGAGCTCGCTTCGCGCGCGCGTCGGGGCGGGCCGGTGCGCGAGCCCGTGGCAAGCGATCTCGTGTCCTGCACCGACGACCTCACGCACGAGACGCGCGTTCGCACGTGCGACGTCGGCGAGGAAGAAGAACGTCGCGCGCGCGCCGTGCGCCGCGAAGAGCTCGAGCAGGCGCTCGAGGTTTCGCTCGACCCGCGTTCCCACGGCCGCGATCTCCTCGGCGCGCGCATCTCCCTCGGGGCGGCTCGCATCGTGGTACCAGTCTTCGACGTCGACGCTGAGCGCGTTGCGCATCGCCTCGAGGCTCAGAAGACCCCCGGGACGAGGCGCCAGGTGCGCTGCGCGTAGCTCTGATACGCGGCGCCGAAGCGGCGCGCGAGGAACGACTCCTCGCGTGCGATCCGGATCGCGACGGCGGGGACCCAGACGAGCGCCGTCGCGAGGAGCGCGTGCAGGCTGCGCGTCGAGAGCGCCGTCCCGAGCGCCAGGAGGCCGAGGCTCGCGTAGCTCGGATGGCGCAGGACGCGGAACGGGCCCGTCTGCACGAGCTCGTGTCCCGGCGACGACTGGATGCGCACGGTGAAGTGCCTTCCCATCGCCTCCTGCGTGCGACGCCGGAGAAGGAGCGCGCCGCCGATCAGCGCGAGCCCGAAGGCCTCGGCTACCAGAGGGTAGACGGAGGAGGTCGGCGAGCTGCGGTTGTCCCACGCGGCGGCCGCGAGGATGACCAGGAAGGCACCCTGCAGGAGCCAGCCCGTCCAGTCCTCCGTCCCGGACCCGTCGAGCTCCGTCGTCTCGCGCCGACCGAGGTCGCGGAACGAGAGGAACGCGATCAGGGCCAGGATCCACACGACGATCGTGTCGAAGCTCCCCGCCATCGCGACGAGCAGGCCCGCTGCTCCTCCGCGCACCCACGCCATGGGCGCAGCCTTACCAACCGCGCGGAACCCAGGCGAGCGCCGCGGGCCCACGCTGGGTCAGCCCGGTACGGCTCCGCCGAGGTACTCGCGCAGAACCGCGGCGAGCGTCTCCTGGGTGAACGGCTTCGTCAAGTATCCGTTCGCGCCCGCCTCGCGCGCGCGCTGGCGATGCTTCTCGCTCGACCGCGAGCTGCAGACGACGACCGGGAGATCCTGGAGCTGCGGATCGGAGCGGATCTCCTGCAGGAGCTCGTAACCGTGCATGCGCGGCATCTCGAGGTCCGTCACGACGATGCGGAACCGTCCGCGCCGGAGCTTGTCGAGCGCGTCGATGCCGTCGACCGCCGTCTCCCCGGTCCAGCCCTCCGCGGAGAGAAAAAGCCCCGCGAGCTTGCGCACGCTGATCGAGTCGTCGGCCCAGAGCACCATCGCTTCGAGGGGCGCGGGCTTCGCGGCCTGCTCCTCGACCTCCTCGACCTCGTCGACCACCTCGATCGACGGCGCCGGCAGCGCACGAGTCGCGAGGCCGGGCAGGCGAGCGGCGTCGAGCACGAAGACGACCTGCCCGTCGCCGGCGAACGTCGCGCTCGTGATGAACGGATGCCCCGAGAAGAGCCGGCCGAGAGGCCGTACGACGGCTTCGCGCTGCGCCTCGATGCGATCGACGAGGAGCGCGACCCGCTGGCCGCCTTCGTCGGCGCTGCGCAACACGAGCGCCGTCGTCGGATGTCCCATCTTCTTGCCGGCGAGCGTCGCGAGCGAGAGCGCGGGCAGCACCGCGTCTCCGACCCGCACGCGAAGACCCTGCTCGGTTCGCTCGATGTGCTCCGAGTCGATGTAGATCACGGTCTCGATCGGCCCCTGCGACAGCGCCAGCGACTGGTCGCCGACGCGGAGCACGAGCACCTGCTCGATCATCGCGGTCAGGGGCAGGGTGATGCGGAACGTCGAGCCCTGGCCGTCGCGCGATTCGACCGAGACCGTGCCGCGGAGCTGCTCGACCTCGCTCGCGACGACGTCCATGCCGATGCCGCGCCCCGAGAGGTCGTCGACGCGCTCCTTCGTCGAGAAGCCCGGCCGGAAGATCATGCGCGCGAGCTGCTCGCGATCGGCGGGCACTCCCGGCGGCAGCATGCCGAGACGCTCGGCCTTCGCTCGGATCGCCGGGAAGTCGAGGCCGCGTCCGTCGTCGCGGACCGCGATCTCGACCGATCCTTGACGCTGCACCGCTTCGATCGTGACGCGACCCTCCGGACGCTTCCCGGCCGTGGTTCGCGTCTCGGGAAGCTCGATGCCGTGCGAGACGGCGTTCCGCACGACGTGCAGGAGAGGCCCGTAGAGCGATTCGATCAAGCCGCGGTCGAGCTGCACGTCGCCGCCGACGCACACCACCTCGACCGGACGTCGCATCTGTCGCGCCGCGTCGCGTACGGCGCGTTGCAGCTTCCGGAAGAGCGCGTCGAGCGAGAGGAGGCGCATCGCGCTGACGGTGCGCTGCAGGCTCGAGGTCACCTTCGAGACCTGCCGGCCTTCCTCGCCCACCGCATCGAGCAGAACGTTCAGCTGCTCGAGCATCTCGCCCGCGTCCGCGGTGAGCTCGACGAGCGTCCGCGTGAGCACGTTGAAGTCGTCGTACTTGTCGAACTCGAGATCGCTGAAGTCCTCCGGAAGGTGCGAGCCCGTGCTCGCGCCGTCCGATCCCGAGGGCGCGGTCGAGTTGAACTCGAAGCCGCGGAAGCTCTCCGTCGTCTCGTTCAAGCGGAGGCGTCCGAGGTGCAGCTTGTCGCGCAGGTCGCGGATGGCGCTCATCGCGTCTTCCATGCGCGTCCGGCTGACGACGAGCTCGCTCACGCGGCTCATCAGGAGGTCGAGGCGGCTCGCGTGCACGCGGACGATCGCGGTGTCGGCGTCGCCCGTCGCCGTCGAGGGAGGGGAGAGGAGCGTCGTGGAGGCTTCGGTCCGCGCCGGTGCCGCGGCGGAGGGCGAAGCGATCGACGACGGCTCGTGCGACGACGCAAGCGCAGCACGCGAAGCCGAGGGCGACGTCGCTCCGATCGAGTCGGCCGCGAGAGGTCCGGTCTCCGGGTGCGGCGCCGTCGCGGAGCCGGCGGATTCCGCGACCACCTCCGCGATGCGCGTCTCGACGTCCGCGAGGATCCGATGCTCGTGCGCGATGCCGCGTGCTTCCGCGATCATGCCCGCCATCGAGTCGAGGATCTCGAGGAGGAGCTCGACGAAGCGCTCGCCTTCGATGGGCGGCCCTCTGTCGATCGATTCCTCGAGGAGCGTTTCGCCCGCGTGGAGCTGCTCCGCGATGCGCGACAGACCGACGGCGGCCGCGGCCCCCTTCAGCGTGTGGAACTGGCGGAACAACGTACGGAGCGGTCCTCGATCGGTGGGATTGCGCTCGAGTCCGAGGATTGCGCCCTCACAGGCGTCGAGCGCCGTGTCCGCGTCGAGCGTGAACGCTTCCATGATCTCCGGCTCGACCGGAGGCTCGCTCGCGGCGTCGGGCACGCTCGATTCGTCGGACGCGATCGACGCGAGCGGAGAGGCTTCCGCGTCACCTCCGTCGTCGTCGTCGCGCAGGCTCGCCCCCGCGATGCCGCGGACCAGCTCCAGCGCCGCGAGCGGCGGCTCGAGACCTGCTGCGAGGAACACCTCCTGCAGCGGTGCTGCGATCTCGTCCGCGAACTCCGGTCGAAGCGGGAGGAGGGAGGGGTCCTCCATCGGCCGCTCGAACGCCTGCTGCAACGCGTAGCCGAGGTCGCGGCAGTGCTCGCGACCGACGGTCGCGGCGCTTCCCTTCACGGTGTGGAAGATGCGTGCGAGATCGGCGCAGAGGTTCATCTGCTCCGCCGGGTCGACGAGCCCGCCGAGCAGGTCGGGAACGTCGGTGAGGAGCTCCTTCAGCTCGCTCTGGAACGTCTCCGCCAGGCTCGCGGCGAGGTCCGCGTCGAAGCTCGTCTCGAAGTCGCTTCCCCCGGCGTCGTCCTCGGGCGACGTGTCCGTCGTGAGAGCGAAGCCTTCCTTCGGCGACGAGCCGGCGCTGCTCTCGCCGGCGTCGAAGGAGCGGAGATCGCCTGCGGGATTCTCCCAGAACACTCCCGCGCTCGAAGCGTCGAGATCGCCCGGCTCGCTGCCGGCTCCGTTGCCGTTCCCGATGTCCGGCCCGAAGAGCTGCGCCGGCGTCTCCTGCGGCTCCTCGTCGTCGACTCGCCCCGGGGCGAGCTCGTCGTGATACGCGGGCGAGAACGTCTCTAGGAGCTCCCGTACGAGCGACTCCTGAGTTCCGACCGCGCCGGCGCGCGCCGCTTCGACCATCCGGCGCGCCGGACCGAGAGCCGCGAGCGCCTCGCGCACGAGAGATCGCGCCGTGTCGGCGTTTCGCTGCGCGTGCTCGCCGACGAGCTCCGCGGCGCGCTCGAAGACGGCCCCGGCGCGGCTCAGGCCGGGAAGCTGCGCCAGCGCGGCCGAGCCGCGTAGCGTGTGTCCGGCGGCGGCGACCTCGTCGAGGCTCGCCTCCTCGTCCTCCGTCTCCGCGTTCGAGATGCGACCGAGACGATCGCTCATCAGCGACAGGAGATCGTCGGCCTCGTCGAGGAAGATGTCGCGTAGCGCTCCTAGCTCCGACTCCTGCATCGGAGCGGCGCCTTCGGCGTGTGGGGGATGAGCTCCCATCGGCGGGTGCGCCTACGATTCGGCGTGCTCGATGTGAGCGCGCAGCTCTTCGGAGAGACCGAGAAGCTCGCCGCTCGATCGGCGCGTCTGATCGCTCGACCTCTGTACTCCGGTGGCGCGCTCGGCGATGCGCGAGACCGCCTCGCCGACCTTCTCGGCGGCTCCCGCCTGCGTCTCGGCGGCCTTCGCGATCTCCTCGAGCGCCGTCGACGCTTCGGCGGTGACGCCAGCGACCTTTTCGAGCGCGTGCTGCGCCTGGGTCGCGGCGGCGGACTGGATCTCGATCCGCTCTCCCTGCCGCTCCATCCCGCTGACGGCGTCGCCGATGTCGGACTGGATGCTGCCGATCAGGCGCTCGATCTCCTTCGCGGCGGAGGCGGCGCGTTCGGCGAGCTTCCGGACCTCGTCGGCGACGAGCGTGAAGCCCTGACCCTGCTCGCCCGCACGCGAGGCTTCGATCGCCGCGTTCAGCGCGAGCATGTCCGTCTGCGCGGACATCTTCGAGATCGTTCCGATGATCGCCGAAACCTGCATCGAGCGCTCCCCGAGCCGCTTGATCTTGACGGTCGCGGCGCGCGTCTCGCGCTGCAGGAAGTCCATCCCGGCGATCAGGTCGCGGATCGCCGTCTCGCCGAGATGGCCGGCCTGCTGCGTGCGCCGCGCGATCTCGAGAGCGGAGGTGCACCTCTCGGCCATGCGGCCGCCCTCGGTCCGCAAGGACTGGGTGTTCGTCAGCGTCTCGTTGCACTCGCGCGTTTGCTGCGCGGCGCCGGAGGACGTCGCTTCGGCCGCGGAGCGGATCTCGGTCGCCGAGGTGCCGACGCGTGTCGACACGGAGCGAAGGCTCTCGGACAGCTTGTCGATCGTCTCGAGCGTCACGTTCAATGCGACGGAGACGTTGGCGAGAGGACCGTTTCCGACGTTCGCGCGCCCGACCGGTCCGCCGTTCGCCGCCTCCTCCGCGACGCGGAGGATCGCGTCTGCTTCCCGCGACAGTCGGTGGCTCTCCTGCTCGGCGCGCTCGAGGACGGAGGCGCGCTCCTCGAGGAGGCGATCGATCGAAGCCGCGAGCTCGCCGACGGCGCCCTCCTGCTTCACCTCGAGACGTGCTTGACGATCGCCTCGCTGTGCCTTCTGGACGACGCCGGAGATCTCGCGGAGGCGCCCGGCGTACGAGCTCCACAGGCGGGCGCCGACGATCCAACCGAGGCAGGCGGCGACGACCGCGATGCCGACGAGAATCGGAAGAAGGACGTGCAGCGCCGCGACGACGCCCGAGGCGGGCCGCTCGGCCGCGATGACCCAGCGCCCGCTTCCGACCTCGATCGGTGCATAGGAGGCGAGGAGAGGTCCGCCGGCGGCGTCGAAGCTCCCCGTCGACGCGCTGCCGGCGAGCGCTTCGCGAAGACCCGGCGAAGCCTCGTTGGCGAGGTCGTGGTCGCCCATCGAAGCGTCGCGCGGCGTGCTGCGGAGGCTGCCGTCACCGGCGACGGCGAGGATCTCGCCGTCCTGCTCGAGCCCCGCACGCTGCCAGCGCTGTGCGCCGGCGCCGGGCAGAAGCGCCTGATCGATGCGGTCGACGCCGATCTCGGCGATCACCGCGCCGATGCGCTGCCCGTTCGAGAACACCGGCGCGCTCGCATAGAGCCGCGGCGTCGGGTCGATCGCGCCGCTCGCGGCGTCCGTGAACGACACCTCGCCCGGCTCCGTCGCGGAAGCGACGCGCGAGGCGGCGCGCGCGAGGCCCGTGCCCCGATGCGGTCCGTCGCTGAGGCTCGTGAACGTCTCCGGACCCTTCTCGGCGGCGTAGAGCACGCGGCCCGCGGCGTCGACGAGGTAGACGTTCTCCCAGCCCTGCGCGGCCGCCGATCCCTTCAGCCAGGAGTCGTGACGCGCGTGCGCGCTCTCGTAACCGCTCGCCGCGACGTCGGAGGCGGACGCGTCGCGTCCGCGCGCGCCGGCGAGGTAGAGCGCTTGCAGGAGGACGGCGGCGCTGGCGGGGCCCTCGTCGGGATAGAGCGTTTCGAGCGAAGCCTCGATCTCGCCGTTCGCCCCGGGAACGACTTCGCTCTCGTAGAAGCGCTTCAGCTTCTCCCGGAAGCCTGCGAGCTCTTCGGGACGCCGGTTCGCGACGCCGCTCTGTGCTTGCTGGAAGCCGCTCGCGAACGCGCCGAGCGCCGTCGCCGTCCGCTCGTCCTCGGCGACGTCCGCGGCCTGACCGCGCACGCCGTCGATCAGGGCCGCAAGGTCGTGGTGCGCGGCGTCTCGTACCGCTTCGAGATGCACGAGGCTGCGTTGCTCGAGAAGCCAGCGCGTCGCGACGAAGGTCGCGCCGCCGGCGAGTACGGCGAGAGCGGTCGAGAGAACCGCGAGCCGCAGGGCACCGGCGCGGCGTGGCTCGGTCGCCGCGCGGCCGGCACTGGCGATCCGGTTTCGCGAGCCGACCGTCAGAGGTCGAGACGGAGAGGCCATCGTTCAATCCTCCTCCGGAACGCCGTGGTCCGGCGCTCCGGCGAGCGCAGGCCCGGCGGCCTCGCTCTCGAGACGGGCGGCGCGGCGAAAGCCCTCGCCGACGCACTCCACCACCGCGGCGAACAATCCCTCGCCGTCGAGAACTTCGATACGCGCTTCGGCGTTGCCGGCGATCCCGCGCACGAGAGGATCGCGCCTCTTCCCGGCGACTTCTTCCCGCCGGATCTCCCACGGTGCGAAGTGCTTGACGGTGTCGACTCGATCGACGATCGTCGCGAAACGCAAGTCCGAGAGTCCGAGCACGAGCAGCGCGTCGCCTCGCGTCGGTGCACGTTCGGGCAAGCCGAGGAACGAGTCGAGGGCCACGAGAGGGACGACCTCGCCGCGCACGTTCAGCGCTCCGAGGAGCTCCGGGGGAGCGCTCGGAATCGGAGTGAACGACTTGGTCTCGATCACCTCTTTGGCGAGATGCGTCGAGATCGCGAAGTCCCGTCCGGCCCGGTGGAAGACGCAGTAGTCCGCGCGCGTCGCGAGGTCCGCTCCGGTGCTCATCTCCGCCCTCCGTCGCAACCTTTCGCCTTCGTGCTCACAGCGAGAGAACCTCGAAGTCCGCGTCGACGGACGTCGGAACGCCGGGCCGGACCGCGGCGCTCGTCTCGCCCGCGATGCGGGCGAGCTGGTCGGGATCCGAGAGCGGCTGGTATGCGCCGAAGCGCTCTTCCAGGCTCGCCTCGGGCGCGACGAGCGCGAAGCGCCTCGTCTGCTCCGCGCCGAGCGGCGCGCTTCTCTCCAGCGCGGCGTCGAGAGCCTCGTCCGCTCCCGGCACGCCGATGAGGAGATCCGGCTGGAGAAGGTGAACGACGTGCGGCAGGCACGCGAAGTCTCGATCGACGAGAAGCGTTTCACCGGCCGGCTGCGCTTCGACGATCGCGCCGAGCGCGGCTTTCGATTCGTGGTCGGGTGGGACCGCGACGACGATCCGCGGCGGCACCGGCAGGCGAGGCCCGGGCGCTCCACCTGCGGCGAGCGCGAGCGTCGCCTGGCAGAGCATGCGGTGCGTGTCGAGGAGCGTCGCGGCGATGTTGGCGAACGAGCCGTCCGCCCGCAGCCGATACGGGGCGACCGCCTCGCCGCTCAGATGCTCCTCGATCTCCCTCAGCAGCTCTCGCGCACCGCGCAGAGATGCTCCGAGCCGCTCGAGCGGGATCGGAGCGACGGCCGGTGCGGTCTTCCTCGTCTCGGTCGACACCGCATCCTCGAGCTGCGCGAGCAGCGTCGAGAACGTCTCCTCGACCGTCGCCGGACGAAGTGTTGGATAGGCGGTCGGCGTCGCGGGAAGCGGCTCGGGCTCCGCCGACGGTGCGCTCTCCGACTCCGGAAGGCTTCGCGAGAGGGCGTTGTCGACGACCGACACGACGATCTGCGGTTTGAACGGCTTCGTGACGTAGCTGACGACGTTCTGTGCGTCCTGGTACGCCTGGCGGATCGAAGCTCCCTTCGCGGAGACCAGGATCACCGGCGTCCGCGCCGTCACCGGAAGAGCGGCGAGCGCGGAGCAGACGTCCGGCCCGCGCATGTCGGGCAGCACGTAGTCGAGCAGGACGAGATCGGGACGGAACGAAGCCGCGCGGTCGAGCGCTTCGCGCCCGTCGGCCGCGAACTCGAGGACGAAGCCGCGCGGCTTCAGGATGAACTCGAGCGCTCGTCGGATGGTGAGCGAGTCGTCGACGACGAGCAGGCGAGGGGCCGTCATGATCCGACCGCCTCGGGAGAGTGTCCCGCGCCGTTCGAGGACCCGGCCGGATGGCGCTCCCGATCCGCCGCTCGCGCGAGCGCGCCCGGCTCGACGAGGAAGTGAACGCGGCGATCGAGGTTCAGCAGGTAGCAGAGCGGGTGCCCGTGCGGATCGGTCAAGTACGTCGGCACGGGCGGGTGGTCGAGCAGCGAGATCGAGCGCACGCCGAGACACGCTTCCACGCGAAGCGCGACGTGGCTCGCTCCGGTGCGAACGAGAACGAGCTGTGACGACTCGCTTCGCTCCGCTCCTGCGTCCGCCAGACCCGAGACCGTCGCCCAGTCGACGACCGGCCAGCTCGCGACACGATCGGGCTCGTCCTCGAAGACGCCCTCGACGGCTTCGAGCGCGATGCACAGGAGGCAGCCGTCCGCGCGCAGCATCAGCAGGCGTCCTCCCGATGCGCCTTCGCCCGGATTGCCTCCCCTTCCCTCACCGCCCATACGGACCCCGCTGGCGCAGCCGCGCGCCTTGTCCTGGCTTCGGCCCAAACGGAATCGGACTTGAACGATCTGGGCGCCGAAGCGGTCGTCAAGTCGGCGCGCAGGCACGCCGATGTTCAGGAGGCACGACTCGGGGTCGAGGAGGGGCGCAAGATCCATGTCGGTCGATGAAGCGACCGTCACGCCGGCAGTAGGGGGTAGTCTGTTGGACGGTGACGAGCGAAAGCCGAACGACCCGTATCGATTCCTGTCGACGCGGCTCGTCCGTGAGCTGATCGGCGCGGACCTGCGCGCCGAGGCCGAAGAGGAAAGCGCTCCCGAGACGGCCACGCGTCTTCTGCGTGGCGTCGTCGACGGGCTGCAGCAGGCCGCTGGTGCACTCCTCGGAGCGGGCGACCTCGCTTCGCTCGCCGCGTGCGGCTTCGAGGCCGAGGAGCTGGCGCTTCTCGAGACGCACAAGGCGCACGCGGAAGCAGTCCCGCTCGCGCGGCGTGCCGTCGCCGAGCGGCGCGCTCTGCTCCTCGGGCCGGGGAGCCGGGAGCCGCTCCTTCCCGCTTTGCGCGAGATCCGCTCGGATCGATCCTCGCTGGCGCTCGTTCCACTCCTCGATCGCGACCGCTCGATCGCGGTGCTCGCGCTCGCTTCGACCGACGCCGCTCCGCTGACGCCCGCGTTCCTGCGCTCGCTCGCTCCCGCGTTTCGCCTGCTGGCGCTGCTCTTGAATCCACTGCGCTCGCTCGCGGCCGCCGGCGGCGGCGAGGACGCGGGCCGGCTCGCTCCCGAGGTGGAGAGCTACCTCGTCGAGATCGAGGAGCTGCGCTCGCGGCTCGGCGAGGCGCGTGACGTCGCACGCCAGCTCGAGAACCAGGAGTCGAGCAGCCAGGCCGCGCAACGCGCGGAGATCGAGAGCCTCCGCGCACGAGTCTCGGAGCTCGAAGCGACCGCGCTCGCCGGCGGCACGGAGTCGTTCCGCCGCGAGGAAGTGGAAGCCGAGTGCGCTCGCCGCGAGCAGGAGATCATCGCGCGGGAGCAGCGGATCGTCGTCCTCGAGGAGGAGCTTCGCGCCGTCACGGACCGGCTGCAGGAAGCGGAGGAGTCCTTGCTGCGCGCTCGGCAGCGCGAGAGCGCGCCGCCCCTCGCCGAAGCCGCGCTGCGCGAAGCGATCGCGGCGACGAACGGCGACGACGGCGGGGAAGGCGAGCCCGCAACCACGCTCCCCGGTCTCGATGCGGACGATCTTCGCCTCGGCGAGATCGCGGCGGCGGCAGCCGCTTCTCTCGAGGAGACGAACGACTCGAGTACGACCGTCGAGCTCGACCTCGGCGAGATCGAAGAGGTGGGCCGCGTCGACTCCCGGAACGGCGAGGCGATCGAAGCTCCCGGCGATGTCGAGCTCGACGGGGCTTTCGTGGCGAGCGCGAGCGGGGACGGATCGACCGAGGACGACGGCGCTGCGAGCGAGCCCGAGGTCGTGCTCGACGTGCCGGCCGAGTCGGACGCGGGCGCGGGCGCTTCGCTCGCTCTCTGGCTCCTCGATGCGGATCCTCGCGCGCACGCGTGGGCGAGCGAGCTCGCCGAGAGATCCGGGGCGACCTACTGGACCGGAGACGGAGAGCCGCCGCGCTCGCGACGGCGTCTCCTTGCGATGAACCTCTTCGATCCGTGCGTCGAGCGCGCCTTCGAGCTCGCCGGCGAGGACGCTGCGCTGGACGCCGTCGTGTACGCCGCCGATCCGGAGAGCGGCACCGGGTTCGAGCTCGGCGCCGTCGACTGGCTGCGCCGGCCGCTCGAGCCCGAGTCGATTCTCTCGCGCATCCAGAAGCGCGTGGGGCGGCGGCTGGGCGGCATCATCATCGTCAGCGCGCAGCTGCGCGAGCTCGCTGGTCTGCGACAGGCGCTCGCGGAAGCGGACGCGGCGGGCTCGGTCGCCTGCGACGCCCGCCAGGCCGCAGACCTGCTCGAGATCGTGCGTCGTCCGGACGCCGTTCTGATCGACCTCGCGCTCGAGGGAGGGCAGGGCTTCGCGCTCGCGCGGCAGCTTCGCCGTCAGCCCGAGACGTGCGACGTGCCGCTCTTGTTCCTCTTGCCCGAGCGGATCGACGCGGAGATCGTGCGCGCCGCCGCCGAGCGCGCCCGCGTGCTCGAGCCGTACGGCTTCGAGGACGCACGCCGCCTGGTCAACGGGGCTCTCGCTCGCGGACACTGAGCGAGGGGGCGGCCCGCCCCCTCGCCGAGGTGCCGGCAAGGCCGGTATCTCTCCACTCCCCCGCTCGCTTTCGCGAGGCCGCGCGCTTCGTGCGCGGAGGGCAAACTTTCCCCTGCGCGGGGCGCGTGGTAGCTGCACCACGCATGTCGGAAGCAGTGAGCACGGACGGCGACGCCAAGAAGAGCGCGTCTGGAAGCGGCTCCTCGGATCGTTCCGATCGGATGGAGCGGATCGTCAACCTCGCCAAGCGGCGCGGCCTCGTCTTTCAGTCGAGCGAGATCTACGGCGGTCTTTCGAGCTGCTGGGACTACGGCCCGATCGGCGTCGAGCTCCGCCGCAACGTCAAGGACGCGTGGTGGCGCGAGATGGTCTGGTCGCGCGGCGACATCGTCGGGCTCGACTGCTCGATCCTGATGCATCCACGCGTGTGGGAAGCGTCCGGGCACGTCGCCGGGTTCACCGACCCGCTCGTCGACTGCAAGAAGTGCAAGAACCGCTTCCGCGCGGACCATCTCACCGACCTCGCCTGTCCGGAGGAGAAGGGGAAGCATCCCGGCGAGTGCAGCGGCGAGCTGACCGACGCACGCCAGTTCAACCTGATGTTCAAGACGTTCATGGGTCCGGTCGAGGACTCGGCGAACGTCGTCTTCCTGCGTCCCGAGACCGCGCAAGGCATGTTCGTGAACTTCGCGAACGTGCTCGACACGCAGCGCCGCAAGCTCCCGTTCGGCATCGCGCAGCAGGGAAAGTCGTTCCGGAACGAGATCACTCCGGGCAACTTCCTCTTCCGGACGCGCGAGTTCGAGCAGATGGAGATGGAGTACTTCGTCAAGCCGGGCGAGGAGCTCCGCTGGTACGAGTACTGGAAGAAGGAGCGCTTCGACTGGTACGTGCGCCTCGGCATCAAGCCGGAGAACCTGCGTCTCCGCGAGCACGGCAACGAGGAGCTCGCGCACTATGCGAGCGGCTGCGCCGACGTCGAGTACCGTTTCCCGTTCGGCTGGTCCGAGCTCGAGGGCATCGCGAGCCGGACGGACTTCGACCTGAAGCAGCACGCCGAGTGGAGCGGCAAGGACCTCTCGTACTTCGACGAGGAGAGCCGCGAGCGCTTCGTCCCGTACGTGATCGAGCCCGCCGCGGGCGCGGACCGCGCGACGCTCGCGTTCCTCGTCGACGCGTACGACGAAGACGAGATCGAGGGCGAGTCGCGCATCGTGCTCCGCCTTCATCCGCGGCTCGCGCCGGTGAAGGTCGCGGTGTTCCCGCTGCTGCGGAAGGGCGGCCATCCGGAGAAGGCGCAGGAGATCTTCGCGCACCTCCGACCGCACATGGTCGCGCAGTACGACCAGGCGGGCTCGATCGGACGCCGCTATCGCCGTCAGGACGAGATCGGCACGCCGTTCGGCGTCACGATCGATCACCAGACGATCGAGGACGGCACGGTCACCCTGCGCGACCGCGACAAGACGAGCCAGGAGCGCGTGCACGAGAGCGATCTCCTCGCCGAGCTCCGCCGCCGTCTCGACGGCTAGCAGGTGGACCCCCGCACGAGCCTCCGCGCGCGCAGCGCGCGGCCGAGCGGACGCGAGCGGGAAGAGGAGGCTCCGCGCGGCTTTGCCGCGTGGAGGAGAGGGGCGGTGCCCCTCTCGATACGATGATGCGGTTCGGCTTGACCACGCCCGTCGTCACGCTGAACCCGAAGGCGAGCGCGCCGTGGGAGCGAGAAGCCGGTCCGGCAGAGCTGCGCCGCATCGCCGAGGCGGCCGACCGGCTCGGCTACCACCACCTCACCTGCAGCGAGCACGTCGGGATCCCGACGGGTGTCGTCGCCGAGCGCGGCGGGCGCTACTACGATCCGCTCGCGACGTTCGGCTTCATCGCCGGCTTCACGGAGCGCATCCGTCTCGCGACGCACGTCCTCGTGCTGCCGTATCACCACCCTCTCGAGATCGCGAAGCGCTACGGCACGCTCGACCGGATCTCCGGCGGCCGCTTGATCCTCGGCGTCGGCGTCGGAAGCCTCGAGGAGGAGTTCCGCTTGCTCGACGCCGAGTTCGAGAAGCGTGGGCCGCTCTACGAGGACGCCCTCGCTGCCCTCCGCGCGGCCTTCGGCCGGATCGAGCCGTCGTACGCAGGGAGTCACTACCGCTTCGAGGGCTTCGTGATCGACCCGTGCGGCGTGCAGGAGCGCGTGCCGATCTGGGTCGGGGGACGCAGTGCGCGCTCGCTCCGCAGGGCTCTCGAATGGTCCGACGGCTGGGATCCGTTCCGTTTGAACCTGGAGGAGCTCCGCACGCTGCTCGCGCAGGCGCGCTCGTGGCCCTCCTGGCGCGCGCGCGAGGAGCGCGGCGAGCGCTTCGAGATCGTGCTGACGCCCGAGCGCGCCTTCGACGTGTCGACCGACGAAGGCCGCGAGCAGATGCGGACGCTCGCGCGCGGCTACGCCGAAATCGGCGCGACGGTGCTCACGCTGCGGTTCCGCAGCCGGAGTCTCGAGAGCTTCCTCGAGCAGATCGAGATCTTCGCGGAGCGCATCGCACCGGATCTCGCTCGAGCCTGACGCTCACGCGTACGCCGGCTCGTTCCCCTCTTTCCACTTGATGTTGCACCCGAGGCTCGGCCGCTGTTGCGCGTTCGGCTCCTGCCCCGCGAGCACCGCGTCGACCGCAGCGCGCAGGTCCTCTCCCGTGACGTGAATGCCGCTGTCCGGCCGGCTCGCATCGAACTGGCCGCGGTAGACGAGCCGTCGGGTCCGATCGAAGAGGAAGAAGTCGGGCGTGCACGCCGCCCGATACGCCTTCGCGACCGACTGGCTCGCGTCGAAGAGGTACGGGAAGACGTAGCCCGCCTCCTTCGCCTCCTCGGCCATCTTCGGGGGAGCGTCGGCGGGGTAGTGCTCGACGTCGTTCGAGTTGATCGCGACCATCCCGATCTTGCCCTGGTAGTCGCGACCGAACCGCGCGAGCCCTTCGCGGATGTGCTTGACGAAGGGGCAGTGGTTGCAGAGGAATGCGACCACGAGCGCCGGGTCGTCCCGGAAGTCGTCGAGCGCGACGACCCTGCCGGAGGGATCCGGCAGGCGGAAATCGGGTGCGATCGTGCCGAGGTCGAGCATCGTCGAGGGAGTGCGAGCCATGCGAAAGCCTCCTGCCGTGACACTACCAGAGCCGGCGACGAGGAGGCCCGAGGCTCGGGCAGCCTCATCGGGATCCGTCGTGGCGACGAGCACGAGTCTTCGGCCGCTGCCCCCGACGTCGTCGACGACCTCCGCGAACCCGCCGACCGCGTGCACGCCTTCGCTGGCGAGCATCTCGACCGTCGCGGCCGCGAGAGCGATCGCGGTCACCCACGCGCTGTGCTCGAGGGCGCGGACCGTGCGCGAGGCCGACTGCGCTTCTTGCCACGAGGTCGTTCCGGAGGTCATCGCTGCTCCGCTCCCGACGGAGCCCGTGCGACGCGGCTCGATCCCCGTTCCGTCCACCTGACCTCGACGACCGCTCCCGCGTCGATCTCGTCCTGCCCAACGACGACCTCGGCCGCGCGCTCGCCCGTCGAGAGACGGTAGGCGCTCTCGACCGCGAAGCTCTCCACGCGGTGCGGCGCGGGCAGCGCGGTGTGCAGCTCGAAGCGTCCGTCCGCTGCGATCGGGATCTTCAGGATCTGCTCGCTCACGCTGCGTTCGCCGAGGCGAAGCGGCCAGCGCACCTCGACGAAGCGATCCGCGGGATCTGCGCGGCCGGTGATGCGGACGCCGGGCTTCACCTCGTAGATCTGGCCGTCCGGAACCACGATCTCGCGCTGGTCGCCGCTCTCGGCGGAGCCGGTCGTGTAGACCTGCGCGGCCTCGGTGAAGAAGCGCGGCTGCAGGCCCCCGAATTCTCCGCTCGACCCCGCGTGCATGAAGAGGCGGAAGGCCGCGAACTCGTGGAGCGACGGCAGGAAGACGACGCGTCCGTCGCCGGGGAACACGGCGTAGTCCTCGGGGCGCGCGCCGGCACGGCGCATCACGCCGACGATCTCCTCGGCGGGATTCGTGAGTACGACGTAGCGGACGTCGCGCCGCGCGAGAGATTCCATCAGCGCTTCGGCTACCGGCGCGCGCCACGTCGCTTCGACGGCTTCGTCGAAGCGGCCGTCGAGGTCGAAGTTCAGCGGATCGAGGACGACGGGCCGTCGCCCGAGGACGTGCAGGTGGTGCCCGATCGACCAGGGACCGAAGGTGCCGTACTCGGCGCGCGTCGAACCGGGCGCTCGCGGCTCCGGAGTCTCCTGGGCGACCCAGGTCGCGAGCGATTCGGCGAGCGGCAGCCCGTCGCAGATCGAACCGAGCGCGCGGCGGCTCGATCGCGCCTCCAGCACCGGCAGAGGAACGAGCGCCAGTGCGACCACCGCGGTCGGTACGAGCCGCGCGATCGGGGAAGAAGCCGGCGCGAGATTCGCGAGCGCGCGGCCGGCCGAGAGCGCCGCGACGGCGAGGCCGACGATCTGCAGCGAGCTCAGCACGTAGAGGTAGCGGTACTCGCGGAAGCCGACCGCGAGAGCCGCGAGGAGCGTCGAGAAGAGGAAGAGGACGTCCGCGCTCTCGCGGCGCCGCACGGCAGCGACGAGCTCGACGATGAGGACCACGCCGGAGAGAGCGAGGAGCCGGTACCAGAGGGGCGCGCTCCAGAAGCCTGCGCCGAAGACGGGCGCTTCCTCGCCGACCCAGGGTCGCTCGGGCGCAAGGAGCCGCTGGCCGACGGTGTCGAGCGCGTCGGAAGCCCAGAGGAACGCTCCCGCGACCGCGAAGACGGCGCCGCAGGTCAAAACGAAGCGCGCCTGCGCACGAGCAGAGCCGAGCGCGCCCGCGGCGACACGAAGACCGCCGCCGAGGCATGCGCACCAGAGCGGATGGAACAGCGTGAGATGCATCCAGTCGAGCGACGAGAGGGGCAGTGGCTGCGCGTCGACGGCGCGATGCGCAATCCACGCGACGAGCGCGACGAGCGCCGGGGAGACAGATCACGCCCAGGGCATCGCGCGATCGGCCCTCCCGCGCGCCAGCGCGATCGCATCCGAGAGGAAGAGAAGGACGAGGAACAGCGAGACGAAGAGGAGCGCCTCCGGCGTCATCGCGATCAGCGCGACGAGGCCCCCGATCCACGTCGCGAGACTGCGGCGCATCCTCCCGAGCGCGAGCAGCAGGACGCCGAGATGTGCGAACAGGTGATGATCGATGATCCCGTAGAGGAAGGGCCGGAGAACCTCGCCGCTCACCGCGGCGGCGAGCGCCACGAGGAGCGCGCACGGCCAGCTCGCCGTCGCCTGCAGTGCGAGAAGCGCCGCGAGGAGGACCGAGGCCGCCCCGAGGGCCGGCGGCACCCACGAGACGCGCGCCGCGATCGCCTCGAGGTCCTGCGGCGCCGCCGTCAGCTGGCCGAGCGTCGCGTAGAGGAGCGTGTGCAGGTGGACCCAGGGGACGCGGTAGCCGACGGGATAGTGTGAGTCCGCGTCGACCGAGGGAACGAGCGGATACTGCAGGGCGCACTCCTGCACGCGGTGGAGCTGGAACAGCGAGTCCCCTTCGCAGAACGCGAGGCGCCACTCCTCGGCGCGGACCGGGAAGCGCCAGACGACGGCGAACGCGAGAATGCACGCGAGGCCGAGCCCGGCGAGTGCTTTCGGATGAGCCATCTCGCGCGGCGCGCACCCTCCCGCTCTCTCTACGGCCCTCCCGCTCGCCCGCTTTAGGCTGCTTCCTCCATGGAAAAATCCCTCTTCGGCGCTTGGCCTCGGCGATGCGCCCGACGCCGCGCATCAGCGCCGCCGTCCGCATGTCGACCCCGTGCTGCTGCGCGAGGCCGAGCACGTCGCGGAAAGCGTTCTGCATGAGGGAGATCAGCTTCGAGCTGACCTCCTCCTCGCTCCACAGGAAATGCTGCAGGCTCTGCAGCCACTCGAAGTACGAGACGGTCACGCCGCCGGCGTTCGCGAGGATGTCGGGGACGACGAAGATCCCGCGCTCGGCGAGGATCGAATCGGCTTCGAGGAGCGTCGGGCCGTTCGCCGCCTCGACGAGGATGCGGCACTGGACCCGCGCGGCGTTCTCCGCCGTGATCTGGCGCTCGATCGCGGCGGGAATCAGCACGTCGCACGCGAGCGTCAGGAGATCTGCATTCGACACCGGCTCCGCGTTCGGGAAGCCTTCGAGGAAACGATGCTCGGCGATCCAGCGGTCGACCTCGGCGATGTCGAGCCCGCGCGGGTCGTGGATCCCGGAGCGCACGTCCGAAACCGCGACGATCCGCGCGCCGAGATGCCGCGCGATGCGCGCCGTGTTCGCGCCGACGTTGCCGTAGCCTTGCACGACGACCCGCGCGTCCTCGACGGCGACGCCGAGGTGGCGGCAGCTCTCGACCATGCAGCTCACGACGCCGCGTCCGGTTGCTTCACGGCGTCCGAGCGAACCGCCGATCTCGATCGGCTTCCCCGTGACGACGCCCGGGACGCTGAACCCCTTCTGCTGCGAGTACGTGTCCATGATCCACGCCATCACCTGCTCGTTCGTGCCGAGGTCGGGAGCCGGGATGTCGCGATCGGGGCCGATCACGTCGATGATCTCGGAGGTGAAGCGGCGCGTGATGCGCTGCAGCTCGCTCGCCGAGAACTCGGAGGGCTCGATGCGCACGCCGCCCTTCGCGCCGCCGAACGGAAGGTTCATGATGGCGCACTTCCACGACATCAGCATCGCGAGCGCGGTGACCTCGCCGAGGTTGACGCCGCGGTCGTAGCGGATGCCGCCTTTCGTCGGGCCCATCGTCGTCAGGTGCTGGACGCGGTAGTCGAAGACCGTGTCGACGGTGTCGTAGTTGTCGCGGCGGAACGGGAACAAAACGAGGTGCGCTCGCTGCGGCGTCCGCAGGCGATGCCAGATGGCCTCCGACAGCCCCATGCGCTCGGCCGTGCGGTCGAGCTGCGTGACCGCGAGGCGGTAGAGAGGCGTGTCCCACTCCAGATGCGAAGTGTCGAGATCGTCCACGAACGCATCCTTCCAAGCGGGAGCGCATTGACGCAAGCTCGTGGTTACGCGATGGTCGGCCCGCGCCGGAGCCGGCGCTTCGAGCCGCGTGCAGCCGCATCCGCAGAACCGATCGTTCGCGTGGAAGGCCCACACCGGGCCGTACCGGCGCGTCAGCGAGGCGCAGGCGCGATCGTTCGACGAGAACGGCTACTTCGTTCTGCAGAACGCGTTCGATGCGGCAACGATCGCACGCGCGATCGCGGAGATCGATCCCTTCGAGCAGCGCACGACCGAGTTCCTGCGCGCGCAGGAAGGCGGCAAGCTCTTCATCGCGCAGGCGGACGCGATCACCTTCACGCCGCATCTCGTGACGCGCTCCGCGTGGCTGCGCGCCTTCGTCTCGGGCCCCGTCTTCCGCGACCTCGTCCACGATCTGATCGGGCCGGACGTGCGGCTCTACTGGGAGCAGGCGGTCTACAAGAAGCCGGAGCCCGAGCGCGAGTTCCCGTGGCACCAGGACAACGGCTACACGTACGTCGAGCCGCAGGAGTACTTGACGTGCTGGCTCGCTCTGACGGACGCGGACGAGCGAAACGGCTGTCCGTGGGTCGTGCCGGGGCTGCACCGGACGGGCACGATCGCGCACCGCTACACCGAGCTCGGCTGGCAATGTCTCGACGAGGCGCCGAACGCGGTGCCGCTGCCGCTTCGCGCCGGCAGCATTGCGGTGTTCTCGTCGCTGACGCCGCACCGCACGGGACCGAACCGGACCGGCGCCGTGCGGAAGGCCTACATCGTGCAGTTCGCGCCCGATGGCGCGTGCAAGGTGGAGCAGGGGGAGAGCGGCGCTCGGCGCGAGACGCCGCAGAACGAGCCCGACCGCCAGTTCGAGGTCCTCCGCCGCGGCGAGGCGGTTGCCTGATCAGAGACGGGGCCGGGCGGCTGCTTTTCGCCGACTCCGCGGTCGCCACTGGTAGCGGACGAGGTCGATCCGGCCGCGCGCGTCGAACTCGACGTCCTCGTTCTCGAGGAGCTCGCGCTGGATCTCGTCCCAGCCGGGCACGGACCGCGGACTGACCTCGCCCTGGCCGTTGACGATCCGGTGCCAGGGTACGCTCTCCTCGCTCTCGCGGAGGGAGTGGAGCGCGTATCCCACCTGGCGGGCGTGCCGCGGAAATCCGGCGAGCGTCGCGATCTGCCCGTACGTCGCGACGCGACCGCGCGGCACGCGGCGGACCTCGGCGTAGATCCGGCGATAGATCGAATCGGCCACGGCGCGCGTACACTAGCAGGCCGCCGTGGTTGGCCCGAGCAGGTCCGACGTCCTAAAGGTCTCGGGCCGGCCCGGTTGCCGGCACGGAGGAAGACGCATGAACGCGAAGGCGCTCGAGGGAAAGACGGCTCTGGTGACCGGCGGCGGGACCGGGATCGGTCTCGGCTGCGCGCGCGCGCTTCTTCGCGACGGCGCGACGGTGACGATCGCGGGCCGGCGCTCCGATGTCCTCGAGGCCGCGGCCGCGAGCCTCGCCGCCGAAGCGCCGGACGGCGCGGAGGTGCGCTGGCTGACGTGCGACGTCACCGTCGAGGAGGACGTGAAGCGGGCCGTCGGCCGCGCCGCAGACACGAGCGGTCACCTCGACATCGCCGTCGCGAACGCGGGAACGGGCTTCGGCAGCTACATCCTCCTGACGGACGCGGCGACGTTCCGGCAGGCGCTCGACCTGAACGTGATCGGCTCGTACAACACGATCCGCGCCGCCGCGTTCGCGATGAAGGACAGCGGCGGCGGCTCGATCGTCGCGATGTCGTCCGTCGCCGGCGCGCTGTCGCATCGCTCGATGCCGGCGTACTGCACCGCGAAGGCGGGGCTCGACATGCTCGTCCGCTGCGCCGCGGACGAGCTCGGCGGGTTCGGGATCCGCGTCAACTCCGTCCGCCCCGGCATCGTCGCGACGGAGATCATGGAAGCGTTCGTCATTCCGAATCAGGACGTCGTCGGCGATTACCTCGAGAAGATGCCGATCCGCCGCGTCGGAGAGATCGACGACGTCGGACGCCTCGTCCGCTTTCTCGCCGGTCCGGAGTCGTCGTGGATCACCGGCCAGGCGATCGGCATCGACGGCGGCCTCACCGTGCGCGGTGGTCCGAACTACGACCCGATGATGCGCGCGCTCCTCGGCGAGGACGCGTGGAAAATCGTGCGGGGCGACGAGTAGGAGAGAGCTGCTTGGGCCTCACCACGAGATCGGTCGCGGCGGCGTTGCTCCTTACCTGCGCCTCGCTCGCGGACGCGCACGAGTTCTGGGTGGAGCCGTCGAGCTATACGCCGGCGGTGAACGAGCCCGTCGACCTGCGTCTCTTCATCGGCGCGGAGGGACCGCCGGAGGAGGTGATCCGGAGCCCCGAGCACATGCTCCGCTTCGAGGCGCTCTCCGCAGGACGTGCCGCGCCGATCGCCGGCTTCGTCGGCGACGCGCCGGCGGGTCTCCATCGCTTCGATCGCAAAGGTGCGGCGACGATCGTCTACACGAGCCGCCAATCCTCCCTCTCGCTGCCGGCGGAGCGCTTCGAGCCGTATCTGGAGGACGAGGGGTTGTCGGACGTCATCGCGGATCGCGTCCGGCGAAACGAGAGCGTCGCTCCCGGACGCGAGAGCTTCGCACGCTACGCGAAGTCGCTCGTGATCGTCGGGCAGAACGAGGGCGCTTCGCACGCGGGCTTCGACGACGAGATCGGACTTCCCGTCGAGCTCGTGCTCGAGACGGATCCGGCGATCTGGCGCTCGGAGGACGAGATCCGGCTTCGCGCCGTCTACGACGGCCAGCTGCTCGCGGATCAGCAGGTGAAGCTGATCCACCTCGTCGAGCGCGAGCTCCGCATGGTCGCGCGTACGGACGCCCACGGGATGGTACGCTTCCATCCCCCGCAATCGGGACCCTGGCTCGCGGCGGCGGTGTTCATGCGGCGCGCTCCCGAGGGCGGCGAGGCGGACTGGGAGAGCTTCTGGGCGAGCCTCACGTTCGCGCTGCCGTAGCGGCTTCGGACACGGGCGACGGCAGCTCGACCGTACACGCGAGCTCGCGGTAGCGGCAGAGACCATTCACCATGCGCATCTGCGCGGGCGTGCGGCACTCCGCTGCGAAGAGGCGAGGGCTCGCGACGACGATGACGACGCCGCGCGCGCGGCTCGTCGCGACGTTGAAGCGGTGCGGGTCGTAGAGGAACTCGAGCCCGCGCGGCGCGTCCTCGGGCGACGAGCTCGTGCAGGAGTAGACGACGACCGCGGCCTCCTGGCCCTGGAACTTGTCGACGGTACCGACGCGATCGACGCCGAGGGGACGGAGCCTGCGGCGCAGCGCCGCGACCTGCGCGTTGTAGGGCGCGAGGACGAGCACGTCTCCCGCGGCGAGGGGGCGTACACCGCCCTCGTGATCGTTCCACCGGTTGTCTGCGAGAAGCTGGCGAACGATCGCCACGACGGCTTCCTCCTCCTCGAGCGAGCACGCCTGGTTCCCCTCGTGCGCGACTTCGACGAGGAAGAGGCCGCTGCCGGCGAAGCGCGTCGCTCCCAGGACGGCTTGACGCTCGAGCCCTTCGACCGAGCGGAGGCGCGACTCGTAGTAGGCCTCCGACGTGAACGCGCAGAGCTCCGGGTGCAGGCGCCACGTGCGATCGAGGAAGAGTCCCTGCGTATCGTCGATCGTCGCGTGCTCGGCTCCGAGCACGTGCACGAGCGCGGCGACGTCCGTTCCTTCGGGATGCGCGCCGCGGCGCGGTTGCTCGAGCTGCTGCGGATCGCCGAGCAGGACGAGGTTCCGAGCCGCACGCGAAGCCGCGAGGACGCTCGCGAGAGCCATCTGCCCCGCCTCGTCGACGAAGAGATAGTCGAGCGCGCCGGCGGCGTCTTCCGAGGCCCAGAGCCAGGCGGTTCCTCCGACGACGGCGCCGGCCGCGGCTGCGGCGACCGCTTCCTTGCCGTCGTCCAGGGGTTCGATGCCATCCACCACGTCGCCTTCGTCGCCCTTGTGTGCGACCCGGATCGCGACGCGCCGCTCGCTTGCCGCCTCGCGAACCTCGAGGAGGAGATTGTCGATCACTTTGTGGCTGACCGCCGTCACCCCGACGCTCTTCCCGGCAAGCGCGAGCGCAACGATCGCCCGCGCGCCGACGAACGTCTTGCCCGAGCCCGGAGGACCCTGAATCGGCAGCACGCATCCGTCGAGCTCTTGGCAGAGACGCGTGGTCGCCTCGACGAGACTCTCGCCTGCTCGCCGAAGCGCCGCGGGCCGTCCCGGGCCGCGGCGAGGCCGGCGGCGGCAGAGGAGATCGAGAGCCGCGTGGCTCGCTTCCGTCGATCCGAGGCCGCTCGTCCGTACGCGCTCGGCGAGCGCGAGAAGGGACTTCTCCTGGACCTCTGCCGGCACGACCTGATGCTTGAAGACGGCCCAGGGCTGCATGTCGCGCGTGCGCTTCGTCTTCTTGATGTCGATCGTGCCTTCTGCGAGGTCGATGCGCTCCACGGTGCCGAAGCCCGAAGGGCCGGGGTCGGGATCGTCCGTGCTCGAAGCGTGGAGTCGATCGCCTTCGTCGAGCGAGACCTCCTGTGCTGGGAAGCGGTAGCGATGAACGGCCACCTTCTGCCCCGGCGTGGCCTTCGGAAGCTCCTCCACGAGCTCGAGCCCTGCGACCGCCTCGCGCTCGGCGAAGAGATCCTCTCGCGGCAGCTCGCGCAGACGGAAGTGCTCCCACCAGGCGCACTTCTCCTCGCGGCGGAAGTAGCCGAGCATCTGCGCGAGGAGCCACGTGGCGCGCTGCGTCTCGTCGTGAGACGCGCAGTCCTCGGGGACACCGGCGAGAAGGGCCTCGGTCGCCTCCTGGATGCGCCGGTCGCGCTCGCGCACGGCCTCCGTGGGCTCGGACTCCTGCACCGAAGGGCGAGGGGGCGGCTCGGACATCTCGCCTCGCCGCGCTTCCAGCCAGTCGCGCAGCGCTGCCGCCGAGAGGCAGTCCTCGCGATTGTACTCGGCGATGCGCGTGCGGAGCTCGTCGTCGATCGCGTCGTGCGCGCCGACCTCGAGCGCGAGCTCGAGGTCGAGACGCGCGGAGCCGGCTTCGCGCAGGTCCTGCGCCCGAGCGAACCCGAGCAGCGGCTCGAGCTCCTTCAGTCCGTAACGCTCGACGCCGATTCGGAAGCCCTCGCGCACGATGGCGTGCAGATCGACGAAGCGCCCGCCGCGCAGTAGCCGATCCAGCGCGTCGGCGCGCGTTCCGTGGCGGGAGACGAGCCGCTTCAGCCGCGAAGGCTCATACGCTCCGAAGTGGTAGACGTGTACAGCCGGCTCCTGCTGCAGGCGTCGCTCGACGAAATCGAGGAACACCTCGCACGCCTCTCGCTCCTTCGCGGCATCGAGCGCCCAGCGCGCCTCGTACGACCACGCACCCGCTTGATCGCGGAACGCCCAGCCCGTCAAGTACTCGAGCCCGTCCTCACCGACGAA
>Ga0194128_10003256_pt1 | contig 25266 bp, 38 predicted proteins | sample TA2KigCa65mmetaG_FD_148650 | JGI IMG/M metagenome (GOLD analysis project Ga0194128, IMG submission 148650) | Freshwater microbial communities from Lake Tanganyika, Tanzania - TA2015037 Kigoma Deep Cast 65m | ecosystem: Environmental > Aquatic > Freshwater > Lake | place: Tanzania: Lake... | reverse complement strand
GAAGAAGTTTAGAAAACTACGGTTTAAGGGGTTTATTGATCCAAATCAAGCGGTCGGAGTGTGGATAAACATAGATGAAGCCGGATATTCGAAGGTGGGAACGATCGTTGGGAGTGGAAGTTATGTGAATTACAGTGAAAGCCAAGCGGTAGGTTCGCATTTTATTGGACAGGCCCAGATTGGAGGAGATGACGTGACGAATGCCTATGCGTATCTCATGGAGATTAAACTAAGAACTGGTAAATTTCGTAAGATCAGTATCAAAATGATCCCAGAAGGAATCGGGTATTTTGACTTTGATTATTTGATGTTTTGGGATGTATTCACCTTCGAAAATCGGTTGCCAAAGGCATATCGACAGAAGCAAAACGTCTCATTAGATGGTTTACAAACAGATCAATGATATAATGAATTAAACTATGTCTAGCAAACTTGCAAAAATCGTAGCAGATTTCCGTACCTCCCTAGCGACTAAAATTGCTGTGGGAGGAACTTCGGCGACTCTCCAATCAATAACAGATGATGATTTGGTTGTTCTTCCAAATGGAACTTACTTTTTTACTTTGGATGGAGACAGCTCAAAGAAAGAGCATATTGTATGTACTTTAACCGGAACGGCGCTTACAAATATTAAAAGCGTCTCACGTCAGGGTGTTCAGACGGTCGGGGTGGTTCGTGAACATCGAGTGGGTGCTAGTGTTGTTATTACGGATTTTGCCCATATCCGCTATCTGAATGATCTCCTGGATAAAACTACAGCATTAGATGGATCATCTCCATTCAAATACGATGCTGAACCAACATTTGTGTATGGTCAGCATGAACTTGTAACCTGGGATAAATCAAAAGATTATACAGACAGTGTTGCGGTAGCAGGTGCTCCAAACTTGGACGAGAATACAAAAGGTATTGCTGAAGGGGCAACCGTTTCTGAACAAGCGAATGGAACGGATTTAGGTGCCACGGGTGCACACTTGATATTGATGTCGAAGAATGCAAAAGCATCTTCTGCCGGTGTAGCAGATGCTAATAAAGCTGTAATTGCAGGAGCGGATGGTTTAATTGATCAAACGTTTTTAGATAAAGCACGAACCTGGTCCCAGGTTCAAACATTTACGGCAGATTCAGCACAAATAACAACTGATCCGAACTCTGGAAATGATCCAGTACGAAAAAGTTATGCGGATTCAAACTATAACACGATCAACCCATTCTCTGCTGGCTCTGATGGGGATGTCACGATCAATGCCCCGACAACACTTTCTCGTGACATGTATTATAATAATTTAACTTTAACTGGAGCGAATGACGTTAATACAGGTGGTTATAAGGTTTTTGTTAAGGGTACTTTAACTCGTCAGGCTGCTTCGACGGCCAAATTTACGAATAATGGGGGCGTTGGTGGGGATGGTCAAAATGGAATCGTGGCTGGAAATGCCGCAGCTGGTACCGCAGGGACGGGAGCACCTGGCATAACCTTGCCAAGTGGATTAGATGGAAAAGCTGGAGCGGCGGGACAATTCTTAGATACCGGTGGAGCAGCGAATCAGGCTGGAGCGGCGGGGGTTGCTGGTAGCGCCTTATCTCCAGCATTAAATTCAAATAATGGATCAGCCGGAGGAGCTGGAGGGAGCGCCTCAACTCCTGGAGGTGGAACAGGAAATGCCGGAGCTGGAGGAGCGGCTGGAACAACGACACAAACCAAATCTTTACCAAAATACCTTGTTCAGGCTTTCGAGCTTACAGAAAAGGGTGGATCAACCATTTCAATTCTTCGACCATCTGCGAGTTGTGGAGGTGGTGGAAGTGGGGGGTGTTCAACACAAGGTGGAGCCTTGGGTCGAGTTTCTTCTGGCGGAGGAGGAGGAAGTGGGGGCGATGGTGGCCTCGTGTGGCTTGCGGCTAAAGATATCGTAGATTCGGGAGCGGGAACCATGTTTCAATCAAAGGGTGGAAATGGAGGAAATGCAGGACAAGTTAACGCCCTGAGTAATGGAGCTGTAGGAGGAAGTGGAGGAGGTGCAGGAGGTAACGGCGGAACTATTGTTCGCATCTATCGGACCCTTACTGGGGCTGGTGGAGCCGGAACAGATGTAACGGGAGGCTCTGGAGGAAATGGGAGTAACGGCTCAAACCTTGTCGGTGGAGGTTCGGCGAATAATGGCGCTTCAGGAAACGCTGGGAATGCTGGTGTCGTATTCGATGTAGTTATATAAAATTCTATGCCATCATCTCTTGATTATCTCATCAACAATCCCCTACAAAAGGATAATAGAACAAGTACAGCTTTTGGAGCGCCGCTTCCTCCGCCGCCTGCTGTGGGTGGTGGTTATGGAGGCGGTGGTGGAGGCTCGTTTGGACCTCCTGCACCACAAATGTCTGTAGCACCAAAACCGTCTTCAACGGTTGCTTCTGCTTATTCAAAGACTTCGGCTCCGGTTGTTTCCACCTCTTCTCCAGGAGTGGATTCGAGGCAACAAGCTATCAATCAAGAGGCACAACGCTTGATTGACGAACAGAACGCAAAGACTGCGGCTATTTTAGCTCAACAATCAAAGACAGCTGAGAATCAGGCTCCAGCTCCAACGGCTCCAACGGCTCCAACGGCTCCAACAACTCCATCTCCAACAGCGGGTGATGCTTATAAAGGTTTACTCGCTCCGGTCGATCAAGGACTTCAAGCTGCTTATGATCAATATGGTAACTTGATTAGAAAAGATTTAGAGCCTGTTGATGAAGAGGGAATAAGGCAACGAACCATGCAACGTTTTCAAGCAGAGATTGATGCGCTCAATAACTTTTACGCTCAAAAGAAAGCGGAAGCGGTAGCCGCAGAGCGAAAAGTAGGAGAAAGTCGTCTAGGACAAAGTGCTGCCATCCAAGCTCGTCGTGGATTGCTTGGCTCGACATTCGGAGAAGCACAAACGGGAAAAATTGAAGAATACAATGTTGGAGTTGAGCGTGCGGTCGCAGAACAGATTGATGCAGAAAAAGTAGCGGCGATTCAGTCCATTCTTGGTAAGGCACGAGATATGGCAGATGAAGAAATCAAGGGGAAGCTTGCCGCCAAAAGACAAGGTGCTGCTGATTATATTACCTTCCTCAAGGGTGGCGTGGAACGCAAAGAACAACGTGTAAACGACACGATTGCGAATATTCTAGGCGCAAACGTGACGCCTGATGAAGAAAATTATAAGGCGCTTGCTGAACAGCTTGGTATAACCGTTCCACAGCTCAAGTCTCGTTACAATGAAAAGAAGTTAGCGTTTGACATTAAACAAAAAGAATTGGTAGCGAAAAACACTGCAAAACCAATAGAAGTTTCTCCAGGCGCTTCTTTGTTTGATCCTGTTACTGGAAAGTTTATTGGGACAGCTCCTCAAAAACCAGAAGGAAATAAACCGACTTTTGAAAAGGTGGGTGATTCGGTTATTCAATATGACGCAGGCTCAAATACTTGGAAGGTTGTTTATTCAGAACCTACATCGGCGAAACAAGGAAAATTAGTAAAAATTAGTGGGGTGGATTATATCCAAAATCCTGATGGTTCCTACTCTTTGCCAAATGTTCCTGAACAGCAAAAGCAAGTATCTGAAATCAAACAAAACGCTTTAAGCTCTGCACAAGAACTGCTTCGAAAATTGTTATCAGGTGAAGGAACATCCGCTGTTGGAAAGAGTCGTATTTTTCAACTTCAAAGACTTCCTGGAACCGCTCCTGCGGATTTTGAGATTCAATTTAATAATCTCAAATCCCTTCTCTCTTTAGACAATGTAAAATTACTGAAGGGACAAGGAGCAGTTTCTGATGCAGAGCGCAGACTTTTGGCTGAAGCTTCTTCTAAACTCGATCTAAGTCAATCAGAAGGTGAATTTGCCAAAGCCCTCCAAAATATTATCACTGGACTTAGTGGTCCAGGGGAGGCTTCCAATGTTCAACAGACGAATCCTCAAGTAGATGAGACAAAATTAAATAAACTCATTCAAGAACTGGGAATTACAAGGGAAGAAGCCCTGAATGCACTGGGTTTTAATCAGCCCCTAAGCATGGGCGAAAAAGGCTTGAAGAAACTGGCCCAGTCATTGATTACACAAGAAAGTGGTGGAAACTACGGAGCAATTGGAGATGTGCCTAAAGGTTATTCAGAGGCTGATCGAGCTTTGGGAAAATATCAAATCATCCCTAAATTCCATTTTTCAAAGATTGGATTAGCAAACACTCCTGAAAATCGCTCAACGTTCCTTCGTTCACCAGCGCTTCAGGATCAATTATTTGAACGAATCCTCGGAGGACTTTCGCAACAATACGGAGGAGATCCATCAAAGATCGCTGCCGCCTATTACGGCGGTGCTCGTGGAGCACAAGTCGTCGGAACTAAGGCGGGAGATCGACCACAGTATGCTGGAGGAAAACCTTATCCCAGCGTGAATCAGTATGTTAATTCTGTTCTAAGTCGCATTGTTTAATATGCCTACTCCCGAACAAATCCGAGCACGATATCAGGAATTATTGGCCGAAGATCAGAATCTTCCTGCTTCATCGATTCCGAAAATTGGTTTTCCAAAGTCTAAGCCGACTTCTGAACAGATCAGAGCACGATATCAGGAATTAACACAACAAGAAACAGAAAATATTTTCTCTCCTCAGACTCAAGAGGAGTCTATTAATCCGCCAACTTTTTTTGGGAGCCTTAAAAAGGATCTCGGAGAGTTAACTACCGGAGCTGCAAAAGGTGCTTTATCGACAGTTAAAGGTATTTCGAATCTTGGAAATAAGTTGATTGTGAATCCAGTTCTTTCATTGACGGGCCAAAAAACACAAAAAGAACTGCCTGCCGAGTCTCTACAGGCTGCTGTTGAGCAAAAACTTGGATTAAAACCAGGGCAACTCACAACCCCAGAAGGCGCTCTTCAAAAGGTCGGATTTGGAGCAGAACAAATTGGCGAATTCTTTATTCCTGGTTTAGGAGAAGAAAAAGGTGCCGCTATTGCTGGAAAGTTGGCTGGTAAGATTCCAGGTTTAGCCAAAAAAGCTCCAGTAATTGTTGAGAAGGTGGCTCCATTTTTAGGTAGGAGTGCCACAATGGCTGCCGATACCGCTTTGCGTACTGCGGCCCAAACAGGGGGAGATATGAAAGCTACATCTGAAGCTGGTCTGATTGGCGGATTAACTCCTACTGGGATTCTGGCCTTGAAAGGCTTGAGTAAAGCCGCTGGGACGATCTTAAAGGGCGTTGCCAGTGTTCATTCAGGCGTTCCCTTTGCTGCGATTGAACACGCCGTGGCTAATCCTGAGTCAACCCAAAGAGCAATTCGAGTCCTTGCGAAAGAGGGTGATATGGCTCCTACCAAGGTGGCAGAAACTTTTGAATCTGCTTTTGGCGATCTTAAAGATATTCGTCGAGCAGAATATAAAGCGAATCTTCAACGTGTACAAGATGAAACATTTTTAACCAAAGATGGTCAGCTCTATGTGAAACGTGAAATTACTCCAAAAGATGTGAGAGAAGGTCTGGCTCCTAAAGAAGCATTGGGACGGATGGATTCATACGTTCCGACCAAGTTAACTTTGGGAGGAATCAAAAATAAGATTACCACGACTCTTAAGGATTTTAATATCGGCTCTGAAGCTGGACTTCTTGATTTTGAACGTTCCGCTTTGACCAAGTCTCATCATAAAGATATTCAAGAATTAGTAGATCGTGTTTATTCCTGGAAAGATATCTCTCCGCAAGGATTAGATGATCTTCGAGAGATTATCGGTTCTTACCGAAAAGGAGGAATCAATCTTGGTTCTGGTGATGCGAAATTCAATGCTGTTGTCGAAAGACTCAAGAGCAATCTTTCTTCTTATGTCGGTGAACGTGTCCCACAGATTCGGAAATTGAATCTTGATTATCATGTTGCCTCTGATTTCATTGATTCGATTAAATCGGAATTAAGTCTTGGAAAGGAAAAACAAGGTACAGTCGTAAGAAAAATCTTAAATCTTTTTAATCCAAAATCTGTTGAAGGTCGCAGATTGATAGAACGATTAGGACAGAAAACAGCCGCTGATTTGAAATCAGAAGCTGCGGGATTGGTCATGGCACGTTTGACTCCTGAAGGTCTGGCTAAATATCTTGCTGGAGCAGAATTGGCTTCTGGCCAGTTTTTGGCTCTTCCTTTTACATCTCCTAGAATTATTGGAGAAATAGCAACTGGTTTTGGAAAGGCTGTTAAATCAAAAGGAGTGAAAGTATTAAAACGAGGATTACCAAAGGCAATTCGAGGAGCAATTTCTCAAACTGTAAGACCTACTCAAAATTCGTCTCGATAAAGGCGACTGTACCGATTATAATAATGAAAGTGAGTAATAATCCTTGTATCATACTCCCCTAAGTGGAACATAAAGCCGTCAAGAAGTCAAATTGCTCTCTTATGCCTCCTCTCACCTCACAAAATCCTGATAACAGCGAGTTAGAAACACTCATCGTTCAAAATGAACGCCATCACGAGGAAGCGATGGATTCTTTGCAAATCCTAATTGAGCAGAATGAGAAGAATAATCCTGAACCAGTCCTAGAATCCGCTTTACAAACTCAGGCCGAAATCTTGAGTGAAACCAAGGAACTCAAAGCGTTACAAAATGAAACGGTTAGCGAGATTAAACGCCTCTCAGAGCGTGAAGAAGAGCTGGTTGGCCAGATGTTCCCATTGGAACGTGGAAGTCGCTTCCTGGGGCGTTTTAAGACCTCTGGCGACCTACCTGATCCAGAGAAGGCTAGGCTACAAATGGGTGATTACGCCTATGTTGAAGAAACGGGGGAGATTTGGCGTCTAGAGACTTGATATGCCTTGGAAATCCGCAGGCAAACTCCAATGGAAGAACGTCGCCAAACTCAAGGGTGAGGATGGCAAGACTCCTGTTCCAGGGGTTGATTTTCCTTTGCCGAAGGATGGACAAGATGGAAAAGATGCCGCAGTGGATTATGAGCTTGTAGTAAAACGATTAAGTGATCTGATTCCTCCCCCCATTTCAGGAGATCCTGGCAAGGATGGAGTGGATGGAAAAGACGGGAAGGATGGGAAGGAGATGGAAGGAATAGAGATCGTGGACAAACTCTCCAACCTTCCTCCAGGAGATCGATTGCCTTTTTCTGCGTTGAAGAATGTCCCTGATGTTTTTCAACGTAGAATTAAGGATATCGCTTCCCGTAATTATAACTTTCTTGAATTGGATGATGTACCAAAAAGTTATGCTGGGCAGGGAGGGAGGCTGGTTAAAGTCAAAACAACAACGAATGGTTTAGAATTCGGGGTATTCGGTGTCGGAGGCCAAACACAAACAGATACGATTTATTATGTTAATGGGACGACAGGTAATGATTCTAATACTGGTTTGACTGCAGGAACAGCCTTTAAGACAATTCAACGAGCTTTGAATGTTTTAGGTGCAACTCTCTATACGGGTCCTGTTTATGTTTTGGTTGCAGACGGAACCTATGTTGAACAGCTCTCGACGAGGCAAATCATGGGAAATGCGAATGATCCAAACAATGGCCCATCCGTTGTTCAGATCATAGGAAACCAGGCAGCTCCTGCAAATTGCATCATTCAAGGTTCTGGCGGAATTACTTTCTCTCATATCAATAATCCAACGACCTATATTTTATCAGGATTCACACTTAAAGGTTCTGTAGGAGGCGCTGGTCGTGGAATCCGTGTCAACAATTCTTATCTCCGTTTTGGTGCAGTAAATATTGAAAGTTGCCAAATGGGAATCGAATGTTTTGCTAACGGTCATGTTGAAATGTATGCAACGACTTTTGGACGTAATATTTTTGGTTCTCTCTATCCTATAAACATTCTTCAAGAGGGAACGATAACTTCTGTTAATAAAATTATTCTTACAGGATCAACAATTTTTCCTGGACAGATTTTTTACACGTCCTTCCTCTGGGCTTACGGAGGAATTGATATCTATGGGGTTCCAGGAGTAACGGGGACCGGTCTCTACGTGGGAGATGGTTCTTTCGTGCAGATTCAAAATAATTCTCTCTTCAAAGATTTGAATGGAATAACTGGAAGCGCCGCCCTAATTTGTGTCTCTCGTGCAATTATCTGGCTCTACAATGCGGCGATGAATGTGACTTTTGATAATTGTACCAATCCATTCGCAGCTTATCAGGCTTCTATACTTTATAGTGCTATTTCTGCTGGGGTCGGTTCAATCACGTATATCAATGGAACTCCACAGATTGTTCAACTTGATCCGACCTCAATGGCTCAGGGATATTTTGATAACTTTTTTGGAGGTTGTACGGTTTCCTTTGTTTCTACAGCGGTAAAGATCCGCATGGGAGGAGATTATCGTTATGCGGAACTTGTGAAAGGAATGCACCAAGGATTTTACCCTCTCGGACAAAATGTTTTTCTTGGCATGGGAGGACTTCAGACAAACTTTGTTCCACTTCACATTGCTCAAGATCAAGAGCGCATTGTGAAATTACAAGTTTATACCGATCAGAGCAACGGACCAGGACAAACAGACGTGTATACTGTGTATAAGGATAGCGTTGCAACTCCAATGACACTTTCCATCACAAATTTTTGGAATGGTTCAACCATAGCTAATCCCGTTGATTTAGTTGCTGGAAATTCTGTAGGACTTAGAATTACAACGGCTGCAGGCACGGTTGCGAGAGATGCTTTAGTGATTATGAAAATAATCAAGCAATAATATGACCGATTATCCTTACACCAGTTTTGAACTCATCACGATCCGAGAATCCGGTCTCACTCTTGAGCAGGTTGATGCTGTTATTGAGCAATTCACCAATAAAGGTTTGATGCCGGTTGATTGCGCAATGGATTACTTGAAACGACAGGAACGAGGTGAAGATACGACAGCATTTTTGCAGATGGTTGAGGATAATACCGCATTGGCTTTAGCGAATGGAGTATCTTTAACCCCCTATCTTGATGTTATAGCCGCTGAAGCAGGTGGTAACGCAGCTAATCCAACAGGAGGAACTGGTGATAATTTAGAATATTTTAATCCCTGAATATGGCCACCGAGATCTACGAAGGACTGCGTAATGCCAAAGAATTCGGCAGTGTTTCGGTTGGTCGTACTGGATTAAACAGCGCTTTCTATGAAGGGTTTGATGGGGCTGGAGTTGCTGTGAGTGCCGCAGGAACAGGACGCATCCGTTACAACAACACAACGAAATTATGGGAGCAGTCTCTCGATGGGGCGGCTTGGACTACCCTTGGAGGGGCAAGTGCTATTGGGGCAACAACCCTTCAAGTCAATCAAGTCGGCCACGGATTTGTCGTGGGGAATGTTGTTCGAAGTAGTGGCGTTGCCAATACTTATACAAAAGCTAAGGCTGATACAAAACCGAATGCTGAGGCGATTGGAATCGTGACAGTGGTTACAGATGCAAATAATTTCACACTTTCCACGGAAGGAATTATTACGGCAGGTGTTCCTGCAGGAACCGTGGGAGCGGTTTACTATCTTGATCCGACAACAGCTGGGGCATTGACAACCACAGAACCTTTAACCATCGGACAAGTTTCAAAACCTGTTCTCGTTTTATTGCAATCTGCGGCTAAGGCATTGTTTATCAATTTTCGAGGTGTAGAGAACGTAACTCCGCCTGCCACGCCCTACGGGTTAAGTGTTGGTGGAACGGGGGCGACGAATGCGGCAAATGCGAGAACGAATCTAGGACTTGGTTCGATGGCAACTCAAAACGCCAATGCGGTTGCTATTACCGGAGGCACAGCTACGGGAATCTCTGAACAAGCTATGACGGGCCGGATGAAGGGAGCGAAAGGTATTGATGTCGTTGCCGCCAACGATTTGACACTTGGAACAGATGGAAATTTCTTTATTATTACCGGAAATACACAGATCAATGCGATTGCGACTTCGGGTTGGCAGGCGGGAGCGGAAGTGACGCTATTGTTTACTGGAACACCGACCGTGAAGCACAATACAGCGGGAGCAGGTGGATTTGCCTCCTTTCTTCTTCATGGATCCGTTGATTTGGCTGCGGCAAACAATACAATTTTGAAGTTGATTTATGATGGCACGAATTGGCAACAGACCTCTCCCGTGAAAGCCGCCTAAAGATATGCTAAACTAGATAGTAGAATATGGCCGATTCTCCGTGGAAACAATATATCTACCAGGAATCAACATTGAGTCAGCAGCTTGATGCGTTGATGCAAATTGTTTTCAAAGATGAACCAATTTCTCAACAACTTGCTTTCACTATTACCTATAACACGCCTGATCCGTAAATATGCCAACTCCTCGCTGGTACGATAAACAAAGTAACGCAAACTCAGGAATTGCCCTACAGAACGTGGCTCGATTCATGTGCAATACCTTAGGAGGATTCACGGGGCCGGCTTGGACGTGTAAGCAGGTTTATTCGGCGGCGGCTGCGGTTCCTTGGGACACTCCGGCTGGAAATGACTTCACGACGTTGCCTGGGGATAACTCTTTCAAGCCAGGAAATACGCCTGCGGTTGGAGATTTCGTTGTTTTAGAATCTGCCTCGGCGGCAAACAAGCTCCAGATCGCCATTCAAAGAGAATCGGCAACAAATTGGCGTATTGTGGTATGTCCAAAACAGGGATGGGATAATGCGGCTCATAATACAACGGTTGAGAACGCCGCTAACTGGATTCAGACGCCTATTCAAACGGTTTGTAATCTTACAGTTCCAAATGGGGTGGCAAATTATTCTGTGATCTGTGATGAGGATGTCTTCATTCCCATTGTCGAAGATGGAACGCCTCCGACTGGAACCTATGCCGGAAAATGCGATCAAGCTGACTCTTTAGATTTGACTCCCGTTGTTTTGTGTACGAGTCCAAGTGTTTATGTAGGTAATTGGAATGGAGGAGTTTTTAGACGAATTAGTCCAGTGGACAATACTACTGAAGCCACGATGTATGGTGCGCCAATTTATATGGTTGCTATTGCTGATCCCTATACTTCAGCTAATGGTTATTTGAGAAATACCCAGTCTGGAAAATATGTTCAGCCGCCTTATACTCTCATCTCTGGCACGGCTGGACATTATAGTACAATGGTCTTGCGTTACATTTCCGTTGCTTGGCAAGGGATTCTTGGGGTTGGTATAAAAACAGAAGATACAAAAGCAAGAATTATTGTGAATAGCGCAGCTGGTAATGGGCCTATTACTATTCTTTGGAATAGTTTAACTGCTTATTAGTCTTATCTATGAAATACTTTGATTCTTTGTTAAAGAAAATTCCTAAATCATGGAGGGAACACATCGTGAGTGCTCTAAATACGATGGTCTCTGCGATGATCGTTGAACTAATTTTACAACTTTCACTCCATCAAGATGAGTTGTTATCAAATGCAGGGAAGGGGGTTGCAATCGCTATTTTAGCGGCAGCAGTTAGAGCTGGGTGGAAAGCGGGGATTGCTTTGTTAGTTAGTTGGACAAAAACTAGGCAAACTGCCTGATCGCAGGTTCGCCTAGTTGTTTTGTTTCTCCCCCTGGTCTCTTTCCTCTTAAGATCAGGATGGGGACGCAAATGACTCTGTAGGCACGCACCTTCAACAACGAGGGGGACGGTGATGAAATCGCTCAAAGGAGTGAATGCGATCGAAGCATCGATCTCGGTAGACGAATCCGATGGATCGTACCTGCTCGAACTCAAATTCGAGTTTTCCGATGGAACGACCGCCGAGATGGTGAAGAAACTCTCTCAGCCCGCCTTTCGGCTCGAACTGTATAAGGAAGGAGATCCCAGCAAGGCCAACTGACAAGGAGGTGTCGCAATGGCCGACGAAACAAGGACGCCGACCGTTCCGGCGCCCAAGGATCATCCATCAACCGCTTCGATGCTCTCGGATCGGGATCTCCTGGTTCGCATCGATGAGCGCACGAAGGCGATCGAACGGACGGTCGCCGACTTCCCCACCCGCTATATCTCGACTCACGAATTCCACCCCGTCCGCAAGATCGTGTACGGCTTCGCCGGACTGATCCTGACGGGAGTCATCGTGGCCGTGATCGGGATGGTCATCCACAAGTAGCATCCCCTCAACTTCTGGGGCGCAGCCAATGGCTCGCCCTCCCTCCGTTCATCGAAAGATGGACATTCGGGCATAGCTGTTCAGCCTTCTGCTGGACGGAGGGAAAATTATTCTTAATCTTTTTTCTCTATGTTTGATCCCGAAGTGATGCCAGAGGCTGTGCCAGAGATGCCAGCCGAAGCGCCTGTTGAAGCTCCAGTTGAGCCTCAACCAGAAATGGGGGAAGCGCCAGCACAGGAAGCGACGATGTAGATTGGTGGAAAGAAGTGCCTCTGTTTATTAAAAGAAAACTCATGTAGGTGTTTCGCCTTTGCGTCTGAGCTGTGAAGGGCGCAGGGTCATAAATATCTATGTACACCTTCAAAAATACGCCTCTTAAGGCAATGCGCATTACGCAACCGTTTGGAGTAAATTATGTTCAAAAGGGTTTTTATTCCAATGTCGGTCTTAAAGGAGATAAACATAATGGAATTGATCTCTCTTCTCCTACGGGAAACGAAGTTTATGCGGTTGATGACGGATTCTGTCAGGCCGATGTGAATGATGCGGATAAAGGTTATGGAATCAATGTCCGTCTATTTATCAAGGTGGATGGTGTATTAAAATTTGAGTGTGTCTATGGGCACTTACTTGATATAGTGAAAACAGGGGAGGTAAAAGCTAGGGAATTAATCGCCCATAGTGATAATACGGGTTATTCTACCGGTCCTCATGTTCATTTCGGGGTGCGTGAATTGATCCCCAACCAACAGGGATGGTCTGTAAAGGATTATGACAACGGCTATTACGGTTATTTTGATCCGATGCCTCTCTTTGCTAAAGATACCGGCAAACTCCCCGTAGAACTCAAATATGGACGCCAAGAGACCTTCGCTGAAGAGATTGCTGGCCGTGTTAAATTTGCCCCTGATTATCTTTGGTACTTACGAACTTTTAAGAAAGCTCCTTCTCAAATTGAGTACAACGCTCTTAGGTATGGTTATTATTCTGCTCGTGATGTCAATGATCCTGCTATGTTTCCCATTTGGAGTGAGATGACGAGGCCGGAGGCTGTTAAACGTGGATTGGTCAAAAAATGATACAAATCTACACATTTTTGTAGAACTTAGACAAAAATACCCTGATTGAGGGTGTTTTTGTAATCATCCAAAGCCTCCTCGAGGGATCGGCGGGCAGGCTTTAGGTCATGTTTGACCAATAGGATTGTGCTGATGAAGTAAGAAAATTGACGTTCACCGGCTGTATCCTATCTGAGCGCATTGTAGCATTTCTTTACTCAATTCACGGTGTGGATAAGTCTATAAATAGCAGCACCTCAGCGATTGCCGAGGTGTCCTATTATCAAGCTCCTTGTGCAGGGAATGCCTACAGGGTCGTTTGTCACGTTGCCCAGAGCAAGACGTTGGTTAAATATATCGGATTTTCCGATTTTTGTCTACCAATGAAGCCGACTGATTAAAACAAAATAAACTAAAGCAGGGACGATGCAACCTACAAAGAAGAAACCAAGGATTCCAAATAGAAGTTTCATATTAAGATGGCAGCTCTTTAGAGCGGAGGTGAACTGCCGATTTCCCCCTCACATACAGGACTTGAAGGCTAGGCTAATAGCCATGAGAACGAAAGAGAGACAGAGAAGCGTGATGCCCCTCTCAGCGTTCTTTTCTGTCAGCACTGGTCGTCGTGGTCGTGTCCCATGAAGCGGTCATGCAGCTTCTTGGGCGTGGGGCGACTCCTTTCGTCCATCAGCTCCCACTTGGTGTAGATGTTCATGCACACGAGGGAGCAGAACACCTTGTCATGCAGCTTGTGGCCACGGGTCACCTCGTTGTACTCACGTTCGCAGGTTCCGCACTTCTTCATGACGTACCTCCCAGATCACTCTCACGAATGTATCCCGTGATCTTGTCGTATGCCACCTTCAGGGTAGGACGCTCTGCCCTTGGAAGATCCCACCACATCTCGAAGATCGTCTGACAGATGATTTTGCAGAAGTAGTTTCCGCTCTCATCCATCAAAAGATTCATGGTGTAGTCGAGTCTCTTCTGGCATGTCGTACACAGCCTTTTGTGGCCGTACTTCAGCCTCTGCATTGCCTGTCACCTCCTTTTTTCTTGATGTCTGGTTTGGTGAAGATGCGACGGCTCGAGAGTCTCGGCACGTCCTTCTTCATTGGATTCTCGTAGCCACAGATCGAGCACTCGTAGTAGCTCGTCTCGACGGAATCCTTTTCAAGGATGTGCTCTGTGCTCTTCATGCAGTCTGCACAGTACATCTCCATCTACTGCACCTCTCGGTTGGTGCGGCACCGCATGCACATCCACTTCTTGCCGTTGGGGACGTGATCTGTGATGAGCTTGCACACGTAGCAGTAGAACTTGTTGACCCAGTTCATCAGATGCCCTCCTTCTTGCGTCCGCATGGACAGACCCAGTGGGTTCCATCCCATACGTGCGTCGTGGTCTTGAGACACCCGTGACAGTACAGGTTCTTATCGACCCGTTTCTTCTCCATGTTGGCCTCCTTCTTTGTCCTTCTGGCGGGGACGGGGTGGATCGAACACCCGACTTCAGGCCCTGTTAGCCTCGCCCCCATAATATAGTTTATCAGACTTTATTTTTTTCGCTTCGGCTTTTGAGCATAGCGTCTGCATAGCGGTAGGCAAGAGCACTTGCATCTTCACACGACCAGCGACTGTCATGCACAAGACTAGTAAGAGCGGCCATGGCTATCTCATCTCGTAGAGAGATTTGATTTGATGTTGCTTTGCAGCAAAATTTTGTTTCTTGTGGAATAGATGGTCTCCAGATCCAATACAAAAGAAGGATTAATAAAACAAAACCAATTAAAAGAGAAATAAAATCAAGGTAATTCATATTATGTTTAACTTTTGAATAATCTTTCGTCTCCAATCTCCTCCACCAGAACAGTTATCTAAAACCCATTGTAATTCTTCTTTCTTTGCTTCTTCAATCAACTCTTTTAGAGTTTTATTACACTCTAAACAACGAACTGGGCCATTACCTACACCACATCCCACGATTTTTTTCTGAAACTCATATTTATTTTTCGTTCAATAAATTAAACCAACGAATCAAATGTTTTATCCAGTCCCCCTCCTGTCTAATCTCTTTTCCATCTTTTTGTATAACAATATCAACCCAGTGAGCATCTCTGACAAACTTTTCAAATTCTTTTGCTCTTTCTAACCACCATTCTTTTTCACTTTTTGACAATTCAATATCTTTTTCATCCCACGATTTTTTACGGTATGGCATAAAGCTATGTAAAGATGTGTGATATTTCTCTAATAAATTCTTCAAATTCTTTCAGATTTTCCTTTGTAGGTTGGTTTGGTTTCCATTTTCCATTGCAAGAGCAACGTCGCCAATCACCCTCATCCCATGTTTTTTCTGATGAACACTTGCAATAGGGGCAAACGTTTTTGTGCTTTATAAACAGTTCTTCGATGGCTGATTTTTTCAGGTATGGCATATCGTTATTTTTTCATCTTATCGTTTTTAGACTTAACAAATTCTTCTCGTTCGACTTCACTCATAATCAAGTATGCTTTCCATTTAGGGATACGAGCCTCGAACCTGCTCCCGTCTTCCCTTGTAAGAGAAATGATGACAGGAAAATTTTTTGTTATTTTCATAATGATTTTTTACGGTATGGCATAGGGTTATAAATTAAATGGAGTTTGAATTGTTTTAGTTCTTTCCCTTGCTATCTTGATGTACTCCTCATTGAGTTCAATACCGATAAACTTTCGACCCAGCTTTTTACATGCAATACCTGTCGTACCGCTTCCCATGAAAGGATCGAGAACAGTATCACCTGGTTTTGAAACAAGCCTCACAAGCCATGCCATGAGGTGAGTCGGTTTACAGGTACAGTGCGTGTTGCCTTCTCCCCTGTCTTTCTTACTTGCTTTTGGAAATTGCAACAGCCCATGTTTCTCGCCCCATACGTCTATGTCGAAATATCGAGATTTTGAACCAGAGCCGCCGTGATTTGACTCTGCATTATAGTATTTTGAGCCAGAGCCAAAGAAAGCCGTGTTGTTTCCTTTTGTTGTCGGGTTTCTGTCTTTTCCACTCTTCGTCATCACTCCATCATTCAAAGCATCATCGGTGCAGAGTATGTTAGCTGGAAAGCGGCCTAATGGGCTTGCATCACTATTTATTGGGCTATCATTAAATCCACCCCTGTATATTTTATTTGTGTGCCTTGTGGCATTTTGTTGATGTTCTTTTCCTGCTGGGATTCGAGTTCCATCAATATCTAGCGCACCAGTACCATATTTCAAACAATTCTCAACTATCGTATTTTCAGAAAGCGGTTTCCTGGCAAGGCAGGTTGGCTCATGTGCTGGCTTCAGCGCACTGCCATAGCCTTCCCATGGAGAGAATCCTTTAGTTACATCAAACTCCTTATATCCGCTCAATGGGATATCTCCCCTTTTTCCCCAATTTTTATCCTTCGACACAAACTCCCTTTCAACTTCTTCAAACAATAAGTCAAATCTTTCTCCTAAAGAAAGTCCATTCTTCAATAACTCATAGTCTTTTTTTGATGGTATTCTTCCATCTTCAAACCAACTATTTCCACCAAAGGTTTCTGCTGTGAAACCGCATCTGTCAAACGCTTGTTTTTTTGTTAGTCTCAATTCTTCTCGTCTAGTTTTAAGTTCTTTCGCAAACTCTTGGTATTTTGCCCAATCTTTTCTTTTATCAACGGCTTTTCCTACGTTCAATGATTTCGGGAAGCCTGAGGAGTACACCCATTCAATCATATCCCTAATCTCAAACCCAGCGTCCTCAATCGCTACGGCCATTCTGTGATATGTTCTTGTCCCTCCAAATGCAATCAAATGTCCTCCTGGTTTTAAGACTCTCAAGGCTTCACGCCAAACATTCACATTGTAGGCTACCCCGCTCACATCCCACTCCTTCCCCATAAAACCAAGTTCATAAGGCGGATCAGTCACAATCGCATCTATACTTGCATCCTGCAATTCTTTCATTTTCTCAATACAGTCTCCATGAATGAGCATATTCTTTTTTCATATCGATTTTTTGCGGTATGGCATATTATTTTTCGGATTCAAAGTTTTCAATTTCTTTTTTTAACACCCCTAAAGGGATTGCAATTTGCTCCATATCTCCAGTTTGGATCTCTAAAACATTTCCCTCTTCGTGGTCAAATGTAATTGCGGCACTCAATTCTTTTTTATTTACGGATTCTCCCTTCTCATTAAACTGGTCTAAATAAACATCGAAGATCTTTTTCATATAACTTTAATGGATTACGGCCCAAGACGACCATAGCCGTCTGTGCCAAGAGTTAATTTCATCGACCGAGATGAAGAGGTGATGAAAGCTCCGAGCTTCCATGCCTGGCGACGAGTCGAACGTCTCATTCCTGCTACCATGAGGCTAGGCAGGGTCTTCACCACCTCACCTCGATCAATGATTTGGAATGAATCGCTTGGATAGGGCGAGGAGTTTCGATATATCACCTCGCATAGTGCTTTTCGTAGCCGTTGCACCTTGGGCTTGCGCTACGACCTTGAGAAGGTCTTGAACTATGCCCTAGCGTCTACATCTTCCATTGCGTTGTTTTTGGCGAGACACAACTGACGGTATAAGCGCCAATCTAGTCCCGTTGTGGTTGAGAGGGTGAGGTTATAGCGTCGTCACACTTTAGTTCACCTAGCAATGGGTCTGTTTCTTCCGCCACCTATCCAAGCGATCCACTCCGATGTGTCTAATTAGACACATATTAGACACGTTTTAGACTGTTAGTAGCGCATGGGAGCGTCTCCACGCTCTATGGAGCTAATAGCTCCCATGGCCGTGAATCCTTGTTTCTTGGGTAAGGACAAATCCTCAGCCTGTTTTGAGCGTTCAGGCGTCGAAGCGTAGTGGCTACACTACTCATCACGGTTGGTGTGTAGATAGTCGCTTCCAGATATTAAAGTGCGGTTTCCCGCCGTGAAGAGGATGACGTGACACGAGCCATATTATTCGTGTGTTGCTGGCCACCAAAACCATCATCCTCACGGCGAGAGATCATCTGTGTTCGGATGACCCCTGAAGGGAGTGGTAACGCCCGAGGACGACTATGTAACCTCGATTGTTCCTCTCCCCCTCCAGGGGGATGATCCCCTGTGATTTAAGAAACGTTTGGTTGCTTCTTCATAAACTCCCCCACGCTCTCCAAAGCGGAGATACGTATTTTTTCATCTTCTGTTAATTCTGTTGCTGGAGAAGGAGCGACGACATACTCCGTTTCTAAGCCCGAGCCAGAACGAGTGATCTTGATGTCATAAGCTGGAACAATGTCGAAAGAATAGTCGGGATCATTTGCCAATCCTTGAATTTGCTTGCAGATCAACGCTCCGAACTCAGCGAGCTTGATCTTTCCATCGTTACGATCAATTACCCACATTGCCCAACGGTGTTTTGCGTCTGGGTCGTTCTGCGCAAAATCCCATGAGAGATATTTCTTAGCAGTTTTCTCTTCACGGTTAAAAGATGTCCAAACGTCTACTGGTTCTGAAACAATGCGCAAACGATTTAGACCATCGGCGAGCTTGTAATAAACTCCTGAACCCGTATCGAACGAGATGTCTTTGAAAGACATAGACTTGAGAGCCATTTGCCTGCATTTGGCTTAAAGGCTGATTAGTATCGCTTAATTGCGATCTAAGGGAGGGGGCAATTTGCCACCATCCTTAAACTACAATCATGGAAGATTCTCGGCCCAAACATTTGTATTGATTGTTGTGCGGACATTTTCAGCTTGCATAGCACGAACCCTGGCTATTTGTTCATCAGACGGATATTGTCCCATTTCTTGCAGTTTTTGTCTTACTCGACGAATGCTCTCAAATGACGGAAGCTTCTCTCGGTCAGCAATGTCATTGAGCCTGATCCAATAATCCTCTCTATCTTTCTTCACGAGATCTTCATGGAATTGATAGAGATAATAGGCAATCAGTTTTGCATCGCTGTTTCGAGCCGAGGGAAATGTTTGAAGAATGAATTCCACTCGATCTTTAATTTTGTTGGATCCTTGGAGAGTCATAAGGATATTCGATTAAGACTTCTTTTCTTTGTTTTCCCCAAACGAGAGCTTCTGCGATTCGATCAGCTCCGCCAAAATACCAATCAAGTCTTTCATGGTATCTTTTTGCCGTTTTATCGTGAACCGTGCACGATCCAAGTCCAGGAACCTTGATCCTGGTGCCGAAAGGCACTGCGAAAGCGCAAGCATTTTCCCCATGTTTTTTGAGAGAGCAGATGTCTCTTCCATCCGCTGCGATACAAGGTGACGCATCTGTTTGAGCCTCAACGCTATTGTATCCGGTTGTAATAACATTTTTTGTTTCGGCATAAATGTACCATTGAGTTACTTTTTTAGCGGCTTCTTTGGTTGCTCCGTCTGTGCAGTCGTAAGAGCCTGATATAATTTTTCGGCAACCACTGCTTTCGATTCTATTATTTCCGTTGTCGTGGTGAGAGCGTGTAGATATGCGTAAAACTTCTTTGCTTCCTCCAACGATAATCGCAACAAAACTTCCGAGGATCGTGATGGCGATGAGTGTTTTGGCATAATTATTTACCCTGAACATAGGCGGCTAAAAGAATGATTCCGAGGATTCCAGCCCAAGCCAGCATGGTTGTAATAAATGGCCACGGAGAACGCTTGTAGCGTAGAATATCTGGGTTCCAGCTCTGTTGTTTCCAAGAATAGCGTGGGATCATATTATTCCTCTTTTAATGCCTCTTTTTCTTCTTTGCTCATGGCATCTAGTTTTTGCATGAGATCTTCTCGGCATTGACGACAAAGAATACGGCCGCCGTCTTCCTCAAACCAATTTCCTTTTTTAATCCTGCAACGATCACAGCGCATCAGGGTTGCAAGATCATTTACCGCCTTGTCGTAACAACCAACATGGAGAACAACAAAGTCTTTTAATTTGAACTCGGTCTCAAACGTTTCGAGATCGCAGACGGGACAATAATTTGAATTCATATAGTCGTTTTGATTATGTTTTGTTTAATTTAATTTGATGTCCTTTTGATCGTAGAAAATAGATAATCTTTGCAAAGATGTTCATGTCTGAAGACAGATGTGTTGTTCTGCCTGTATAACCCTCTTGTTTTGCAAGATTGATTATCTCATCTCTGGTATATTGAATTTCATCTACTAAAAACAGCTTTCTATTCTTTTGCTTTTCAAGAAAAAGTTTGGTTTCTGGTGTCATAGTCGTTTTGAAATTGAATGAGCTTAATTGGCGGTTGCGGGGCCAGAGTTTAATCCATGTTCTTTTTCCCAGACTCTTCCTTGATAAGTGACCTCAGCGCAGGAACGGCACAGACCGTCGTTATCGAATGAAAGAATTGAATCGATGTTCGGCTTGTCCGAAAACATCTCGTGGCAACCTTGGCACTCAACGGCGAAATAGATATTTCTCATAGTCGTTTTGAAACAAGTGAATAAATCGACAGACGGGGTAGAGTCAGAGAAATCCGGCTCATCTCATCTTCATAATTACATTATCCCCCACGTGGAAGATTATAGCAAGTCCCCCTTGTGGATAACTCCCCCTTATGGAACTTTTCCCATTTTAGGTGTATTCTTTTGATTATGACAAAACTGATCCTTCTTCGAGAATGGGCAAAGAAAAATAAGATCCCATTTCAACAAGCCAAAGATATGGCACGCCGTGGGAAACTCCGAGACGTTGCCATCAAGAAAGAATGCAAGGTGATTCGCTGGATGGTTCCTGAAGACCACAAGCTATGACCAAGACTTCTATCATGAGGCTAAATAAAGATTTTGAGTTGAATGAGGTTAAGTGTCATGGATGTAGCAAAATGTTTGCAGAACACGAGCGTATAACCATCGTGACTGATAAACACAACAAAGATTATGTCGAACTTTGGCATCCAAAATGCTACTCTCGTTAGTCGCAAGGTTAACAATTTGCGCCATTTTTGTGTTAATTGTGGAAAGTTATTAGAGGCTCCTTTTGATGGGGTACGTTATGATTTTAATAGACAACGATTTGAGACCATTTGTTTTAGATGTTGGGATAATTCCCATAAAAAGGAGGTATGCCACTAGAAAAACGTTGGATGTGGCTTTTGTTTTTTATACGACCGGATAAGCACGGGATTACCCTGTTCTCATTTGAAGTTTCTTTTGTCTACACGCCTGAGAATGATACTGTCATGCGATTTGCTTTTGTCGCTTTCGGCTTTGGTCTTTGTTTCAACCTTGGAAAAGTCCGCCCAAACCGCTTTTATCCTTATTTCAACTCATGAAACTCAGCCCCTCTCAAAAACGTACCATTAACGGATTGCTCCGCAAGATCCTTGTTGCCCGTGATGGAGAGAGATGTCTTAAGTGTGGTTCCACTGAGCGGCTCCAGATGTCTCATATCTACCCCAAGGGAAAACACAGAAGAATGGAGTTTGAATCAGACAACCTCAAATTTCTTTGCTACCCCTGTCATTTCTTCTTTTGGCACAAGTCACCAATAGAAGCCTGGGATTGGATACGCCTTAAAATGCCACAAGATCGTCTACAGCGGCTTAAACTCATGTCTTTAGCGTCTGGACCCACAGGACACCAATTTGCCACCTATAAGCTCTTCCTAGAGGCTGAGCTAGATCGCCTGGAAGAAAAGACCAAAGTAAACGGAATCAAGGCCGTCAGGACATACAAATAAGTTATCCACAGGCTCGCCTCCAAATCTTAGTCTTTTATCCACAGTTGCCCATCTTGATTAACCACCACCATTGACGTATCTTGCATTTATCCATGAAAACGGATATCTTACTAACGTTAGTACAACCTAACTGGTCCTCGAAAGAGGTATCTGTTTTCCGAACGAACCCCTAGCCTGGATCAGGAATAGGGGTTTTTTCGTGTCTTTGAGTGAACACGAAGGATAAATCACCACAGGAACCTCGAAGCCTGAAACGAAAGTAATAGAACGAGGTTAGCCAAGTTGGTCATCAGACAAAAATCCAGGCTCTGAGTCCTCGCCCTCAACCTGGTCGGTGGTCTGCTGATCAACCCAAACAAACAAACCCTCGTATGGCTACAAGGGATCACAACTCACCACAAACCCCAGTTACCACCGGATAGGTGCGAGGTTTTATCTAAATGAAATATGCTTAAACTAGAAACAAAAGAGGATAAACAGCTTCTTGAGTCTATCTTGCATTATGTAAGAGCAGGAGGGGATGTGAAGAGGATTAGGAGAATGTTTGAGTTCTGTCAGAAGTACAATGTTGATGTGGAGAGGATGGCAAAAGCTATGCAATCCACAGAGGCAAGTGCTATAATTCAAAAGATTAGACAGGGTTATTTTTAATCTCTTATTTTTATGCCATGCAAAAAAGGAAAGTCTCAGAAGGTAATCTCAGAGAATATCAAGACAGAAATTAAACACGGGAAGCCAAGAAAACAAGCTATTGCTATCGCTCTAGACATGTCACGAGAGCACGATGTGATGTACAAGAAAGACAAGAAAAAGAAGAAAATGATGAAAGGAAAAGCTAAGATGCCAAAGGAGATGAGCACGGAGGAGAAGATGAAGCGCTATTACTAATCATGGAGGTCAAACATATTACTCGGAGTCTCCACGGACTCGTTTTGCCGGATTCCAATCCGAGAGTGATTCGAGACAAGAGATTTAAGAAACTCAAAGAATCGATCAAGGAAGATCCAGAGTTTTTGAAGGCGAGGCCAATTATCGTGACAATGGCAGAAGGAAGGGAGAACCAGGTTATTGCAGGGAACATGCGTGTGAGGGCCTGTATTGCCCTAGGAATGACGGAAGCACCAGTGATGGAGGTTTACGGCTTAACAGAAGAACAGGAGCGGCGTTGGGGCTTAAAAGATAACCTGCATCAAGGGGAGTTTGATTGGGACAAGTTAGCGAATGAGTTTGAGGTAGATTTTCTGAAAGATGTTGGATTTGATGAAAAAGAATTAAAGAATATTTTAGCTGGTAATTTTGAGCCTGTTGGGATTGAGGAACAGGGAAAATTAGATGAAAAAAAGAAGATAGAGTGTCCAGAATGCCACTATGAGTTTACGCCTTGATTGGTGTAGTTACGAAGCCACAAAGTTTGCATGTACAAACTGGCACTATTCTCGTTCAGTTCCGGCTGGGAAATTGATGAAAGTTGGTGTGTGGGCTGAAAAGGGCGGCGCAAATCCGACCCCGACGCTCCAAAACCTCTTTGAGGACAAAATTAGTCAAAAAGTTGTAAAATTAGCCTAAATAGGCATAATTAAATATATATGCCATTTCAACCAGGACATAAAATTAATGAGGGTAAAATAAACAATCCTGATGGACGCAAGTCAATGTATGAAGAGCGCCAAGACGCTAATTTTATTGCGGACGTTTGGGAATTTGATCAAGATATCGAAGCGCTTGAAAGAAAGGTGATTGGTAAGAAGTATTCAGGAAGAGAAATAACTGCTTTGAAATTGCTTAAAGGCGATGCTCGTCTCATGGCGAAGTTTATGGACAAGCTTGTACCTGATTTGGTGGATGTGCGCTCGAAAGGAGAGCAGATTGGAACGAATCTCACGGAAGAACAGAAAGCGGTACTTAATTCTCTTTTGAAGAATGAATCAACAGGCGCTTGAGAAGGTGATGCAAGGAACCCGTGATGAACGGGTATATTTGTGTGAGCAGGACTTTTCTTTGTTCTTCTGTTTTTATTTTGTTGATTACATTAAGTTTCGTTTTGCTCCGTTTCATTTTGAGATGTTTCAGGATTTGGAACAGTTGATGAATGGAGTGTATCGGGAAGTTGCATGGATCATGTTTCGAGAGAGTGCCAAGACTTCTTTTGCGAAGGCGTTTTTGCTGTGGTTGATTACCTACAAGAAGCGGAATTATCTCAACGTGGACTCGTTCGATAAAGAAAATGCTGAGCGCATCCTTTTCGATATTGTGGTTGAGATGCAGACAAATCCTCGTTATAAGACAGACTTCGGGGAGATGTACAATGTGAAACGTGATCCGAATGAAGCAACCCAGAAAAGGATAAACAACTTTGTCACAAACAACGGGGTGCGTGTTGAGGCTCATTCAACCCAAGAGAGTGTCCGTGGCCGCTTACATGGCCACCAAAGACCAGATTTTCTCTTATTAGACGATTTTGAGACCTATAAGACCAAAGAGAGCCAAGCGTATACCAAACAGGTTATAGATCACATTAGCGAGTTTAAGGGTGGGTTAGATGCCACAGCTAAGATTCTCTATTTGGGGAACTACATTACGGAATACGGAAGCATTCAGACGCTTTTTGAACGGACTAAGATTGATCCTAAGCTCTTTGTCAGGAATATCCCTGCGGAAAAAGATGGAAAGCCAACTTGGCCCGAGAAGTATGCAATGACGGATGCTGAAGCCACGGGAACCAAGAAGGTGTCCCTAGAAGATAAGAAGCGGCAGCTTGGGAGCCTGGTCTATTCGGCGGAGATGTTGAATCAACCGGTAGACGAGGCCAGCCAGAAATTCTTTAAGAAGTGGTTTAAGTACAAGAATAGATCATTTTTAGAGACGAAACGGACAAGAAAGTTTGTTTTAATTGACACGGCACTCTCGAAGACCGCTCAAAGTGACAACACAGGTATCAGTTTCATCTTTGTGGATGAACAAAATAACTGGTATGTGTCTGCAAAGCGGTACCGCATCAATCCTAAAGCACTAATTGATCTTATTTTTCAATTCCATGATCAAGGAGCGGAGAAAATAGGTATTGAAAAGACTGCTTATAGCGAAGCGATTGAGCCTTTTATGCAAGATGAGATGCGGATTCGTGGCAAATATCCGAATGTGCTACAATTATCGCATGGTGGAGTGAAAAAGGAGGTGAGAATTGAGGGGTTGGTGCCAAAATATGAGGTCGGACAGGTCTTTCACCTGGAAAACGAGTGTGAAGACCTCGAAGAAGAACTCCTCAAATTCCCAAATAGCGTCCACGACGATGTACTGGATTCATTGGCCTACGGCCTCAAGGTGTGTGCTCCCGCCTTTCCTGAAAGAAGCTTTCATTCCGAAGAACCCGAAGTACTTTATTCTGATATAGGAATTTAATATGGCTTATAACAAGCAAACAATCGACAAGATCGCCGCTCAAG
>Ga0194128_10003254_pt1 | contig 25270 bp, 20 predicted proteins | sample TA2KigCa65mmetaG_FD_148650 | JGI IMG/M metagenome (GOLD analysis project Ga0194128, IMG submission 148650) | Freshwater microbial communities from Lake Tanganyika, Tanzania - TA2015037 Kigoma Deep Cast 65m | ecosystem: Environmental > Aquatic > Freshwater > Lake | place: Tanzania: Lake... | reverse complement strand
GGGCGCGCGGCCGGCCGCCATGCGGGCGCGCAGCGCCGGATCGTCCCGCAACTCGCGCAGAGCCGCCGCGAGCGCGACCGGATCGCCGGGCGGGACCAGCCGGACGCGAGCCGCTCCGCCGCCGGCGGCGGCCAGCGCGCGCACCCGCTCGCCGATCGCGCCGGTATCGCTGGCGATCACCGGCAGCGCCATGCGACCGGCCTCGTCCAGCCAGAACGACCACGATTCGGGCGCCAGCGTCGGCAGCACGACGACGTCGGCCGGCGTCCGGCACGGCTCGTCGGCGGCATACGGGCCGTGGAACCGCACGTCGAGCGCGGCGGCGAGCGAGCGCAACTGCCGTTCGTGCTCCGCCGTGGCGAAGCCGCCGTGGAGATCGAGGGAGAGCCCGCCGGGTGGCTGGCCGGCGGGAGCGCCCGCTTCCGCCGCGGCGAGCTGCCGCGCCGCAGCGAGCAGAACCTGCGCGCCCTTCAGCGGCGCGAGCAGCGTGGCGCAGTTCACCCGCAGCCGTCCGGCCGGACTGTCGGCGCGGAGGCAGGGTGCGACGATGCCGGTCTCGAGACGCGGGTGCGGGAGCACGGCGATGGCCGCCGCCACCGGCGCATGCAACGCGATGCGCGTCGCATGGCTCGGCGACGGCGCGAGCCGCACCACCGCCGCCGCGAGCTCGCCGCCGGCGTCGTCGCCGTAACGGTCGAGCGCCGCGCCGAGCTGCGCGTCGCTCTCGTGGCCGAAGCGCGGCACGCAGGGAGTGCAGGACGCGCGGCCGAACGGCTCGCGGCACGGCACGTCGAGGTCGTCGGCGTTCGCCCCGGGCCGCAGCCGGAAGACGCGCGGACAGCTCGAGTGGAGGTCGTGCAGGTGGACCACGCTCGGCACGCCGCGCGCGGCCGCGCGCCGCACCAGGTCGGTGCCGAGCCGGATCCAGTGGTGCAGGTGGACGACGTCGGGGCGGAAGCGGTCGAGGAGCGCCTCGAACTGCGCGGCGACCCACGGATGCGGGCCCTTGTCCCAGTGGTCGAAGTAGAGATCGTCCCGGTGCAGGCGCGTGACCGGGACGGTGGCGCCGACCGCATGGGCGACTTCGCGCCGCGGGCGCCATTCGAGGCTCCCGCAGAAAACCTCGACGGCGTGGCCGCGCGCAGCGAGCCCGCCCGCCAGCGCCGCGGCGTAGCGCTCGGTGCCGCCGCAGCCGTCCGGCGGGAACGCGTGGACGACCAGCAGCACCTTCATCGCGCGCCGCCGGCGGGGGCCGGATCGCCCGCGTAGATCGCCGCGAGCGCCGCCTCGTGGCTGGCCATGGTCGGCGGCAGCGGCGCCGCCAGGGCGAACTCGCGCAGTCGCTGCGGCCAGGCCGCCACGTAGCGGAGCGCCAGCGCCAGCGCCACCGCATCGCCCGGCGCGAAGTACAGCCCGTCGACGCCGTCGCGCACCCCCTCCGCCAGGCCGCCGATCCGGCTGGCGATCACCGGCACGCGGGCGAGACGCGCCTCCTGCACCACCAGCGGCCAGTTCTCGAACCAGAGCGACGGCACCACCAGCGCATCGACCTGTGCCAGCGCCGCCGGCACGGCGGAGTTCTGCAGCGCTCCGGCGAAGCGGACGCGGAGCCCCTGCGCGCGTCGCTTCAGGTCGGCGAAGTAGGCGGCATCGGCGGCGGCCGACCCATAGATGGTCAGTTCGGCCTGCTCCAGCCCGGCGGCGCGGAACGCGTCGACCAGCACGTGCACGCCCTTGTGCGGGACCGGCGTGCCGAGGAAGGCGAAGCGGACGACGCCGTCAGGCGCGTAGGCACGATCCGGCGCAGCGGGCGCCTGGTCGACGCCATACTCGAGGTGCGACCGGCGCGACTCCGGCACTCCCGCCTTGGCGGCGTGGTCGAACAGCATCCGCGACGGCGCGATCACGTGGTCGACCTGCGCCAGCAGTTCCGCCGCCTGCGCCGCGCGGCGCTCGAGCAGCGCCACCGGGATCGGCGGTCCGGGCGGCTGCGCCACCCTCTTGCGCGGCAGCAGCGGCCGGAAGCCGCGCACCTGGTCGACCAGCGGCGACAGGTCGACGCCGAACATGCGGCGCATCAGCTCGAGCCCGCGGAAGGCGTGCTCCGCTCCCTTCTTCTGGGTGAACGGCAAATCGGCGAGGCAGCGGCTGCAGCGGTCGGGCTCGGGCCCCTCGCAGCGCTCGCCGCGCGCGTCGATCAGCTGGCCCATGCGGGCGCACCAGAGCCAGAAGTCCTGCAGCGTGATCACCACGCGGGCGCCGCGCCGCTTCGCGCGCCGCACCAGCCCGAGCGACAGCAGCATCAGGTGCTGGACGTGGACCACGTCGGGCCGGAAGTCCGACAGCACCTGGTCGAACCGCTCCTCGATCGCCGGGTTGTCGAAGGTGGCGGCGAAGTCGGGATAGAGCAGGTTGTTGACCACGATGCGGCAGTCGAGCCCCTCGACCCGGCGCTCCAGCAGTTCGTAGCTGCGGTGCGCCTGCAGCTTCTCCGAATAGAAGAGGGCGACGTCGTGGTGGCGCGCCTGCGCCCGCGCCAGGCGCAGCGTGTAGACCTCGGTGCCGCCGGAGTGCTTCGGCAGGAAGAAGTGGAGCGCGTGGAGGATCCTCATCGCGCGGCTCCCGCGTCGCGCGGCAGCAACTCCGCGCGCCGCGCGCCGTCGAAGGCGCGGCCGCGCCAGCCGTCGAGGAGTCCGCGCGCCTTCCACAGCGCCGCGCCCGGCCGTCCGACCAGCGTGGCGTAGCCCAGCGCCAGCGGCAGCGTCAGCACGTCGCCGACGAGGAAGCGCAGCCAGCGCGCGGCGGAGCCGTGCTTGCGCAGCAGGTGGAAGGCGTTGCGCGCGCTCAGGTACTTGCGCAGGGGGGTGTAGCCGCCGCCGCTGGCGGCCGACCCCTCGTGGACCACGCGCGACCGCGGCGCGTAGGCGAGACGCGCGCCGGCGCGCGTCGCCCGCGCGCAGAAGTCGACGTCCTCGACGTAGCAGAAGAACGCCTCGTCGAAGGCGCCGAGCCGCTCGAACCAGTCGCGGCGCAGCAGCCAGCAGGTGCCGGCGAGGAAGGAGACGTCGCGCGCAGTGTCGTGCTGGCCGCGGTCAGGCTCGCCGTGGCCGGTGAGCAGCGCGAGGTTGCGGCCCCAGGTGAGCGCGCCTCCCGCCGACCAGATCCGCGGCGGCTCTCCCGGCAGCAGCAGCTTCGGCCCGGCGAGCGCCGCGCCGTCGGCCAGCGCGGCGCGCAGCGGAGCGAGGAAGGCACGCTCGACCTCGGTGTCGGGATTCAGCAGCAGCAGTTCCGTCGCGCCGAGTTCCGCGGCGCGGCGCAGACCCAGGTTGGCGCCGGCGGCGAAGCCGCGGTTCAACGGCTGCACGAGCAGTTCGAGCACGGGCCGCGCGCCGCTCGCCGGTCGCGCCGCCTCCGCGCGCAGCAGCGCCTCCCCCGAGCCGTCGCGCGAGGCGTTGTCGACCACCACGATCGGCCGCGCGCCGAAGTCCGACGCGCGCAGCGACGCCACGCAGCGGGCGAGCCCGGCGCCGCCGTTGTAGTTGACCAGCACCGCGACGACGTCGCCGGCAGCGCTCATGCGAGGAACGGCCGCATCACGGCCCACCAGCCGCGCAGGAACAGGTCGAGCCCCCGCTCGCCGCAGCGCGCCACCGCGCCGCGGCGCACCATCGGCGCATGGCTCAACGGCCGCGCGCGGAGCAGTTCCCCGTCGCCGACAGTGCGGGCCGCCTGCAGTTCGCGCCGCTGGCGAAGGAGCGCCGGGAGCTCGGCCAGCAACTCGCGCTTCCCCGCCCACCACGCGCCGAGCAGTCCCTGCGACGCGGCGAAGGCGATCCAGACCAGCTCGTAGGCGAGGATTCCGGGCAGGCCGAGGAGCAGCGCCGCGGTCGAGTGGTTGCGCAGCAGCAAGCGCCAGCGGTTGCGGCTGTGCAGGCGGGCGCGCCGCGCCGGGTAGTCGGGCCCCTCGCGGTAGCTGGTGCCGGCGGTCCCTTCGCGATGGAAGACCCGCGCGGCCGGGACGCGCCGCAACTTCATTCCGCGGGCGCGCAGCCGGAACGAGAGGTCGTGGTCCTCGAACAGGATGAAGTAGCCCGGGTCGTAGCCGCCGATCGGCGCCACCGCGTCGCGCCGCAGCAGCAGCGCCATCGAGATCACCGCGTCGACGTCCTCGGCCTCGCCGGGGGCGCCGGCCAGCGGCGCGAAGAACCGGTCGAGCGTCATCACGCCGACGTAGTGGAACCAGCCGCCGTCGTAGTGGATGCGCGTGCGGTCGCCGTCGAACAGCGCGCGCGGCATCGCCACGACGGCGCCGCTCGACTCGGCGTCGGCCAGCAATCGCTCGAGGCAGTCCGGGGCGAGGATCGCGTCGGCATCGACCTGCAGCACCCACGGCGTGGTCGCCTCCGCCAGCCCGCGGTTGCGCGGCGCCGCCGGTCCGTCGTTGCACCCCATCGCCACCAGCTCGACCGCGGGGAACTCCGCCCGCACCAAATCGGAGCTGCCGTCGGTGGAGGCGTTGTCGTAGACGACGATGCGGCCGGGCGGCCGCGTCTGCGCCAGCAGGGCGCGCAGGCAGTCGCCGAGGTAGGCGCGGCCGTTCCAGTTGCAGACGGTCGCCGTCACGTCGCCCGGGGGGATCACCTCCCGATCATCGACGGGGCGTGGGCGGCGATGCAAGCGCGGCGGCGGCGGAGATCCGCACGCTGCCGCGCCGACCGGCGCGACAGGAACGCTTTGCGTGACGCCGGCGGCGCCCGACGGCCGCCGCCGGCCGCTTCCGGCTCGAACTCAGTGCACCGGGAGCCGGAAGTCCGGCGCCCGGCAGACGCGGCGGCGGGCGAGGCAATAGGGCAGGTTCAGGCACGCGTTCAGCGTCGCCTTCACCGCGATCCACTTGCCGCCCGGCGTCTGCTGCAGCGACTCGTTCAGGCCGATCGTGCCGGTCGCCTCCGCGGCGGCGGCGCCGGCGTCGCGATCGGTCGACTGCCGCGCGGTGCCGCCGACCAGCGCCTTGCGGGCGAGCTTCCACGCCACCTTCGCCACGTCGCTCCAGGCGCAGTGCTTGAACGCGTAGATCCAGAAGTTGCGCACGTGGTAGTAGAGGCTGCGCTTGCCGGCCTTGAGCCCGAACGGCGTGGCGTGGAAGGTGACCACGTCGGGGTGGAGCAGCACGCGCCAGCCGAGGTCGAGCAGGCGGGTGGCGAGGTCGCGCTCGTTGCCGTAGATGAAGATCCGCTCGTCGTACCAGCCGGCCTGCTCGAGCGCGGCGCGCCGCGCCAGACTGCCGCAGCCGCGGAAGGTGCAGAGGTAGCGCTCCTCGCGGACGTCGGCGCGCGCGAGGTAGGCGTCAGGCATGTCGGGCTCGATCACCAGCGTGGTGATCAGCGCGGTCGTCGCCGGCTCGCGGGCGAAGCGGAGAAGCAGCCGCTCGATCCAGTCGGGCGGCAGCACCACGTCGTCGTCCAGGATCGCGACGAACTCCTGCGTCGCCGCCTTGAAGCCGAGATTGAACGTCTCGCACGCGCCGAAGCGCGAGTGCGGCATCACGATCAGCTTCACGTCGGGGAACTCGGCGCGCACCGCCGCCTCGGTCCCGTCGGACGAGGCGTTGTCGACGACGATCACCTCGGCCGGTTGCGCCCGCTGCTCCGCGATCGCGCGCAGGTTGGCGAGGAGGTGCTCCCGCTTGTTGAAGGAGGAGATCACGCAGCTGACCGGAACCGCGCTCATGGCAGCCGGTACTTCGCGTGGAGCGCCGCAAGGTCGCGCCAGAGCTCGTCGATCTGCTCCGGCCTCACCTCCATGAACGCCTCGACGTACTCGATGCCGCGCAGGTCGATGTTGATCGTGCGCGCATAGGCGAGCCCGAGCCGCTTGCCGACCAGGTCGTTGTAGGCGAGCTGGCTGCGGAAACAGTCGAGGGCCGCCCGCTTCGCGTCGATCCACGGCGTGATGTCGAGCAGGAAGCTGGCCAGCGTCGGGTGGTTCACCTCGTAGCCGAGGAGGCGGACGATCAACGCGACGCGCTGCAGCGCCCGCCCGGCGGCGAGCCCGACGGCGAGATGGTCCGGGTGGCACTCGAGCAGCGAAGGCGCATAGACCAGCGCCGGGCAGGCGCGGTCGAATTCGGCGACCAGCGCGGCGACCAGCGCCTCGTCGGGGACGAGCCTGCCGTCGGGGAACGCGAGCGTGCGCACCTCGTCGACGCCGAGGCGCTCTGCCGCCGCCTTCGCCTCGCGCCGGCGCGTGACGACCAGCGCCGCCGCGTCGCCGAAGCGCGCCTCGGGATCGCCGGCCTCGCCGCCGCTCACCTGCACGACGACCACGCGGTCGCCGCGCGCCTTGTGGAAGAGGATCGCGCCGCCGCAGCCGATCGTCTCGTCGTCGGGATGGGGCGCGACCACCACCACCGTGCCGCGCGGCAGCGTCCCCGGATCGACCAGCGGCGTCCAGCTGCGGTACGGCGAGAACCCGCTCATCGGCGGCGCTCCGCAGCGGCGGACGCGGCGATCGCCGCCCGGTAGAGCTCATGCACGGCGCGTTCGTGGTCGGCCAGCAGGTGCGGGGTCGGCGGCAGGGCGGCGCGCATCGCGACGAGCGTCTCCGGTCGATCGAGGAAGGCCGCCAACGTAGCAACCAGCGGCGCCGCGTCGGCCACGGCGATCACGCGGCCGAACCCGGCGACGCGACGCGCCGGCGCGCCCAGGTCGGAGACGACGACCGGAAGGCCGAGAGCGATCGCCTCCTCGACGACGAAGGAGAAGGTCTCCCGCGCGCGCGACGGGAAGACGGCGACGTCGCACTCCGCGACGACGGCCGCCAGGCGCGACAGGTCGTACGCGCCATGCCAGCGCACCGGCAGCCCGTCGGCGAGGCGCCGCAGTTCCGCCTCCTCGCCGGCGACCGGCGCTCCGAGCAGGTCGAGCGAGACCCCGCGCGATGCGAGCGCGCGCACGGCGGAGAACAGGAGATCGACCCCCTTCAGGCGCGAGAGGTGGCCGAAGTGGACCAGGCGCAGGCGTCCCGGCGCCGGGCGATGCGGCGGGCGGGCCGGCGTCGCCGCGGGATCGAGCGACAAGCCGAGCGGCAGCGCGACCATCCGCTCCCGCGGCGCGACCTCGGCCGCGGCCAGCAGCTCGCGATGGCTCTCCGAGGGAGCGATCACCGCGTGCATCCGCCCCACCTCGGCGGTGAAGCGGGCACGGCGCGCGGCGAGGCGGGCCGCCAGGGCCGGCGCGCCGTCGTCGGGAGCGATGCAGGCGACGCACCGCTCGAGCTCGACCGGCAGCGCGCCGCCGCAATCGAAGCCGTCGGGGCGGCGCAGGAAGAAGCGCGGGCAGGCGGCGTAGGCGTCGTGGAGTTGCCCCACCGCGGGCAGCGGCGAGAGCTCCTGCAGCAGCGCATCGCCGAGGTTGAACCAGTGGTGCAGGTGGACCACGTCGGGCGCGAAGGTGCGCACCGCCGTCGCCACCGCCGCCAGCAGGCCGGGCGGCGCGAAGTCGACGCCGAACCGCTCGTCGTGGCGGCGGAAGAAGCGGGTGACGGCGCTGCCGTGGAACGACTCCGTGGCGCTGCGCGTCGCGTCGTCGCGCCGCTCGCTGCCGCAGAAGACGACCGGCAGGAGGCCCTGCTCCTGCTGGCGGCGCACCAGCGCGGCGACGTGGCGCTCGGTGCCACCCGCGAACTCGGGCGGGAAGTTGTGGACGAGGTGGGCCACCCGGAGCGGCCGCGGCGGCGCGTCGCCCGTCATCGCGCCCGCTCGTCGGCGCGGATGCGCCGGAACCCCTCGCCGTGCGTCGCGCCCTTCGGCAGGAAGGCCGAGCGCCAGGCGTTCAGCCCGGCGAACGCGTGGGTGATCGCCGTGTGGCGCAACTGGCTCGGGAAGCAGCGGGCAAGCTCGAGCTTCCGCTCCATCACCGGCGAGACGTCGACCACCACCTCGGCGGCGAGCGTCCCCCACACCTCGTAGGCCCAGAGTTCGCACGCGCGGGCCGCATCGCCGCCATCCGGAGGCCCGCGCTCTTCCCCGGCCGCCTCGCGCCGCCAGCGCGCCAGCGCGCGCGCCGCCGCGAGCGCCACCACGTGGTGATCGCCATGCACCTCGTCCTGGTGCGGCGCATAGATGACGCCCGGCCGCTCGCGGGCGAGGATCGCCGCGAGCTGCGGGACCAGCACGCCGAGATCCTCCTCGCGCGCGCGCCGGCCGTCGGGATGGCCGAGCAGCTCGACCGTCGCGCCGATCGCGACGGCGAACGCGCGCGACTCGGCGGCCCGCTCGGCCACCCGCGTGTCGCGTTCGGCCGCCGTGCCGGCGTTGCCGTCGCTCGCTCCGTCGGTCACGACGACGATGTGGACCCGCTCGCTGCGCGCGCGATGGAGCAGCAGCGTCCCGCCCGGCCCGATCCACTCGTCGTCAGGATGCGGCGCGAGCACGACGACCGGACCGCCCGCGGGCGGCGCGGCCAGCGCTCGGGGTGTCGGCGGCGGATCGAGGTAGGGTTCCATCGCGGGGGATCATCGCCTGCGACCGGCGTGCGGCTCAAACCCGCCTCCGGGACGCCGCGCCCCGGACGCCCCTCCGCTCACCAGATGTCGCTGTCCCCCATCACGATCTCGAGCGAGTCGCGCGCCTGTTCGGGCGGGTAGTCGCTGCCCTCGAACCGGCGGATGCAGAGATTGAAGATCGACTCGCGCGGCGCGAAGCCGAGCGCGGCGAGGTCGGCGAAGTGCGGCTGCGCCGGTGCGGTCCAGGCGAGCAGATGGGTCAGCTTCGGTGCCGGGTGGGCGGCGCCCGCGCGGGCGGCGGCGCCGAGCAGCGCCCGCCATGTCGTGCGGTCGCCCGGCGCGATCACCCAGTCGACGATCGGCACGAGCTCCTTGCGGAAGGCGTGCCACGAGAGGCCGTGGACCAGGAAGCCGCGCAGCCTCCCATCCGGCCCCTCGGCGCGCAGCAGGCGGTAGCGCGTGCTCGGGCAGGCGGCGTAGCGCCAGTTCCAGACCTTCGCGGTGCGCAGCGAGGCGACGACGCCGGGCCGCGCGAGCGCGGCGTCGAGCAGGTCGAGCTCGCCGCCGAACGCCTCGACTTCGGCGACCGTGATCCGCTCGTCGCGATTCCAGTCGAGCGCGGCCGCGAGCGGCAGCTCCTGTTCCACGACCGGGCAGCGCACCGGCTCGTAGCCGCCGAACTTGGTGCCGACGCGGAACGCCTGCGGGTTGGGGAAGCCGAAGAGGAGTCGCAGGTCGTCGCGCCGGCCGAAGCGCTGGTAGAAGGCGTGGGAGAGCGTGAGGTAGACGCCGTTCTTGCGCAGGCTGCCGCGGAACTCGGGCGCGATCACCGTGTCGACCGCCTGACCGAGCCGGAAGGCGCCGTCGGCGAAGCGGAAGCGCGCCGGCATGCAGGTGAAGGTGCCGACGATCTCGCGGCCGGCGGCGCCGTCGGCCTCGGCCACCATCGTCGTGTGCCCCTCCGGGTTGCCCGGGAAGGCCCAGCGCCAATGCGCGAGCGTGCGCGGCGCGAAGTCGGGATTTCCTAACGCGAAGGTGCGGTTGAACAGCGCGAGGATCCCGCGTTCGTCGCCGGCGCGGTAGTCGCGGACGGCGAACGGGCGATCGCTGGCAGGTCGCTCGCTCACGCGCGCAGCCCCCGCTTCACCACCCGTCCGACGTCGCGCAGCCCCGCGGCGAGCGCCGGGCCGCTCGCGTTGCGCCACCAGCGGCACGCCTCCTCGAGGCCGCGCAGCAGGAGCCAGCTCTTCAGCACGATGGCGCCCGCCATGCCGTGGCGCTGCTTGAAGTAGCGCACGCGGTTGGCGATCCACTCGCCGGCGAAGTCGCGGTACTGGGCGGTCGACTTGCCGCCGTGGTGGAGCACCTCGGCCGTCACCACGTAACGGATCCGCTGGCCGCGATCATGGACGCGGCGACAGAACTCGACGTCGTTGTAGAAGAGCCAGAGCCGCTCGTCGAAGCCGCCGATCGCCTCCCAGTCGGCGCGGCGCACCAGCAGCGCGGCCCCGGGCGGCTGGTCGACGTCGGCGTCGCCGAGGTGGTCGAAATCCTCCATGAAGTAGCGGCGCACGGCGGCGCTGCGACCGAAGCGGCGCTCGAACCAGGAATCGAACCAGAAGCCGGCGGCCAGCGTCGGGAAGCGCATGCAGGCGCGCTGCACCGAACCATCGGCGTTCACCAGCCGCGGCGCGGCAGCGCCGTATTCCGGGAAGCGGCGCAGCACGTCGCACAGCTTCGCCAACGCGCCCGGCCGCACCTCGGTGTCGCTGTTCAGCAGCAGCACCAGCGGCGCCGTCGTCGCGCGAACGCCTTGGTTGTTGCCGCGCGCGTAGCCCTCGTTGACGCCGTTCCGGAGCAGCTTCGCCTGCGGGAAACGCTCGGCTACCCGCGCCGCGCTGCCGTCCTTCGAGGCGTTGTCGACCACCACGACCTCGAGCGCGACGCCATGGTCCTGCCCGTACAGCGAGGCGAGGCAGCGCTCGAGCAGCTCGCGCGTGTTCCACGACAGGACCACCACCGCGAGCTCGGGGGTCGCGACCGGCGCCGGACCGCCCGCGGACGGCGCCGCCATCGCCGTCGATGGCGAGTCGCTCATGCCGGCCCCGCCAGCGGCAGGTGGCTGTCGGCGAGGCGCGCCAGGAACTCGCGGTCGCTGCCGATGTGGATCGCGCCGCTCTTCTTCTTCATCCGCCACGAGCCGAGCGGCACCAGGTCGGGCAGCGACAGGATCCGCAGGTGGAGCCAGATCGGGTCGAAGTGGTCCCACGTCCCCTTCGGGATGGTGAAGGTGGCGCGATCATCGATGCGCCCGACCGCCAGCGAGTAGAGCGGGTCGGCGGTCATCTCGACCACGTAGCGCGGCGAGGAGCCGGGCGGCGCCCCCCGGACCGCGAACGCCGGCGGCTCGTCGATCTCGCCGAGGTCGGTCCAGGCGGAGAACTCGTGCGCGCCGTTCCGCGTCGGGTTGCGCCGGATCCAGCCGCTGATCGCCTTGCCGAGCGCGCCGCCGACCGCGCCGTAGTGCTTGTCGAAGTAGCGCTGCAGCGAGATGTCGTGCTTCCGCATCGCCTCCTCGGCGAACTGGCCCGCGCTCTTGTTGTAGAGGTGGACCATCTCCGACCCGGGCACCAGCGTGACGTCGCGCCCCGCCTCGCGCACGCGGCGCGACAGGTCGGAGTCCTCGTAGTAGAGCGGGAAGGTCTCGTCGAACGGCCCGAGCTCGCGCGCGAACGGCGCCGGCATCATGAAGCCGTAGCCGGCCAGCACCGGCTCCTCCTGCTCGTGGTCGGCGCTCCAGATGCGGAGCGCGTTCTTCGCCCGCCGCAGCGCGAACTTCGCGGCGCGCTTCCGCGAGGTGCGCCGCCACGCCTCGGCGAAGTGCATCGCCAGCGACGGCAGCTCGATGCGCGGCAGGTAGAAGAAGCGGTGGGCGTCGTACCAGCCGCGCGGCCCGCACTGGCCGCAGCGCGGATGGGCATCGAGGTGGTCGGAGAGCGCCTGCACCGCGCCCGGGACGATCAGGATGTCGGGGTTCAGGTAGAGCAGGTGGCGCCCGCGCGCGTGGCGCGTGCCGAGGTTGCAGCCGCCGCCGAAGCCGCCGTTCACCGGCGAGCGGACCACCACCACCCCCTGCGCCTCGAGCGGCCGGAGGAACTGTTCCTGGTCCGACGGCGAGCAGTTCTCGACCACGACGATCTCGAGCGCCGCCGGCCCGCCGTCGCGCCGCGTCAGCCGCTCGCGCCGCAACCCGTCGACCAGCGTCTGCAGGTACTGGCCGGTGTTGTAGTTGACGACGATCGCCGAGACGTCGATCACCGACCGCCTCCCCCGCCGGCGGCGCCACCCGACCCGCCGAGCCCGAGCTTGCGCAACTCCGCCTCGCGCTGCGCCCGCGTCGGCCACGGCAGCGGCTCGGCGGCGAAGGTGTGGTCGAGGTGGATCATCCCGACCCGCCGCTCGTGCTGCGCGATCTCGAAACGGGTGCCGATGCTCTGCGAGTGGTAGACGTGCAGCGCGCGGGTGTCGGTGAGGTACGCGGTCAGTGCGTACTCGGCGGCCAGCAGCGGCAGGCGGTTGACCGCGATCTGCACCCGCCAGCGCCCGCAGGTCGCCGGCGCCTGGAAACCCGACAGGTTGCTGCCGATGCCGCAGACCATGATCTGGTCGAGGCGGTGGATCGCGAAGCCGACCGTGACGCCGTCCGCGAGGTCGCGCGGCAGCTCGTAGTCGATCTCGACCACCAGGTCCTTCAGGAGCTGGGCGCGCTCCAGCAACTGCCCGGTGTGGGGATCGCGCAGCCGCGAGCCGAGGATCACCGGCGCGGCGTCGGGCGGCGGCAGCGAGAGTTCGTCGGCGCCGCTCGCGTCGGCCGCGGCCGCCGACGGCACGGCGCGCAGTTCCTCCGCGACCTGCGCGTTGGACAGCATGCTGTGGGTCGAGCGCCGGCCGCGCTCGTAGTTCGAGTAGGCCAGCACGACGTCGCGCGACTTGCCGTCCTGCTCGACCCGGCCGTCCTTGATCCAGAGCGCGCGCTCGCAGATCTCCTCGACGTGGAACATCGAGTGGCTGCAGAAGAGGATCGTCTTGCCGGCGGTCTTGAAGCTGACGATCTTGTCGACGCAGCGCTTCTGGAAGTGGAGGTCGCCGACCGCCAGGATCTCGTCGATGATCAGCACGTCGGGGTCGATGGCGGTGGCGACCGAGAAGCCGAGCCGCATCACCATGCCCGACGAGTAGGTGCGCATCGGCTGGTCGATGAAATGGCCGAGTTCGCTGAACTCGATGATCTCGGGGACCTTCGCCTCGATCTCGGCCTTGCTGTAGCCGTTGACGATGCCGTTCAGGACGATGTTCTGCCGTCCGGTGAAGCCGGGATAGAAGCCGGTGCCGAGCTCGAGCAGGCTCGCCACGCGACCGCGCAGTTCGAAGCGGCCGCCGCTCGGCAGCGTCGTGCCCGAAAGCACCTTGAGCAGCGTCGACTTGCCGGCGCCGTTGCTGCCGATGATCCCGACGGTGGCGCCGTGGGCGAGCGTGAACGAGACGTCCTCGAGCCCGCGCACTTCCTTGTGCAGCCGCCGCCGGAACAGGAACTCCTTCACCCGATCGAAGGGGCGGTCGTAGAGGCGGTAGGTCTTGGTCAGTCCCTGCGCGCGGATGGCGAAGTCGTCGCCGCCGCCGCGGTCGCCGCCGTCGCCGGCGGGCGCCGCTGCCGGGCGGGGCCTGATCGCGGCAGCCATCGGTTCAGACTTCATCGGCGAAGTAACCCTTCCAGCGCTGGAAGCAACCATGCCCGACGACGAAGGTGCCGCACGCGATCAGGGCGAAGATCGCCGCGGAATCCCACGGGAACGTCGCCCCCGACTCGTACGGGAAGCAACCGCGCCACAGCGCGAGCAGGTGGAACAGCGGATTCCAGCGGATCGCCTCGGCGACCCACGGCACCTCCTGCGTCTGCTGGGCGATCATCTCGATCCGGTAGAAGACCGGCGTGAAGAACATCCAGACCAGCGAGGCGAGCGGGATCACCTGCGACACGTCGCGCAGGAAGACGTTGGCCGCGCCGAGCAGCATCCCGAGACCGGTGACGAACAGCCACTGCAGCACCAGCGGCAGCGGCAACCAGACCAGTGAACGCAGCATCGCCGTGTTCTCGCCCAGCGGCGTCGCCGGCACCAGCAGCATCACCAGCACGTAGAGCGGCACGAACAGCGCGAAGCCGAGCAGCATCTGGAAGAAGCTGACCAGCGTGGTGTAGGTCGGCAGCAACTCGGACGGGAAGGCGACCTTCTTGATCAGGTTGTTGTTCTCGACCACCACCGGGGTGCAGCGGTTGAGCGCGTCGATGGTGCAGATCCACGGCAGGATGCCCGACGCCATGAAGATCGTCGTCACCCAGGCGTCGGGGATCGCCCCCGCCCGCGCCGCCTCCTCCGCAGTGCGCAAGGGCACCTTGAGCATCCGCGAGAAGACCAGACCGTAGACCGCCAGCAGCAACGCCGGATGGAGCAGCGGCCACAGCCGCCCGAGCAGGGAGCCTTCGTAGCGCGACGCGATGTCGCGGCGCACGAACGCCCGCACGATGTCGATGTGGCGTCGGGCGACGGCGGGGAACCGGAATGCGCTCAGCAGGAAGGACATGGGTCGCTCATCGTCCGCCCTCGGGCTGGCGCTGGAACGGCACCTCGTCGATCCACGCGATCCGGGCGGCGAGCTCCGCCGCCACCGCGGCGCCGTCGCGATCCGGGCCCGTCGGCCCGGCGAACAGCTCGACCTGCAGCCCGCGCGTCGACAGCTGCGTCGCGTACGCCTCGAGCGGGGCAAGCGGGTAGCGCGGATCGCCGTCGCGATGCACCAGCGCGATGCGCCGGCCGAAGCGCACCGCTTGCTCCTCCCAGTCCTTCAGCGTCACTGGCGCATAGCCGCCGTCGAACAGCACCGCGCCGCGCACCCACTGCGGGTTGCGCACGGCGAGCGCGAAGCCGAATCCCGCGCCCTGGCCGGCGCCCGCCACGTAGATCCGCGCGGGGTCGATCGCGACCCGCGTCCGCAGCGCGGTGAGCGCGGCCAGCACGTGGCGCTGCTCGAGGCGGAACAGGTCGACGAAGTCGCCCGGCCCGGCGAAGAAGGCGAACCGCTCCGGCGCGATGATCTTGCGCCCGCCCGGCGCCAACAGCGCGAAGCGATGCTCGGCGCAGAACGGCTCGAACCAGCGCTGCGCGAACTCGGCGCGCTCGGCGCCGTAGGGATGGAGCACGATCAGCAGCGGCAGCGGGGCGGCGTCCACCGCCGCGTCGCCGGTCGGCGGCGGGATGAATTCGTGCGCCGAGATCAGCCCCTCCCAGCTCGCCTCGATCGCCTGTGCCAGCGCCTCCGCCTGCGCCACCGCCGCGGCCCAGCGGGGGTCCGCGCGCAGGTTCTCGAGGTCGGGGTCGTGCTTCAGGTTGTGGCGACGACCGGGATGGATGCCGTAGCCGCCGCGGACCGCGCGATCGAGCGCGGCGAACGCCGGCTCGAGTTCGCCGCGCCGAGCGTGGCCGCACGCCGCGTTGAAGTGGAGCATGTAGACGTCGGGATCGTCGCCGTGCGCCGCCAGGATGGCGGCGAGCGCCTCGAGTCCGGCCGCCTCCTCGCCGGTCGCGATCATGCGCACCGCCTCGACGTAGCCGGCGCGCCGCTCGATCGTGACGACGTCCGCGGTCGGCGCCGCGTCGTCCTGCGCCCGCGCCGTCCCGGCGAGGAGCGCCAGCACCATGGCCAGCGCTCCGCGCGCGGCGCCCCTTCTTCGCATCACCATTCGATCCGCTCCTCGTGCCGGGCCACGCTCGCGACGTGACCGAGTTCGCTGCCGAGGCGGAGCGCGAACGCCGCGGCGGCGTCGGGCTCGCCATGGACGACGCAGGTCCGCGCCGGCGGCTGCGGCAGCCCGCGCAGCCAGCGCAGCAACTCGTCCGCATCGGCGTGCCCCGACATGCCGGGCACCTCCGCCACCTGCGCCCGCACCGGCACGGCGGCGCCGTGCATCCGCAGGAAACGCGCGCCGTCCCGCAGCGCCCGCCCGCGCGTGCCGATCGCCTGGAAGCCGGCCAGCACGATCATGTGCTGCGGCTCCGGCAGCAACCGGCGCAGGTGATGGAGGACCCGTCCACCGGCGAGCATCCCGCTGCTGGAGAGGATGATCCGCGGGCCCTCGAGGGCGTTGAGCCGCAGCGACTCCTCGCGCGTCGAGTGCAGGTAGACGCCGCGACCGAACAGCGGTCCGGTCGCCTTCGCCAACACCACCGACTCGAGCCCCGCCTCCTCCGGATGGCGGCGGTAGATCGCGGTGGCGTCGACCGCCATCGGGCTGTCGACGTGGATCGCAATCTCGGGCGCCTCTCCCGCCTCCATGATCTGCCGCAGCAGCCAGATCATCTGCTGCGCGCGTCCGACCGCGAACGCGGGGATGAGCATGGTGCCGCGCCGCGCGACCACATCGCGGATCAACCGCGCCAGCGCGACGCGCGGTCCCTCCTGCGGATGGGTGCGGTCGCCGTAAGTCGACTCCACCACCAGCAGATCGCACGCCGGCGGCGGCGCGGGATCGGGCACGAGCGGCGCGTCATAGCGCCCGACGTCGCCCGAGAAGAGCAGCGTGCGGCTCGCGCCGCCTTCGCTGACCACGCATTCGACCTGCGCCGAGCCGAGCAGGTGGCCGGCCGGCACGAAGCGGCAGCGAAACCCCGGCGTCGGCTCGAAGGGTACGCCGTAGGGAATCTCCCGCAGTCGCTCGCAGACCGCCTCGGCATCGGCGACGGTGTAGAGCGGGAGCGCCGGGCGGTGCTTCGAGTAACCCTTGCGATTGGCGTACTCCGCGTCTTCCTCCTGGATCGACGCCGAGTCGCGCAGCAGCAGCGACGCCAGGTCGGCCGTGCCCGGCGTGCACCAGACCGGCCCGCGGAAGCCTAGGCGTCCGAGGCGGGGCAGCCAGCCGGTATGGTCGATGTGGGCATGGGTGAGCACCACGCCGGACAATGCCTCCGGAGCGAAGGCGGGCGGGTCCCAGTTGCGCAACCGCAGTTCCTTCAGCCCCTGGAACAGGCCGCAGTCGAACAAGAGCGACCGGCCGGCGGCCTCGACGAGGAAGCGCGACCCAGTTACGGTGCCGGCGGCGCCGTGGAAGGAGAGAGAGGCCATGCGCGGACGATAATGTGCGCTAAACCAATTGCCTCGACCCGGGTCCGGAGTTCGCCGATGAAGTCGCGATTCGTCGCCGCCTGCGCGCTGTTCTGCCTCGGCGTCGCCCGCGACGATGCGCGGGGCGTGGCGGCCGCAGCCGCACCCGCAGTCGCGCCCATGGCCGGCGTCGAGCGCCAGGCGCAGCGCCTGATCGTCCGGCTCACCGCGGCATTGCGGGTGACACCCGTCGCGATCACGGTCGGCAACAGCGGCCTCGCCGCGTTCGACCGCCTCTGCGTCGCGCTTGGTGTGGACCAGGTGCGCCCGCTCAGCCGGACGCCGGAAGCCGCCCATCGCGACCCGGCGCGCTTCGCCGCGCTTGGACTCGATCGGATCGTCCGGATCGAGGTCGAGGCGGCGCGGCGGGACGCGGTCGCGGCAGCGCTGCGCGACTGCCCCGACGTCGAGTCGGTGACGCCGGCCGCCGGCGCGCACGCCGCAAAACAGCCGAACGATCCGCTCTGGAACAGCCAGTGGTCGCTGCAGAACGGCGTGGTCGACATGCCGAAGGCGTGGAACCGGGTGACCGACGCCACCGGCGTGCCGATCGCGGTCATCGACAGCGGCAGCGATCTCGGCCATTCGGACTTCCGCGCCAACCGCTGGAGCAACCCGGGCGAGATCGCCGGCAACGGCCGGGACGACGACGGCAACGGCTACGTCGACGATCGTTACGGCTACGACTTCGTCAACGACGACGGCGATCCGGCTGACGACAACGGCCACGGCACCAACGTCGCCGGCGTGATCGCCGCGGTCGGCGACAACGTGATCCACATCTGCGGCGTCTGCTGGAAGGCCGAGGTCATCAGCTGCAAGTCGCTCGACGCGAACGCGTTCGGAACGTTCGACGAGCTGGCCGAAGGCGTGACCTACGCCGCCGACAATGGCGCGCGCGTCGCCAACATGAGCTTCGTCAGCGACGTCGACGATCCCATCCTGCGCGCCGCGGTCGCGTATGCGCAGTCGCTCGACGTCGTACAGGTGGCGGCGGCGGGCAACTTCGGCGACCGGACGGTCCAGTATCCGGCCGCCTACGACGGCGTGCTGGGCGTCATCGCCACCGACAGCTCCGACCAGCGCTGGCCGAGCTCGAGCTTCGGCAATTGGTGCGACCTGGCCGCGCCGGGCGCCTCGATCCTGACCCTGCGCAAGGGAGGCGGGACGACCACGGTCAGCGGCACCTCGCTGGCCGCGCCGCACGTTGCCGGCGTCTGTGCGCTGCTGCGCAAGCAGGAGTCCGCTCTCGATCGCCTCGCCGTCGAGATCGTCGTCTCCCATTCGGCCGAGGACTTCGGCGCCGCCGGATTCGACGAGGAATTCGGGCATGGCCGCCTGAACGCCGAGCTGGCGCTGGAGCGGGCCGAGCGGCTGCGGACGTCGGTGCCCGAGATCCAGGACGGCGGCGCCTTCACCCTCGACCTCGCGTCACCGGATGAGCCCGGCTTCCTCTACTTCCTCTTCCCGTCCTTCTCCGACCGCGTGCCGGGACTGTCGCTGTCGACCTACGATCCGGCCGATCCGCGCCTGTTCCCGCTGAACGAGGACTGGCTGTTCGACTACGTCGCGCAGTTCCCGCTCAATCCGTACTTCACCGGATTCAACGGCAGCCTCGATGCCAACGGACTGGCGACCGCCGCCGTCGACCTGCCGCCGAAGGCCTTCGACGGGATGCCGCTCGATTTCGCCTTCGTGACGCTCGACCCGGCCGACCTGTCGAAGATCGCGACGATCGGCGGTCCGGCGCGCGTCTGGGTGCGCTGACCGGTCGCCGCCGCCGCAGCTTGAGGGAAGGGGTTCGATCGGATATCAACTCCGCCCTTCGCGGGACCGGTCCCGCCAGCGGAGCATGCTCGGATGGTCCTGCTCGACATCGCGTTCGCCAAGGACATCGTCGATGCGATCGGCTTCTGGGGGCTGACCTTCTTCGGCCTGACCCCGTTCTTCGCCTTCTGCGCTCACGCCGCGGGCGGCGGCAAGGCGCTGGCGGCCGTCATGGTGCTCCTCTCCGCCGCGCTGCTCAGCATGGCGTGGCTGGCGGATGCCTCGAACTTCGTCCTCTTCCTGCTGTCGCTGCCAGCCGCCTTCGGCATCGCTGCCGGGGGCTTCGACCTCAAGCAGCAGCAGGCGATCGACGCCAAGGCGCACGCCAAGCCGCATTGAGCTGGATGGCCGATGGCGGCCGCATGGCGGCCGCAAAACGCGGCGGGCGGCGGGCTGGACCGATCGCGCGTCTCAGCGCCAGATGATCTGGAACCGGTTCGCGCTCTTGCACTTCGGACACTCGTAGGTCGGGTGATCCTGCCCTTCCTTCAACTTGGCCAGGAACTCGCGCTCGCAGCGGCCGCAGAACAGCACGGTCACGTTGCGCACGGCGTCGAGCGGGCGGCCTGTGTCGAGGTAGGGCTTCAAGGTCGCGCTCCGGGGTGAAGGCGGGGACGAAGGCGAGGCGACTGTACTCTGCGCTAGCCGAACGGCGAGTGCGGCGCACGCCTTCAGGATGGGAAAAGCGTTCCGATCCCGGCGGCGTGGCCGGATCAGCCTCAAGCCTCGCGTCGCCGACTGGACGCGTCAGCGCGCCGGCAACACGCGCTCCGACTCCGCACCCACCAGCTCGCGGTCCGCGGCCAGTTCGACCCGGGCCGACAGCAGCACCATCGGCGGCGCCGGGTCGCCGAGCTCGTTCAGCGGCAGCTCACACCGCGCCGCGCCATCGACGAATGCCAGTTCGCGCGCGAGGAGTTCATCGCCGCGGGCGAGTCCGCCGGCGATCCGCCGCTGCCGGTAGACACGCAGCGTCCCCGCATGGCGGGCGGCCTTCGGCACGACCGGACGGCCGTCAGCGGAAAGGTAGCGCACATCGACGCGCAGCAGCTGCGTCGATCCGCGTCCGATCAGCTCCGAGGTGACGGCGAGATGGCTCGCGCGCAGCAGGTCGGTCAGCTCCTGCTGCTTCGGTGCAGCTGGCGCCGGCGCCGGCGGCGGCACCTTGATCGCCGCCAGCTGCGTCCGGTGCAGGTAGCCCTCGAGACGGACCTTGACGTGGTCGTCGACCTCTCCCCGCCACTCGACCACCGTGCCCTGCAGCAGGTGCGCCAGCGTCACGCCGGCCGGTGCGTCCTTCGCGGCGCGCAACTCCGCGCTCGCCACGCCCACGGCGAACCAGCGCGGGCTATCGTCATGCACCGCCGCGCCGCCGAGCGCGGCGCCGACCGCGATCAGTGCGAACCCGCCGAGCCAACGCGTGAGCGATTCGAGCGCCATCCGTCGCCTCCCTGCGCCGTTCCGAGCCAGCGCCGTCGCCCGCGTTCCGCGTCGAGACGGCGCTCGACGCGGCCCGCCGGCGGCGCTCGGTGGCGCCGCCATTCTGACGGTGGCAGTCGCCGCCGCGGCATGGAGCGCCTGTTCGCCGCCGCGGGCTCCCGCCGACCCGCCGAAGCCGCGGTCCAACCTGCTGCTGGTCACGCTCGACACGACCCGCCGCGATGCCATGGGCTTCCTCGGGCGAACTCCCTCGATCACGCCGCAGCTCGACCGTCTGGCGAGCGAGAGCGCCGTGTTCACCGACGCCTACACCGTGGCACCGCTGACGCTGCCGGCGCACGCCTCGTTGCTGACCGGCCTCCAGCCGAACAGCCACCACCTGCGCGACAACTCGGTGGCGGCGCTGTCGGCGGAGGCGACCACCCTCGCGGAGGTGCTCCGGGACGCGGGCTATGCGACCGGCGCCGCCGTCTCGGCAATCGTGCTCGACTCCTGCTACGGGCTCGACCAGGGCTTCGCCACCTACCGCGATCCGCCGCGCGACCCGAGCCGCCAGCGCCTGTTCATCGCCGAGCTCCGCGGCGACGTCATGGTCGACCAGACGCTCGCCGGCCTGCCGCCGGCCGCCACCGCGGACGCCGCGGACGCCGCGGACGCCGCGGACGCCGCCGCCCCGTGGTTTCGCTGGCTCCACCTGTTCGATGCGCACTACCCCTATTCCGCGCCCGGCAGCACCCCGCGTCCGGCGCGGACCGAGGCGGAAGCGCATGCCGACCGGCGCCGGCTCTACTTCGAGGAGATCGCCTGGCTCGACTTGCAGCTCGGGCGCCTGTTCGACGCCTTGCGCGCGCGCAGCGACTGGGAGCGGACCCTCGTGGTCGTGACCTCCGACCACGGCGAGAGCCTGCTCGACGGCGTCGAGCCGACCCACGGCTGGTTCGTCTACGACGCGACCATGCGCATTCCGCTGCTGATGCGGGTGCCGGGCGCGCTGCCGCGGCGACTGGATCCCGCCGTTTCGCTGGCGGACGTCATGCCGACGCTGCTCGACCTGCTCGGCGCCACCCGCGCCGACCTGCGCTTCGACGGCGAGAGCCTGGCACCGCTGCTCGGCGCGACGCTGCCCGATGCCGAGACCGCGGCCGCCTTCGACGGTCGCGCGGTGGCGATGGAATCGTGGTACGGCTGGTCCAACTTCGGCTGGGCGCCGATGGAGGCGTGCGTGCAGGGGGGCCTCAAGTTCGTGCGCTCGCGCCGCGAACGGCTCTATGACCGCAGCCCCGACGGGCGTGGCGAGCGTGGCGATGGCGCCAACATCCTGAGCGACGACGATCCGCGCGCGCGGGCGATGCGGGCACGACTCGATCGCTGGGCGGCGGAGCCGGCGCACCCGCTTGCGGCCAGCGGCGTGACGCTCGACGACGAGCGGATGCGCGAGCTGGCCGCGCTCGGCTACGTCGCCGCGGCCGCGCGCGACCTCTCGGTGCGCCCCGACTTCTCCGTGCTCGATGACCCCGAGGACCACGCCGAGGTGGCCTTCCTCCTCGAACGGGTGACCAGCCGTTTCGCCGAGGGCGACGCCGCCGGCGCCGCCGGCGAGCTGCGTCGCCTGTGCGAGCTGGTGCCGCAGTCGGTGTTCGCCCATGAACAGCTCGGCGCCTTCCTGATCGCCGGCGGGCGCAAGGAGGACTGGGAGGAGGCCGAGCGCCACCTGCGCCGCGCGCTCGAGATCGACTTCCAGCGGGCCAAGGTGCACTACAACCTCGGCCTGCTGACGATGCGGCGGATGAACGCGGCGAAGGAACCGGCCGAGGCGCTGAGGCTGCGCCGCGGCGCCATCCTCGAACTGCGCCTGTCGCTCGAGATCGACCGGAACTCGCCCGAGGCGCTGGCCAACTTCGCCTCGCTGGCGCGGATGGAGGCCGACCAGATGGACCCGTCCGCGCGGAAGGCGCGACTCGCCCTCTACGACGAGGTGCTGGCTGCGGCGGATCGCTTCCTCGCCGAGCTCCCGGCCGACCACGCCGACCGACGTCGCTTCGAGGCGTTCCGCGCCGACACCGAGCAGGCGCGTCAGCGGGCGGCCGTCGCCGGCCCCGCCGGCGACGGCTGAGAGAACCGGGGTCCGACGCGACGACTACGGCCGCCGCGGGGAGCTCGCCGAAAGCGGGCTATAACGCCCGCCGGCGCTCCCGGCGCGCAGGCCACCTCCCTCCGTGACGACGACGCCATGAAGGTTCTGCTCGCCTACCCACCCGATCGCTGTCCGCCGATGATCCCGTACTCGAGCCTCGCCCAGCTCGCGGCGGTGCTGAAGCAGGCCGGACACGCGGTCGTCGTCCGCGACCTGAACGCGATGACGTTCGACTGGCTGAATCAGGAAGAGCGGCTCCGCGGCTACCACGACTACGCGCGCGGCCGCTTCGAGGAGCTCGAGCGCAAGGCGGTCCTCGACGACGGCGAGCGCGGCATCTACCGCTTCCTCGCGCCGCTGATGGCGGCGCCGCGCGAGTCGTTCCTGTTCGCGCCCGAGGCGGCGCGCATCATGCGCGACCCGGCGCGCTTCTACGACCCGCGCCAGTTCAACCGCGCCTTCGACTCGCTGCAGACGATGATCCGGCTGGCGTCGTCCGCCAATCCGGTGTTCAACCCGGAGAACCGCTTCTTCCTGTCGCAGGTGGCGACGCACCTCGCCCAGCCGATGGGCGATCCGCTCTCGGACGCCTATCAGGCGCAGATCATCGACGCGATCCTCGCCGAGAAGCCCGACCTGATCGGCTTCACCCTGCCGTTCAACTTCCAGTTCCTCGAGGCCCTGAAGCTGTGCAAGCTGCTGCGGCAGCGCGCGCCCGGGGTGAAGATCGTGCTCGGCGGCCCGACCGTGAACGACTACGCGCCGCGACTCTTCGCCGACGGGACGCTGGCGTCGCTGGTCGACTTCGCCGTCGCCGGCGAGGGCGAACGCGCCGTCGTGGCGCTGTGCGCCGCCATCGCGCGCGGCGGCGGCTACGACCAGGTGCCGAACCTCTGGTGGTTCGAGGGCGGAGAACCGCGCCGGAGCCACTTGCCGCCGGACGTCCCCGACCTGAACGAGTTCCCGGCACCCGACTTCTCCGGGATCGAATTCGGTCTCTATCTCACGCCGTCGCGGGTGGCCAACCTGCAGACCTCGCGTGGCTGCTACTACGGCAAGTGCACCTTCTGCGGCGACGGCTTCCGCCGCAACTTCCGCATGCGCTCGCCTGACCGCGTCTACGCCGACATCAAGCAGATCCATGTCGAGTGCGGCGTCGACCACTTCCTGTTCTGGGACTCGCTGGCGCCGCCGAAGACGCTGAAGCACGTCGCGCAACAGATCGCGGCGAACAGCGACCGCATCTTCTGGTTCGCCGAGACCAAGTTCGAGAAGCCCTACGCCAACGCCGAGATGATGGCGACGCTGGCCAAGGGCGGCTGCCGGTTCCTGCAGTTCGGCTTCGAGTCGGCGCGACAGCCGGTGCTCGACCTGATCGACAAGGGCAACGACCTCGTCCGCGTCGACACCATCCTCGACCTGATGAAGGCCAACGGAGTCAAGGCCGGGCTGTCGTGGTTCATCGGCTTCCCGACCGCGCGTGCCGACGACGATCTCCACACCTACGACTTCGTCACCCGTCGCGCCGACGGCATCGGCATGTCGGTCTACACCGGCACCTTCTTCCTCGGCCGCGACACGCTGGTCTTCACCCACCCCGACCGCTTCGGCATCCGCATCCTCGAGAAGGACGACGGTTCGGTCGACTACGAGATGAAGGACGGCGTCCCCCACTACGACACGACCGAGCTCGACCTCGCCTTCCGCGCCCGCGGCGACCTGCCGCTGCTGAACCACGGCGGCTACCTGCTCTATGCCGCGCACGCGCAGGACGTGCAGCGCCAGATCACCTCGGCCGGTCGCTCCGGACCGCTCTCCCGCGACGTCCCCGACCTGCGCGAGCGCCGCGTCGTGCTGACCGACGGCGTGTCGCTGTCGTCGTTCCGGCGCAACGCCTTCGCCACCGACCTCGCCGGCTTCGAGCAGCCGGTCCGGATCGCCCACAACGAGAAGACCGGTCTCTGCCATCCGCTCGAGGACGTCGAGTCGCGGCTGTTCGACCTCGCCGACGGGCGCCGCACCGTGGCGGAGCTGATCCGCGCGCTCGGGCCGAGTTTCGAGCACGCCGAGGAACGCGTGCGGCGCCTGATCGACCGCGGGCTGCTGTGCGTGGTCGCCGAGGTGCCGGCCGCCGCCGACGTGGCGTCGCGCTGACGCTTGATCGCGCCGGCGCGCGGCCGCAAGCTGCGGGGATGTTCCTCCCTGCGTGCAAGGCCGCGCTGCGGCGGCGATTCCGCGGCATCTCCCCTCTGCTGGCGCCGCTGGCCATGGCCCTCGCCGCGTGCGGCGCCGACCCGCCGCCGCCCGATCGCTTCCAGGTCGCGCTGCTGCTGGCCGGCCCGGAGAACGACGAGGGGTGGAACCAGTCGGCCTTCGAGGGCCTGCAGCGCATCGAGCGCGAGCTCGGCGCCGAGGTGCGCAAGCTAAGGGCGCGTGACGCCACGGCGATCGAGCAGGCGTTCGCCGCCGCCGCCGCCAACGGCTGCGACCTCGTCGTCGGCCACGGCTTCGAGTTCAACGCGCCGGCCGCCCGCATCGCCGCCGCCCATCCGCAGGTCCGCTTCGCCACCTCGGGCGGGACCGAGTCGGGCCCGAACCTCGCCAGCGTCTCGCTGCGGATCGAGGAGGTGACGTTCCAGCTCGGGATCCTCGCCGCCCACCTCTCGCGGAGCGGCGTCGTGAGCTCGCTCCACGGCGAGGCGTACGAGCCGGTCAAGCGCGCCGCGGCCGCGTTCGCCGCCGGCGCGCGCGCGGTCAATCCCGCGATCGTGCTGCACGAGGAGTACCTCGGCACGTGGGAGGATGCCGTCCTCGCCAAGGAGAAGGCGCTCGCGCACGCGTCGCGCGGCGCCGACGTCTTCTTCCAGAACGCCGATGCCGCCGGCGCCGGCATCTTCGAGGCCTGCCGGGCGAAGGGCGCGCTCGCCTTCGGCTGCAACCGCGACCAGGCCGGGAAGGCCCCCGACGTGATCGTCGCCAGCGCGGTCGGCGACACCGCCGCGCTGCTGCTCGAGCTGGCGAAGGAGACGCAGTCCGGCACGTTTCGCGGCGGCGTGCGCACGTTCGGCCTCGCCGAGGGGAGCCTGCGCGTCGCGTTCAACCCGGCGCTCGCGGCGCGGGTGCCGGCCGCGGCGCGCACTGCGATCGACG
>Ga0194128_10003251_pt1 | contig 25294 bp, 26 predicted proteins | sample TA2KigCa65mmetaG_FD_148650 | JGI IMG/M metagenome (GOLD analysis project Ga0194128, IMG submission 148650) | Freshwater microbial communities from Lake Tanganyika, Tanzania - TA2015037 Kigoma Deep Cast 65m | ecosystem: Environmental > Aquatic > Freshwater > Lake | place: Tanzania: Lake... | reverse complement strand
CCATGGCAAGCACGGGACGCCCTGGGGCCAACCAACCGATCAACGTGCAGGAGGCCAAGACCCACCTGTCGGCGTTGCTGGCGCGGGTGGCCGCGGGTGAGCGGATTGTGCTCTCACGCCATGGCAAACCGATCGCCCAGCTCGTGCCCCTAGAGCCCAAGCCCCGTCGCGAATTGGGGTTCATGCAGGGCAGCGTGGAGGGGGAGTTCTTTGAGCCGCTGCCCAACGATGAATTGGAGCGCTGGGGCGTATGAGGCTGCTGCTCGACACCCATGTGTTGCTATGGGCCGTGCTGGAACCGCAGAGGCTGTCGGCCCAACAGCGCAACGCCCTGGAAGACAGCGACAACGAGCTGCTGGTGAGCGCCGCCAGCGCCTGGGAGATCGCCACCAAGTGGCGACTGGGAAAACTGAGCCAGGCCGCAGCAGTTGTCAAGAACTACCCGCAGGTGCTCAATGGCCTCGCGGCCACTGAACTCCCCATCAGCGGAGCGGTGGCCCGCCAGGCCGGATTGCTGGAGGTGGAACACCGCGATCCCTTTGACCGCCTGTTGGCGGCGCAGGCGATGGCAGAAGACCTCCTGCTGGCCAGCAGCGATCTGGCCTTCAGGCTGTTTCCCAAGGTGGCGCAGCTGAACTGAGCACCGCCTCCGGCGCGATCCACATCGCATCGCCGTAGGAGAAAAAGCGGTACTGGCGCTCGATCGCCTCGGCATACAACGCCAACAGGCGCTCGCGGCCGACCAGGGCACTCACCAGCAGCAGCAGCGAGCTCTTCGGCAGGTGGAAGTTGGTGAGCAGGCCCTGCACCACAGCAAAGCGGTAGCCGGGCTGAATCACCAGATTCACTGGGCCCGTATGGGGCCGCAGCTCGCCGCCGTGCAGCTGGGCCACCGCCTCGAGGCTGCGCACCGAGGTGGTGCCGATGGCGATCACCCGCCCGCCGCGGGCGCGGCAGGCCGCCACCGCCGCCACCAGCGCCGGGCTCACCTCCACCCACTCGCTATGCAGCTCCAGGGAGCGCAAGTCTTCGGTTTCCACCGGCCGAAAGGTGCCCAGGCCCACGTGCAGGGTGGTGGTGGCCAGCTCCACGCCGCGCTCCCGGATCGCCGCCAACAGCGCGTCGCTGAGGTGGAGTCCCGCCGTGGGCGCGGCCACGGCACCGGGCCGTGCGGCATAGCGGGTCTGGTAGCGCTCGTTGTCGCTGTCGTCGTGGGCGTGGATGTAGGGCGGCAGCGGAATGGCGCCGTAACGCACCAGCAGGGGCTCAAGCGCCGCCGCGTCGGCGTACTGCGGCGGAAACTGCACAACCCGGCCGCCGGTGGCGGGGTCGCTGCCCAGCACCTGCACCGACAGAGGCGGCTGCCCCTCAGCCACCACCGCGATCCAATCGCCCGGCCGGAGCTTCTTGGCGGGCTTGGCCAGGCACAGCCACTGGCCGAGGGCAGCGGCCTCGCCAGGTTGCGGTTGCCACGGCTCCAGCACCAGCAGCTCCACCGCGCCACCGCTGGGGCGACGCGCTTCCAGGCGGGCCCGCAGCACCCGGGTGTCGTTCACCACCAGCAGATCCCCCGGCTGCAGCTCCTGCTGCAGCTCCCACACCGTGAGGTGGCGGGCCCAGGGGCCAGGGCCAACCCCGGGCGGATCCACCGCCAGCAGCCGGGCGGCATGGCGGGGCTCCAGCGGGCGCTGGGCAATGCGCTCCTCGGGCAGGTCGAAGGTGTAGCTCGAGAGCCGCAGATCAGCGAGATCGCTCATGGCTGCAGGCCCTGGCTCATGCCGGCAGGTAATAGCGCACCAGGGTGAACACCCGGTTGCCGCTGGCATCGAGCGCCCGGTGCATGTTGATGCCGCGCTGGTTGAGCAGCAGGGAATCAAAGCGATAGCGCGGGATGGCCATCGGCATCACGATCGTGTGGCTCACTTCAGGGTGGGCCTGCTGCTCAGCGGCCACAAACGCCACGAATGGATCGATCAGGGAGGCAAAGGGGCTCTCGAGGATCCGCAGGCTGATGCCGGGCGACTCGCCCACCAGCCGCTGCCAGTCGCGGCGGATCATGTCGATGTCGTCGCCCTCCGAGCGCACCCACACGGAGCTGACCTGATCCGACACCGTGGCGGCGTAGCGCAAAGCCTCTAGGGAGGGACGGGAGAAGGAGGCGATCCAGACGATGCTGCGGTTGCCCACCGGATCGCGCCGCTGGGGCAACACAACGCTGCCCTGGGCGTCGGCAGGCAAGGCAATGGCGGCGTAGACGCGGCGATAGCGATCGCGAATGCTGGCCAGCAACCACACCAGCAGGGGAATGGCGATGACCACCGTCCAGGCGCCCTCGTCAAACTTGCTGACCACGATCACCAGCAGCACCACCAACGTGGTGAGGGCCCCCAGGGCGTTGATGGCCAGCCGACCGAACCAGCCGGCACCGCGCCGGCGCCACCAGCGCACCACCATGCCGGCCTGCGAGAGGGTGAACGCCATGAACACGCCCAGGGCGTAAAGGTTCACCGCCACGGTGGTGTCGCCCCGGCACACCAGGATGATCAGGGCCGTGGCCGCCAGCAGCACGGCGATGCCGTTCTGGAACACCAGTCGGTCGCCGATCCAGCCCATCTGGCGGGGCAGGAAGCGGTCCTGGGCGAGCATCGCCGCCAGGCGCGGAAAGCCCGCGAAGGCGGTGTTGGCCGCCAGCGTGAGAATCAGCAGCGTGGTGATCTGCAGCGCCCAGAACAGCCCACTGCCCTCACCAAACACCCGCATGCCCACCTGGGCCAGCACGGTGCGATCGGGGTCGGGGGCTACCCCGTAGAGATAGGCCAGGCCGCTGACAGCCAGGAACATGGCCCCCAGCATCAGGCCCATCACCAGCATCGTGGCGCGGGCGCGGCGCGCAGCCGGCTCGCGAAACACCGAGACGCCATTGGCGATGGCCTCGATGCCGGTCATGGCCGAGCAACCGGAGCTGAAGGCTCGCAGCACCAGAAACAGACCCAGGGGCTCCACGGCCCGGATGACCGGTGGGGCGTCGGGGGTGATGCCATGGGCAACCACCAGATTCTGGAGGCCAAACACCGCCAGCAACGCCACCATCACCACAAAGGCGTAGGTGGGAATGCTGAAGGCCTGGCCGGCCTCGCGCAGGCCGCGCAGGTTGGCCCAGCCCACCGCCAGCAACAACAGCAGCGCCAGGGGCACCTCATAGGGGAGCAGCGCCGGCCAGAGCGAGGAGAGGGCTTGGGTGCCGGCCATCAGGCTCACCGCCGCCGTGAGGGTGTAGTCCACCAGGAGGGCGGCAGCCGCCAGCAGTGAGGGACCGGTGCCCAGGTTCTCCCTTGCCACCACGTAGGAGCCACCGCCCTGGGGGTAGGCCTCGATCGTCTGGCGATAGGACGCCACCACAATCGCAATCAGGGCGATGATCGCCAGGGTGATCGGCAGCGACAACCGCAGCGCCTGGCTGCCGGCCAGCACCAGCACCCCCAGAGCTGCCTCCGTGGCGTAGGCCACGGAAGACAGGGCATCGGAAGCCAGGATCGGCAGGGCCTGCACGCTGGGCAGGCGCTCGGCGGCAGCGGCAGCTTTCGGTAGAGGCCTGCCGAAGAGCCAACGGAGCAGAGCGGTGGCCGCAGGCTGATTCACCGACACAAGAGCATCAGAGCGCCAGGCTTTCCGGGTTGGTCTCGATCAGCTGGGCCAGATCCTTGAGGAAGGCGGCAGCGTGGGCGCCATAGATGGTGCGGTGATCGCAGGTGAGGTTCACCTGCATCTGGTTGGCCACGCGCATGGAGCCATCCTTGCCGGCCACCACGGATGGGCGAGAGGCCGCCACCGCCAGGATGGCGCCGGTGCCGGGGGGCAGGATCGCATCGAAGCGATCGACGCCAAACATCCCCAGATTGGAAAGGGTGAAGGTGCCGGTGCTGTATTCCTCGGGCTGCAGCTGCTTGCTGCGGGCCCGGGCCACAAGATCAGCCCAGTTGCGGGCCATCAAATAGATGTCGGTCTTGTCGGCATTCGCCAGCACCGGGGTGATCAGGCCGCCGTCTTCCATGGCCACCGCCACCGCCACATTCACGGCGGCGGGGAAGCTCATGGCGCTGCCATCGGCGCTGGTGGCCGCGTTCACCTGGGGGTGGCGGGCCAGCACCACGCCCACGGCCTTGGCCAGCAGGGCCGTCATCGTGACGCCCTTGGGCTTCACCTGCTTGTAGAAGGCGTCGAGCTTGGTGGTGGTGATGGTGTAACCCACCCGGAAACAGGGCACCGCCAGGCTGGCGAGCATGTTGCGGTTCACCGCGCCCTGGAGGGTGTTGAAGCTGACGCTCTCGCCTGGCCGGCCGAAGGCCTCACCGGCAGGAGCGGAAGCCGCGGGGGCGCCACCGTTGGCGCTGGCAGTGGCCACGACGGCCGGACCCGACCCCTCGGCGATCCGGGGCACCGTGATCGGTTGGCCAGTGGCGGCCAACACGTCGTCGGCCTGAATGCGGCCATGGGGACCGCTGCCCCGCAGACCGCCCAGGTCGACGCCCAGCTGGGATGCAAGCTTTTTGGCCCGGGGGGAGGCCACCACCCGACCGCTGGCCGTAGACGCGGGTGCCACCACCGGAGCGGCCACCACAGGGGCAGGCGCGGGGGCGGGGGTCGGCGCAGCTGCCACCGGAGCTGCAGCCGCCGGAGCCGCTGTGGGAGCCGTTGCGGGAGCAGCCGCAGCCGCGGAAGCGGCGGGGGCCTTGGCCGCGGCCTCAGCGATCTCGGCCTCGGTTTCCACAATCAGGCCGATGGTCTCGCCCACCGGAGCCGTGCCGCCGGCCGGCATCAACACGGCCGCCAGGAACCCCTCGTTGAACGACTCCACATCCATGTCGGCCTTGTCGGACTCGACCACCAACACGGATTCACCGCGTTCCACCTTGTCGCCGGGCTTCTTGAGCCACTCCACGATCTTGCCCTCCGTCATGGTGGAGGAGAGGGCGGGCATAAAGATTTCGTGGGTGGCCAACGGGGGTCTGCCGCGCAATTGGGCGGATTTTACGTGGCTCCTGATTGGGGCTCCTGGGCTGGGCTCGTAGACCTGCTCAGGCGCCGGCTTCGATGGCCTCGATCACGCCATCGCGCACCAGCACAGCCGCCTGCAGCTTCTCCACCAGGTTGTCGCCCACCTGCACCTCGCACAGGCTTTCGATCTGCCCCTGCTCCACGATCTGCTCCATCTCCAGCTCCCGCACCTGGCGCTGCTGCTCCAGCATCTGACGCTTCTGCTCTTCCAGCTCGGCCCGCTTGGCGGCCACCTGCTGCTGCACCGATGCCACCTGGTCCTGCACCCGCGGATCAAGCGGGTTGGCACTCTGGCGACGGATCTCGTCGACCAGCTGCTGACCCTCCTGCTCCAGCTGGGACAGCTGACCATCGACATTGGCGATGGCGTTGCTCAGCTCCCGCTCGGCATCCTCTTTCCAGCGGGGTGTGACCACGGCACGCACGGTGATCGTGCGCTTGATCGTCAGGGAGCCGTCAGCCATGGGGGATGCAAAGCAGCGCCCAGGCTGTCAGCGCGGCAGGCGAGGGTCAACGGTCGGTTGGCCGCACCTCCTAGCAAGACGTTCAACGGCTGGCGTAGATCGCTGCGATCGCGCCGCCATCCCGGGCGGCGATGCGGTCGCGGCGCTGCTTGAGGGTCTGGGTCAGCAGGCCGTTGTCGAGGCTGAAGGGCTCCACCAGGGCCACCCCCGCCAGGCGCTCATCGGGCCGGGAGCCCGAGCGAGCCGCCAGCAGCCGGTTGCACTCGCGGGTGAGGGCCCGCAGCAGCGCCGCCTCGCCTAAGGCAAGGCCGGCCGCTGCGGCGAAGCCAGCCAGGGCTTCGGGCTTGGGCACCAGCAGGGCACCGAGCTGCTTGCGGTCCTGGCCCACCAGCATCACCTGCTCGATCAGGGGGCTGGCCACCAGCGCCTCCTCCAGCGGGCCGGGCTCGATGTTCTCGCCGCTGCTCAGCACAATCGTGTCCTTGGCCCGGCCGGTGAGCACCAGGGAGCCATCGGGCAGCAACTGGCCCAGATCGCCGGTGTCAAACCACCCCTCGCCATCCAGCACCGCAGCGCTGGCCTCGGGCTTGCGCCAGTAGCCCGCCATCACCTGGGGACCGCGGGCCAGCACCAGACCTCGCTGCCCCTGGGCCAGCAGGGCGCCGGTTTCGGGATCGACGATCCGCAGGCTGGTGGCCGGCAGCGGCTGGCCGGCACTGCCGCGGCGGTTGGCCCAGCTGCGGCGGCAGGTGAGCACCGGGCTGGTTTCGGTGAGGCCGTAGCCCACCAGCAGCTCGATGCCGATCGCCTCGAAGAAGCCATCCACATGCAGGGCCAACGCGCCACCGCCGCTGATGGCGGTGCGCAACCGCCCGCCCACCAGCTGCTGACGCACCTTGGGCCAAAGCAGCGTCGCCGCCAGCCGATGCAACGGCCAGCGCAGCAGGGCCAGCCCCGCGGCCCCAACCCGGGCCGCCCAGCCCTCTGGCGTCAAGGTGAGATCCAGGGCCTGGCGGCGCCGCTGGCCATAGGCGCGGCTGTTGGCCAGGGCCGCACGCAGCAGCCGCTGCCGCGAGGCCGGCATCGCCGCCAGGGCATCCTCGAAGCCGGAGAGCAGGGCCTCCCACAGCCGCGGCACGCTGATCAAGTAGTGGGGGCGCACCCGCTGCAGATCGGCGCGCAGCTGCTTGAGGGTGGTGTAGGTCTGCCGGCAGCCACAGGCCAGCAGGAAATATTCGGCACTGCGCTCGTAGGAATGCCAGATCGGCAGCACGCTCACCACGCGGTCGCCGGGCCGGGGGGCCACGGCCACGCCCAGGTGCCGCAGCTGGTGCAGCAGGTTGGCGTGACTGAGGGGCACGCCCTTGGGCTGCCCCGTGGTGCCGGAGGTGTACAGGATCGTGGCGAGGCGGGCCGCATCCCCTGGTGGGGGTGGGGCCGGCGTGCCAGAGGCCAACGCCGCCGCCCCGCGCTCGAGCAGCTCATCCCAGCTCAGGCAGGGCACCGGCGGAGCCCCCTCACGCAGGTCGCCCAAATCACCCCGCTCCCCCTCCAACACCAGCACGAAGCGCAGCCGGGCCACCCGGGTGTTCTCGAGGGCGAGCTTCTCCAGCAACGCCACCGATTCCACCACCAGGCCCGCGGCGCCGGAGTCGTCGAGGATGTAGCGCAGCTCCTCCACCGGCGCGGCACTGCCTCGCACCGCATCGGCGGCACCGGCCCGCATCAGCCCCTGATCCGCCTGCAACCAGCGGGGGCCGTTTTCCGCGAACAGCGCCACCACATCCCCCGCAGCAACACCCAGGCCGGCGAAGGCCGCTGCAGCCTGCTCAATGCGCTGGTGCAGCTGGCGGTAGCTGAGCTGCTCCGGGGTGGAGGCGTGGGGCGCCTCCAGGGCCAGGGCCTCGCCGTGGCGCTCGGCCAGCACGGGCCAGAGTTGCTCCAGGCCGGTGATCTGGCTCCAATCGCTGCGGCGGGCCAGGGCCTGCTGATCGCGGCGGCTACCGCTCCAGTGGATCTCAGCGGGGGAGACGGCGCGGGCCATGGCGAGGGAGGCGGCGGAGCTCAGCCCCAGGGTTACCACCCCTGCAGCCGTTCCTGGGGGTTTGGTGGGCGCAAGGCCAGGCCAAACCGATCGGCCAGGGCCGCCAGCAGCGGTTGGCGCAGCGCCTCGCTGGTGAGCTCGGGTCGCCAGTCGGCCAGCCGCGCCACCAGGCGGTCACTGAGGCCGCAGGGCACCACCGCCGCAAAGCCCGCCAGGTCGCCATTCACGTTGAGGGCCAGGCCGTGCTGGCTGATCCAGCGGCGCGCGCCGACGCCGATGGCGGCCACCTTGCGGCCCTCCAGCCACACCCCAGTGAGCCCAGCGATCCGCTCGCCCTGCAGATCCAGGCCGGCCAGCAGGTCGATCACCACCTGCTCCAGCTGGCGCAGGTAGAGGTGCAGGTCGGCACCATGGCGCTGCAGGTTGAGCACCGGATAAAGCACCAGCTGGCCCGGGGCGTGGTGGGTCACCTCGCCGCCGCGATCGATGCGGTGCAGCGGCAGCGGCGGGGCGGCCGGATCGAAGCGCAGAAAGGCCTCCGAGGCGCCGCGGCCCAGGGTGTAGCAGGGCTCATGCTCCAGCAACAGCACCGCCTCAGGCCCTTCAGGGTCCAGCAGGAGCCGTTGCTGCAGGCTGCGCTGGGCTTCCCAGGCCCGCTCGAACGGCACCGGTTTCGCCGCTTCGAAAAGGATTGCGTCGAGCTTGGGGCACATCACCAACCGTTCTTAGCGTTGGGGCACCAGAGCACCGGAGGCGGTTGCCATCTGATGAAACTGCTGATCCATGGCCGCAATCTTGACGTGACCCCGGCCATCCGGGACTACACCGAAACCAAGCTGACCCGCGCCATTCACCACTTCGAAGGCCTCGTGAAAGAGGCCGACGTGCACCTGTCGGTGGCCCGCAACCCGCGGGTGCCGCAGCAAACCGTGGAGGTGACGATGTTTGCCAACGGCACCGTGATCCGGGCCCAGGAGCGCAGCGACAACCTCTACGCCAGCATCGACCTGGTGGCCAGCAAGCTCAGCCGTCAGCTGCACCGCTACAAGGACCGCATCCAGGAGCAGACCCAGGGCCCCGTGCACCGCTCTGCCCGCGATGAGGAAGCCGGCGCCGCCGCCAACCTGCCGCTCCCGGGCAGCACCCTGGTGGACGGCAAGGAGCCCGAACTGCCCAACCGGGGCGTGCGGCGCAAGTACTACGCCATGCCGGCGATGAGCCTCGACGATGCCCTGCACCAGCTGGAGCTGATCGACCACGACTTCTACGTGTTCCGCGACGCCGAGAGCGGCCAGATCCAGGTGGTGTATCACCGCAACCATGGCGGCTTCGGGGTGATCCAGGCCAAGGAGGCGTGAGCGCCGACCGGCCCGACCTGGCCCCCCTGATCGACCATGCCCTGCTGGATCCCCACCAGGGCATGGGTGCGATCCGGCAATGCTGCGAGGAAGCCCGCCACTTCGGCTTTGCCGGGGCGTGCGTGGCCTCCCGCTGGGTGGCCGCTGCCCGGGAGCAGCTGCCCCGGGAGGGCAAGGGCCGCACCCCCCAACTGATTGCGGTGGTGGGGTTTCCCTTCGGCGCGGTGCCGCCGGCGGTGAAGCAGGCCGAAGCCGAAGCCGCCGCCGCGGCCGGCGCCGATGAACTCGATGTGGTGCCCGATTTCGGAGCCCTGGAGGATCGGGCCAGCACGCCGATCCACGACGAACTGGCGGCGATCTGCGAGCTGGACCTGCCCGTGAAAGTGATCCTGGAGGTGGGCCGGCTGGATCCCGAGGCCCTGGCCCTGCTGGTGGAGATCAGCATCGACGCCGGCGCCCGCTTCCTCAAAACCGGCAGCGGCTTCGGTCCAGCGGTGACGGTGGCGCAGGTGCGGCAGCTCAAGGAGCTGGCCCGCGGCCGGGCCGCGATCAAGGCCTCGGGCGGCATCGCCAGCCTGGAGCAGGCCCTGGCCCTGGTGGAGGCCGGCGCCACGCGCCTGGGCACCAGCCGCGGCGTGGCCCTGGCCCAGGCGCTGCGAGGCTGAGCCTGCCGTGCCCGAGGAGAGCCTGGAAGGACTGGCCCTGAGCTGCAAGCCCCTCGGTGAAAACGATCGCCTGCTGACGCTGCTGAGCGACGAGCAGGGGGTGATCCGGCTGGCGGTGCCGGGGGCGCGCAAACCCCGCAGCAGCCTGGCCGCTGCCGTGCCCCTCAGCCATCTGCGGCTGCAGGTGGGTGGCCGCAGCGGCCTGCGGAGGGTGCGCCAACTGAAAGTGGTGCGCAGCTACAGCGGCTTGGCCCAGCACCTCGAGGCCCTGGCCGCCGCCCAGGCCCTCTGCGAGCTCTGCCTGGCCCTGGTCCCCAGCGAGGCTCCAGCGCCAGGAATGCTCGCCGACCTGCTGATGCAGCTGGGGCGCCTCGATGCGCTGGTGCGGGAGCGGGGCTGCGATCTGGAAGCCCTGGCGATTGCGGTGCAAGGGAGCGTTCACCTGCTCGCCCTGGGCGGCTATGCCCTGCCGCTGGGACGCTGCGCCCGCAGCGGCGAGCCCCTCGAGCCGCCGCTGGGCAACTGGGACTGGCGCTGCAGCCTGGTGCCCAGCGAGGGCCTGGCGATCGGCGGCGTGCCGGGGGCGCGGGTGGTGCTCAACGCCTCGGAGCTGGCCCTGCTGCAACGGCTGCTGCGGCCCAACCTGCCCCGCCGGCGCGATGGCGAGCTGATGGGACCGCTGCCGGTGTGGCTGCACCTGCTCGAGCTGGTGGAGCATTGGACCCAGGAGCACCTGGGCCGCAAACCGCGGGCCTACCGGCTGCTGCGCACGGGCCTCGCCCCAGGCCTTGCGGCATCATGACGGGCCAGCAGCAGCCCAGGCCAGATTGAGCGGCAGTTCCCACGCCACCGGCTTGCAAGGCGTTCTGGCGCTGCCCGATTTCCGCCGGCTGTGGCTGGGCCAGATCTTTTCGCAGCTGGCCGACAAGTTCTACATCGTGCTGATGGTGTTCCTGATCGCCCAGACCTGGGTGAACGGAACCCCGGAGGCCAACCCCGCCCTGGCCGAGGCGGCCTCAGCGATCCGCCTGGATCTGCCCGAAACCCGGGCCCAGATGATCACCCTGCTGGCCACAGGGATCTACGTGGCCAACACGGTTCCAGCGATGCTGCTCGGCACGCTGGCCGGGGTGTGGGCCGACCGCTGGCCTAAACGGGCTGTGATGGTGGCCTCCAACGGCCTGCGGGCGGCACTGGTGTTGCTGGCCCCCTTCTGCCTGGTGGAGGGACCCCAGTGGCTCGGCTTGAGCTGGGGCTACTGGGGTCTGGTGCTGATGACCTTTCTCGAATCGGTGCTCACCCAGTTTTTTGCCCCCGCCGAACAGGCGGCCATCCCCCAGCTGGTGCCAGGCGATCAGCTGCTGGCGGCCAATTCGCTCTACCAGGCCACGAGCATGGCCGCCACGATCGTGGGCTTCGCCCTGGGCGACCCGATCCTGCGGTTGCTGCACCTGGGCCTGCGCCAGATCGGCATGGATGGCGGTGAATTCCTGCTGCTGCCCTTCTGTTATGGGCTAGCGGCCGTGGCGATCAGCCGGATCCGCTGGCGGGAACAGCCCAGGCCCCTCAGCCGCAGCTCCGTATGGCAGGAAATCGGTGAGGGCCTCCAGGTGCTCAAGGAGCGGCCACGGGTGCGCAGCGCCATGGTGCAACTGGTGCTGCTCTACAGCCTGCTGGCGGCCCTCTACGTGCTGGCCATCAGCCTGGCCTCGGCCATCCCTGGGCTGGGGCCCACCCAGTTCGGCACCCTGCTGGCCATGAGCGGCCTGGGTCTGGCGACCGGCGCCCTGGCGGTGGCCCAGCTCGGCCAGGGCCTCAACCGCCGCCACCTGGCCGCCACGGGGCTGGGCACCATCGGCTGGAGCCTGGTGCTGCTGGGCCAGCTGCGCGGCAACCTCGTGTTCACGCTGCTGCTCTGCGCTGTGCTCGGCGTGGGATCCGCCCTGTTGGCGATCCCCGCCCAAACCACGATCCAGGAGGAGACGCCCGAGGACCTGCGCGGCAAGGTGTTCGGCCTGCAGAACAACCTGATCAACATCGCCCTGAGCCTGCCGCTGGTGCTGGCGGGAGCGGTGGTGAGCCGCTACGGCCTGCTGCCGGTGCTGTGGGGACTGGCCGCCATCGCCCTGGGGGCAGCGCTGCTGGAGCGGCCCTGGCAGCGCTGTTAGCGTGGGACCCCGGACGCGCGAGCCCTGGTGGCCCACATTGCCTGGCTGGGCAAAAAAACCCCGTTCTGCGGCAATGTCACCTACGGACTGAGCACCACCCATGCGCTGCGCAGCCGCGGCCACGGGATCAGCTTCATCCACTTCGACACCCCCGCCGGCAGCCTGGGCCGGGCCGGCGAAGCCCTCACGGAGCTCGAAACCCTTGGCGACAGCAACGGCGGCGGGCCGGAAGTGGCCCTGCCTTACCTGGTGAAATCGCAGGTCTACACGATTCCTTCGCTGGGCGCCCAGCGGGAGCTGCGGGAATCCCTGGAGCGGCTCAAACCCGACCTGGTGCACGCCAGCCTGACGCTCTCACCGCTGGATTTCCGCCTGCCCGATCTCTGCCAGCAGCTGGGGCTGCCGGTGGTGGCCACCTTCCATCCGGCCTTCGATGCCAGCCTGCGCAATCTCACCGCCGGCACCCAGCAGCTCACCTACCAGCTCTACGCCCCAACCCTGGCCAAATTCGACCGGGTGATCGTGTTTTCGGAGCTGCAGGCCGAGGTGCTGCTGCGCCTGGGCGTGCGGACCGAGCGGCTGGCGGTGATTCCCAATGGCGTCGACACCAACACCTGGTGTCCCGCGCCCCACAGCCCCAGCCCCAGCCCCGAGCTGCAGGAGCTGCGCCAGCGCTTTGCCGGCCGGCGCGTGTTCCTCTACATGGGCCGGGTCGCCACCGAAAAGAATGTTGAGGCGCTGATCAAGGCCTGGCGCCTGGTGCGCCCGGCGGGCTGCGTGCTGGTGATCGTCGGCGATGGCCCCCTGCGCGGAGCCCTCCAGGCCAATGGCGATGAACCCGACGTGGTGTGGTGGGGCTACGAGCCCAGCCTGGAGCGGCGGGTGGCCTTCCAGCAGCTGGCCGAGGTGTTCCTGCTGCCGTCCCTGGTGGAGGGGCTCAGCCTGGCCCTGCTCGAAGCCATGGCCACAGGCACCGCCTGCATCGCCACCGACGCCGGCGCCGATGGGGAAGTGCTGGAGGGGGGCGCCGGCATCGTGATCAGCACCCAGGGGGTTACCACCCAGCTGCGCACCTTGCTGCCGGTGCTGCGGGATCAGCCGGTGCTCACGGCAGAGTTGGGCCGCAGGGCCCGGGCCCGGGCCCTGGAGCGCTACACCCTGGAGGGCAACATCGATGCCCTCGAGGCGCTCTACGCCGAGCTGGTGCCCCAGGACTCCCTGGTGGCCTGAAGCTCAGACCCGCTCCAGCTCAGCGCAGCAGGCCGCAAAAGCCGCCGCCGGATCGCCGGCAGCCGTGATCGGGCGGCCGATCACCAACTGGCTGGCACCTGCCACGAGGGCCTGGGCTGGCGTCATCACCCGCTGCTGATCCCCGAGGGCAGCGCCGGCCGGGCGAATGCCCGGCGTCACCAGAGCAAAGGGCTCAGGGTGGACTGCCCGCAGGGCCGCCACCTCCAGGGGAGAGCACACGCAGCCGCCGATGCCGGCCGCCGCCGCCAGCCGGGCCAGCCGGGGCACATAAGCCTGCAGCGGCTCATCGATGGCCAACTGCGCAGCGAAACGCGAGGCCTCCCAGCTGGTGAGCACTGTGACGGCCAGCAAGGTGGGGACGGGGAGGCCGGCGTCGCTGGCGACCTCCAGGGCTGCAGCCTGGGCGGCCGCCAAGGCGTCATGGCCGGCACAGGCGTGCACTGTGATCAGCTCGGCCCCGAGGCGCGTGGCGCTGCGGCAGGCGCCGGCCATGGTGGCAGGGATGTCGTGGAACTTGAGATCAAGGAACACCCGCTTGCCCTGATCCCGCAGCTGCCGCACCACCGCCGGGCCGCCCGCCACAAACAATTCGAGGCCCACCTTCACCCAGCGCAGCTCGGGCACAGCGGCGGTGAAGGCGAGGGCCTGCTCAGGGGCCATGCCATCGAGAGCCACGATGATCCGGTCAGCAGGATCAGCAGACAGGAGCGTCGTCATCAGCCCACCACCAGCCGCCGGAAGGTCTTCTTACCCAGCTGAAGCACCTTGCCCGCCAGCTCGGCCGGGCCGGTGAACTCCTGGTTGGGGTCGGCCAGCTTCTCCCCATCGAGCTTCACGCCACCGCCCTGGATCTGGCGGCGGGCCTCGCTGCTGCTGGAGCAGATCCCCACGGCACTGAGCAAGTAGAACGCCTTGGCCGGGAAATTCACGGCCGCGAGAGACGCCTCCGGCACCTCGGCATCGGCCGCCCCGGCCCCCTGGGCACCACCCACAAGCGTGGCCGCATCAAGCTGGGCCGCAGCGGCCGCCGCGTCACCATGGCGAGCCCGGGTGATCTCCAGGGCCATCGCCTTCTGACGCTCGCGGGGGTTCTCGGGCAGGGCCGCCAACTCCAGATCGGTGAGCAAGGTGAGGTAGTCGTCAACCACGGCATCCGGCACCTTCTCGAGCTTCGAATACATCGAGAGCGGGTCTTCGGCGAGGCCCACGGTGTTGCCCAGGCTCTTGCTCATCTTCTGCACGCCATCCAGCCCCGGCAGGATCGGCAGGAGCATCCCGAATTGGGGCCTCTGGCCAAAGTGGCGCTGCAGGTCGCGGCCCATGGCCACGTTGAACTTCTGATCGGTGCCGCCCAGCTCCACATCGGCCTGCACCTGCACCGAGTCGTAACCCTGCAGCAGGGGATAGAGGAACTCGTGCAGGGAAATGGGCGTGCCGGAGCCGTAGCGGTTGGCGAAGTCCTCCTTCGCCAGCATCTGGCCCACGGTGCTGGTGCCGAGCAGGTCGATCACCTGGGGCAGATCCAGCCCCGCGAGCCACTCGCTGTTGCGGCGCACCTCCAGCCGGCCAGGGGTCTCGAAGTCGAGCAGGGCCCGCTGCGGATCCTGGCCCAAACCCAGCTGCACCAGATAGGTTTCGGCGTTGGCTTCCACCTGGGCGGCGCTGAGCTGCACCCGGGTGGCGCTCTTGCCGGTGGGATCGCCGATGCGGGCGGTGAAGTCGCCGATGATCAGCACGGCGGTGTGGCCCGCATCCTGGAAGGCCCGCAGCTTGCGGAACAGGATCGAGTGACCCAGGTGGATGTCGGAGCCGGTGGGATCGATGCCGAGCTTGATGCGCAAGGGCCGCCCCGTGCGCTCGGCCTGCGTCAACCGAGCCGCCAGCTGCTGATCGGGATCCTCCGCAGCCCCGGCGGCGGCAGGAAACAGATCGGCCATGCCGCGCTCCAGCCAGGCGGGCAAAGACGGCGTGGCGGCAGGCATCGTCACAGGGCCCGTGGCTGGCGGTGTGGCCGGATCGTACGCAGCCGCGCCGGGATGCCAGCCAGGTGCTAGGCGGGGGCGTCCAGCTGGCCCTTCATGCGCTCAAGCGTCTGGTGCATCTGCTGAAACATGGTTTCCGGCGTCAGGCCGAACTGACCGAGCTGGGTGCGCAACTGCTCCACGGTGAGCTTGGCCTGGAAATCCTCGGAGAGCTCGAAGCGCTTCATGAACACCCGGTAGCGCTCCATCATGTCCTCCATCTTTTCGATGTAGAGCTTCTTGCCCTCCCGATCGAACTTGCCGTACTCACTGCCCAGCTGCATCAGCTGCTGGTAATCGCCAAACAGACGCTTGGCTTCGTCCTGAACGATCTCGGATTCAAAGAACGCCATGACCCTGGCAGCGCTGCATTCCAGTGATTCTGGTGAACCGAGGCGGCCCTGGGGAGTGCGGATAGACGTAATTCCCATGCCTTCGCCAGCATGCGGCGCAGGCCGCCGTGCGCCCCACCCATGGACTTCACGCCCAAACTCGAACAGATCCGCCGCAACACCAGCCAGATCCACAACCTGCTGCGGGACGCCCGGCTGGTGGCCTGCTTCGGCAACCGGGCCCTGCTGAGCCTGTTTGTGGGTGGTCTGATCGGCCAGGACCACCTGGTGGGGGCCGCCACCTGCGAAGCGGCCGGCCTGGCCCTGGTGGAACAGCACCAACCCACGATGGTGTTTCTCAGCGACACCCTGGAGCAGGGCTCCGGCTTGGCCCTGGTGCAGGCGATCAAGCAGCGCTGGCCCACCATTCACACCCTGCTGCTGATCAGCCAGGAGCAGCGCCAGGACGCCATCCAAGCCGCCATTGAGGCGGGTTGCGATGGATTGCTGGTGGAATCCCGCCTGGGGCTGGGCAGCGCCATCGCCGCCCTGCATGCCATCAGTGGTGGCGGGGTGTACGTCGACCGCAGCCTGACGGAGCTGTTTCGCCGGGGCCATGGCGATGGCCGCCCGCTCGAGCCGCTCAGCGCGCGCGAGCGAGAGGTGCTCAGCCTCGTGGCCCGGGGTGACAGCAACGGCGAAATCGGCCAGCAGCTGTACGTTTCAGCCGACACGGTGAAAACCCACCTGCGGCACCTGTGCCGCAAGCTGCCGGCGCGCGACCGTACCCACGCCGCCGTGCTGGGCCTGCGCTGGGGGCTGATCGACTGGCCCGAAGCCTGAGGTGGCCGCTAGGTTCGGACGATCTTTGTTGCCGTCGCGATCCGCCATGGCCCAGCGGCACTGGTTGGATCCCCTCGCGCGGCAAGTGCTGAAGGCCACCGGGCAGATCCCCGCAGCCCGCCGCAGCCGCCAGCCCGAGCAGCCGCCACCCGCCGACGAGCCGGACAGCTGGAATCGCGAGCAGGTGGAACGGGAGCTGCTGGCTCTCAAGCTGCAGCAGAACCCCGCGCTCAAGCTTGAGGATGCCGAGGCGGTGCGTCGCGCCGCCGCCCTGGGCTGGCGGCTGGATGTCAACCGCGCCACCCCCGCCGACTGGCTGCGGCTGCCGGGCATCGAAGCGGCCCAGGTGGACCTGTTGCTGCGGCTCCAGGCCGGCGGCGTGCAACTCAGCGGGATCGAGGATCTGCAACGGGTGCTGGAGCTGCCCGCAGCGGTGGTGGAGAGCTGGGACCCCCTGTTGGAGTTTCGCTGGTATGGCGAACCCGCCCTGCCGGTGCAAGCGTGCAGCCCCCTGGATCTGAACCGCGCCACGGCCACGCAACTCGAAGACCTGGGACTGGATCCGGAACGGCTGCGCCGGCTGCTGCGCGAGCGGGGGCGCGGCCCCTTTCGCGATCTGGCCGACCTGCAACAGCGCCTGCAACTGCCGGCGGCGTTGGTGGAAGCCTGGATCGGTAAGGTGCGTTTCCAACCGGGCCCCGCCGGGCCGGTGCTACCACCTGCCAGCAAGGGGTCCTAGGCCCGTGGCGCGCCAAGGGGAGTTGTTCGCCGGATCAGCCCTCGGGGGAGTCGCCCATGCCGAGGCCGACGATCTACCGCTATTGGCCCACCAGCTGCAGGAGTGGCAGGCCCGGCTGGCAGCCCACCAGCAGCCCCTGTTTGCCAACCAGGAGGGCGGCTGCCAGCAGGGGTCGTTGTTTGCCACCCCTCCTGAGGATCCCCAGGGCCAAGCCGAGCGCTTCCAGCCCCTCAGCCTGCAGCCCCAGCCCCTGTCCTTCTGGCGCTGGCCCGCCGCACCCCAGCAGGGGGCCGCCCTGTATGTCGTCACCGATCGACCCGCCGGCCTGCCCCAACCGCTGCTGCTCTACGTGGGCGAAACCGGCCGGGCTGATCGGCGCTGGAAAGGCGAGCACGATTGCAAGGCCTACCTGGCCGCCTACAGCGAGGCCCTGCTGAAAGCCGGCCTGGGCTGCCAGCTCAGCATTCGCTTCTGGCTGGATGTGCCCGCCACCGTTCGACCGCGGCGGGCCCTGGAGCAGGCGCTGATCCGTCGCTGGCTGCCACCCTTCAACAAAGAGATGCGCAGCCGCTGGGCCACACCGTTCCAGGCCGATCCCGCTTAGCCGCGCTGGCTACGATCGCGGCCAACCCCGGCCGGCCCATGGAGTTTCGCTGCATCCCCGACGACCTGCCCGCGGCCCTGAGCCAGTGGGACGGCGACTGCCTGGCCGTCGGCCTGTTCGCCGGTGCCGACGATCGGCCGCAGCACCCCCAGCTGCAGTTGCTGACCACGGCCCTGGGCCAGCCCCTGGCCGACCGCCTCGACCAGCGGCGCTTCAAGGCCAAGCCGGGGGAATGCCTCAGCCTGGATCGCCTGGACGCCGCCCCCCAGACCCTGATCCTGGTGGGCCTGGGTGCCCCAGCCGACTTCTCCCTGGCCGGCCTGCGCCAGGCCTGCGCCGCTGCCAGCCAGGCCGCGGCGGCCGCTGGAGCCCGCCACCTGGCCCTGGCCCTGCCGATCGAAGGGCTGGATGCCGGCGCTGCCGCCCGGGCCATGGCAGAAGCCACCCGCCTGGCCCTGTTCAGCGATCAACGCTTCAAGAGCGAAGCCGAGCCCAAGCCACAGCCAGCCACGGTCAGCCTGATCGGGGTGGCCAAGGCAGCAGAGCCCGCCCTCGCTGCGGTGAACGCCACCTGCGCCGGCGTGGAACTGGCCCGCGAACTGGTGGCTGCGCCCCCCAATGTGGCCACCCCCCAGCACCTGGCCGACACCGCCGCGGCGATCGCCCGCGACTTCGGCATCACGCTGCAGGTGCTGGAGCGCAGTGACTGCGAAGCCCTCGGCATGGGGGCCTACCTCGGCGTCGCCCAGGGGTCCGATCTGGCCCCGAAATTCATCCATCTCACCTACACCCCGGCGGGGGCCGTGCAACGCCGCATCGCCCTGGTGGGCAAAGGCCTCACCTTCGATTCCGGCGGCTACAACCTCAAAACCGCCGGCTCCCAGATCGAAATGATGAAATACGACATGGGAGGCAGCGCCGCGGTGCTGGGAGCGGCCCGTGCCATCGCCGAGCTGAAACCCGCCGGCGTGGAGGTGCACGTGATCGTGGCGGCCTGCGAAAACATGATCAGCGGCGGCGCCGTGCACCCGGGCGACATCCTCACCGCCTCCAACGGCAAGACCATCGAGATCAACAACACCGATGCCGAGGGGCGCCTCACCCTGGCGGACGCCCTGGTGTACGCCTGCAAGCTGGAGCCCGATGCGGTGGTGGACCTGGCCACCCTCACCGGTGCCTGCGTCATCGCCCTGGGCGAGGAGATGGCGGGGCTGTGGTCCAACAACGACGGGCTGGCCGATGCCCTGCTGGGTGCTGGTCAGGCCGGCGGCGAAGACCTGTGGCGGATGCCCCTGCGCAGCTCCTACAAGGCCGGCCTCAAGAGCCCGGTGGCCGACATGAAGAACACCGGCCCCCGCCCTGGCGGCTCGATCACCGCCGCCCTATTCCTGCAGGACTTCGTCACCCCGAAGCTGGCCTGGGCCCACCTCGACATCGCCGGCACGGTCTGGAGTGACAAGGGGCGGGGGGCCGACCCGGCCGGAGCCACCGGTTTTGGTGTGCGCACCCTGGTGAACTGGATCTGCTCCGGCGCCGCCACGGGCGCCGCTTGAGGGATTTGATCAACAGCCAGATTTGATCCACGGCCAGATTTGATCCACGGCCTAGGTTTGACGTCCTGACGCCTTTGCTCGCTCCATGGCCGTTCAGAAAATCCGCTGGTATGTCAAAGCTCAGCTGGGGGTCCTGCTGCTGCCGGCGGGGCTCTGCCTGTTTGGCGAAGCGGTGATCCGCAAAGGCATTCAGGTGCTGGCAGCCAGCGGCAAGGTGGAGACCCTCACCAGCCCCGGCCCCTGGTTTTGGTATGGCACCTTCGGCCTGATCCTGATCAATGCAGGCGTGGGGCTGATGGTGGAAAGCGGCCTGCTGCGCGGCTATCCCGGCCGCAGCTGAGGGCGGTCCTCAGGCGGCCACGCCAACATTTGCGCTGGCCGCAGCCCCCAGGCTGGCCATCAGCTGGGCGGGGGACTCGAGGGCATGGATCTGCCAGCGGGCCCGCTCACCACAGAGGGGCAACAGGCGATCCAGATCATCCGCAGCCTGCTTCGGGCTCCCGTAAGGCCCGACATGGCGGGTCTGCAGACCGTCGCGAATGGTCAGCAGATACATACAGGGCAGCGCTCAGAGGCACGCGCCACGGTAGGGAAGGGTCAAGGGATTGAAAAGGGCGGGAAGCCGCTCCACTTGAGCCGTCTGACCGATCAAAAACGCCGCGCTTCTACAGATTTTCCTCAGAATTGGCGGAGCCCACGGGCCCGCTGCTCCCCGGTTACCGCTCGTGCGTCAGGACTTCCTGCTCGAAACCCAGGCCGTGCCGCTGCGCGCCCGCTTGCCCCACACCGCATCGAGCCGCCGATCCCGGCCGCAGGCCCAGCGGTAGTAGTTGTATTTGACGCTGTTGCGTTCCGCGTAGTTCTGGTGGTAGCCCTCCGCCGGCCAGACGCGCGTCAGGGGCTTGATCTGCACCAGCAGGCTGCCAGCGGGTCGCCCCAGCTCCGCAGCGGCCGCCAGGCGGCTGGCCTGGGCCTGGGTCTGCTGCTCAGGGCCATTGGTGAAGATGACAGGGCGGTAGGAGCTGCCGCGATCGCAGAACTGACCGCCGCCATCGAGGGGATCAATGTTGCGCCAGTAGGACCGCAGCAGGGAGGCATAGCTGAGGCGAGCGGGATCAAAGCGCACCCGCACCACCTCCTGGTGGCCGGTGCCTCCGGCCGACACCTGGCCATAGGTGGGCTGGGTCACCGTCCCGCCGCTGTAGCCGCTCTCCGCATCCAGCACCCCAGGCAAGCTCTCGAGGTCGTGCTCCAGGCACCAGAAACAGCCCCCCGCCAGCACAGCCTCTTGGGCCGGGGCCGCCCAGGCTGCCCCAGGCGCAAACAGGCCCAGCGGCAGCAGCAACAGAAGAGGGAACAGCACAGGCAGCACCAGGCTGGGCAGCCAGGCCAGGGGCCGGAGGGATCGGATCATGCGGCGTTGAGCACCTGATCAAAGATGGCCGAAGCCGCCCGCTGGGTGACGCCAGGCTCTCCCAATTCGAGCCGCAGGCGGCGGTAGCCCTCCAGCATGGTGTCGCGAGCCACGCTGGCACCATCGAGCAGGGGCAGGGCCTCGCGCACGATCGCCGCAGCCGAGAGATCCTCCTGCAGCAATTCCGGCACAAGCCGCTCGCCCAGCACCAGGTTGACCGGCGAGATGTGGGGCACGCTGAAGCGCAGGATGTGGCGGGCCACAAAGGCGGTGACGCTGCTGACCCGGTACACCACCACCTGGGGCACGCCCCGCAGGGCCAGCTCGAGATTGACCGTGCCCGACTTGGCCAGAGCCAGATCCGCGACGGCACAGAGGCAGGCCTTGAGCTGGTCGGAATCGGAGGCAGCAATGATCTCGGCGCGCACCCCCGCCGCGCTCAACTGCCGCGACAGGTGGGCTTCAAACCCTGGCAGCCCCGCCGGCACCACCACCTGCAGCTCGGGCCGCTGGCGTTGCAACTCCGCCGCCGCCGCCACGATGTGGGGGAGCATGTAGCGGATCTCCTGGCGCCGCGATGCCGGCATCAGCAGCAGCACCGGCGCATCGCGCAAGCCAAGCTGGCGCAGCGCCTCCTGGCGGCTGGGCAGCTGGCCGATGGTGTCCAGCAGCGGATGGCCCACGTAGGTGACGTTGGCGCCGCGGCAGCGGTAGTAGCGAGCCTCTTCCTGGAAGATCGCCAGGATCTGGTTGGTGAAGCTGATCAAATTGGAGCGGCCGCCATTGCCGAATTTGAAGGCCCACTCCTGGGGAGCGATGTAGTAGGTGACCGGCACCCCGGGGAACTTGCGCTTGAGGCGCAGCCCCAGGCTGACGTTGGGGCCCATGTAGTCGATCAACACCACGCCATCGGGCGGGTCACGGCGGAACCAGCGCTTCAGCCGCCGCTGCAATTTCAAGGTGGGCAGCACAAAGGGGATGGCCTCCAACAGGCCGATGGCGCCCATGCGGGTGGTGTTGGCCAGCAACGCGGCTCCAGCCCGCTCCATCCGCTCGCCGCCGAGGGCCACGATCTCCAGATCCAGCTGGCGCCGCCGGGCCTCCTCATGCAGCGCCCTCACCAACAGGGCCCCCTGCAGATCCCCAGACACCTCGCCGGTGCTCACCAGCAGCCGCAACATCAGCGCGCCCCCGGAATCGGCCCGCGGCGGGAGGGGCCCAGGGAGGCTTCCAGGAAAGCGCAGAGCTGATCGGCGGCGCCATGCAGGGGCTGACAGCGCAATTGGCCCAAGGCCTCAGCCAGGGTCAGACCACTCCGGTACAGCAGGGTCCAGGCCTGTTTGAGATCGTCAAACTGCTGGCCGCCATCGATCTCCACCAAGCCACTGCGCCGCAGGCCGATCTTGTTGAGGGCCCGCACCCGGGATGGATGGCCCTCCACCATCGTGAATGGGGGCACATCCCTCTCGATGCGGCTCATGCCACCCACCATCGCCAGGGTGCCGATGTGCACAAACTGATGGATGCCCAACACGCCGCCGATCACAGCCCGATCGCCGATCACCACATGGCCGGCCACCGCCACGCCGTTGGCGATCACGATCCGGTCACCCAGTTCACAGTTGTGGCCGAGATGGCTGTAGGCCATCAACAGATTGCCGCTGCCCAGGCGTGTCTGTTGATGGCCTGTGGTGGCGCGGTTGATGGTGACGCACTCACGGATGGTGTTGTCATCGCCGAGCACCACCTCGGTGGGATCGCCGGTGTATTTCAGATCCTGGGGCTCCAGGCCGATGCAGGCGCCAGGAAAGATGCGATTGCCGCGGCCCATCCGCACCCGACCATCGAGCACCACATGGGGGCCGATGCGGCAATCGGGGCCGAGCTGAACCTCAGGGCCGATCACCGCATAGGGCCCCACGCTGACCCCATCGGCCAGCTCGGCCCTGGGATCGACGACCGCGGTGGAATGGATGGTCGTGGCCATCGCTCAATCCACCAGTGAAAACATCAGTTCGCCGGAGCAGGCCAGCTGACCATCGACGCTGGCCTCCGCCTTCACCTTGCCGAAGCGCTGGCGCTTGAGGCTGAGCAACTCACAGGCGATCAGCAGCTGGTCGCCAGGCACAACGGGCCGGCGAAATCGCACCCCGTCGATTCCGGCAAACACAAACAACCCCTTGGGCAGATCGGGCATCTGGGTCACGATCAGGCCGCCCACCTGGGCCATGGCCTCCACGATCAACACCCCAGGCATCAGCGGGCGGCCCGGGAAATGGCCCTGAAACTGCGGCTCGTTGAGGGTGACATTTTTGATCGCCACAGCTCGCTTGCCGGGCTCGTGCTCAATCACCCGATCCACCAAAGCGAAGGGGTAGCGGTGGGGCAGCAATCCCTGGATTTGCTCCGTGGTGAGAATCACCTCCCTGCTGGAAACCACTGAGCCGGGCAGCGGAGAGGCGGGCAGCGGGGATGCGGAAACCGAAGAACTGGACTCAGACAAAGGGATCAACCGGGAGAGGGAATGGCAGGAGGCAAGTCAGCCAAAGCAGCCGCCAGAGAGGTGTGAAGCCCATGGGAGCCGCGGTAAGCGAACACCTGGGCCCGAGGTAGGCCGACGAGTGCAAGGTCTCCCAACAAGTCCAGGATTTTATGGCGCACGGGTTCCTCGGCAAACCGCAGCGGCGGGTTGAGCCAGGTCTCGCCGTCGCACACCAGGGCGTTCTCCAGGCAACCCCCCTGAATCAACCCCGCTGCCCGCAATTGATCCACCTGGGAGCGCAGACCAAAGGTGCGGGCCGGGGCAATCTCATCGACAAACGTGCAAGGGGTGAGCTCCAGGGAAAACAGCTGGCGCCCGATGGCCGCATCCGTGAACTCGATCGCAGCGCCGAGCCGCAGGCCGGCGTAAGGCAACGCCGTGGCAAAGCTGGAGCCATCGCTCACCGTCAGCGGAGCCTTGAGCACCACCCCGGCAGAGGGGGCCGGAAGGGCCGTCAACCCCGCTTCGGCCAAAGCCTCCACCCAAGGCAACGCCGAACCATCCAACAGGGGAACCTCCTCACCGCTCACCAAAATCTCCGCCTGGGTCACCCCGGTGCCGGCCAGGGCTGCCAGCAGGTGCTCCACCGTGGCCAGCCGGCGTGGGCCCAGCCGCAAGGCCGTGCACAGCTGGGTGTCACTCACCTGGCCTGGAGCCAATCGGCACAGCGGAAGCTCTGGTGCATCGAGCCAGCCCACCCAGAAACCCGGACGCTCCGAGGCCTGAAGCCGCACCGTGGCCTGCTGGCCGCTGTGCAGGCCCACACCGCGCCGCTCCACCGGGGTTTGGAGAGTCCAGGCTCCGGTGTAATCAACGGGCCACTGCACCACTAAAACTTCCAGCCCACGCCGAGGTTGAAGCGCCAGTCACTGGTGAAGTCCTGGGTGGCGGCTTCCAGCCTCAGGGGTCCCACCGGCGTGGTCACGATCACGCCGATGCCCGGGGAATAGCCCTCACCCTTCTTGCCCAGCAGACCACCCGGATTGCCCGGGATATCGCCCTGGGTGCCGAAGGTGGTGCCGGCGTCAAAGAAGATCTCACCACTGATGATGCTGAAGATCGGGAAGCGGTATTCGATCGTGGCTTCGGCGAAGCTCTTGCCCACGCCGAGATCACAGTCGTAGTAACCGCGCACGGAGTTGCCGCCCCCCAGACAGAAAGCCTCATAAGGCGGAATCTCACTGCCGATCAGGGTGCCGGCGGAAACCTGGAAGGCGAGGGCCTGCTTGCAATCTTTGGTCTCGCCGGGCTTGGGACGGCAGCCCTTGAAGATCTTCAGCCACTCCACCGGGATGTAGTGCGTAAAGCTGCCCCGCAGACGGTTGAAGGTGGGGGAATTTTCTCCAACGGAAATGAACTGCTCGGTGCCCAGGCTCAGGAAATTGCCCTGGGTGGGATTGCGGGGATCGTTGAGGGTACTGTAAGTAGCCCCCACCCGGAAACTCACCAACTGGTTTTCAGAAGCGCAGTTGTAGGCGAGGCAGATTACGGAAGCACCATCGTTTGTATCAAAACTGCCGTTGGACTGGAGATTCCCAACCACACCTCTTGAATATTTTGAACCGGAGAAATCCATGGGGGTCACTTCCTGGCCGCCAAATGAGAGGATGAGATTCCAGGGCGCCTTTTTGTAAGGATTGCCGCCATTCAAGGGGCGCACAAACTGAACATTGGCACCGATGCGCTGAATAGCGACGGTGTCAAAATTCGTCGTACCAGTGCCCTGATTAGAGCCCGCAGGATTCTCATTGAAATTCGTGACGACATCAAAGTCAGCACCATTGAAATTCTGCAGTTGATAGCTAAAGGAAGTATTTTCGCTCTGGAAGAGCTGGGGAACTTCCCGACTGAAGAAGAAGCGGGCCCGGAACGAGGTGCGGTACTTGTTGTCCTTGATCCAGGGGTCGGTGAAGGTGATGTCTCCGAGGCCGCCGTATTGGCCGTAGGAGATGTTGGTGCCCAGGTCCCAGGCGCGACCGAACAGATTGCTGTCCTGCAGCTGGATCTGGCCGAACACACCCTGGCTCTGGCTGTAGCCCAGGCCACCGGAGAGGGAGCCGCTGGACTGTTCGACGATGCCCAGCACGATCACCACCTTGCCCGGCTCAGCAGGCACCGGCTTGAGCGTCACCTTGACGTCGCTGAACAGGCCAGTGCCATAGATGCGCTTGATGTCCTCCTCAAGCTCGCGGCGGTTGAACACCTGACCGGGCCGCAGGGAGACCTCCCTGGTCACCACCC
>Ga0194128_10003237_pt1 | contig 25353 bp, 22 predicted proteins | sample TA2KigCa65mmetaG_FD_148650 | JGI IMG/M metagenome (GOLD analysis project Ga0194128, IMG submission 148650) | Freshwater microbial communities from Lake Tanganyika, Tanzania - TA2015037 Kigoma Deep Cast 65m | ecosystem: Environmental > Aquatic > Freshwater > Lake | place: Tanzania: Lake... | reverse complement strand
AGTTTGTCCACAAACAGGCCGAAGCGGCTTGGCCCGGCCTGTCGGTCGAGCAACTTCTCGACGAACTGCGTACCGTCCAGCAATTTGTTCTCCTCTACCCGCCCCAAGGAGAAAAAGGGCCTAACCGCGTCGCCACCGTCTTGTCCAAACAATCCCTATCGCAGCACGCTCTCGCCGACGCTCTCGGCTTGGAGGCGCTGTGTAGTACCCAACGTGGGTAATACACCCTTGCCGCTCTAACCCTCGGAAAATCTTTGGCTTAGAGGTCTGCTTGGCCGCTTCGCAGTAAACTCCCGCTAGCGCCCAGTACCACAAACCTCCGTTGTCACGAAGATCCGTGAAGATCGATGGAAGGACGGGTGTGCCGAGTCCGATGATGCGCTGATAGCACGGGTGATAGATCTTGGCTTGAATGGACGAGAGGATTCGCGTATCTTTACGCCATTGGTTGGCTAGTTCATGGAAAAGCTTCTCTAGGCCGGGAATGAACTGCCCTGCGACGGGCGCCTGGCGATCTCCGGATGGAAGTTCCAGCGGCATGCCGGTTGCAGGATAGCGTCAGGCAGTAGGGATTGTCAATTTCAGCGCCGGCGCGGAAGGGTTAGCGGTTCAGCAGCTCGGGCCAGTTGAGGATTAGCTCCAGGAAGCCGGAACTGCGGCTGGGTGCGGCTTCGACGACCGCAATGCGTTTTCCGTCGGCGGAGAGATCGTAGGGATAGCGGTACCACGGCAATGCTTGAATCGCGGCAAAAAACAGTTCGCGGGGCGAGCCCGCCCGTACGGTGCCGCCGTTGAAGCGGACTTCGACCTCCATGAAACGGTCCTCGTTATTGAGATAGACGATCTTCGAGCCGTCGCCGCGCCAACGCGGCCAACGTCCGCCGGTGGTGGAGACTTGCCACTTTTCGCTCGACAACGAGGCGCCGTCAAAGCGGCGGATAAAGATCTGGTCCTGGCCCATTTCGTCCGAGGTGTAGACGATCCACTTGCCCGCCTGCGGGCCAGGTGAAAACTGCGCGTGTATGTCGCCAGAAGTCGATTGAAGAAGGGGTGCGGCGGCGGTCGGATCATCAAGCGGAATGAGCCAAATGTCGCCCCGATCGCCCGCCGGCACGACCGCGCCGATCAATAATTTTCCGTCGGTGCTGATGTCATGCGGAAAGATCGAACCAGTAGGATGAAGGAAGATTTTCTCGGGTTCGGCCGAGCCGTCGGCGAGACGGCGAAAAATGCCCAGACGGCCAGCTTGGCCACCCATAAAGTAGACGTACTTCTCATCGGGAGACCAGACTGCGTAGTAGTCGTTACCCGGTTGATAGGTCAGACGGGACGGCCGGGGATCCTTGGGCGCGTAGAGCCAGATATCGTAGTTGCCGGAACCGAGATCCACCCTGGTGACCGCAAGCCGGTCCGATTTCCGCGAGAGAGCGGGTGAGATGTAGTCGTCCGCCTTCCAGGGCGGCTCAAGCGGAGTCCCGGAAAGACTCTTCCATTGAAATATCGAACCCGCTTCGCTGGAGCCGCCGGAAAGCAGCGCGCCCGTATTCGAAATCGAGAGATTCAAAAAGCCCGGCGTGTAGGAGGAAACGGCGGCTTCCCGGTGGAGGATCGTTCGCGGAGCGCCGGTGAGTTTCATGGCCGAGAGGTCGAATGGTTGCGCGACGAGCGATTTGTCGCGGTGAAAGATGAGATAGCCGTTCGACGTGCCGGGGGCAACCGCGTAGATGGCCTGCGATTGCAATCCGAGAAGTTCGGAAATCGGCTCGATTTTGCGCGGATTGTCGAAAGCCGTCAAATACGGGCCTGAGCGTTTCGGATCTGTCGAACTGAGGAAAAACAGGACGTGTTTGCCATCGGGCAGCGCCTGCGGCAATATGTGCCGCATGTCGCCGCGCGCCGCGTCGAGTTGGGTGAAGGGTTGCGCGGTGCCGCCGGCCGCTGGGACGATGCAGAGCGGCGAACTCAGATTTGAATTAAAGACGATGGACCCGTTCGGCGACCAGGAGCCGCCCCGGCCGCTGGGGACGTGCGTAATCGATTGCATCGCGCCGGTGGTGGTGTCGTACCGTTTGAGCCAGCCGCCTGCGAAGAACCCGATCGAGCGGTTGTCCGGCGACCAGAACACCATCTGCGTTCCTTCAGACCCGTCGATCGCGCGAAGGGCGGGCGAGTCCACTTCGCGCAGCCAGAGCGTCAAGCGGCCGTCTCGTTCGGCGGAGAAGGCGATGCGTTTGCCGTCGGGAGAGATGGCGGCACCGAAGTTTGAAATGTATACGTCTTCCGGAATCGGCACGGCGAGTTGCGCCAGCGGGCGCACCTCCGATGGCCGGACGAAATAGCCGGCCGCCGTGGCTAGAATTGCCGCCGCCGCGATGGGCAGCCATGGGGTGCGGGCTTTTACGGCGGCCTTTTCCTCGGTGACCGCCTTCAGCTCCAGCGCGATGTCCTTCGCCGACTGCCAGCGATCTTCGGGATCCTTGGCCAAGCAGCGGGCGATGATGCGGTCGAGATGTTGCGGAAGACCGGACTTGCGCTTGGATGGTGGCTCGGGTTCGTTGTGCAGAACGTTGGCGATGATTGACGACTGCGATTCACCGGGGAACGCGCGCGCGCCGGTGGCCATTTCGTAGAGCACGGCGCCCAACGCGAAGATGTCGGTACGGCGGTCGACGTCGCGAGCGTCGAGTTGCTCCGGGGACATGTAGGGCAGGGTGCCTTCTATGGTGCTCTCGACGATGTTTCCCGCGGTCACGGTGGTGTCGGTGGAGGCGCGTTCTTTGCGAGTCTGGCGGGCGAGACCAAAATCGAGGACCTTCGCGCCGTTGGCGGTGATGAGAATGTTGCCCGGCTTGAGATCGCAGTGGATGATGCCCTTGCGGTGCGCGGCTTCGAGCGCGCTGGCCACTTCGGCGCCGATCTTCAGCAGGTCTTTCAAGGGCTGCGGCGTTGCCAGCCGCTTGCCTTCGAGGTACTCGAGCACGAGATAGTTCGGTCCGACATCGTAGATGGCGCAAATGTTCGGATGATTGAGCGTCGCGACGACGCGTGCTTCTTTCTCGAAGCGGGCCAAGAACTGCTCCTTCAGAACCTTGATCGCGACGACGCGGCCGAGTCGCGTGTCCTTGGCCTTGTACACGTCACCCATGCCGCCTTCGCCGAGCCGGGAGACGATTTCGTAGGGGCCGAGTTTGGTGCCGGGTGTCAAAATGCGATCTCGTTATTCTACTGCTACAGTAGCGGTTTGTCCCCCGTGTTCCAATTCGCTGTTGACGCCGAGCTTGTGATCGGGCTTGTGTCGCCGGTGGGCATCCGCCATGAGGACATCACCGAGACGCTCGACAATCAACTGGACGCGTTCGGTTATAAAACAAATCACGTTCGATTGAGCGAACAGTTCGAGGCTTTGTACACGGCGATCGGAGAGCCATGGAGTCCGCCCGCGTCGAAGGGCGGCGTCGCGAATTACAAGATGGACGCGGGCAATCTGCTGCGCGAACGGACGCGGCGCAACGACATTCTGGCGCTGGCGGCGGCGGGGACTATCGCACGCAATCGCGGGCCGCGACAGCGCACGGCCCACATCATCACGAGTTTAAAGCGGCCCGAAGAGGTGGAAACGCTGCGGCGAATCTATGGTCCCGGCTTCTATCTGCTCAGCCTCTCGGCGTCGCAGGGTTCGCGCCGCGCCTACTTCGAAGAACGGCACGTAGAGGACGCCGCGAAGCTGATCGAAAAGGACCGCTCCGAACAATACGAGTGGGGCCAGCGCATGCAGGAGACGTTTCAACTCGCCGACTGTTTCGTTAGCATTCAGGATGACCCCGCCGAACACAAGCGCCAACTGCAACGGTTCCTGAACATGATCTTCGGCTGTCCGACGGCGACGCCGACAACGGCCGAACACGCGATGTTCACGGCATATGCGGCGGCGCTGCGTTCGGGCGACCTGTCGCGGCAGGTGGGTGCGGCGATTCTCGATGCGAACGGCGATCTGCTCGCCGTCGGCCACAACGAAGTGCCGAAACGGGGCGGCGGGTTGTATACGGCCGACGACGCCGAACGGGCGCGCGATATCGAACTTGGTCACGACGCGAATGAGTTGGCGAAAGACGAGATGCTGCGCGCGTTGGTGACAGCGCTGGGGCGGCCGGAACTCTCTCCCGCCGAAGCGCGCGCGTTGGTGAAGCCGACGGGGCTGCGCGACATCACCGAATTCGGCCGCGCGGTGCATGCCGAGATGGAAGCGCTGCTGGCATGCGCGCGAACGGGGCGGAGTCCGCGCGGCGCGACGTTGTACACAACGACGTTCCCCTGCCACAACTGCTGCCGGCATATCATTGCGGCGGGGATTGAGAAAGTGTACTTTGTCGAGCCGTATCCGAAGAGCAAGGCGGGCACGCTGCACAACGACGCGATCTCAATCGACGAACCGCAGGCCGGCAAGATTCCGTTTCTTCCGTTTATCGGCGTGGCGCCTCGGCGGTACTTCGACTTCTTCTCGATGACGTTGAGCCTGGGCCATTCCATCGAGCGCAAGCGCGACGGCGTGGCGGCGAAGTGGAGCCCGGCCGATGCGAGCGTCCGCGTGCCGATGCAGCCGAATTCCTACCTGGAGCGGGAACAACTGGCGATGGAAGAGATTCGCAACGCGCTCTCGCGCAAGTAACATGGGTGGGGATGACTCGCCGCACCTTTCTTTCTCTTTCCACAGTGATGGCCGCGCAGCACGCGCGGCGGCCGAACGTGATCGTTTTCATCAGCGACGATCAAGGCTATGGCGATCTGTCGCTGCATGGCAACACGCATCTGCAAACGCCGAACCTCGACCGTATCGGCGTCGAAGGTGCGCAATTCACGCAGTTTCAGGTGTGTCCGGTGTGCTCGCCGACGCGGTCGAGCTTGATGACGGGGCGGTACAACTACCGCACGGGCGTGGTCGATACGTTCTTGGGGCGGTCGATGATGGACCCGCGCGAAGTCACCGCGGCCGAAGTGTTCGCGGCGAACGGGTATCGCACGGGGATCTTCGGCAAGTGGCATCTCGGCGATAACTATCCAATGCGAACGATCGACCAAGGCTTTCATGAGTCGCTGGTACACGGCGGCGGCGGACTGGCGCAACCGAGCGATCCTCCCGGCGGCAATCACTATTACGATCCGGTGCTGGTGCGCAATGGGAAGCACGAAAAGGTCCCAGGCTACTGCACCGACATTTTCTTCCGCGAGGCGATGGCGTTTATCGACCGCAACAAGGCGAAGCCGTTCTTCCTTTATATTCCGACGAACGCTCCGCATACGCCGCTGGAGATCGACGACAAATACGTCGCACCGTTTAAGGCGAAGGGTCTTGATGATGTGACGGCGAAGGTTTATGGTATGGTCAAGAACCTCGACGACAACGCCGGCGCGCTGCTCGCGGATCTTTCGAAGCACGGGCTTGCGCAGAACACCATCGTTATCTTCATGACCGACAACGGTCCGCAACAGCCGCGTTATGTCGCGGGAATGCGCGGGCGCAAGGGGACGGTGTATCAAGGCGGCATCCGCGTACCGTTTTTCTTCCGCTGGCCGGCGCGGATTAAGGCGGGCGAAAAAGTCGGACGCATCGCGGCGCATATCGACGTGTTGCCCACGTTGATCGACGCGTGTGCGCTGAAGCCGCCGAAGAATGTGAAGTTCGATGGCATCAGTTTATGGCCTTTGCTGACGGGCGCGCCGCCGTCGTGGCCCGATCGCGTGATTCACACACAATGGCATCGCGGCGATGCGCCCGTGCTGTTTCAAGCGCATGCCGCGCGGACGCAGAAGTGGAAGCTGGTCAACGGCGTCGAGCTGTACGACATGGAGAACGATCACAACGAGACGACCGATGTCGCGGCGAAGAATCCGGATGTCGTCGCGCGGCTGCGTCGATCGACCGAAGAATGGTTTCGCGATGTGGCGTCGACGCGCGGAGGTTACGAACCGCCGCGCATTTCGATCGGCACGCCGCATGAAAATCCGACGCTGTTGACGCGGCAGGATTGGCGCGTGGATCCGGGGCATTGGGAAGTGGACGTGAAGTCGAAGGGAAGCTACGACATTACGCTCCTCTGCGACGAGACGGCCGCGGCGGCGGCGGCTTCGTTGCAATTTCAATCGCTGCGGTTAAACGCGGAACTGCCCAAGGGCGCGACGCGGCATGAATGGAAAAACGTCTCGCTGCCGATTGGCGCGGGGCGTTTGCAGCCAGCGCTGATTGTGGGGAATAAGCCGGCGATCGTTCTGTATCTAGAGGTGAAGAAGAACAATGCTCGATAACAAAGTGGTGATCATCACGGGTGCGTCCGGCGGGCTGGGTTCGGTGGTCACGAAGGCGTTTTTGGACGCGGGGGCGCGGGTGGCGGGAGTCGACCGCAGCGCGCATTCGAACAACGCGGCGCATCCGAATCTTACGCATTTCGCGGTGGCGCTGGATAACGCCGGCGCCGTCGATATGCTGGTGCGCGATGTCGTGAACTTGTACGGCAAGATCGATGCGGTGGTGCATTTGGTGGGCGGCTTCGCGGGCGGCCAGCGCGCCGATGAGACGAGCGACGAGACGTGGGAGAATATGATCGCGATTAACCTGCGGCCCGCGTGGGTGTTGAGCCGCGCGGTGTTGCCGATGATGCGTGAAGCGAGGCGCGGGGCGTTCATTGCGATCGGCAGCGCGGCGGCGTTGGAACCGGCGCCGATGCTCGGCGCCTATGGCGCGTCGAAGGCGGCTCTGATAAGCCTGGTGCGCACGATCGCGGCCGAAAGTAAAGAGTTTGGGGTCCGGGCGAATATCGTATCGCCGAACACGATGGACACGCCCGCCAATCGCTCCGCGATGCCGGATGTAGACCCCGCCGTATGGGTACAGCCCGCGAATGTGGCGAGTTTATTGGCTTGGCTCGTCAGCGATGCCGGGGCCGAGGTTAGTGGCGCTGTGATTCCTTTGCCGGGGCGGGGCGCGTAGACTAGTGTTGAATGATCTCTCGCGATGAGTTGGTAGCACTCATTTCCGATCTTGAGTCGAACCACATCGAGAGCACGCGTTCCACATGGGACGCGGACAAGTTCTCGCAGGGCGTCGCTGCATTTTCGAACGATCTCGGCCACACCAATAAGAATGGCTATACCTTGATCGGCGTTGAGGATGACGGGAAACTATCCGGCCTCTCCGCGACCGATGAGCAGTTGAAGCAACTGGGCGAACTCCGCGCACACGGCAATATCCTGCCCCAGCCACTCATCGAATTCGAGTGTTTTCACCTCGACGGGGGCGATGTGATTGTTCTTGAGACCAAGCCGCACCCTTTGCCACCGGTTGCATACAGAGGGCGCGTCTATATTCGCCTCGGTCCGCGCAAAGCGGTTGCATCACGCGAGGAGGAAGCGATTCTGTCGGAGAAGCGCGTCTCGTCGGCGCGATCGTTTGATGCGCTGCCGTGTATCGGAAGCGTGTTGAACGATCTGGCGTTGGATCTGTTCACGCTCAACTACCGTCACCGTGCGATCGCGGCCGAAGTCATCGCCGAGAACGAGCGCTCGATTGAGCATCAACTCGCGTCGCGGCGGTTTTTTGACTTGTGCCGCGGTGAGCCGACCAACGCCGCGATCCTGCTGTTCGGCAAGAACCCGACGTACTTTCTCCCGGGCGCCTACGTGCAGTTTCTTCGCATCCGTGGGAACGATGTAGTCGAAGAACGGAGTTTATCGGGCGATTTGCTTGGCGTCCTGCGCGCAATCGACACTGTCATCGATAGCCATGTTCATGAGCGGCCGGAGTTCGTTACGACGCTGCGCGAGAAGACAGCGGGAGACTACCCAAGGCTCGCGGTCCGCGAACTCGCGATCAACGCGGTCCTTCACCGAAACTACGAGACAAACGCTCCGGTGCGCCTCTATTGGTACGATGACCGGATCGAGATCGATAATCCGGGTGGGCTCTACGGACAGGCGGCGCAGGGGCAGTTTCCGGAGCGAACGGACTATCGCAATCCGACCGTCGCCGAAGCGTTGAAGAATCTTGGCTACGTCAATCGATTTGGGCGCGGCGTCATTCGCGCGCAAGAGGCGCTGGCCGCCAATGGCAATCCTCCCGCGGAATTCGACACGGACCATGCGCACTTCAAGGTGACGCTGAGGGCTCGCCAGTGAAGTCGCTTGCCGTCGTCGATCTCGGGCGCGGAAATCTGATTGCGACGCATTTAGCGGCAATGTTCGACGAGCTTGGCGTAGGAGTGAGGGTTGCGCCAGATGGAGTGTTTCGCATCATCGCGGCTGACGCCAGACGACTGCCCGCGGTCGATGCCAATGGCGCGTTAGGCTATGTCGTCGTTGACGGGAACATCGACGACGCACGCATTCCGGCGGAGGCGCCGGGGTTGATCGCGCGCATTCGAGCTTATCCGGGGCTTGAGTTCCTTGCCCGCGCAGCCGGAAAGCCGATGTTCCTGCTTTCACCCGCGGACGGCGCGACGGGCGGGAACGCGTTGGCGGTCGTCGAGTGCTACGACGTCTACAAACGGCTGGCCGAGGAAGTTTTGAAGCGCCTGGAACACTGAGTATCATTGAAGTTCACCCATGTTTCGCCTAGCCTTCCTCCTCTGCGCCCTTCCGCTCTTCGCCGCCGAACTGCGCGTGATGACTTTCAACGTCCGCTATCCGAATCCAAAGGACGGCGAAGACGCTTGGGACAAACGCAAGGACCTGCTCGTCGACACCGTGCGGCGCTACAAACCCGACCTCATGGGCACGCAAGAACTGTTCCACGAACAGGGCGAACACATCGTCGCGGCGTTGCCGCAGTACGCGTGGTTCGGGCTCAGCCGGCGCGGCAACAAGGAAGACGAACACATGGGCGTGTTCTATTTGAAGGCGCGGTTGCGGCCTGTGTCGACAGGCAACTTCTGGTTGTCGGAGACGCCGGATAAAGTGGGCTCGTCGTCGTGGAACATGAGCCTGCCGCGCATGGTGGCTTGGGCCGTGTTTGAAGACCTGATGACGAAGAAGCAGTTCGGCTACTTCAACACGCACTTCGCGCACCGCAAGGAAGACGAAGAGGCACGCAAGAAGTCGGCGGCGGTGATTGCGGCGCGGATGCCGAAAGACGGCGCGTTTCTGTTGACCGGCGATTTCAACGCGCCGGCGCGCGGCGATGTGTACAAGATTCTTGTGCCCGCGTTGACCGATGTGTTCAGCGTTGCGAAAGAGAAAGACGGGCCGGAGGGCACGTTCCATGGGTTCAAGGGCAATCCCGGCAAAGACCGCATCGATTGGATTCTATTCAAAGCGCCGTGGCGGGTGAAGAAGGCCGAAGTCATCACGCGATCGAAGAACGGGCGCTATCCCAGCGATCACTTCCCGGTGTTGGCGATCTTCAGCCTCTGAGCCTCGACGGGAACAAGCGGCGGGCGCACGGATTCGGCGCACCAGCCGTATAGTTGCGCGGTGATCGGCCCACAGATGCGGCCTTGGCAGGCGCCCATACCGCAGCGGGTTTGCAGTTTCGCCTCGCGCCAGGTGCGGTGGGGATCGAGCGTCTCGCGCGTGACGTCTTCGCAGCGGCAGACGATGGTATCGGGGGTTGCGAGGGCGGCGAGCGCGGGATCGAGGCGAAACGTTTCGGCGAGGTCGCGCACGAAGGCGCGCGAGGGGGACTTTGGCGGCGTTAGACCCGATGCCGCCAGTCCGGCGGCGCGGCCTTCGGCCAGCGCTTTATCGAGGCCTCCTATGCCGGTCGGCTCACCCGCGCAATACACGTCGGGGATCGAGGTCATCTGCTTGCTATCGACGGCGACGAACCCATCGTCGATGCGGCAGCCCAACAACCGCGCGGCTTCGGTGTTGGGGATGAGGCCGAAACCGCAGGCGAGGAAGTCCACGTCGAGGGCACGGCCGTTAGAGAGCGTGAGCTTGCCACCGTCAAACTTGATGGGCCAAGCACCGGTGATTTGCGGGACGCCTAAGAGAGACGCTTTCAGCGCGATCGCTTGCGGCAGCTTGGACGGATAGCGCTTGAGGAATGCCAGTAAGCGTTGGAGCGGCGCTTGTTCGACGACCGCGAGGACCTTCGCGCCGTTCTTTCGCAACGTCGCGGCGACGGCCATTAGCAAAGGTCCAGAGCCCGCGACGACGACGCGTTTGCGCTTCACTTCAAGCCCGCTCTTCACCAGCGCTTGCAGACCGCCCGCGCCGAACACGCCCGGCGATGTCCAACCCGGAAACGGTACGAAGAGTTCGCGTGCACCCGTGGCGAGGATCAGTTTGGGCGCTTCGATGATGCCGGCGCGATCGGTGTGCAGCGTGAAGTGATCGGTGATGTGAAAGACGCGTGCCGCGGCGATGAAGGTGATGTTTGAGCCGATCTCGATTTGCGGCGCGGCTCGCCAGATCTGGCCTCCGGCGCGCGGGTTGTCGTCGATCAACGCGACGCGTTTTCCGGTGATCGCCCGCGCGGCGGCGAGTCCCGCCGGCCCCGCGCCGAGGATCGCGATGTCATACTTCGACACGCATGCCCTCCTTGCATTCGGTCTGGCAGGCGAGTTGATGGCGCGCGCCGTCGATCGTCACACGGCACGCCATGCAGACGCCCATCGCGCACAGCGCGGGCGCGGCGATCCCGTTGTTCCAAAGCGCGGCGAGGACGGTGGTGTTTTCGCGCACTTCGACGTCGCGGTTATTAATCGTTACGTGCACAGAACCTCCTCGCGTCGTAGGGTTCGGGCGGAATCGGCGAGGGCGTTCCGAGCACAGCCGCAGCCAATATTTTCGCGGTTCCGAGCGATGTTGTCACGCCAAGGCCCTCGTGGCCGGTGGCCAAATAGAGTCCCTCACCGTACTTGCCGATCAGCGGCAGTTTGTCGGGCGTTGACGCGCGGAAGCCGGTCCAAGTGCGGATCACGTTGCACTGGGCCAAGGCCGGCATATATTCAAACGCGCGAGCCAGCATGCGCGCAAGAATCGGGTCATCGATTGCACTATCGTCAACGCCATACTGCCGTGACGAACCGATCAACAGCTGGCCCGTCGGCCTCGGCTGCACGTTGAACGCAACCGATTCGTTCGACTCGCCTTGCGCGCTTTGCAAGTAGCTGAGCTCGATGATCTGATGGCGCGCGAAACCGGGGTAGCGATCGGTGATCGCGAGATGACCCTTGCGCGGCCGCACCGCTAGGCCATCGATCAACGACGATGCACCGGTTGCGAGTACGACGGCGCCCGCCCGGAGCACGCTCCCATCGGCCAAACGTACACCGCCATCGATAAGTTCAACAACGCGGCCGTGGGTGACACGCACATCGGCCAGCATCCATCGCGTGGCGACGGGAGCGTAGACAACCGCATCGCCCGGCGCGCGTAAGCCGCCCGCCAGACCGGGGCGCAAGTGCGGTTCCACCTCGTACAACGTGGCGTCATCGAGCAACTCGGCTTGCAATCCGTGCTTCCGATAGACCGCGAGCTTCTCTCTCGCGCCAGCGAGTTCGACATCGTCGGCAGCAACCCACAACGTGCCGCACTTCCAGAATTCGGCTGGCGCCGGCAACTGCGGCGCTATTGAGTGCCAAAGCGCAACACTCAGCTTCGTCAGCGCGAGTTCGGGCTCGTTGTCATCGAGCACAAGCAGATGCCCCATGCCTGCGGCGGTCGCGCCGCCACCGATCAAATCCCGCTCCACAACGGCCACCTTCACACCCGCGTTTCTCAACTCCCGGGCACACGCCGCGCCGACTATCCCGGCGCCGACAATGAGCACATCGGGCGTCACACGCGAATGCCATCGACGAACGGATCCGCCGGATCGAGTATAAGTTTGCCGTGCGCGCTGATCCACGCGCGACCTTTTATGACGGGCCGGATGTGTTCGCCGTCGAGAGTGTACGATCCTTCGAACACGCTGCCGACGATGCTCTCCTGCCGCCACACTTCGCCCGGTTGCAGCTTGTGATCGGCGGCGAGACAGGCAAGTTTCGCCGATGTACCCGTGCCGCACGGCGAGCGGTCGTACGCCTTGCCGGGACAGAGCACAAAGTTCCGTGCGCCGGCGAAGAGTTCGATGTGATCGATGACCGCGCCGTTCTCGCCGGTGACGCCTGCGCGTTCGAGCGCCCGCCGAACGCGCCAAGAAAAATCCGTGAGCGCTTCGACGTTCGCGAGTTGCAGATTCTGCCCGTGATCGTTCACGAGGAAGAACCAATTGCCACCCCAGGCGACGTCGCCCGTGATTGGGCCGAATCCCGCGACATCCACCGTAACCGCGTGGCGATATCGATACGACGCCACATTGCCGATCGACACCTGGCCGTCGTCGTGAAGTGTCGCCGCCACACGCCCGACGGGCGTATCGAGCGAGTGCTCGCCGGGTCCGATGCGGCCGAGATAGGCGAGTGTCGCAATCACTCCAATCGCACCATGGCCGCACATGCCCAGGTAGCCGACGTTGTTGAAGAAGATGACGCTATCGGACTCGCACAGCAACGCACCCACGAGCACATCGGAACCGCGCGGCTCATTGACGACGGCCGATCGAAACGTATCAAACTCGCCGCGGAAGCGCGCCAGCTTTTCGGCGAGCGTGCCGCCCCCGAGATCGGGCCCTCCGGCGATGATCGTGCGAGTCGGCTCGCCGCCCGTATGTGTGTCGACGAACTCGACGGTGCGCATGACTACAGCGCGGGCCGCGTGGCGATTGCGTCGCGAATTATCTTGAGAATGCGCTCACGCTCGGCGCCTTCGAGTGCAAGGCGCGGCGGGCGCGTGATCTCACTGCATAGTCCCGTCTCTTGGCACGCGAGTTTGATGTACTGCACCAGCTTCACATGCGTGTCGAGGTGCAGCAGCGGCGTGTACCAGCGGTAGAGATCGCGCGCTTCGGTCCACTTGCCGGCGAGCATCAGATCCCACAGCGCGCGGTTCTCATCGGGGAAGGCGTTGACCAGACCGGAAACCCAGCCCGTAGCGCCGAGCATGGCCGACTCCATCACGAGATCGTCAACGCCGGAGAAGATGAGGTAGTGATCGCCGGTGAGGTTGTAGAGATCCGTGATCCGCCGCGGATTGTCCGACGATTCCTTGATACAGACAAGCGTGGGCTCGTCCATCAGCTCGACGAACATTTCGGGCGTGATGTCGACCGAGTACGACGGCGGATTGTTGTAGACCATGATCGGCAGCGACGACGCGCGCGCCACGGCGCGGAAGTGCGCCATCGTTTCGCGTGGATCGGACTTGTAGACCATGGCGGGCAGAACCATCAGGCCGTCAAGCCCAAGTTTTTCGCAGTCGCGAGCGAAACGGCAGGCCAGCGCGGTCGTGGTTTCGGCGACGCCGGAGAGCAGCGGCACGCGCGCGGCGATCGCTTCCTTCGCGGCTTCCAGAACCATCAGCTTTTCGGCGTACTCGTGGGAACAGTTTTCGCCGACGGTGCCGAGCGCGATCATGCCATGCACGCCGGCCTTGATCATTTTGTCGAGGTGCGACTGGTACGCGCCGAGGTCGTGCGAGAAGTCGCTTTTGAAGTGTGTTGTTGCGGCGGGAAAAACGCCGTGCCAGTTGGGTTTCATGTCGGCCAGATTGCAGTGTACCGTGACGGCGTTATCCTGACCAGATGAGAAAGCGCGTGCCGGTGATGCTCCTTGCGCTCTGCGCCTGCGGCGTACCCGAGGCGCCGGGTGGTTCGTCGGCGAGGGTACGCGCGCAGTTTGACGCGGCCAGGTCCTCGGCGCGATGGCATCCCTGGGGGGCCGCCGAACAGGGCCGTCTGGGGATGGTCTTTGCGGCATATCAACAAAACGACGCGGCGGCGAAACTGTTCGACCGCGCCCGCGAGCTGGACGCCGCGGAGTTTCGGTGGCACTATTACGCCGCGGCGCATTTTGCATTGGCGAAGTTGTATCGAAAGTCCGGTGACGAGGCGGACGCGGTCCGGCATGAGGCGCTTCATTCCAAACACAGGGTGGTACAGCCGCCAGAGGACGATCCGTTGCTGGCGGCGCTGAACGACCTGGATCTTGGCCCGCTGGCCGAAACGCGACGCGGGTTCGCGGCCATGGATAAGGGCCGTTTCGAAGACGCCTCCCGTCATTTTCGGAATACGATCGAGGCCGCACCCGCCTCCGATGCCGCGCACGCGGGCCTGATCCATATCGCCTTCAAGACTGGCCAGTGGCAACAAGGTTCGGCACAGTTTGCAACGGCGACGCAGGCCGAGCCGCGGGCGCTCTACAGCCGGTTGTACTACGCGAAAATTCTGGAAGCGGAGTCGAAGAAGGGCGAAGCGTTGGCGATTTGGCGGGAGGCAATCGCGATCAACCCCGACTTTGGAGAAGCGCACCTGATGGCCGGCATGCTGGCCGAGGAGACCGGCGACGGGCCGGCAGCGACGCGACACTTCCGAGAGGCCGTTCGAACCGGATCGAACCCGCGCGAGGCGCACTACCTTCTGGGGCGGCGGTTGTTCCTGGAGGGCGTCGTCGAGACTGCGATCGCGGAGTTGCGTCTAACGCTCGAACCAGTAGACGAAAAAACTCCGCGGTATCTTCTCCTATTGGCCAGCGCGTTGGAACGCACTGGGCGGAAGGGAGAAGCCGCGGAGTTTCGAAAGCGAGCGGGGCGGTAGACTAGCGCTTGCGCCGAAGTGCGGCGATCGCGATCAAGCCGAGGGCGCTGACGGCAAATGTTGCTGGCTCGGGGATACCGTTTTGCGCATCCTCCAGCTCCAGGTTCAGCGTCCAGCTACCGAGAGTGCCGACGTCGCCAGCCGCGCTGTCCTGCAGCGAAAGGCGCCAAGTACCGGCGGCGGATATGCCGTTGAAGACGTTTGCAATCAGGATCGCTTCTTCGTCGGTCGCGCCGTTGTCCTGGGATGCCCGGTAACTACCCGCAGGTATTACGCCGGGACAGGAAACGCCGAGGGTGTTGGTGGCCGAGTCGATGAAGGAATAATCTCCGCTGAAGTTGCCAGAGCAACCGAAGCCCGTCGTCGTTCGTCCAGGCCGGTTGAACAGAAACGTGGTCGTTGCGGAGTCGACGTGGGTGATGGTTGCGTTCAGATCGCCCATCCAGGTGTGCGAAAAGGTATTCAATGAGACGCTGAACCCGCCGACAATGGTGCGCGTGTCGGAAACGACGATATCAATGTTGACGCTGGAATTGTCTGGGATGGCTGTCGGACCGCCGACAGAACTCTGTGTGAAAGGCGCAGCCTGCGTAAGGCCAAGCGCGAGGAAAGTGACAGCTAACGTTTTAATACTCAAAATGGTCCTCCTCTTAATCGGCGCGATAAGCGTTGAGCCGCCAAACTGCGGGGCAACTCGCGGTCCACTGTTTGGGAAACCGGACCCGGATCGCTGCCGAAGGATTCGTCGGCCTTTTTGTTGCGGGCGGTGATTACACAACCTGACTGGCTTACCTCAAATGAACCGGCTGCGTGAAGGCGCCGTTGCCGGCCGAGTCCCACACCGCAAAACGCACCCACTTCTTGCCCGCGGTGTTGAACGGAATGCTGAACTTGTGGCTCGACGCCGGAGGCTTGTCGCGCAGATCGATGATCTGGCGGTCAACCTTCGCGCCGTCGCTCCACACAAGTTCGGCGAACTCGGGCGGAAAACGCCATTCGGCTTCGGCGGTGAACGTGCCGGCATTCAGCGCCCAGTTGCGAAGCAGAACTTCGCCGGTCGTAACGAAGAAGTCGCCCGCGCGCAAGGCTTTAACGACGGGCGTCCAGCCGTCCTTGAACTTCGGCACGCGGTCGAGCTTCACGTAATTCACCATGAGCTGCGGATAGGTCTCGTCGTCGGGGTACTTCATGTAGGTGTCGCCCTCGGCCAGCATGTACTTCGGCGCGCCCCAGTTGTTCATGTCGTCGAGCAGTTCGAAGCAGCGTTTCTCGCAGATGCGCTGCTCGGAGAGATCGACCGGCAGCGATTGAAACGACCCGCCGAGGAAGCGGTCGCTCTTAAAGAAGTCGCGGTCGCGCACGGCGTCGGGGTAGCCGGTCGAGCCCTTCGTGCGCGGATGCGTCTGCCACACGAGGCCGTTTTCGCGCTTCAGAAATTCAAGTTCATCGGCGGCGGAATCGGTGTGATAGACCTTGCCGTAGCCGGCGATGTCCTCGACGAATGGCTGCTTCTCCTTGGGTTTGCCGTGCGTGTAGTAGATCGGTCTGGGGAATAGGAATAGGTAGTGGCCGCCGAAGCGCGCGTCAGGCTCTTCACCGGGAATCAGCAGCAGATCTTTGCCGGAGAATCGCTCGCAGCCCTGGAAGTAGACCTTCTGTTCGTCGAGCCGGACCTTGCCGGTGTCGGTCGCATGGGAGTCGCTGTGGAAGTCAGCGAGGATGGCGATGTTGACGCCGAGATCGCGGAAGACGGGAAGCCACGTGGGCTCGAAGTCGAGGGTGCCGAGGTCGGTCAACTGCTCGTTGTAGTGGAAGTGGAAATGGCTGACCAGCACCTTGTAGCCAGGCAGCGGTTTGTAGACGTCGTCGTTGGTCAGCGCCATTACGGCTTGCTGTGTGGCGCTGCCGTCGGTGTTGCTGAGGTAGTAGTAAACCGGCATGCGCTGCATCGTGCCGGCGGGCGCGTTGTAGAGCGCGAAGTTGTGCGTGTGCGAGCGGGTTTGACTGACGCGGCGGTTCCACACCGCGTCGGAGACGCCCCACGGTTTCGCGCCGACCTCGCGGTCGTTCTGCCGCACGCCGATCGCGGCCTTCGTGTTGCTCTCCTTGCGGTAGTAGACGTAGCCCAGGTTCGTCTCGATCTCGCGCGACCAGAAGAACTTGTGCGACGGCGGGAAGACCGCGATCGACCCGCCGTGCGTCTCGAGAATCGCCAAGCGATTGCGCGCGCGCAGCGCGACCGAGTCGTCGTTCACGGATCCGCCAAAGGCGTAGTGCTGCCAGCCGCGCGCCGTGTCGCGCCACACCATGCGCGTGTTTTCGCCGATCGCGAAGCCACGCAGTCCGCCGTTGTATTTGTAGGCGACCGAGGGCTGCCCGGTCTTGGCGATCGCTTCCTGCCGCATCAGGTTCGAACCCTTGTACGCGGTGAAGCGCAGCGATCCCGCGAAGCTGCCGGCTTCGAAGCCGTTGAACTCCACCTCGACGCGCGCGCCCGCCGTGCGGACGACGCAACTCGTGGTCTTGAACTTCGCGGCCGAAACCTGAATTTCTTCCGGTTTGCGCGGGAGATCGAGATTGGTGTTCAGGCGTCCCGGCACCATGAGCGGCGCGTCCCAAAACGCGTTCCACTTCTCGCGGTTGATAACATCCGGCGTGAGCGCCACGCCAAGTCCTTGCAAGGGCTGCACTTGCTGCGTCGTCATGCGGCGCAGAGCGGTCGTGAGCTGATACTCCGGCTCCAGATCGCGCCCGAGCACCGTCGCGCCAACGGCCAACTGCTGAATCACCGGCACGCCGTTCCGAATATCGAACCGCGCGCGGAGGCGTTCGTTTTTCTCGCCCTGCCAGGAAAGCTCAAGGGTCCCGAGACGCATCTGCGCCGCGATGCCGTCCTGCGGTTTGTAGGCGCCGAGATCGCATTTGATCTCGGCGTGAAGGGCGAGCGTGGCGAGGAGCAATCGATACATGGCACGCATCCTAACATGTTTGTGATGAGTTACAAGCCGATGCCCATTACCGCCGGCACACGTCTAGATCCGGTCGCGGCGCTGAATGATCCGAGTATCGTCGCGCTGTTCGATGTTAGCGAGAACTACTTCGTCACGAAGCTTGTCGACGGTGAATCGCTACGTAGTGTCGACCTGCCGGCCCTTGCAAGGTTTCTAAGCGTCGCCATCACCCGCGACGGTATCTGCTATGTTCCAGCGAAAGGTATTCCCGGCGCGGGTGGCTATTTCGCTCGATGGCACCACGCCGATTTGGGGTCAGACCGACACGACCGGCGGCGATCTGATGCTGATGCGGCGTCTGGCGGATTAGAATGAAAGCGTGGAACGCATCCGCGCGGAGGATTTGGTTGGCGACGAGTGGGCGGAGTGGTATGCGCTGACGCCGGAGGAGCGGTGGCGGGAGTCGATGAAGCTCTGGGAATCGTTCCTGGCGCTAGGAGGATCGCTTGACCCAGAAGCTGATACACAGAGCCCTTTCTTCGATCGCGAAGAGTGGCGCGCGAATCTTACTGATCGGCGGCCAGGCTTGCGTGTTCTACGGCGCGGCGGAGCTTAGCCGCGACATCGACCTGCTGATTTATCCCGATTCGGAAACCTTGGATCTTCTTCGTGCCGCGCTGCAAGAACTGCAAGCGGTTCCAATCGCGGTTCCCGATCTCAGTCCCGAAGTGCTACTTCGCGGCCATGCGGCACACTTTCGTTGCAAGCGCGAGGATGTCGCGGAGTTGCGCATCGATGTCATGGCGGTACTCCGGAATTGCGATGGATTTGAGAAATTGTGGCAACGCCGTACGGTTCTCGATGTCGATGGCATGGTCGTGAATGTTCTCGCAACCGAGGATTTGGTTCAGGCAAAGAAGACACAGCGAGATAAAGACTGGCCAACGGTCAGACGACTAGTTGAAGAGTCGTACCTCCGAAAAGAAGCTGTGCTTTCGCCGTCGAATATTTCATTCTGGCTACGCGAGTTGCGCACGCCCGAACTGCTGATAGAGGCCGCGAAACGATTTCCCGAAGAGGCCGCCGATCTCAGCGCATCACGGCCAGCCTTGCGCGCCGCGATCGAAGAAAACAAGGCGTCAATGACGAAATACTTGGCCGAAGAATTGGCGTTGGAAACAGAGCGGGACATTGCCTACTGGGAACCCCTAAAAAAAGAACTCGAAGCCTTCCGCGCAGCCAAACGGATAGACCGCAACTCTCCTTCGTAAATAGTGTTAGGCTTTGGCAAGAGGATTGGGTGTAATGAAAATCCAACATTTCGTACTCCTGCTGACGGGCAGTCTGTACGCGCAGATCTCGGGCGAGAACTGTACCTTCACCGCGAACCCGGACGAGTTCCTGCTTCGCGAGGAACGCACCATCGCCGATGTTCACCTACGCGCGATGAAATACGCGAGCAAAGCGGCCACCAAGTCCGCCAGCGCCGCCGATCTGCCCTGGCGCAACTTCATCGATGAAGAGATCCTTGGCCGGCTCGGACGAGACAAGATCCCCGCCGCCGCGTTAACCACCGACGCCGAGTTCGTCCGCCGCATCTATCTCGATCTCGCCGGCCGCTTGCCCAAACCCGCCGAATATCGCGAGTTCGTCGGTGACACCGATCCCACCAAGCGCGAAGCTCTCGTCGATCGCCTGCTCAATTCGCCCGATTACCTGAACCGCTGGTCGACCTGGCTCGGCGACCTCGTGCAGAACAACCGCACGGCCTTCAACGCCAACCAAAACGTCAACGGCCGCAACACGATGTACGACTATTTGCGCCAGGCCGTTGTCGAAGATAAATCGATGCGCGATCTCGCCTGGGAATTGATCGCCGCCGCCGGCAATAACTACGACAGCGGCCCTGCCAACTGGTCGGTCCGCACGGTTACGCCGGGCGGCCCGGTGCAGGACCGCTACGACACCGCGTTCATCCGCCCCGCGACGATCTTTCTCGGACTCGGCCACTATGACTGCCTCGCGTGCCACAACGGCCGCGGCCATCTCGACATCCTCAGCGTGTGGGGCCGCGGCGTCACCCGCATGGAGGCCTACAAGATGTCGGCGTTCTTCGCGCGCCTGAACATCGGCGGCCGCATCGCTCCCGCCGGCGACAAGTATCAGGGCAGTTTCGATATCACCGATCGCGCCACCGGCACATACGATCTCAACACGGGTTTCGGCAATCGCCCCAATCGTATTCGTATCGGCGGCACACTGAACGTAACGCCGGAATACCGCGACGGCAAAACGCCGTCCGCCGGTCAGCCTTGGCGTGAAGCGTTCGCCGATTCGCTCACCGCCGATCCCATGTTCGCCAAGAACATGGTCAATCGCATTTGGAAACAGCTTTTCCAACTCGGCCTTGCCGAACCTGTCGATTCGCTCGATCCCGCGCGGCTCGATCCCGACAAGCCGCCTGACGCGCCATGGACGTTCCAAACACAGCACCCCGTGTTGATGAGGCGGCTCGCGGAACACTTCGTCGCCAGCAACTACAGTCTGCGTGAGACTGTTCGCGCCATCGTGCTCTCGACGACGTATCAGCTCAGCTCGCGCTACGACGACAAATGGTCGATCGATTACGTGCCGCTGTTCGCGCGCCACTACGCGCGGCGATTGGAAGCCGAGGAGGTCCACGACGTGCTTTCGCAAGGCTCCGGCAATTGGGCGAACTACATGCCGCAAGGCTTCGCCGCCACTGTGCAAAGCGCCTGGCTGCTGCCCGACACCACCGAACCCGGCGGCGGCGCGGGCGCGCTGATGAATACGTTTCTGCGTGGCAATCGCGACACCGTCGTTCGCCGCGGCGACGGATCGATTCTGCAATCGCTGACGATGATGAACGACGCCTTCATCCGCGATCGCATTCGCAACTCGTCGTCGCCGAATATCCGCGCCGTCGTGGCGATGACCGACAACAACGCCGCCGTCGATGAGCTGTTCCTTTGGTATCTCGGCCGCGTGCCGACTGAAGCCGAACGCGCCAAAGCGGTCAGCGCACTCAGCCGCGCCACGACGCCCGCGCTCCGCACCGCGACAGTGGAAGACCTCGCCTGGGTCCTGGTCAACAAAACCGACTTTCTGATCAAGGAATAACGCCATGCCGAACCCCATTCAAGGTCAACGATTCTGGCGCGCGCCGCACATCAACCGCCGCGTCTTCTTCCGGCACGCGGCATCAGCCGTTGGCGGCTACTTCCTGTTGCCCGAGCGCCCGATGGAGCGCATCGCCTACGCGGCGCCCGCGACGAAAGCCACCGTCGACAACGTGATCTTCATTCTCATGAACGGCGGGCCGAGCCACATCGACACGTTCGATTTGAAAACCGGCCCCTGGCTGCCCGCCAACTATGAGGCGACGACGTACGACGGCATGTCATTCGCGCCCGGCTTGTTTCCGAAGCTCGCCGAGCAGATCGATTCGATTTCGCTGATGCGTTCGATTAAACCGTGGGCCACCGCGCACGGGCTCGCGCAGACGTGGCTGCAAATCGGCCGCAATCCGGTTTCCGGACTGGCGCGCATCGCGCCGCATATCGGTTCCGTGGTGTCGCTGGAACTGGGGCCGAAAAGCACCGATCAGACGCTGCCCGCATTCTTGTCGCTCAACACCGGTGGCGGTCCCGCGCAAGGTTATCTTGCGCCGGAGCATGCGCCGTTCTACGTCAGTCCCGGCGGCGGCGGGCTCGGCAATACTTCGCACTTCGACAACCAGACGATCTTCGAGCGCCGCTACGGCATGCTGCTCGACATGGACAAGGAAACGCGCGATGCCGGCGTGACCGGGTCGGTGTCCGTTGAGGTCGCAAAGTGGAACGACAGCGCGCGGCGATTGATGTACAACGCCGATGTCAACCGCATTTTCACGTTCGATCAAGCCGAGCGCGTCCGCTACGGCAACTCCGGTTTCGGCAATGCCTGCATCGCCGCGCGCAATCTGCTGCGCGCCAAGAAGGGCACGCGATTCGTCCAGATTACTTCCGGCGGCTGGGACATGCATGCCAACATCTACACGGCCGGCTTGAACGCCGGCAATGCGAACTCCACGGGCCGACAGTTCGACGCCGCGCTCGGCACTCTGATTGCGGATTTGAAGACCGATGGACTGCTCGACCGCACGCTGATCCTGGCGATGGGCGAGTTTGGCCGGACGATCAACAGTCCGAATGCCCAAAATGGGCGCGACCACTTCATGCAGCAAGCGGCGCTGTGGGCCGGCGCGCGCATTCGCGGCCGGCGTGCGATCGGGGTTACCGACGACCGCGGCGCCGAATCGCGCGAATTCGGCTGGAATCGCGATCGCGACATCCGCGCCGAAGACATCGAAGCGACGATCTACTCAGCGCTCGGCATCGACTGGACGACGATTCGCCGCGACGATCCATCCGGCCGCGGCTTTGAATACGTGCCGTTTGCGGATCGCGATCTATACGGGCCCGTGCACGAGCTCTGGGACTAGCGCCTCGCGCGGTTCCACGCGCCCCAGGCGGAAATCAGCGCACAGCCCAAAATGCCTAGCGCCCATTTGAAGTCCGCCTCACCTTCAAACCGGTAGCCGGAGAGAAAAATACCGCGCGCGATCAAGCCGGCGGCGACGACGCTCCAGGCGAGAAACAAGAACTTCACCTTGCCCTTGAATGCCAGCGCCACCGATACGAGGCCGATCGCGCCCAGCGCAAGCAACCAATTCTGGAGCTCCTTGCCGGACCATGGCAGGAACTCGAACTGAAACGTCGTGTTGTCACTGAGAGCGGCCACCAGTCCGACGCCAAGCGCGGCGAGCGACAGGAGCAGATGAAACGCGTAGCTGAAGAGGCGAACGATCGCTTGAACCATAGAAGCGGGAATGGCCATTGTACCAAGCGAATCGCTGCTAAGCTGGCCAAGGAGATCAAAATTGTATATTTCCAGACTCGCGCTGCTTGCAGCCATCACCCTGCCGCTCGCGGCGCAGTTGACGCCGGAGCAGAAGGCGATCGACTTTCAGACCATCGCCAGCGCCTACGCCAAGCAGTACGCGCCGTATGAATGGAAGCGCGATAATCTCGGCTTCGACCTGTTCGATTTGCGGCCGTGGATGGAGCGGATTCGCGCGAGCAAGGATGACTTGGCGTATCTGGAAATTGTTAGCGAATACATCGCCAAGCTCAACGATATCCACAGCTACTACATCCTTACCTCCGATTTCTCAGCCGACCTGCATCTGTTCACCGACATCTACGACGGCAAGCTTCTGGTTGAGTCCATCGACCGCAGCTACCTTCCGGCGCGCACGTACGACTTCGCTGTCGGTGACGAGATTTTGCAGATCGACGGCAGACCTGTCGCGCAGGCCATCGACGAGATCGGCAAGCTGAACCCATTCGGCAACGCGCGTTCGACACGGCGGTGGGCGGCCGACTACGTCACCTACCGCACGCAGGGCGCCCAACCCCGGGCAGCCGAATTGGGCAAGTCCGCGACTCTGCTGATCCGGAAGGCCGACGGCACCGAGAAGAGCTACACCATCGATTGGGATAAGGACGGCACGCCGATTACGAAACTCGGCCCGCTGCCGAACTTTCGATTCGCGCGTGCCGCGGAGAAACGCAGCGACGTAGAGGAAGTGATTGGCGAGGAGGTGCCGTCCTGGAAGAAGCCTTGGATCAAGCTGCAAAATAACGTTGCTCGGCCATCGAAACATCTGCGCGGATTTCACGCGCGCGATCCGATTTTTCGGCTACCCGCTAATTTTCAGCAACGCCTCGGCCGGTCGCGCGCCGACTTCTATTACTCCGGGACGTGGACCGCGGAAGGTAAGCGTATCGGCTTCATACGAGTCGGAACGTTTGACCTCGGCAGCTTCGGCGTTGTCGGCGCGGCGCTTCGCCAGTTCCAGACCGAAATCGCTTTCATGCAGGCCAACACCGATGTCCTGATCGTCGACATCACACGCAATGGCGGCGGCTTTGGGTGTTATGCGGAGGGCATGCTTGGCCATCTGATGACCCGCAACTTCCAGGTCTTTGGCCTCGAATACCGGCCGACGCTGTTCGACGTGCTTGCGTGGCGCGACGCGTACCAGGGGGCGCTCGACTTTGGTTCGGCGGACGAACAAAAACTGTACGCGGCATTGCTGAAGGACATTGAAGCGGCGTATTCGGAGAATCGCGGACGTACGGGCACAATGCCCTTCTGTCAGGATGGACTCGAAGCCGCGCCGGCCCGAGATCGCAATGGAGCGCCGCTGTCGTACACAAAACCAATCCTCTTGCTCACCGATGAGTTCACGGCCTCCGCTGGTGACATGTTCGCCGCCCTGGTCCAAGACAACAAACGCGGCAAGATCTTCGGTTTCCGGACCGCGGGCGCGGGTGGATCGACGATTCAATTCGAAGCCGGGTTCTATTCCGAAGGGGCGGTGTCGATGACGCCAACCATGCTCGTCCGCCCCGAGATGCGCTTGGCCCCCGGCTTCCCCGCCTCCCGCTACATCGAAAACGTCGGTGTTACGCCCGACATCGTCTACGACTACCAGACCCGTGACAATCTCCTGAACAACGGCGCCGATTTCGTCAGCGCGTTTACGAAGGCGGCGCTCGACCACTTGGCCGGTAACTGATACAATCCCGGCCATGGCCGCAACCGCCGAAGCTCCGATCCGCCAAGTCGAACGCCCGGACGCCGCACCCGCGCGCCTCGAATCGCTCGACGTCTTCCGCGGCCTGACGATGCTACTGCTCATTTCCCACGGCTTCGGCATCCGGGATGCGTTCAAGGACAACGCCAGCATGGCGTGGCTGGCCGATCAGTTCGAGCACGCCGCCTGGGCCGGTTGCACGCTGTGGGATCTGATCCAGCCCGCCTTCACTTTCATCGTCGGCGTTGCGATTCCGCTTGCTTCCGCCATCCGGTTGCGCAAGGGCGCGACGCACGCTCAACTCTTCAAGCACGTCCTCTGGCGCGCGGCGGCGCTGCTGGTTTTGTCGAACGTGCTCTCGAACTGGAACACAACGCAACCGCTTCGCATGCAGTTCATCAACGTGCTCTGCCAGATCGCGTTCTCCTACGTCCTCGTCTTTTCGATACTTCGATTGCCGTTCAAAGCGCAGGCTGTTACGGCACTCGGTTTGATGGCGCTGCATCACGCGCTGTTCTATCTCTTCCCCGCGCCCGGCGGCGTGTTCGCGCAAACCGGTAATGTCGGCCAGCAGCTCGACTACGCCGTCCTCGGCTACAACTACTCCGGCTTTTACACAACGCTCAACTTCCTCGGCAACGCGATCACGGTTCTGTTCGGCGCATGGACCGGCCTGCTTTTGCAAAACGAAGCCGAACACGGCAAGCGGCTTCGCGTTCTCACAAGCTGCTCGGCCGCCTGTTTCGCTCTCGGACTCGCACTTGCGCCGATGATCCCGATGGTCAAAAGGCTGTGGTTGGGATCCTTCACATTCTTCAGCGCCGGATGGGTGCTTGCTGCCTTCGCGGCGTGTTACTGGCTGATCGAAGTGAAGCAGGTAAAAGGCTGGACGTTCCCGGCCACCGTGACCGGCGTCAACTGCATTTTCATCTACAGCTTCTCGCAGGTGCTACACGGCTGGCTCGCACGTGGCATCGGCAACTTCACCGGCAAGTTCGCGTTCCTCGGCCCGGTGGGCGCGATCCCTTACAACCTCACAGTCATGGCCGTGATGTGGGGGATGTGCTACTGGCTTTATCAGCGGAAAATCTTCTTCAAGCTTTAGTTTAGAA
>Ga0194128_10003231_pt1 | contig 25406 bp, 25 predicted proteins | sample TA2KigCa65mmetaG_FD_148650 | JGI IMG/M metagenome (GOLD analysis project Ga0194128, IMG submission 148650) | Freshwater microbial communities from Lake Tanganyika, Tanzania - TA2015037 Kigoma Deep Cast 65m | ecosystem: Environmental > Aquatic > Freshwater > Lake | place: Tanzania: Lake... | reverse complement strand
GTTGCATCAGAGCCTATTTCCACCAATCCCAACACCTCAGGAGGTGAGCCAACGATTGAACCTGCATTAGCTCTACCGCTAGACTTAAAACTCTCCCTGCAACTGGATCAGGATTCAACGCAGGTCACTAGATTACGCCACGCCGATCATCGGCACTCCTGTTTTGACTCGCCTTGAACTTTGCTTCGACGGTCTCAGGCTGAAATGAAAGCGCGCCGATTCCTGTCGACATCTTATTCGATATAGCCAGACGGGGCGTCGTTGATGGACCATGGCACTGCATGCGCCGATTCCATTTTTTGTGTCAGCCGATCGACTGTGAGTCTCTTGTCGCCTTCATCATGGGAGTAGCGCAACCCGCCTCTGAGATGGACGCCTGCGTAGTTCCAGGTGGGAACGACTTCGTGGGTGATGGGCTTACTTGGATAGAACGACGGAGACATATAGGCCAAAGCGCCAGTGAAGACGAACACCACCGATGGATTTCGATCGATTAACTTCCAGATCGTGTTGGCTTTAGCCACATGCGCCACGAGTTGTCCGCCAGAGATCAGACCGGAAACTCTTATGAGCGGTATGTGATCGACGTAGGGCTGACCATCAGCCACCAAAACGACTGTGGCTAACGGGTGTTGATCGACGAAGCGCTCGATTTTGCCGATGTCGGTTTCTGCAAATACGGAGGGGACGTACATGGTCTCGAAAAACACCGCGAAACGTGACGGAGGATGCGACGGCCGATAATACCCCCGGTATACTTGAAGTCAGGAGATTCCCCCTCATGAAGACGCTTGGTCGAATCGTGCTTACGGGCCTGCTGACGATTTTGCCGATCAGCCTGACGCTCTATTTCGTCTATTGGTTGGGGGTTACCGCTGAGTCCCTGCTCTCGGGTCCGATCAAGTGGCTATTGCCTCAAGCCTTTTATCGCCCCGGCATGGGGCTCGTGGCGGGATTCATTCTTCTCATCGTCGTCGGCTTACTGGTTAATGCGTACGTCGTTCGCCGAATTTTCGAACTGGGCGAAAACCTGCTGCTGCGGGTGCCCGTCGTCAAGACCGTCTTTGCTGCACTCCGCGATCTCACCAAGCTCGTTCGGGTCGGTAAAGGCGGTGGCGACCTTAAGCGAGTGGTTTTGGTGGATTTCGGGCCGGGCAGAGTAATTGGGTTCGTTACTCAAGAGAACGCAAGCTTACCCGGCATCGGGACGGACAGCTCTCTCGTCGCGGTTTACCTACCGATGAGTTATCAGATTGGTGGTTACACACTCTACTTGCCTCGAGATCGTATCCAGCCGACGGATCTTTCAGTCGAGGCGGCCATGCGTATCGTGCTGACGGGTGGACTACAGAGGTAGATAGCCCATGACTAAAGTTGATTATTTAGTCCGCGGACAAGTCGCGATCATTTCATTTCAGTCCCCACCGGTGAACAGTCTTGGATTCCCTTTACGTCGTGATCTTCTGGCGGCGCTGGAGCGTGCCGTAGCCGACGACTCGATTGATGGCGTCGTTTTGGTCGGATCGAATTCGACGTTCAGTGCCGGCGCGGATATTCGCGAATTCGGCCGTGCAGATATGCGTCGCGGACCGTCGCTTTGGACTCTCAATGCCTTCCTCGAGAATATGAAGAAGCCTGTGGTTGCCGCGATCGAGGGCATGGCCCTAGGTGGTGGGCTTGAGTTGGCCATGAGCTGTCATCACCGCGCGGCACTGACTACTGCAAGAATTGGTCTTCCCGAAGTAAAACTCGGCCTTCTCCCCGGAGCAGGGGGAACTCAGCGCCTCCCGCGGCTTATCGGCGTCGAAGGTGCGCTCAACGTCATGTTGTCCGGTGAGCCTCTGCCGGCTCCACTCTTTGCCAAATCGCCCCTGTTCGATCAGGTCGTTGAATCTGGAGTTGTCGATGCCGCCGTCGCGGTTGCTGAAGCTTCGGCTACCGCACTGAAGTCAGGTAAGGCGCTCCCCCGCGCCCGAGACATGAAGATTCGGGAAGCCGATGTTCAGGCGCTTTGTCAGTTCGCTCGAAATACGGCGAAAGTTGCATTTAAAGAATACCCGGCACCACTTTCTATTATCGATGCCGTGCAGTTCAGCGCAGAAAATTCCTTCGATGTCGGGCTGGCAGAGGAGGGCCGTCTTTTCAAACAACTGATGGATGGATCCGTATCGGCGTCTTTGCGCCACGTTTTTTTCGCGGAGCGCACCGCCTCTCGTATCGATGACATTGCCCCCGACACTAAGCCCCGTGAGGTCAAAAGCGTGGCCATAATCGGCGCAGGTACTATGGGGACCGGCATCGCTATCAATTTCTTGAACGCGGATATTCCCGTCCGTCTGCTTGAGCTCAATGCAGAAGCGCTCGATCGTGGTGTCGCTCGTATACGAGAGATATACGACGGACAGTTGAAAAAGGGCAAGCTCGACGCTGCAAAGTTGGAGTCCCGCATGGAGCTTCTGACGCCGGTGCTTGACTATCCCGCTATTAAGGACGTCGATCTTGTCATCGAGGCAGTCTTCGAGGAGATGGGTATCAAAGAAAAAGTGTTCCGCGTACTCGATAAGACTGTGCGTCAAGGAGCCATTCTTGCTACCAATACCTCGACGCTTGATGTGAATCAGATCGCAGGCTTTACGGAGCGGCCGCAGGATGTGCTCGGGCTTCATTTTTTTAGCCCTGCGAATATCATGCGTCTGCTTGAGGTGGTTCGAGGTAAAAAGACTTCACACAATGTTTTAGCCACCGCGATGTCTCTGTCGAAGAAAATTAAGAAGACTGCGGTAGTGTCTGGAGTCTGCGATGGATTCATCGGCAACCGCATGATCCACAGTTACTCTGCGCAAGCGATACAGATGATCAACGAAGGCGCGAGCCCCGAGCAAGTAGATCGTGCTATCGAGAAGTTCGGATTTGCCATGGGGCCTTTCCGGATGGGAGATCTAGCAGGTAACGATATCGGTTGGCATATCCGCAAGCGTCAGTACGCAGAAGGTTCCCTCAAAGCCAAACAAGTGATCGCCGACGAGCTGTGCGAGATGGGCCGGTTCGGGCAAAAGACGGGCGCCGGGTGGTATGACTATAAGAAGGGCGACCGAACGGCGTACCCCTCTGTGGTGGTTACCTCGATTATAGAAAAGGCCCGGACGGCGGCAGGGGCTTCGCTACGCAAACTCGATGATCGCGAAATCGTGGATCGCCTTCTCTATGCGCTAGTCAATGAGGGCGCGCGCGTCCTAGAAGAGAAGATCGCGCAGCGCGCCTCGGACATCGATATCGTTTATCTGATGGGATATGGCTTTCCGGTCTGGCGCGGCGGCCCGATGCATTACGCCGACTCCCAAACACTCTATGAAGTGTCGCGAAGAATGCGGAGTTTCGCGAAACAGCCCGGCGGTGATGCCGAGTTCTGGAGACCTGCTGCCCTTATCGAGCGTCTGACGTTAGAAAACCGATCTTTCACCGGAGGTACCGCATGAGCCGTGCGGTCAAAGGCCGGCAGGCCGTTATTGTTTCCACTGCACGCACACCGCTTGCCAAAAGTTGGAAGGGCGCTCTCAACATGACTCATGGCGCCACTATGGGTGCACATGTCATAAAGGCAGCCGTTGAGCGCGCAGCGATTGATCCAGCATCCGTTGACGATGTGATCATGGGTTGTGGAAATCCGGAAGGTGCTACGGGCCTTAATATTGCGCGGCAAGCCGCATTGCGTGCAGGGCTGCCGGTTAGCGTGCCGGGGTTGACGGTCGCGCGTTTCTGCTCGTCGGGGCTACAAGCTATCGCACTTGCTGCTCAACGAATCATCGCAGACGAGGGCGATGTTTACGTAGCAGGCGGACTCGAATCAATTTCATGTGTGCAGGCCGAGGCTAACCGGCACATGATGACGGAGTCTTGGCTGCTCAAAAATAAGCCTACGGTCTACCACACAATGCTGCAGACCGCCGAGACGGTTGCTATACGCTACCGTATTTCCCGCGAACGCCAAGATGAGTATGGCGCACGGAGTCAGCAGCGTGCTTGCGTAGCGAGATCCGCCGGGCACTTTGATGCCGAGATCGCGCCCATCACGGTACGCATGGCGGGGATCGATCAAGCCGCAGGTGGCAAACTCTATACGCGTGAAGTGACGCTAACGCAGGACGAGGGTCTTCGCGATGGGACAACCGTCGAGGCTATTGCTAAGATCAAACCGGCCTCCGTTGGAGGAACTGTTGCAGCGGGTAATGCGAGTCAGTTCTCTGATGGGGCTGGTGCTTGCGTCGTGATGAGCGCGTCCGAAGCAGAGCGCTGCGGCGTAAAGCCTTTGGGCGTCTTCTGCGGGTTCGCCGTCGCGGGATGCGAACCCGATGAGATGGGTATCGGTCCGGTGTTCGCTGTGCCGAAGTTACTCAAGCGGGCTGGCGTGAAGGTCGAGAATGTTGGACTATGGGAGCTCAACGAGGCCTTCGCTGTACAGGTCATTTACTGTCGTGATCGACTCGGTATCCCCGACGATCGATTGAATGTCGATGGTGGTGCAATCGCGATTGGCCATCCCTACGGGATGAGCGGTCAGCGACTCGTCGGCCACGCATTGCTCGCCGGCAAACGACTCGGGGTTAAATATGTCGTGACCACGATGTGTGTGGCTGGTGGTATAGGTGCCGCAGGTCTCTTTGAGGTAATCTAATGCGATGTGTAATGACTTTTTTAAGCTCAGTGTTATTGTTCACAATCTCATTGACGCCCGCCATGGCCATAGAAACTCCAGTGTACCGAGTAATCGAGCAAGAGGAGTCTTACGAACTCCGCGAATACTCCCCGTACCTGATTGCTGAGACGGAGGTAGAGGCCGCATTCATAAACGCGGGCAATATCGCCTTTGGGCGTCTGTTCCGTTACATCAGTGGTGCGAATACAAGTCAGACTAAGATCGCGATGACGGCGCCTGTCGAGCAGTCTCGGAAGGACCGCGGTCAAAAAATCGCAATGACCGCCCCCGTGGAGCAGGCGAACATCAATGGTGTTTATAGAGTAGGATTTATTGTCCCCCGAAAATTTAATCGGGAGACCGTTCCGAGGCCTACCGATTCTCGCATCTCGATTCGCGAGGTTGTTCCGAGAACGGTTGCCGTATGGCGATACTCAGGGCGTTGGACCGAAGAAAATTTCCGTGAACATGAGCGGGATCTTCGAGCATTACTCGTCCGTAAGAGCCTACGAGCCGAGCTGGGTGATAGCGCGATCATTGCGCGGTACGACGCGCCCTTCATACCGTGGTTCATGCGTCGCAACGAAGTACTGATCCCTTTAGCCGCACCGCCTGTACGTCAGTAGCCAATCTTTAGATACCGCTCAAAAGTTATTAGCCGCCAGAGCGCTTGGCGGCCCAGCCGAGTCGTACAAGTTCTGCGACGAGAAAGTCACGATGATCTCCTTGAATCTCAATGTTACCGTTGCGGACGGCGCCGCCACTGCCGCACCGTCTCTTGAATTGTTTGGCTAGGTTGTCGAGAGCTGATGGTGATAAGGGCAGCCCTGTCACCACGGTCACGCCTTTTCCGCTTCGACCCTGAGTTTCTCGTCCGACGCGGATCGTCCCCACTTTACCGCCCGACTTGTGAGGTGCGACCAGGGTGCCGGCGAGGGTCTTTCTTTTGGTGTCGATGTTCATGGCACGAAGTCTAGGCAAAGATCCCGCGATCGACAAAGGTCGGCGCGTTAGAATGATTCCATGAGACGCGTGCTGACTCTGCTGGGTTCCAGCCTTCTGGCCTGTTCTGTCTCGACGCTCGAGGCGCAGAGGGCGAGTACGCCCGATCTCAATGCTGAGCGCGATTCCCTCATCGAGTTGTTTGTGGGGCGCTATTCGGGAGAAGTGGCTGACCCCACCGACCCAGCCGGCGAGCGGCGCATCATGCTGCACCACAAGGTTGTGCAGATCGACCTGCCGGCCTTCGGCGAATACGTGCTTTATCACCAAATCTCACGGGACCGTCTCGACTCAGCAGAGCCGTGGCAGCAAAAAATTTATATCTTCGACGAGAGCCCCAAGCGTCTACAAAATTCGATGAGATCGTTCGTGATCCCGACGACACTCGGGTTAGCTAACTTCGAGGGAGATCCTGTTAGGTTCCAAAAACTCGCGGCAACGGTTTCTCCGGGAGCCGCGGGACTCCAAGGATTCCCGGATCGCTGCCGCATTCTTTGGTCTCGCGAATCGGAATCGATCTTCGTCGCACGCGTTCGTCGTGAAGACTGTCAATACGACAGCGCCACATTCCGCCAGCGCATATCCGCCTCGATGACATATCGAGTAACATCAGGAAGTTTGGGTGTTGAGGAATTATTTTTCGCGTCAAATGCCAAGCCGCTATTTCCACAGCGCGGCTTACTGACAGTCGCTCGCAAGCCTTCGACGGTCGCTGAGGTACTCGCTGCATCGAAACCGGACGAATGGCGGCGCCTCGATCCAGAGCGAACGATTTACATGGATCTCGACTCTGGTCGAGTCATCTTCGAACTATCACCTACATTCGCTCCACGACACGTTAAAAATATTCTTACACTTGCACGGTCTGGTTGGTTTACTGGCCTAAGCATTAATCGCGTACAGGATAATTTTGTCACTCAGTGGGGTGATCCAACCGGCAGTAAACCGATTGTCGGAGCCGCCTCCCGTTTGCCACCAGAGTTCGAGCGGAGCTGGATCCCCGATATCGCGTTCAGCAGTCTGCCGGATGGCGATGTTTTCGCACCAGAGGTTGGATTCGTTGAGGGTTTTTGGGCGGCAGGTGATCGTCAGACTGGACGGATCTGGCTCGCCCACTGTTACGGCTCGCTAGGTGTGGGTCGCGATACGGCAGCAGATTCAGGTAGTGGAGCAGAGCTTTATGCGGTGATCGGTCAATCGCCTCGCCAACTCGATCGAAACATCACCGTGGTGGGACGCGCCGTCAGTGGAATGGAATTGCTGGCTTCATTGCCCCGTGGGACGGAGGCACTGGGTTTCTACAAAACTGCAGCAGAACGGACGCCAATTCGGCATTTTCGTGTGGCAGCAGATATTCCGCCGGCGGAGCGCACTGAGGTCGAATTGTTGAGAACCGATTCCGACAGTTTTGTTGAGGTTGTAGAGGCACGCCGTAATCGACGTGACGGGTGGTACAAGGTACCTGCTGGTCAAATCGATTTATGTAGTGCCCCGCTTCCAGTCCGCCGCGTTACACCTGCCGCATCCGCGCCGCGCGGCCCAGGCGGCTGATACCGAGAGCGCCGCTACGGACCACTTCTATTAGCTGCGCGCCCTTAGCGAGGTCAGCAACGAATTTGTCTATCTCTGATTCGTTTGCCGTGAGCTCGACGATAAAGCCGTCGCTCGCAGGGTCAATCACTCTACCACCCGCGCGCACGACATAGCCTCGTACAGCATCGGCTTGCTCGGGTCTTACCTTTAGCTTCAGTAAAGCGAGTTCGCGCTCGATGTGTTCGCCCTGGGTCATATCCTCGACCGATACGACATCGATGAGTTTATTGAGCTGATTCACAATTTTCTGGATGACGGGGTCGGAGCCTCGAGTAACGAGGGTTATTCTGGAGACGGTGGCGTCATCGGTTGCGGCCACCGACAAAGATTCGATGTTGTAACCCCGCGTCGAAAATAGACCGGTAACTCGAGTGAGAGCCCCAGTCTCGTTTTGCAGATTGATGGCAATGATATGGCGCATGACGGTTAGAGCATATTGCACGAAGCGATTGAACTGGTAGTCTGCTTTAGTCCCTGCCCAGTAATTGGTTTTTCTATGTCTCAGTCTCACGCATGTCATCCGCGAGCCGGCTCGATCCTGTCGGGCGCTGAAATGATCGTGCAGGTGCTTGCCGACGAAGGAACTACGGCCATCTTCGGCTATTCGGGTGGCGCGATCCTGCCAACCTACGATGCTGTATTTCTCTTTAACGAGTTACAGATCGAGAGAGGTTTGCCTCAAATACCGTTGATTGTCCCGGCAAACGAGCAGGGTGCAGGCTTCATGGCGGCAGGTTATGCCCGCGCGAGTGGGAAAGTCGGTGTATGTCTCGTCACCTCCGGACCGGGTGCAACCAACACCGTCACGCCCGTCCGCGACTCTATGGCCGACTCGATACCCATGATCGTGATCTGCGGCCAGGTTCCGACGGCAGCGATCGGCACCGATGCTTTCCAGGAGGCGCCTGTCCCCGCCATCATGGGTTCCGTCGCAAAACATATATTTTTGGTAACGGATCCGGAGAAACTGGAGGCTACGATTCGCACCGCATTCGAAATCGCGCAAACTGGGCGTCCCGGGCCCGTGGTCATTGACGTTCCAAAAGATGTGCAGAACTGGTCTGGCGTCTTCAAAGGTGAGGGCGTACTACCCATTCCCGGATATCGAAAGCGACTCTTCGCCACCGCCCATGCGGGCATAGAAGATGACGAAGCTGCAGATTTCTTTTCAATGCTGACAACTGCAAAGCGTCCTCTCATTTATGCCGGGGGCGGCGTCGTCAACGGCGAGGCCTCCCCCGCCCTTACCGAGTTTGCAACGACGTTCGGAGTGCCCGTTGTCACGACATTGATGGGTATTGGCGCATTCGACACTACCCACTCTCTTTCAATGAGCCTGCTCGGAATGCATGGTGCAGCATTCGCAAACTATGCCGTTGAAGATTGCGACATGCTGATTGCGGTGGGGGCACGGTTCGACGACCGAGTCGCCGGAGTTCCGTCCCGGTTCGCTCCAAAAGCGAAAAAAATTGCCCACCTCGACATCGATCGCGCCGAAATAAATAAGGTTAAGCGTGTCGACTGGAGTCATGTCGGTCGGTTACGCGAAGCCCTAGAGTCGCTCACTCAGTATGGATGCAAGACCGGATTTACGGTCGACTTCGCCGTCTGGCGTCGTGAGCTTGCCGAGCTGCGCAAAACGCACGCCATGAATTACGACCGTAATAGCGAGCTCATCCAGCCTTACTACGTCATCGAAGAAATCAATCGGTTAACCGGTGGTGAAGCGATCATCTCGACGGGCGTTGGTCAGCATCAAATGTGGGCTGCGCAGTATTTCGACTTTCGCCGACCACGCCTTTGGCTCACATCAGGATCAATGGGTACGATGGGGTTTGGCCTACCTGCTGCGATTGGGGCACAGTTTGCCAATCCGAATTCTCTGGTCATCGATATCGACGGCGACGCCTCGATTCGTATGAATTTTGGCGAGCTCGAGACGGTCACTACTTATGATTTACCTATAAAGGTTGTCGTACTTAACAACTTCGGCGACGGCATGGTTAAACAGTGGCAAAAACTGTTTTTTCAAGGTCGAATTTCGGCGAGCGATAAGTTGCTTCACAAAAAAGACTTCGTCAAGGCGGCGCAAGCGGATGGTTTCAGATACGCGGTACGATTAGACAAAAAAGCGGATGTGCCTCGAGTCGTTAAGGACTTTATCCGCTACCCAGGACCGGCATTTTTGGAGGTCATCATCGATCCCGATGCGGGCGTGTACCCGATGGTGGGTCCCGGACAGTCTTACGATGCGATGATAACCGGAGACTTCATCACCGCACGTCATAAAATTAAAGAAGCTGAAGCGCCGGGTCCGTCCGAAATGTTCTGACTTCAGTTCGCCTCGATCAGACGCAGCCCCGCGGGGGTATCGAGGGCGACAGACTTAACTAAAGCGAATACCTCAAGACCCGTTTCTAGGTGCAGGGCCTTCACGGCGGCCGGCGTTACGGCGGATAGCAGCGTCTGTACGCCGAGTCTGACCTCGATGAGTACCGTTCCATCACCACGATCTTTGATGCGTCCGATTCTTCCGCACAGGACATTTCGCACTGAAAGTCCAAGTGGTCTTTGGGTGGCAAGGATTACATCGTTTGCAGGGACATAGGCTCTGAATATATCGCCTGCTCGATCGGGTATGGATGGCAATTTAACGGGCTGTCCATCCAGCTCCGCTTCAAAGCCATCGTCTTCCGATACCTTCGATAGCCTTTTGAGTGAGAGCAGACTCCCGATGTCGGTTCGCATCGAAAGAACAGGTGTATCGGCTCGGCTTATAAGGCTCTGTACTTCACCACTTGCGACGAGGGCTCCAGATTCCAGCAATATGAGTTCATCGGCTAGTCTCAAAATTTCAGCGAGACTGTGTGTCACATGGATCAATGGAATCGAAAACTCGTGTTTTATCCGGTCGAGAAGCGTCAGTATTTCTCTTTTTCTTGGAGTATCTAGCGCTGCAAGTGGCTCGTCGAGCAGTAGCAGAGAGGGATTTGCGAGTAGGGCACGGCCGAGTGCAACACGTTGACGCTCACCCCCTGACAGTTGATACGGCCATCGGTCGGTTATTAAATCAAGTCCCAGAATGTCGACGACCTGAGACCGGGTGGGGCCGTCTCGATGGACTGATCGTCGAGTGCCGAAATCGAGATTCGCTGACACCGTCAAATGAGGAAACAGTAGCCCATCTTGCGGAACCCACCCAATGGCGCGTTCCTCCGGCGGCAAGAAAATTCCTCGTTCTATATCAACGAAGACTCTTTCGTCTACGCGGATATATCCCCGGTCTGGTGTAAGAGTTCCACTGATGAGATCGAGAAGTGTGGATTTACCAGATCCCGATGTACCGAAGATGGCCGTACAACCTCTTGATGGTGAGTCAAAACGAGTATTGAGAGAGAATCGCCCGCGCTGTAAGGAGACATCGATCGAGATCATGATCGATCGCTCCAGTGTTGCGCACGGCGACCTAACCACTCCGCAGCAAGCAGCGCAGTTAGGGCGATCGTCATCGAGATCAAAGCAAGCTTCAAGGCTGTTGCTTCGCCTCCGGGTGTTTGTAGCGCACCGTAGATGGCGAGAGCCAGAGTTTGTGTTTCGCCCGGAACGTTGGCGGCGAACGTGATGACTGCACCGAATTCTCCGAGACAGATTGCGAAGCCAAGCACCGCAGCAGCCGAGATTCCTGGAAGGGCTAGCGGCAACGTAACCGAGATGAGCTTGTCGATAGGGCCTGCACCCAGACAGCGAGCGGCAAGCTCGAGACGCGGATCGATAGCCTCGAGAGACAAGCGGATGGTCCTTACCATGATGGGTAGCGCCACGATTCCTGCGGCCAGCGCAGCCCCATTTGTGGTGAACACCAAGCGCATGTTGAAGCTGGTATCCAGCCAGTGCCCGATCGGCCCCTGAACGCCAAAAATAACGAGCAGGATATAGCCGACGACGACCGGCGGAAGGACAAGCGGTGAATGAACCAGCGCATCGAGCAAGGCGCGACCTGGAAATCTTTTACGGGCCAAGAGCCACCCGAGCGCTATTGCGGTCGGCAGCGTGAACAGGAGAGCCCGTGCGGCAACGCTAAGACTCGTGAGGAGGGCCAGCCATTCCGCATCAGACATTGTCATTCTCGCATCCTATACTCCGATTTGTGAAATACCTGCACACGATGGTCCGCGTGACGGACCTTGAGACCTCTCTGCGATTTTATCGGGATGCTCTGGGTCTCGAGGTAATCTCCACCAAAGAGGTTCCTAAAGGCCGCTATACGCTAGTGTTTATTGCCGCTCCCGGCGATCACTCGGCGCAGATCGAATTAACCTACAACTGGGATCCCGAGAGTTACACCGGGGGCCGAAACTTTGGTCATGTGGCGTATACCGTAGACGACATTCATACAACCTGTAAGCGTCTGATCGACTACGGTGTCACCATTCTTAGGCCGCCACGCGACGGGCGCATGGCTTTCGTTAGATCGCCGGACGGGATTTCCATTGAGCTGCTTCAGCAGGGCGACGCGAAAACCCCGGAAGAACCCTGGCTCTCTATGCCGAATACGGGTTCCTGGTAAATCGTTACCAAGAGCTAACCCTTGTATCGCAGCAGGGTCGCTGCGCTAGCGCTGCTATTAGTGATGCTCGTCGGTCGCGTTACACCGCGGACTTCTCTTTGACTCTTGCAACTGGCTAAGTGCGGCATAAAGCGACTATTTCCATGACACTCGTTCTTTTTCATCGTCAATACTACCGACTTAAAGTTTACCAGTCGCCCCGATTTCACACGTGATAATTTTGATCTGATCTGTATGGATCTCTCTAGATTCTTGATTTTCTGACCGATCGCGGCATCCATACCTGGCTCCTGCGCCGATGACTCCAATCACCCTCGAAAAGTTCGAGGAGTTCCACGATCATGCATTGTAGAATTCGGTATCGCGTACTCTCGAACAGGGGGCCACAGCTCACAAGAGGATTTCCGCACCTATGTTCTCAAAGTCCGAGGTGATACCTTTCAATACGGATCCCTGTATCCGGTCGATGGCGCTCCTGGCGACAATCCCGCAGCTCGAGCACCTATCGATACCTTAGTCGACGGTAGCCAATGGATGCGGTGGTCGGGAATACCTGCAGCCCCGAGTTGATGTGATTTGGTTGACGCATCGGTTAACTGCGGTGACTGAAATCGGCGCAAGCCCAGGCCGAACCCGCCGACATGCTGTAAATTCTGCGACTGATAAATACTGTGTCCATGGATCGGTATTCTGCCGAAAGCGTCTCGTTGCTTGACGAGGTATTCCGAAAATATGCAAATCCGAGAACGCGGATCGCTATCACACCGAAATAGAGCCAGAAACGCTACGACGTAATCTACTCTCGCGCAACGGGTAGAACTTTTAACCTCATTTACGTTGGCCAATGCGGGCATTTTAGCTTTATGCTATCGGGCGTTTTTTCTTAAATCGCCTGATTGACTTCGGCTGCTGAGTCAATGTTCCGTAAACCAGAGCGTCAGGGCATCCTACGATCACTAAATATTTCGCGGGGCGAGGTCCTACCACGTCATCGAGATACCTTTGGTTTTGAGATATGGCTCGAGACCTTCTTTACCGAACTCGCGGCCCCAGCCCGATTGTTTGTTGCCGCCGAAAGGTATGGCGGCATCGATGGCGGCATGCATGTTGACACTGACTTGACCGGCGTCAATTTTTCGAATCATCTCCATGGCGATTCCAAGATCACGCGTCCAGATACTGCCTGATAGGCCGTAGATGGTCGAGTTAGCGGCACGCGCTACGGCATCCAGATCGCCATCACCAAATTGCTGCACGCAGAGTACGGGGCCGAAGATTTCGTTCTTGACGGGCGTCATGTCACTAGAGGTTCGGGTGAGCACTGTCGGTTCGTAGAAATAGCCCGGTCGTGCCGGCGATCGGCCCCCGCAAACGATATCTGCACCTTCTTTTCGTCCGGCCTCGACAAAACCGGACACACGATCACGCTGCTGCGACGAAATTAGCGGCCCGAATTCGGATGAAGGATCGAGTCCCGGACCGACCTTCATGGCACGAGCGATCGAGGCGATACCTTCGACGACCTTATCGTGGATTTTTTCGTGTAGGAAAAGCCGTGTACCTGCCATGCAGTTCTGTCCCTGTAGGAAAAAGCACGCGCGTGCGGCACCCGGAATGACCTGCGCAAGATCTGCATCGGGGAAAACGATAACTGGTGACTTACCACCCAGTTCGAGCGTGACCTTTTTGAGATTACCGGCAGCGGCCTTGACGATGAGTCGGCCGACTTCCGTAGAACCCGTGAACGTTATCTTATCGATGCCGGGATGGGAGGCGAGCGCCGCGCCCGTGGTTTCACCGTAACCATTAACGATATTGATGACGCCATCCGGTACACCTGCTTCTTGGCAAATTTCAGCGAGCCGCATGGCGGTGAGTGGTGTAAGTTCAGCCGGCTTCAATACGAGCGTGCAACCGGTCGTGAGTGCCGGTGCGATTTTTAGCATGACCATCGGTAGAGGGGAGTTCCAAGGCGTAATGGCGCCGACCACGCCGATCGGCTCTCTCAAGGTGAACGAGAGGGCCTCCCCTGGTAGCTTGCCTTGTGGTGCTGCGGGGATCGTAGCGCCTTCGATTTTCGTTGGCCATCCCGCGTAGTATCGAAAAAACTCTGGCACCAACATTCCGCAAACATACTGAGCGAGTGGCGTCGGCAAGCCGTTGTCGAGGATCTCAAGCTCGCAAAGTTGCTGGAAGTTGACGATGATGAGATCGGATATTTTCCAGATCACTGCACTACGCTGAGCCGCTGTGAATTTTGACCACGGTCCTTCAAGCGCAGCACGCGCAGCCCTCACCGCTACATCGATCTCGCTTGCACCGCCTGCAGAGCAACTTGAAATCTTGAGACCCGTCGCTGGGTCGTGAATATCTATGGAGGCACCGGAGGAGGGGTGTTCCCACTTTCCGTTGATGAAATGCCCGTGTGAGCGCGCAAGGAAATCCAGCGTCGCCTTCGAAAGCATATGATTCGACACGGAAAATGTATTGGCGCTCATATTAACCCTCGTACTGCTGTCCCTGGATACTAAGGCTCTGGAACCGTAGCACTATCGGTTCGGACCAAGCGCGACCAGTGCGTGGCCGTAGGTAATCAAATCAGTGTCACTGCACCACTACCTACCCGATGTTTTGCCCGGCTAAAAGATGCTCGACGACGTCGGCGACGTGGTCAAGCCCTAAGAGGGGTGTAGGATCGACGAGCATCCACAGGTTTCCGCCGTGAAACAGCTCGAGCAGCCGAGAGGTAGCTTCATCGAAGTATTCGGGGAACGCCTGATTTTGAAAGCTGCGTATCGAGGCGGATTTCCAGTTGAGCTCCCGGTAGGCCCGGAGCTTGGGGCACGAGCTCTCTTTCCTTGTCAAAGCCCGAGGTATGACCGCTCACGATCTCACGGCAACGAAAGGTAATATGATCGACGAGCGCATCAAAGATTTCGCTACCAAGAGTCTAGGCAATATCGAGACCTTTTGAATACTCACGCTCGAGTACTTCGCGAATATTCTTTTGTCGATAATTGATCTGGCTATTGACACCGAGCTCGCGGAGTCGGGCGACCTTTTCGTCGCTTCCCGTGATTCAAATGACATGACAGTCTTATAGCTTCCCACAAGCTGCACGACAAAGTGTCCGAGCCTGCCCGCGGTGGCAGATACCACCACAAGATCACCTTATCGAATATCGCCGATACGCTCGAGTCCCATCATCGCGGAAACCCTAGTGGGAACGAGTGCAAGTGTTTCGGTCGTGGATTTGCGTATCTGGATAACTTTGTTTGCATTGGCGACTTGATATTCGCGGTAGCTGGAACCGAGTCGACTCGCAGCGACAGCATCTCCTTCGCGAAAATGAGCGACGCCAGAACCGACTGCAACGATTCGACTGACGGTCTTGATACCCACATTGAACGGCGACTCGACCTTAATGTACCGAACCACGTTTCGGTAAAGAGTCTTGTCAAAAACGGCGTTGAAGCTTGTGAGTTCGTTGCGGATAACGGCCTCCCTCATTGGGCGCTTGCCATTTTTTCCATGACCACCTTGATCGAAGTACGGAAATCTCCTGTGATCCGATGGATGATCAGCTCCCGGTACTCGGATGGGCGGGTCTTATCCGCCATGTTCGTTGCCACCGGTTGAGAGGGACGCGTAGAGTAAGACAAAGCTTATTCCACGGAGATCTTTATCGTGCCGACTATTCTGATTACGGGAACATCACGCGGACTTGGACTCGAATGTGTCCGTCAATACGCGGAACTCGGCTGGAATGTTCTTGCCTGTGCGAGAAACCCTGGCGCCTCTCCCGAGTTGCAGGCCTTGGCCACAACGCATGCTGGGCGTGTGAGGCTCTTGTTGCTGGATGTCGAAGATCATACCGCCATCGACAAACTTGCCCTAGAACTGGATGTAACGGCCATCGACGTGCTCCTTAACTCTGCCGGTACTATGGGCAGCGGTAGCTTTACGAAAGATGGGTTGGCTTTCGGTAGCTTTGGCCACTCCGACTACCAGGACTGGGAAAAACTCTTTCGTCTCAATGTGATCGGTCCGATGAAAATGTCCGAAGCTTTCGTTGGCCACGTCGGGCGTTCTAGTCAGAAAAAGATTGTGACGCTCACTAGCATGCTGGGCTCAGTAGCGAATAACCGTATCGGCAGTCTTTATGCATACCGAGCGAGCAAAGCGGCTGTCAATGCCATGATGAAGTCGATGGCCATTGATCTTGGAAAATCCCATGGCATCGCCGCTACTGCATTACATCCGGGCTGGGTGCGCACCGATCTTGGCGGCCCAAGAGCTGATATCGATGTAGAGACGAGCGTAGCCGGCATGCGCAAGGTGATTGCTGCACTGACCCTCGAGACGGCAGGGCGCTTCTGGGTGTATGACGGCAGTGAGCTGCCGTGGTGACACGCCCCTAGAAATACATCGTCGACATAGTCCTGCGCCTCGGATCGTAGGCCGAGTAAATCTTGCCTACGGTCGCCGGATCACCAAGTGCCTGAACCACAAGATCAGCCAAATCGGCGCGTCCGATAAAGCTGAAAGCCCCCGGGTCTTCGGCTAAAACTGCAGTGCCGGTCGTCGGGACGTCACCGAGTCCGCCTGGTCGAATGATCGTGTAGTCGAGACCGCTGACGCGAAGGTGATCTTCAGCCTGCGTCTTCAGCGCGATCACCTCTGCCAGAAACCGTCTGGAAAAACCGGGTGCCGCTTCGACCGAGTTACCTGCACCGATGACGGTGATGAGCAGGAAGCGGTTGATTCCCGCAGACTTTACGGCATTGATGACATTTCGATTACCGACGAAATCCGGTCGCTTGTGTTTTTCGCCGCGCGTGGTACCAAGGGTTGAGATCACAGCCACGAAATTTCCTGATGCGACGGCCGCGTTAACTTGCGCGGTAACCAGAGCATCAGCGACGACCGTATCGATACCTAACTTTTCGAGCTCGCGCGTGTCCGACGTACTACGTACGGCCACGGTGACTGACTCTCCGCGTTCGCGAAGCTTACGGACGATTTCGAGACCTGTTCCACGTGTACCGCCGAATACGAGTACCGGACCGCCGGGCGAGACGTAGTTAGCGGCCGCGCGAATATTGACGGGTTCATACGAAGAACCGCTCAGCCAAAAGAAATAAGCTAGCGCGAATAGTACTAGGGCGAACATCAGCCCGCCGATCGCCTTAATTATGCCGAGCAGTAACTTCTTCATAGTCGTTTCTCCCGATCAGCGAGCGCCCGGCGGCGCGTAGGTTTCGATCCACTCTCTGACCGTCTTGTACCAGAAGAGGGAGTTCTGAGGCTTCAGAATCCAGTGATTCTCGTCTGGATAGTAGACAAACTTTGAGGGGACACCTCGCTTTTGCAGGGTATTGAACAACTCGACGCTCTGATTGACGGGAACTCTCATATCGAGCTGCCCGTGGATCACGAGCGTTGGTGTCACAAAGTTCCCGGCAGACATGTGCGGCGAGTATCGCGCAAATTCCTCAGGGCGTTCCCAGAATTCAAAGAATCGGTCACGCTCAGCGCCATAATCCGCACCGATTTGGGTGAAGTTATTGTACACCGCAGCGTGGGCAATTAAGGCTTGAAAGGGATGCGCACGCCCGAGTAATGTGCTCGCTAGGAAGCCCCCGTAGCTACCTCCGCCAGCTACCATGCGACCGGTATCGACGTAGGGTTTAGCGGCTAGCCACTGCGCAGCCTTGATCGTATCTTCGTAGGGTTTAGTGATGCGATCGGGATTAATTACATCGGTAAACGCCTGACCAAAGCCGTTCGAGCCGTGGAAATTGTGCCAAGTTACGATGTAACCCCAGTTTGCGAACACCTGCGCGTTCCATCGCCACTGAACGGCGTCTTGAATGCCATTATGCGGCCCACCGTGCAGCAACATGAACACAGGATATTTTTTTGAGGGATCGAAGTTCGGAGGATATATGACCCACATCTGGACTGGCATGCCACCCGAGCCTGTATACGTCACGTTCTCTACACGACCTTGAGTCGCCAAGGCGAGCGTAGAATCATTGAATGTTGATAGCCGCGTTGAAGCACCGTTATTAAGGTCGAGGCGTACTAACGTCAGTGGCTCGCTGAATGACTGACGGAGTGCAACGGCGGCCGGTCGGGTGCCGATCGTAGCAGGCACAGCAAGATTGCTGAAACTGCTGGATCCCGTTATGGCTTTTGGTTTGCCCGGCGTAGCGAGATCGAATTTGTATATGCGCTTGGTAGCGGCATCATCGATCGCGCTGTAGATCGCCTTCGAGTCAGCGCGCCAGATCGGTTGGTTTACCGTTCGATCAAAATCAACAGATAAATCGCGGCGTTCGTTGGTTGCACGATCGATTAAAAGAAGTTTCGCTCGATCGGCGTAGAGCCCTGGAATGGCTTGCGCAGTGTAAGCGAGCCACTTACCGTCGGGGCTGTAAACGGGAGAGCGATCATCCGCCCGATTACCTTCGGTGATATTCCGCGGTGGTTTACAGCCGCAGGAGTCGAGAGCGATCAAATCGTAATTGGAGTCGATACCAGTCTTATCGACATCTGTTGAAAAGCTCATCTCGACACCATCTGGAGAAATGTCGTAAGTCGAGTCAGAGTACTCCGACTTCGGCAGATGGAAGCCCGACTGCCGAGTGATAGAGACGGGTTCACCACCCGCTCTGCCGATCGAGAAGAGGTGAGGTTCGCGGTCATCCAGAAATCTGTCCCAATAAGAAATAGGCGCGCGATCCCAAACTTGGGCCGACATCTTGCTCTTCTCTCGTTCCTTAAGACGCTTGCCCTGATCTTCCCAACGAACGAGGTCAATCCAGATCGGCGAGACAAAAGCAATTTTCTCTCCGTCGTGAAACCATTTGGGGGCATTGGCACCCGTCGGTATATTGGTCAGTCGTTGAGCTTCACCACCATGGACAGGAATGACGTAAATCTGTGCGGCTTCGTCGTCACCCCGCTTTGAGACAAACGCGATCAGAGAGCCGTCAGGACTGAAGCGGGGGGAGGTATCGGTCGCACGATCGCTGGTCAGTCGACGTGAGTTTCGGCCATCCGTGGAGAACAGCCAGAGGTCCGTCGAGCCTGTATTTTCTTTGACATCGAACTGAGTGACCGTAACCACAGCCAAACGTCCATCCGGAGATATATCCGTGTCGCCAAGCCGAACCAGCGACCACATCCGTTCTGCAGAGAGGCCCTCTGTGGCGGAGGACTGGGAAGAGGCCGGTGCCATGGCCGAGACAGGTGCGAAAAGTACAAGTAGCCGAAGGGCGAATTTCTGGAGGTAGACAATCTTCATGGAGGATTCCCTGGTCGATATATGGTGTACAGGCTAAGTCATTGCCCGAGCTACAGCCACCGATCGTCAGCACGCTGGCAGGTCGGGCATACTGGCGCCCTATGTCTACCTTGGGTGAAGGCAGAATCGTCGTCGGCACCGCTCGCGGTGAGCGCGGCGACGCGATCGACATCGTGCGTCGTTGGTTTGACGCGATGACTTCTGGCGATGTCGATTCGGCATCCCGACTCATGGCGCCTGGCCAGCGCATCACGATTTCCGGTGGGCACCGATTTTCAAGTTTGGTTGAGTTTGCGGCGTTTGCCTCCGATCGATGCCTTGAAGTTCGTAAGCAGTGCGATAGCTTCGAGGCCTGTGAGGCAGCGGGCGGCCTCGCAGTTTATGTGCGCGGGGAAATGAGCGGCGTATGGAAAGACGGACAAAGCTTCTCGCGAGTTCGCTGGTGCGATCGATTTTTGATTCAGGCTAGTGCCATCATCGAAGTCGAGACCTTCAGCGACCTCGCGGAGGCTCGATCAGCAGGGCTTAATCAATGATTACTCAATTTCTTGATCGATACATCGCGCTGGCATTGCAAATCGATTGCGATGGCGTTCATACCGATCACGATAGGGAGGCCGCAGCGGTGCGCATGACCGCATCCTTGAGTCGCATTGATCAAGCCATCGGCGGCGCGAAGCGCTGGATGGGAGCAGACCTCAAACTCGTCGTGCTACCAGAGTATATATTGTCCGGTCCACCCTGGGGTGAAACGATTTCTGAATGGGCTGCGAAGGGCGCGCTGGCACCGGACGGATCGGAGTATGAGCGCCTAGCAGCTATTTCCCAGAAACACAAAATTTTCCTAGCCGGTAACGGCTACGAAACTGATAAATACTTCCCCGGCATTTACTTTCAGGCGTGCTGGGTTTTCGATCCTTCGGGGAATCGGGTGCTCACTTATCGACGACTCATTTCTATCTTTGCGCCGACACCCCACGATGTATGGGATAAATACCTCGATATCTACGGCATCGAAGGGGTATTTCCGGTCGCCAACACCGCTATCGGAAAACTTGCAGCCATCGCCTCTGAAGAAATCCTTTATCCGGAAGTTGCACGAGCTCACGCCATTCGTGGCGCTGAGGTGTTTCTTCATTCCACGAGCGAGGTCGCGTCCCCGAATCTCACGATCAAACAAATCGCACGACGTGCGAGAGCACTGGAGAATCTCGCGTACGTCGTCTCAGCGAATACGGCCGCACTGCTCGGTAACGACCTGCCTTTTGACTCTAGCAATGGATACTCCGATGTCATCGACTATCATGGAAATCAAATAGTCGTCGCCGGCGCCGGAAACTCGTCGGTTGCCTCTGGCTTTCTCGATATGGCGGGACTACGGTCATACCGCCGACGGCCCGCAATGGCAAATATGCTTTCGCGTCAGGCGCTCGATATGTTCGCTGACTCTTTCGCAAACGCTGATCTGCGTCGCCGCAACGGACTACTACAGGGTGGAGAACTCGTGATTCCGGATCGGACTTACTTCCAGCAGCGTCAGGCCGATGCTATCGCGCGCATGGCCGAGCGCGGCATTATCTAGGCTCATAAGGCCTCCGGGCCCATGCCTAGACGCGCCATACACGACCATTATGGCGAGCCTCGCCAGGTTCTGCGCATCCTCGAGGCGCCTGCCGAGCATCCGAGTCCAGATGAGGTCGTCATCAAAATGGAAGCAGCGGCGATGCATATCGCTGACCTCCGTACCATTATCGGCGCAGAGCGATTTCGTTATCCGTTACCGCGAACGCCGGGGTATGAAGGCATCGGTCGTGTTGTACGGACGGGTAATCGAGTTACCTCCTTATGTGTGGGCGACCGAGTATTTCCCGCCCTGGGTAGTGGAACGTTCCGCGAGGAAGTGCGCTGTCTCGCTGACTCCTGTTTGCCAGCACCGGAAGGTGATGCGCGCCAACTGTGCCTGCTGACCGTCAATGGATCGACGGCGTGGGTTCTGCTCAAAGATTTTGCCAAACTCCAAAAGGGGGATTGGGTGATTCAGAACGCTGCAAACTCAAGTTGCGGTCGTTATGTCATCCAACTCGCTCATCGACATCGCCTGCGAACAATCAATGTCATACGTCGACCTGCACTGATAGATGAGTTAAAATCTTTTGGAGCTGATGTCGTGTTGCTCGATGGTCCGAATCTGGCTGATCGAGTGAGCGAGGCCGTAGGTCCTGTAAGCATTCGTCTTGGACTAGATGCCATTGCCGGATCTGCCACACAGCGCCTTGCCGAGTGCCTCGCGCCCGACTCGCCGCTGGTGTGCTACGGGGCGATGAGCGGGAAGCCCTGTGAGATCGACTTCTACCTGATGTTTCGACAGGGGATCATACTTCAGGGAATTAGCTTTGTCCGACAACTTCGGCATCGGACCGTCGATCAGGTACGAGACATTTATGGAGAGCTTTCCGCGCTGGTGGCTAATGGAACACTTCAGGCACGAATTGCGGGCGTCTTTCCGTTAGCGTGTATCCTCGAGGCTTGCGATCTGGCAGCACTGACGGGTTGTGATCGCAATGGGAAAGTGATCATCACGTTTAATAACTGATCACTCGTCTCATCGACCAAAGAACTATTCCGAGTAGGGGTAAGGTCACGAGATTGAGAGTTTCCCAGCCGAGAGTCTCTATGGCTGCACCGGCTGACAGCGAAGCGAGCGCCTGAGAGCCGAACACCAAGAGATCATTGAATCCTTGTGCGCGGAATCTCTCGGATTCTGAATACGTTGAGGCGAGCAGAGTGGTGGCGCCGACGAATAGCAGATTCCAACCGACACCGAGCAGCAGTAACGCCGAGAAGTAGTGCAAAAAGTGCTTGCCGATGAAAGCGCAAATAATGATACAGAGCACATTGATGGCAATACCAGCGAGCATCATCCTATGAACGCCCATCTTTGAAATAAACCACGGTGTTGCAAGAGAGGGTAGGTACATGCCGAGGAGATGTGCGGTAATGACTGCGGTAGTCTCGCCCGTCGAGTAGCCATCATGCACGTACATGCTGAGCGGCGTCGCCGTCATGATGAAACTCATGACGGCATAGGCCGACAAGCCAGCCAACACAGCGACGCGAAACCTCGGATCACGAAGTAAATCATAAATATCTCGCGATTTACTAATGCTTTCGGTGCTTCGGATCGGTGGTATAAACGGTAATCGGGTCAACACGGTCGCTGCGCACAAACACATGCCTGCAAGTACGACGAACGAAGTGGTGTATTGAGGCCAATCGCCGAGCTCGCTGACGGCACCAGCCAAAGTGGGCCCCACAAATGCCGCAATCAACGTGCCGATCATCACGGTCGACGTCGCGCGCCCGGTTTCTGAACGGCCCACAAATTCGATCGCTGCAAAACGGTACTGCTGTACAAAGGCCATATTGCAGCCAATTAGTAATCCAGAAATACAAAATAGAGAAAATTTTAGATGGAGAATGGAATAAGCACATAGCAGTGATGAAATGGCTAACGCCACTGCACTACCGATAAACGCAGGCTTCCGTCCAAAACGCTGCATCAGTAGCGCCGCTGGTATAGACATAGCCGCAAGTCCGAGAATGGACATCGACAGTGGAAGCGTCGCGAGAGCGGGGGTTGGTGCCATCTCGGTGCCAACGATACCGCCGAAAGTCATGAGGATGATGCTGCTACAAGCCGCAAAGGATTGCGCGAGCGTGAGAGTCCAAACGTGACGCATGTCGGCAGTAGTATATCTTGCGGACGTGCCTCGGTTATGCTGCGGGAATCATGAGTACGCTTTCTGCCTCCGAATACGTTCAGCGAATCCTCGATGCAAAGATCTATGATGTGGCTATCGAGTCACCGCTTGAGCTCGCACGTCGTTTATCGCGAAGGCACGGTAACGATATTTTGCTCAAACGTGAAGATCTACAGCCCGTATTCTCTTTCAAGTTGCGAGGCGCCTACAACAAGATCGTGCGACTACCCGACAGCGTGGCCCGACGTGGGGTGATTTGCGCGTCGGCCGGTAATCATGCGCAGGGTGTTGCACTCGCAGCGACTCGCCGACGCATCCCTTCGGTTATCGTTATGCCGGTGACTACACCTCAAATTAAGATTCAGGCGGTTACCGATTTGGGCGGCGAAATAGTTTTACACGGCGATGACTATGACTCCGCTTTTGAGCACTCTTTAAAAATCGCTAAAGACCGCGATCTCGTCTTCGTTCATCCCTTCGATGATCCGGACGTGATCGCAGGGCAAGGCACCATCGGTATCGAAATATCGCGTCAGACAGGCGGTGCAGTCGACGCGGTGTTTGTCCCCGTAGGAGGCGGCGGACTCATAGCAGGTATCGCTACATTTTTGAAGCATGCGCATCCCAGAGTTCGGATTATTGGTGTGAACGCGGCAGATTCAACGGCAATGTACGACTCATTTCAGGCGGGTAAACGTTTGGCACTAACACGCGTTGGTATATTCGCAGACGGTATTGCAGTGCGAAGAGTTGGCGAGGAAACGTTCCGACTCGCGAGCGAGTTCGTCGATGAAATGCTACTCGTCGATACCGATGAAATTTGTGCAGGAATTCAGGATATATTCGAAGATACGCGATCTATCGTCGAGCCTGCTGGTGCGCTTGCTGTAGCCGCTATCAAAAAATACATCGCGCGTGAGGGCTGCATGGGTAAGCGTCTAGTGGCTATTAATTGCGGCGCCAACATGAACTTCGATCGCTTGCGGCATGTGGCGGAGCGAGCCGAAATCGGTGCAAAGCGCGAGGCATTACTTGCTGTCGAGATTCCTGAGCGGCCCGGCAGCTTTCTTCAGTTGTGCCGGGTGCTCGGACGTCGTAGTGTGACCGAATTCAACTATCGCTACGAGAAGCCCGGAATTGCTCATATCTTTTTGGGTTTCGGTATGTCTGGCGATCGCGACGAACGTTCCATTGTGATCAAGACGCTGACTGATGTCGGTTATGTCGTCATAGATATGACAGACAACGAGCTGGCTAAGCTGCACGTTCGCTACACAATTGGCGGACATGCAGCGATCAGTGACGAACGACTCTTTAGATTCGAGTTTCCGGAGCGTCCCGGCGCACTGCTACGTTTCCTCGAAGCCGTCGGTTCACGCTGGAATATCACGCTTTTCCACTACCGAAATCATGGCTCGGATGCAGGGCGCGTGATGGCTGGAATCCAGATTCCGGAGGACACGCGAGAAGAGTTCCTGGCGCATCTTACCGAGCTGCAATATCCGTGGATTGACGAGAGTGCTAACCCGGCTTACCGATTGTTCTTAGGTAATTAAGATTGGTAGGCGGTGCTATTAGCCGGCCGTATCACCGCGCGAGGAGTAAGTCACCGTAAGACGATTGAATCACCGCGTGGTAGCTTGGGGAGAGGAGGGTATAGCCATCGCATTCCTGCTATACGATATTCGGGATTCTTCGGACACCCTCCAGTCCCTCGTCTATGCCATATCGCTCGGTTACCACTTCATTGCTCTCGATTGGGGCGTTTCAGTGGCAGCGAATGCAACGATGTGCCTTATTGGTTGCAGGACTGTCTCGCTGATCTCGAGAGTTCGCTAAATCATACTCAACCAACAATGCAATACTCATTGAGCACAGCATGGACGGGCATATCGCAAGTTTTTATTTGGGCGTACGCCTGGCTCGTGTTCACTGGATCGCCTCGCTAGAAGGATTTGACTTGCCACGCATCGATGCATCGGCCGCGTCTGAAGGGCTGTCGCGATAGCTCGACGAGATCGGAGCGGAAGTTCGTGAAACCCGTTGCGACTCATGGGGCAGCTCGCCAAAGTATCACAGCGCCGCAACAAGAGACTGACCGAAGAGAGCGCGGCGTTCATTACAAGATCGTGGACACGCTCGGTTGCGGAGTGTGGGCTCATGCTGCGTCTCGATCCGTGGCATCAGCTCGTCAACGCCGTGCTTAATCGCAGCAAGGAGGCGGAGTCCCGTAAGCGACGTATCGAGGCCCCAACCTTGAGTCTTGCGTGTGGGAGACTCCAAGTACCGAAAGCGTCTCAGAACTCAGGATGGCTGCACGGAATTGGGGTATTTCAATTCCTACTTTTTAAGGAATGTCTGAAAAACCAGTCACGATAGCCGACCTCGGGACGATGTTTTCTTTGGACGCACCAAATCGTCGCATTCTACGCGCGGATCCAACCGCTTCCGTATCGAATTCCGGGCTTTTCCCGGTTT